>Ga0209043_1000009_pt1 | contig 159524 bp, 147 predicted proteins | sample SaaInlV_100m_DNA_3_FD_184654 | JGI IMG/M metagenome (GOLD analysis project Ga0209043, IMG submission 184654) | Marine microbial communities from expanding oxygen minimum zones in the Saanich Inlet - SI037_S4LV_100m_DNA (SPAdes) (version 2) | ecosystem: Environmental > Aquatic > Marine >... | reverse complement strand
CGAGCCGATGAAATACGGTCGTCATTAGAACAACTCAGAAGTCACTACTCCGACCGGGGGGTTGAACTTGTTGAGGTGGCGGGCGGCTTTCGTTTTCAGACTCGTGCCCCGTATGCCTCGGCTTTGCGTACGCTCCGGGAGAGCCGACCGCCGCGGTACTCTCGGGCTCTGTTGGAAACCCTCGCGATTATTGCTTATCGCCAGCCGGTTACCCGGGGTGATATCGAGGATATACGCGGAGTCACGGTGACGACCGAAATCATGCGCTCTTTGCTCGACCGGGAATGGGTGCGTCAGTCCGGCACTCGTGAGGTGCCTGGACATCCAGCCCTGTACGTCACTACCTCGGCTTTTTTGGAATATTTTGGGCTGCCGTCGTTGACGTCGCTACCTAACCTCGAAGATGAGCGGGAACTGGCCGATATTGCTCGCGAGCTGGGCATCGAGATGCCGGCACCCATCGCGACACCCGTTGGTGACCCTGGCGAAGATGGCGATCCGGATTCTGAATTGTCTGGCCCAGACCCGGATGCCACGGCTGATCAGGCCTCGGTTGAAGAGTCGCCAGAGACAGATCGCGCCCAGTTGCCTGTTGAAACTGAAACCGAAGCGGCCAGCGCCAAACCCATTGGCGACCCTGGCGAGGAAGATCCGATCTCACGGGTCGCCTCAAGTCACGAGATTGACTGAACGAATCCAGAAGATGCTCGCCCACGCCGGTTTGGGTTCGAGGCGGGAGATCGAAGACTGGATTCGTCATGGCCGGGTTGAGGTTGACGGAAAAGTGGCAGTAATCGGGCAACAGGTCGGCGCTCAGTCCCGTGTGCTTGTCGATGGGCGAAGGATTCAGTTGAACGCCACTTCGCCGGGCAGTTCGCGGGCACTGCTCTATCATAAACCGGTGGGCCAGATTTGTTCCCGGCAGGATCCGCAAGGCAGGCCAACGGTTTTTGATGCGCTGCCCAAGCTTCGCGGGCAGCGCTGGGTTTCCGTAGGGCGGTTGGACTTTAATACCTCGGGCCTTATGCTCTTTACCACCGACGGAGAACTGGCACACCGTTTGATGCACCCCTCCCAGGAGATCGAGCGAGAGTACCGCTGTCGGGTCCGTGGTCAGGTGAATCCGGCTGACTTGCGCCGTTTGAGTGAAGGCATTCTTCTGGGCGGCCAGTTGTGCCGGTTTGAGTCGATTCGCACGCAATCTGGCAGTGGTGCCAATCACTGGCATACCGTGATCCTCAAAGAAGGGCGCTACCGTGAAGTCCGGCGCATGTGGGAGAGTGTGGGTTGCACAGTCAGCCGCCTGGTGCGGGTGCGTTACGGTTCGTTCCGGCTGAGCCGCGAGTTGAAAAGTGGCCAGCATCAGGAGCTTCAGCGGTCACAGCACGATGGACTCTATCGCCTGGCAGGAATGAAAATGGGGCGCGGCACGCCCCAGCGCAAGCCCATGCGTTCCTCACCTGCTTCAGCGCGGGCTGCGCCCAACGACAAGGCTAAAACAAATCGCGCCACCGGGGTAAAACGCAAGCGACCTGTCAATCCCAGGAACGACAGTTAGCCAACTGAGTCCTGGCTTTTAGCGGGATTCAAGTGGACGGCATCGCGTTCGATTCGCCCACAAAAATCAAAGGCTTTGCCAAAGCCCTTTACCCAGCGACCGCTGGATGGGGTCAGTTGAAACAACTCGAAATCTGGCAAAGAGGTCAATGTTTCGATGATCTGGCCAAAACGTTCAAAAAACAGCGGGGCAAGAGTTTTCCAGGTATCGCTGTCACGGCTATGGACCAAGGCCTGGCACTGAAAACGTAACCTGCGCCGGGCGTAGATCTCGTCACAAGCAGATTCATCTTCGATGAAAAAGACTGTGGCGCCACCGCGCTGTTTAAGGTTGGCGGTATGCGAAGACAACTGGCTGGTCAAAATGAAAAAAGAGTCGTGATGATCAACAAACGGCGCGTAACTCAAATCCACTTCCTCTTCGGCGTTGAGCGTGCCAAGCAGGAGTGAGCGAAACTGTGAAAGGAAGGTTTCACATTCCGGTTTCAACGTTTCGTTCAGGGGCATCGGTGTCAACTTTGATTACGGAGTCAAACAAATTCACGTGCTAAGCCGGTCCAAACCTGCCTCAAGATCAACGATAAGATCATCAAGGGATTCCAGCCCCGCGTGGATGCGCAAGAGTTGACCCGATGAGTTCCACGGAACGGCGCTTCGGTGCTTTTGGGGATACACAGGGATCAGCAGGCTTTCATAGCCTCCCCAACTGGCCCCTATCCCAAAAAGCTCGAGGTTGTTGACCATATCCAGGACTGCTTGGCGAGGTTGAGGTTTGAGGATAATACTGAAAAGACCGGATGCTCCGAGGAAATCGCGTTGCCATATCTCGTGTCCGGGATGACTCGGGAGCGCGGGGTGTAACACCTCGGCGATTTCATCACGACCTTCCAGCCAGGTGGCAAGCGCGATTCCTTGCTCCTGATGGGCTCGTAGTCGCGTTGGCAGGGTTCGTACACTGCGCAGCGTGGCGTAGGCATCGTCTGGCCCGACGCATTGGCCGAACAACTTGTGGGTACGGTGCACAGCCTCCCAGGAGGCCTCGTTGCAGACAATTGCCCCCATCATGACGTCGCTGTGGCCGGATAAATACTTAGTTGCCGCGTGGACAGATACGTCAACCCCGTGCTCAAATGATTTGAAAAATAGTGGCGTTGCCCAGGTGTTGTCGAGGATGGTTGTTACCTGATGCTCCCGTGCGACCTTTGTGATCGCAGGAATATCCTGCACCTCAAAGGTGTATGAGCCGGGTGATTCCAGAAAAATCACTCGTGTTTTGGGTCGGATCAGTGATGCGATATCTGCACCAACTAAGGGGTTGTAGTATTGAACTTCAACACCCAGATCCGCCAACATCTGGTCGCTAAAGGATCGAGTCCATGCATAAACCGAATCCGCTACCAGCACGTGGTCCCCGGGGCGCAAAAATGCCAGCAAGGCGATATTGATTGCAGCCAGTCCAGACGGGGTGAGAAGGGCATCGTACCCCCCCTCAAGGTTTGCAATCGCTTCTTCCAGATCGAAACTCGTCGGAGTGCCTAGTAAGCCGTAGATGACTTTTCGTCGACCACCGGTTTTGGAGTCATGGCGTTTTTCGAATGACTCGACATTGGGGTGCAAAATGGTCGAGGCATGATAGACCGGCGTATTGACGACACCGTGATGACTGAAAGACGAGCGCCCGGAAATGATCGCCCGGGTAGCATCTGCGTAAGTAGCGGAAGAAGTTTCTTTTTTCATACAAGACCGTTTGGAATATAGATAGTTGGAACACACCGTTGGGCCCGCAACAGGAAATAGTCATCACGGGCGCACGTATTCTAGCAACCTCCTAAGGGCTGATCGAGTGGTATCGTCCCCAAAACCGGGACTCGATCCTAAAGTTTGCGTTGGTGTGGCCTGTATCGGTGTTTTTAATCAGTGGTATGTGTCACGGGTTTGAAGTCGCGAGGGCAGAACGATTCTCAGGTGGTGAGTTTTCACCGTGGCGTGGTTAGAATTGAACCTCATTTTATTAAAGTCATGGAAGGGTTGATCAATGAGCAGCATTGAGCGAGGCTGGTACGACACATATATGATGCCGAACTACGCGCCTGCACAGATGATTCCGGTTCGAGGGTCTGGATCTCGGCTATGGGATCAGGACGGGCGGGAGTACATTGATTTCGCAGCCGGGATCGCAGTAAATGCGCTGGGCCACGCCCACCCGGCGTTGGTTGAGGCCCTCACGGAACAGGCTAACAAGCTTTGGCACACTGCCAATGTTCTTGTGACGGAACCGGCCCTGCTGTTGGCAAAAAAACTTGTGGCACTAACGTTTGCCGATAAGGTATTTTTTTCCAACTCTGGAGCAGAGGCTAACGAAGCGGCATTAAAACTTGCCCGACGTTTTGCCTTTGACCATTTTGGCGAGAAAAAGTGTCGAATCCTGTCCTTTGATAACGCCTTTCATGGACGCACGCTTTTTACTGTAACCGCGGGTGGACAACAAAGTTACCGAGAGGGCTTCGGGCCCTTGCCTGGCGGCATTCAGCATCTTCCTTTCAATGACATAGAGGCGCTTGAAGATGCCTTCGACAGCGATGTCTGCGCGGTAATTGTCGAGCCGATACAAGGAGAGGGTGGGGTAATAGCCGCTGAATCAGAATTTCTCAAGCGGATACGGGAACTTTGTGACCAGTATCAGGCGCTGATGATCATGGACGAAATCCAGACGGGAGTTGGCCGAACTGGTTCGCTATATGCCTACCAGGCATTCGATGTCATCCCTGATCTTTTAACCACGGCCAAGGCGCTGGGCGGTGGTTTTCCAATCGCAGCTACCTTGACGAGCGACAAAGTAGCAGCGTCACTAGCTGTCGGCACCCACGGCAGCACCTGGGGTGGCAACCCGATGGGTTGTGCAGTGGCTAATGCGGTCCTGGATATTGTTAGTGCTTCAGCCGTGTTAACAGGGGTTAGCGAGAGGCGTCAACGGCTTGAGGAGGGAATCCTCGCGATTGGTCAGCAATACGGGGTATTTGAGCAGGTTCGAGGCATGGGATTACTGATAGGCTGTGTGCTCGCTGAGCCATGGACCGGCAGGGCTCGGGATTTTATGCAGGCCGCTCAAAATGAAGGCCTGTTTGTTCTGGTCGCTGGCGCCAACGTATTGCGTGTTGCGCCGTCACTCATTATTCCAAAAGACGATATCGATCAGGGACTGGTACGCCTGCAAAAGGCAGTTGCCAAAATTTGCGAGGCAAAGGGTCAGGCCGCGGGTTGAGCTTTCACTGATACCCCGCGTCAGGGGATTTCAGTTTGGGCAAAAGCTATTTGCTGGGTTGCACCCAGCATCTCGACTTCACTTTTTACCGTTGGCGTTTTGCTGATGATCTTGCCCCGGCGAATCACAAATAGCCGAGTGGCCCGCAAACGGATTGCCTCAATAGGGTCCGCTGCCTGCAGGATCACCATGTCGGCATTGCATCCAACACTAAGGCCATAATTGACAAGATTCAGGGCTCTAGCAGGGTTAATAGTTATCGCATCGTAGACGCTACGGGCTTGGGCGGTTCCGGTCATCTGCGCGACATGGAGCCCCATATGAGCGACTTCGAGCATGTCGTGGCTACCCGCGGCATACCAGGGATCCATGACACAGTCGTGCCCAAACGAACAGTTGATTCCCCTATCTACCATCTCTTTTACTCGCGTCATCCCACGACGCTTCGGGTAGGTATCTTTACGTCCTTGCAGGGTAATGTTGATCAGCGGGCAGGCGATTGCATTGATCTGCGCTTCATGCATTAATCCCAGCAGTTTGTCCGCGAAATAGTCATCCATAGAATGCATGGAGGTTAGGTGGGAGCCGCTGACCCGTCCGTGCATTCCAAGGCGTATTGAAGTGGATGCGAGAGTTTCGATATGGCGCGACGAGGGGTCGTCGGTTTCGTCACAATGCATATCAACCATTAAACCGCGGTCAGCAGCTATGCGGCACAACGCCTCTACTGATTGACGCCCTTCCTCATAACTTCGCTCAAAGTGGGGAATACCGCCGACAACGTCGATACCCAGATCAAGTGATTGCTCTAGTTGCTTTTGGGCATCGGGGTGTCTGTAAAACCCGTCCTGAGGGAAAGCCACCAATTGAAGGTCCAGCCAGGGTTTGACTTTCTCTTTAACTGAGAGCAATACGTGAGCTGCCGTCAGTGAGGGATCGCTGATATCGACATGGGAGCGGATCGCAAGATTACCCTTAGCGACGGCCCAACGGCAGAGCATGAGTGCACGCTGTTCGAAATCGTCTGACGACAAGGTTGATTTGAATTCCCCCCACAAGCGGATGCCTTCGAGCAGCGTGCCGCTCTCGTTGACTCGGGGCCTGCCATAGGTCAGGGTTGAATCCATATGGAAATGACTGTCGACGAAAGGCGGACTGACGAGGTAGCCTTTGGCGTCAATCTCGACCTCGGCCTGGCTATCAATATGCGCAGCGCGTTCGACGATGCGGCCTTCGCGACAGGCAATATCCAAAAGTGCCGGCTCATCAGGGATACTCGCGTTTCTTATAATCAGATCTAACATAATTTGGGTCGATTCATGATTCTTTGGGTGCCTGAAAATGACTCAGAGCGGTTTTGTTACGGGCTAGCCATGGGATGCATCGCGACACACTCTTAACTTACCGGGCCCTTGTAGTAGGGCAAAGTATCGATTCGTGGGGTGTGGGTTCCAGTATTCCAGATTTGCTGAATATGGTCTGCTATTTCACACATGGGCGCGAACCATATATCTTCGCGGGCGACCAAAGTACAAAGCCAGTCTTCGACCGCGTTCCATCTTGCAAGGCGGCCCGTCACAAATGGATGCCAAACTGGAATGAAAAGACCTCCCCACCGATAGGCCGCTTCAAACTCCTCGATAAACGCACTTAACCCGCCCGAGGGAGATCGCACCGGCATTTGATAGTCCAGGTCGGGTACATGGGCAAAGGGTGGCCAGTCGTCGCATCCCCAGTGGCTGGGTAATTCGATAAGGGTTTTTTCTTGTGATCTAAGGATATACGGGATGTCGTCTCCCATTAACGAGGCATCGTACTTGAAACCTCGTTCAATCAGTAAATCTGTAGTGTCGTTGGTGTAGTTATATAACGGCGCGCGGTATCCGACAGGAGCAACTCCACTTGATTGCTGAATGATATCGATTCCTTTGTCAAGAAGTAGGGCTTGCGCATCCCGATTGAAATCGAGTGGGTTCTCATGCAGGTATCCATGGTGGCCGATCTCATGTCCCTGATCAATGATCCGACGGATGACATCAGGATATTGCGCGACACACCAGGCCGGAACAAAAAATGTTTGCCGTAAGCCCAGTCGTTTATAAGTGTCTAGAATCCGTGACACCGCTACTTCAGGACCGTAACGAAGTTGCGAGATTGTCGAAACCCGCTTAAAGCTGTTGTCGGGGCGCTCAAGATGAATAAGACTGTCTGCATCCATATCGAAGGTTATGCTGACGGCACACTTATAATTTTTGGGCCATGGAGGCGGGTTCTCGATCATGCTGATTCGCTGATCAAATGGACATCGGTAGCTTTCCAGGACGCATAAAAGACAGCACCTGCTTTTAATCCGAGATCGGCAAGGTCACGCTGGCGTACCTGAACCTTGAAATCGGCACCATTTTCCAGTTCAGCAAAAACCGTCACAATCGAGCCAACAAATTCTTCGCTAATAAACCGACATCGGACTTGGTTTGCCGCCTCCGGAGTAGTCAAAGAGATCTGAACGAGGTCCGAACTGATAACCATGTTGAGGGTCGAGCCCATTGGAAAAGAATTTTCATCGTTATCCGGTGAGCAGGAAAAGCAGCCAACCGAGGTATTAACCTGAAGAGTGGCGCCCTCTTTTGATACGGTGCCACAGAAGATATTGTTTGATCCGACAAAGTCTGCGACAAATCGAGATGTCGGGTTGCGATAGATAGTCTTCGGTGAGCCAATCTGTTCGATCCTGCCCTGGCTCATGATCACCACCCGGTCTGACATTGCAAACGCTTCAGACTGACTATGGGTGACGTAGACAAAAGTAATACCCAGTTCTTTTTGCAGGCGGGAAAGGACACCCTGCATTTTGACCACAAGGTTGGCATCGAGTGCACTCAAAGGCTCATCAAGAAGAAGAATGCGTGGCTCGGTCACCAGTGAGCGTGCCAGAGCAACTCTTTGGCGCTGCCCGCCCGAGAGTTGGCTGATATCGCGTTCGGCAAGATCAGCGATCTCGAGCCGCTCGAGCCATTCCATGGCGCGCTGCTGACGATCCCGAGAAGGGATTTTTCGCATCTTCAGGCCAAACTCAACGTTCTGTCGAACACTAAGAAACGGAAACAGGGCCAAACTCTGCCAGACCATCGGCGTATCTCGGTCGGCGCTGTCGATCTCATTAATTCGTTTTCCATCAAGGCGGATTTCTCCTTCGGTGGGTTCCTCAAGTCCTGCTAACATTCGCAACGAGGTGGTCTTGCCGCATCCCGATGGTCCCATGAGGGCGAGGAATTCTCCGGCATAGATATCCAGATCCATGGCATGCACAGCCGCCACTGTGCCGTAATGTTTCGTGACCCCCTCAAAAGAGACCAGAGGGCGTGCTTCAGATGTGTTGGGCATAGGTCTAAATACCGGTCGTCGTCGGCGCTGATGCCTTTCGAAAAAAGATCAGTTGTGCGATCACCACAAGCGACATTGAGATTGCAAACACAATAGATCCAATCGCATTAATCTGGGGATCGGTGTTTCCCTGGAGGATCTCCAGAATCATCACAGGAACTGTTTTGTTCAGGCCGGAGACAAACCATGCGACAGCAAACTCGTCGAAGGATACCGCTGCGGTCAGACAAAAAGCGGACGCAATCGCAGGCCGGCAAAATGGGATGATAACCTCACGCATGGCTCGCCACGGCGAGGCACCAAGATTCCAGGCAGCCGGCTCAAGATCCGGGTTGATCTGGGCCAGCCGCATTCGGACAACAGCCATTGCAAATGGCGCACATAGAACCACATGACTCACCACAATTGAGTGAATTTGACCAGACATATTGATTCGTGCCAGCAGTGCAAGCATTGCCAATCCCATAATCACAAGAGGGATAGTCGGGGGCAGTAGTGCTAAAGACAAATACAACGCCTTGCCGGTAAAGTTATAACGGTAATCAGTATAGGCCGTACAAAACCCGATGAACGTAGCCAGGGTAGCGACACTGACTGAGACCAGGGCGCTGACCCGAAAAGCCTCCCATATGTCCGGGTCGGCGAAAATGGTCTCGTACCAATGAGTCGTAAAGTGACCCAACGGAATCGTCGGAAATCTGTCGGAGTTAACGGAAAATACGAAGCTCGTGACAATTGGTGTAAAGACAAACACAAAGACCAAAACAACATATCCTCGAAGGAGCAGGTTTTGGCCAGATAGGCGGGTCATGGTTTTTTCCGATACGCGGCCGAGACAGACGCGAACATAATCGTCAAAAGTGTAATGATCATTGTGACGGCGACGACCGCGGCACGAGGCCATTGCTGGCCAGATTTTGTGGTATCGATTATCAGGATGCTTAAGGTGGGAGGTTTTGAACCGCCCAGGTAATAGGGGCTTACGAAGTCTCCAAAAGATAGAATAAAAGTAAATACTGCGCCAAGGATGATCCCTATTTTGGCCATCGGAACGATCACCAGAAAAACAGTCTTCAGTCGCCCGCAACCAAGATTGTGTGCGGCCTCGATCAGGTTACGATCAACATTCGCCAATGAGATCAATTGAAGGACTACCGCAAGCGGCAAGCATAGTGTCAGATATCCAACGAGAGTCCCGAAAAAATTGTTAAGCAAATGAAAAGGGCCAAGCCCGATGTAGTCGAACATCCTGTTGAAAATGCCATTATCGTTTAGAAAGATTTGCCAGGAGTAAATGCGTACCAGGTAACTGGTAAAAAAAGGCACGATCAAAAAGAACAATGCCCAGCGCCGCAATGTGGCAGATGCCTTGAAGGCAAGGGCAAACGAACAAGGGAAAGCCAGTATGGTCGTGGTTATGGTAGCGATCATTGCATAGGCGAGTGTTCTCCAGTAGGTATCCCAGAAATATCCCTTAGAGTACATTTTGGTCCAATTTACTGTATCCCACCCCGGCACCATCCGATAGTTTTTTACGAGCCAGAAACTCATAACGACAAGGAAAATCAGCGGGAAAACAAAGAAAACCAACTGCCAAATAACGATGGGCATCGACCAGGTCAAGCCGTACAAGGTCACTGTGCGACGCTTTGGAAGATGCGGCACAGTGTTTTGGCCGATAAGTAGAGTCAAAAGCGCGGATTCAGGGGCATTGAAGGAGTATCAAAGCACAAGGAAAAAAGCCGGCCCTGAAGGGCCGGCTTCCATTGCCCATGTCTAGGCGTTTTTGTATTCAGACCAGAAGTCGTTCCAGTCCTCAAGAGATTGCTGGACAGGAGTGTCTCGAAAATGGATACGCCCTTCTCGCAGGTCGTCTATGCAATTGGGACCATCAAGCACCATCCGTTGGCGTTTAGCTTCAGCCGGGTTAGCCTCGTTTATTGCTGTCCAACCAGATTTGTATGGCGACATTCCAGGATACGCGCCCATCTGAATCGAGCGGACCTGACCTTTAGGTGATGTGATATAGCGGATAAATTCTTTGGCCAGGTCTTGCTTGTTTGAGCCCTTACCGACCGAGTATGACTCGGTCCACTGAATACCGCCTTGCTTGGGAATTACCGAGTCCACTGGCGAGCCATCTTTTCGCACGATGCCAGTAATCCAGTCGCCAATTCCACACATCGCGTGAACTTGGCCATTTTTTAAGGAGGCAAAAGTTCCGCCATAGTCAAAGTAGCCGGCTACTTGAGGTTTCAGGGACAAAGTAGTTTCCTGGAGTTTGGCCCACTCAGCACTGCCGATATCGAACGGGGACGGTTTGTTATTGCCATCCCGCAGGCTGAGACAGCCAAGATTAGGTAGATGCCAATCGAAGTGCCCGACTTTCCCTTTGAGCTTGGGGTCCCATAGGATGTTGTAGTCCATGGCTTCTTGATGGCTGATGATTTCGGTATTAAAAGATACCCCAAGGTAACCGAAGCGGACAATGACCGAGTACAGACTGTCGCCGCTCCAATGTGCAGCAAAATGAGAGTATTCATCGAAAAGGTCGTCCATGTGATACTCATTGGGGTCCATGGGTTCGATATATCCGGCCTCATTCAATAATCGGACGAATTCTCCATCTGAGAGGATAAGGTCGTAGGTTCCGGGTGGGGACTGGGAAATGAGCGCAAGCATGTTGTCGCCACCGGCATAGTACTTGGCCTTAATCTTGACGTTATGCATGGCTTCGAATTCTTCGACCATGTCGGGTTCGCCGTGACCGTACCAGGCTATCATGTTCAGTTCTGTCGCGGCATTGGCCCGTGGGGGCACCAAGATTAGTGGCACGCTAAGCGCGCTCGCCGCAGTCGCATAGCCTGCTCCTTGGATAATTTTCCGTCGACCGAGATCCGGTTTGGTGTGCGACTTCGTAGTGTTCTTTGATTTTTTTGTCATGATTACCTCCTTTGGTTTCATTGAGATGCGGTTTCCCGACTTGGCTCGCGGGTGAAACCCGCTCTATAGGCTGACGACTTTAAAATATTGTGCAGCTGACTGAGGGCAAGCGAGGCAGACCTGCTTGACAGAGTATTGCGGGCAAAAAGACCTATTTGAATTTGCCGCATCAGTCCGAACTCTTTTTCATTATTAAGAACCCGCATCTTTGGTGAAACGGTTGGATATGTCAATGCACTAACGCCTAGATTATTTTCTACGGCCTCTTGCAGACCTTGAATGAAGGGACTCTCAAACGCCACATTCCACGGCACGTTGTGACGGGATAGGTTTTCAACCATTCGCGTGCGATATTCGCAACCTTCTGGGTGGACTATTAGGGGGATTGAGGTATTAGTGGGAACAGCGAAATGCTTGCCGCAGACCCAGATGGGGTTTATGGACAGCGAGTCAATTCGGTATTCAGGCAATGAGCTCTGATCGATGGCTACCATGATATCGAGCTCTCCTTTAGCAAATAGTTCGGTAATCTCCGAAGAGAGGCCGCATCGATACTCAACTCGAAAATTTGGATTTTTTCGAGCCAGACTCATCAAGGACGACTGTAATGCCTGAGTGGCAAAATCGGTTGGCAGGCCAATTCGAACAGTCAGGTCGGTCATCCGCTGGGCAGTCAAGCAAGACAGTTCGGCATGAAGTGTGAGAATTTGTCGAGCATAGGCCACGACTTGTGTGCCCAAAGGGGTTAGGGCTAAACGCTTCTTATCTCGGGCGATTAACTTGCCTTGCATCGCTTCCAGGCGTTGGATATGAACGCTGATAGTAGGCTGTGAGCAGCCTAGGACTTTGGCGGCACGGGTGTAGCCATGGCAGTCGACCACTGTCACAAAACTGCGAAGCCAGTTGGTGGGAATCTCTTCTCCTATCATGATCAGTAAATGTAATGAAATCTGTCAAATAATCAAGTATATTAATAATTCGTTAGAGCTATGAAGTTAATTTAGAAGATGAATCGGACAGATTTTCGAAAGAATTTCAAGACTTTAGGCCCCGTTATCTTGCCGGTAATTCACGTCGTAGATGAAGGCCAAACCAAGCGGAATATTCAAATAGCCCTAAGCTGCGGGGCCTCTGGGGTATTTCTGATTAACCACGATTTTGAAATAGACCAGCTTTTGCCGATTATCAGGACATGCCGAGCAAGTTTTCCGAGCTTATGGATGGGGGTCAACTTCCTAGGCGTCACCGGACTAAAAGCATTTGGGGTGCTTGGGGAATTAGCGAACAAGGGAACACTGGTCGACGCCTATTGGGCAGATGATGCCTGTATAAACGAGCGCGTTGCGGTTCAGCAGGATGCAAAGGCGATCTCCCAGGCCCGCGTCGACTCCGGGTGGGATGGAATGTATTTTGGTGGCACCGCCTTTAAGAAACAAAGGCCCGTAGATCCCCAGCACTGGCAACAATCAGCCCGAATTGCAGCCGGGTATATGGATGTTGTGACAACCTCGGGAGTTGCAACGGGAAAACCGGCTGCCAGGGACAAAATAAGTGACTTTAGGCTGGGCGTAGATATCTCGCCCTTAGCCGTGGCGTCAGGTGTGACGCCTGACAATTTCATTGACTACGCCGATGAGGTCGACGTCGTGCTCGTTGCAACAGGCATCAATTATCGTGGGGATTTTTACAACATTGATCCCAAACGGTTGACGGAATTGGTAAACCACTCGCGTATGAAAGGGAGCAAGGATTTAAAGAGCACAGAAACGGGTTCCAGTCTGGACTCAGACTGGTATTTGCGCAACATGGCACCGAATGTCAAAGATCCCGCGATGGCCTGGCTGGACCCCTCATCAGCTTATGTTAATGCCAAGGCGTTTCACTCTATGCTCGACACACTGTGCCGACCATTCGAGTCAAGTCGGGTTGACGTAGTGGCCGGGATCGATGCGGCGGGTTATGTGCTTGGCGCCGCAATGGCGGATCGGCTAGGAGCCGGTTTCCTCACGATCCGCAAGGCCGGAAAACTGCCGGTGCCAACCGACGAGGTCGACTTTGTTAACTACACCGGTCGTGCGCAACAAATGGAGCTGCGAAAACCAGCCTTCAAAGAAGGTGCGCATGTGTTACTGGTTGACCAGTGGGTGGAGACCGGTGGAACCATGGGCGCAGGTATTGAACTGATTGAAAAACAAGGTGGCAAGATCGCTGGGATTGCCTCGATCTGTATTGAGGAAAGCCCCGCAGGACAGATGCTACGAGAACGCTATCTCTGCGCGACCTGTGTGCAGCCCGGGTCAGCGTACCAGATTCAGTGCAACAACAAAAAGATGGAGTTTTTTGATAACTTTAACTGGGAGAGCATCTTGCCATGACAGGCCAAGCAGGCGAAAGGCCGCACACGCTCACATTGGAAAATGGTACACCGCCAAAGCCCACTTTCAGCGATGATGAAATGACTCGCCGTTGCACCGCGTTGCGGGCAGAGATGGCGGCTCTGGATCTTCAGGCCACTGTTTTAACGTCGATGCACTGCGTTAATTATTTCGCAGATTTTGTGTACACCGCCTTTGGGCGAAATTATGGGTGCGTCATAACCCAGGAGCGCTTGAGCACGATCAGTGCCAACATCGACGGCGGCCAACCCTGGCGCCAGACTTTTGGGCACGACAACCTGGTGTATACCGACTGGCACAAGGATAATTTTTTCGTCGCGGTGCAACAGTTGGTGGGATCTGTAAAACGAGTCGGAATTGAATCGGATCACCTGACCTTGCAGAACCATGCAAAGCTTCAGCAAGCGCTACCGGGCGTCGAGCTTGTAGACCTTTCTGGCAAAGCGATGCAGTTGCGGATGCGTAAATCAGCAGAGGAACTGGCATTGATCCGAGAGGGCGCGCGTATTTGCGATCTGGGAGGCGCGGCTGTGGTCGATGCTCTGGCCGAGGACGTGCCGGAGTTTGAGATAGCCATACAGTCAAATCGCGCCATGATTCGGGAGATTGCCAAAAGTTTTCCGCATACCGAAATCATGGATACCTGGACCTGGTTGCAGTCGGGCGTTAATACTGATGGCGCCCACAATCCGTTGACAACACGCCGAGTGCAAAAGGGCGACATCCTCAGTCTCAATACCTTTGCCATGATTTCGGGCTACTACCAGGCGCTCGAGCGGACTCTCTTTCTTGGGTTTTGCGACCCTCGCTCATTGGCATTATGGGAGATTAACTGCGAGGTGCATCAGCGCGGTTTGGAACTGATCGCACCTGGTGTTCGATGTTGCGATATTGCCGAAAAATTAAACGTGATATACGAAAAAAACGATCTTTTGGAGTATCGTACTTTTGGCTATGGGCATTCGTTTGGAACGCTCTCTCACTATTACGGCCGCGAGGCGGGCCTCGAACTTCGCGAGGACGTAGACACTGTGCTTGAGCCGGGAATGGTTGTCTCTATGGAACCGATGATCATGATGCCTGAGGGTAACGCTGGCGCGGGTGGATATCGCGAGCATGACATTTTGATTATCGGAGAAAAAGGGGCAGAAAATATTACCGGGTTTCCGTTTGGGCCGGAGCACAACATTATTCCCTGCTAGGCCCTCGCTGCTAGATCCAGCATGTGCTTAGCGCGTCATAAGATTCACGGAACTCGTTTATTCACCACTACGGCAAGTTCTTGAGTCTGGGCTGGATCAAATGGGTTGGTCATCCCGAGTAGATCACCCGAGGATTTCATTGCATTGCCGGAGCGTGAGATATGTACACCCACTACAAGTTGCCGGTGGCTCAAAAGCGAACCCCCGGTCATCACGGTTGCCCGGTCATCCAAGGTGATTTGTCTCGGCAGGGGCAGCGCCGATAATTTTCGGGCAGCCACAGGCATCGGTGGGCCGTCTGGCGCTCGTGCGTAAAGGAACAACGTATCTTCAGAGGTCACACTGCCTAGCAGATCGGGGGTTATCGATACTGCGATCCGTAGCGGCTCAGTCATCTGGGTCTGATTTTTCTGCACCTCGGCACTGGCACGACCTATCATGACTCGTACTTCACTTAGTAATTCGGGCTGATCAATCACGAGGGGTTCCAGGCGCCGCCAGAAGGCCAGGGCCTGACCCGGCTCGCCGCGCTCCTCAGCCGCAATTCCGGCTAGCCACAGGCCCTGAATCTGTTGTGGATCGAGCGCGAGCGCCTGTGTTATTAGCTGGGTGGCCTGGCCGGCCAGTGATCCATTATTGGACATGGCAAGTGCATCCGCGAGGCGAACCAGGAACTCCGGATTCCTCGGTTCGAGTTGCCCTAAGCGCTCGTAGGCCGTTACCGCTTCAGCGTAACGGCCAGTGCTCATCAGCGCATTGGCGAGCAGGGTCCAGCCACGCACATCGTCAGGCCGCTCTAACAGGCGTTCGCGAAGTTTGGAGAGCATCGCATCGACATCAGTCGCTGCGGGTTGGGCCGACGTTAGTTGTTGTCCCGCTAATACCGGACTGGGGTCGAGGGCGCCCGGATTACCCAGAAACAGATAAAGCCCCAAGGCCGCTAATGGCATGAGGACCGCAAGCAGCGTCGCGGTAACCGGTGCAGGTGTTCTGATTGGGGCGGATGCTGTATCTTGGTTGTGCTCAAGATCGCTCAGCAGGTTGATTTCGAGTTCGGCTCGGGCCTGATCGTAGTCAGCCTCACTGAGAACGTCTTCTTGAAGCTCGCGGCGTAGTTCACGCTCGCGCTCACGGGCAATCCCGATATTGACCGAAGAGCGGGATTGTGAAGGGTGGGTTTGGCGGTGCAACAGAGCCGGCGCCAGCAATGCAATCGCCAAAGCGATTAAAGCTGAGGCCGCTAGCCAGGGGATGATCAAGAGTGATCACCTGGATCGAGCAGTTTCGCTGCGCGGGACCGTTGCTCGCGGCTAAGGGGCTCGTCAACGACCCTGCGCCTTCTTAAGGTATAAAAAAAGACGGCCAGAGCGATCAGAAGAAAGATGAGCGGTGCTGCCCAAAGCAGGGCGGTGCGCCCCCGCAAGGGCGGACGGTAGAGCACAAAGTCACCGTATCGAGTCACCATAAAATCGACTATCTCGGCGTCGCTGGTGCCCGAGCGAATCATTTGATACGTTTTTGCGCGAAGGTCTTTGGCCAGATCAGCGTTTGAATCTGCCAAGTTTTGATTCTGACAGACCAGGCACCGTAGCTGGCCGATCATCTTTTGATAGCGGCTTTCCTCGCCAGCGGTTTCAAATTCCAGACTTTCTATAGCCGCAAGGCTGGGCAGGCTGAGCCCAAGGAGCACAACTGTGGCGAGCGAAGCGATGGCGCGCACAGGGAGCATACTTGAGTCAGGCGCTTGGTTGCGGCTGATCTGCCGGTCCAAGCGAAAGTTTGCGCGAGGCTAACGTTCGGTAACGCCGATCAGTGGCCGAAAGGCCGCCACCGATCACCATGATCAAGGGCCCCAGCCAGATCCAGCGCACGAAGGGCTTGTAGTACAAACGTACCGCCCAGCTTTTACCGTCGCCCAATGGTTCACCCAGTGCGACGTACAGATCACGGGTAAAGCCGGCATCGATAGCGGCTTCGGTCATAGGCATCTGCTGCACAAGATAGACCCGTTTTTCAGGACGCAGCACCGCTGTGACTGCGCCGTTTTTGAGCACAGTAATGGTGCCGGTCTGAGCTAGGTAGTTGGGCCCTGGAATTTCTTCGACGCCATCGAACCTAAAGGAATATCGACCAATCGGGTAAGTATCGCCTTGTGCCATTCGTATATCTTTTTCAACCGAGTACGCCGAGGTAAAGGAAATGCCAATGACGAAGACGCCCAGTCCGAGGTGAGCGGTGGTCATACCCCAGAGCGAGCGCGGGGTCTGAGATAAAGATAACCAGCGCCGAGTGGGTCTTGTGCGTAACCACAACCCGTACAACGCGGCCAGAATAGTCCAGATTCCCAGCACACCCCCCACGGCAGCACCCATAGAATAGTGACTCATCGTGATTGGCCATGCCAGTCCCAAGACGACGGCAACACCAAACATCGGCCCCAGCGCGCGCAGCAGCCGGATCAGGTTGTCCCTTTTCCAGCGGGAGAGCGCACCAAAACCGACCAGCAACGCGAGCGGTGCCGCGAGCGGAACAAAAACCGAATTGAAGTAAGGGGGGCCAACAGATATCTTGCCCAGACCGAGTGCATCGATCACCAGGGGGTAAAGTGTGCCCAGCAGAATTGTCGCCGCCGCTACCACCAGCAAAACATTATTTAATAACAGGCCAGCCTCGCGTGATACGGTCTCAAAGCCGCCGATGCTGCGGATCGCCGGCGCCCGCCAGGCGTAAAGTGCCAGGGAACCACCAATAACCAGTCCTAGAAAAATCAGAATAAAAAGACCGCGCGCGGGATCAGTGGCAAAGGCATGTACCGATGTCAGGACACCGGAACGCACCAGGAAGGTACCCAGTAGGGATAGGGAAAAGCTGAACACGGCAAGCAGCACTGTCCAGGCCTTGAAGACGCCACGTTTCTCGGTGGCCGCCAGCGAGTGGATTAACGCTGTGCCAACCAACCAGGGCATGAATGACGCATTTTCGACCGGATCCCAAAACCACCACCCGCCCCAGCCCAGTTCGTAGTAGGCCCACCAGCTTCCAAGAGCAATTCCCGCCGTCAAAAAACTCCAAGCCGCGAGCGTCCAAGGTCGAGACCAGCGAGCCCAGGCCGAGTCGAGTCGGCCGCCAAGCAGTGCGGCAATGGCAAACGCAAAAGCCACAGAAAAACCAACGTAGCCCAGATACAACATAGGCGGGTGAATGGCGAGGCCCGGATCCTGGAGTAGCGGGTTTAGATCGCGCCCATCCAGCGCTGGGGGAAATTGCCGCTCGAATGGGTTGGAAGTCAGGAGAATAAAAAGAAGAAAGCCAACACTGATCAGGCCCATAACGCCGAGCACTCGAGCTACCATGGTGTCGGGAATGCTTCGGCTGAACCATGCTACCGCCCCGGACCATAGTCCCAGTATCAGCGCCCATAACAGCAACGAACCTTCGTGTGCGCCCCAGACTCCGGAGATCAGGTAGATCAGAGGCAGTTTGGAGTTGGAGTTATTGGCAACGTAAGCAACACTGAAGTCATGGGTAATGAATGAAGTGGTAAGGCACGCATAAGCCAGCAATACAAACAACAGCTGAGCCGTAGCTGCTGGCCGGGCCAGCGCGATCCAAGCCGGTATGCCGCGACTGGCTCCAATGATAGGTAGCACGCTTTGTATCAGCGCAACCAACAGAGCCAGTATCAGTGCAAACACCCCAATTTCTGGTATCACTGTAGCCCCATTGCCTGGGCTTTTTGAAGAGCCTCATCTACTTCGGGAGGCATATAGTTCTCATCATGTTTGGCCAGAACCTGGCTGGCCACAAAGGTGCCGTCTTCGCCTAGCGATCCCTGCGCGACTATTCCCTGGCCTTCACTAAAAAGATCCGGGAGAATGCCGGTGTAGGCAACCGTGACCGTGTGCGCGGTATCGGTTAGATCAAAGCGTATCGACAGATCTTCAGCGGCGCGTTGGACACTTCCGGCGACCACCATGCCGCCAAGACGAAAGGGCGTATTTTGAGGCGCTTCGCCTGTGGCCACCTGGGTTGGACTGAAGAAAAGATTGATGTTTTCGCGAAGAGCCAGCAGGGCTAATGTGGCAGCGAGAATCACGCCGGCAAGAAGCAAGCCAACCAGAACGACGCGTTGCCGGCGTCTTGGCCTCATGTGATCTGACTCCGGTTGCGCTGCATTGCGATCAGCTCAAGCTCGCGAGTCAGTTGTCGGTGGCGTCGAAGTGGTAGTACCACCGCAAGACTGAGCACCAAAACCGTTGCCCCGTAGGCCGGCCAAACGAAGAGCGCGTACCCGCCCATAGCAAGGAACTCGAGCATATTTAAGATGGGGCGAGCATTTTGGTTACCCAGGCGGAACGCCGCTCCGAATCGAGAATTTCAGTTCGAACCCGCGCAAACAATGCGACCAGGTAGTGCAACTGGAAGGCGATGGCCATCAGCAATAAAGGGATCAGCATGCTGGTCGCGATAGAGGGCGTATCGAATTTGGTGACTGTCGGGCCCTGGTGCAAGGTGCTCCACCATTCGACAGAAAAATGAATGATAGGCAGGTTGACGACGCCAACCAAAGCTAAAACCGCGCCGGCGCGTGCAGCAGTACGGCGATCATCGATGGCAGATTGTAGCGCCATGTAACCCAGGTATAAAAACAAAAGGACAAGTTCTGAAGTGAGCCTTGCATCCCATATCCACCACGTGCCCCACATGGGTTTGCCCCATAGGGACCCCGTCAGTAATGCCAGAAACGTGTAGGCTGCGCCAATGGGTGCACTCGCGCGTGCGACAGCTTGGGCGAGCTTCATCCGCCAGATCAATCCGATGCCCCCGCTGATGGCGAGTATCAGGTATACAAACATCGACATCCAGGCGGCAGGCACGTGAATATAAATGATCCGGTAACTCTCACCTTGTTGGTAATCAGTAGGGGCCAGAACCAGCCCACCGTAGAGTCCCGCGGCAAAACACAGGGCGCAAAGAGCGCCGACCCAGGGTAATAGTTTTCCGACCAGGTTGTAAAAGAAAGGGGGCGATCCGAGCTGATGAAAGCGCCGGCTCCAGATGGATCGAGGGCGATTACCCGTCGGCAGGTCACTTTGAGGGGGAGTCATGAGTAAATTTCAGGGCAGTGTGATGCGCTGTCAGCGGGTCTTTGTATCCGCGTCGCGGCAACTTTCAGAACAAGCTTCCGCAGGCCAGGGTCGATTTTAATCGACAGTACGCGTCTGGGTCATCATTTTCCCTGGAATTGGGTTGGCTTTGCCCTGAAAATGGGTCTGAAATTTACGGTAAGCCTATTGTTGAACGCCTAAATACCGCGAACGCGGCCAGGAGTCGTCATACTGGGCATCCTTCGCCCCAGTAATTCTTTCCAAAACAAGATAACGAGATAGACAAGCGCGAGAGATGTTTGATCTACTGGACCCAAGACGGCTGTCCCTTGCTGTTGAAAGTTTGTTAGTACAGCCAGCGACGACCGTACCTTGCTTGTCGGCGCAAGAGTGCGATCGGTTGGCGGTATTAGCGGATCAGCTAACCTACCGCTCGGCGGCTCCGGTGATGGGCACCGAGGATGCTCTGGTGTACCAGGATTTCGAGCTTAATTACTCGCTCCCCCCAAATCACCCATTCTGGAAACTTGCCACGACACTTGAAGAGCTGATGTCATTGGCACTGACGAAGATTTCAGCAAAATGGGTGTCGCCGGCGACTTACACGATTAACGACTTGATTGTTCAGCGCTACCCTCCCGGCTGCAAAGGCATCACACCGCATCGCGACCATCTGGCGTATCGAATAATTATCGCTATTTTGCTCATCAGCGGCGATGGCGAGTTCAGAATTCATAGATCGCGTGGCGAACCCGAGGGCCAAGTTATCCGCTTTCGTCCGGGTGACTTGTTAGTGATGGGCGCCCCTGGCATTTTTGCAGGGTTTTTGCGACCTTTCCACTGCGTTGCCGGGATATCCCGGCTGCGCCGAACGATCGGTATGCGCTACGATAGCCGGCTCATCCAGGCTGTGGGCTGATTCAGGAGTGTCGCCGAAGCCATTAACACTCCTTTGTTTTCGTCAGACGTCCTCTGGCATATCTACTGGACTTTGACATAATCACCCGGGATCAGGATAAGAATTCAATACGGTTCTTGCCAAGCCGAGTATAAGGAGAGTCAAGAAGATGAATGAGTGCAATTCCAATACAAAGCGGCTACACGCAAAGATGTCGTGCGCGGCCAAAGCGGGTGGAGATATGTTTGTCGAAGGGTTTCACTATCTCGCCCTTTTTGCCATAGGCGGTAGTATCGTGTGGGCAGCCGTTTTAGCGTTTATTCATATGGTTGATCAGGGCGGAGCATCCATCGAGGATATCCTGCTGCTTTTTATCTACCTCGAGCTCGGCGCGATGGTAGGAATATATTTTAAGACCAACCATATGCCAGTACGCTTCCTGATTTACATCGCCATGACCGCGCTGACGCGAATGATGATCGGACATATCCAGATAGAGCACACTCCCGATCGGGGAATAATTTTAATTTCCGGGGCGATATTACTGCTTGCATTGGCAACCCTGGTCATTCGTTATGGCTCTTCGCGTCTGCCAGCTCCGCATTTACCCGAGGAGAGTAGTTGATATGCGGGATTTAAATATTCCACGGACCCCGTCGGCTTATGATTATCCGTTGCTGATTGGTCACCTGCTTTCCACTTTGGAAGTGAGTCATCCGCACCAGCAAATTGTATATGCCGATCAACGACGGATCAGTTATCTTGAATTTCATGAGCGGGTAAAGCGCCTGGCCAATGCTCTGGTCGATCTTGGGGTTCAGCCAGGCGACACCGTTGCGGTGATGGATTGGGATAGTCACCGCTACCTTGAGTGCTTCTTCGCGGTGCCAATGATCGGCGCGGTGCTGCACACGATCAATATTCGTCTTTCTCCAGAGCAGATCCTGTACACGGTCAACCATGCTGCCGATACTGTGCTGATGGTGCACGACGATTTTCTGGAACTGGCGACAGGCCTTGCCGGGCAGGCGGCTTCGGTCAAGTACTGGGTTCGCCTTTGCGATGACACCGCGTCAGTGGCAAAGGGAAAAACCGATATCAATTTTGCCGGGGAATATGAGTCTCTTCTGGACTCGGCATCACCACTTCATGATACGCGTGACTTTGACGAGAACATCAGAGCAACGACCTTTTACACCACTGGCACAACTGGCCGCCCCAAAGGGGTTTACTTCAGCCAGCGACAACTGGTGCTTCATACCCTCGGGCTGGGAATTGCCCTGTCCAGCAACCCCGAGCAGGGTCGGCTGCATGCAAGTGATGTGTACATGCCAATTACGCCGATGTTTCACGTTCATGCGTGGGGCGTCCCTTATTTAGTCACTTTGTTGGGGGTCAAGCAGGTGTACCCGGGGCGTTACGAGCCGGCAAAGCTGCTGCAACTGATTCAAGATGAAGGGGTGACTTTTTCGCACTGCGTTCCAACAATTATGCACATGTTGCTGAGTGACCCCATGGCCGAGAAGGTCGATCTTAGCCAATGGAAAGTCATTATCGGCGGCTCGGCTTTGTCACCAGCTTTGGCGCAGCGTGCGCGCGACCTTGGAATCGATGTCTTTGGCGGCTACGGGATGTCAGAGACCGGCCCTGTGTTGACCCTGGCGCAGATCAAGGGGTCGGCTGAGGAACTCAATTCTGACGAGGCTCTGACATATCGTTGCAAGGGCGGACGCCCGGTACCGATGGTAGAGCTAAAGATTGTTGATCCGGATTTTAGGGAGCAGCCCCACGATGGCGTAACGACAGGCGAGGTTGTGGTTCGCGCACCGTGGTTAACCCAGGGGTATCTCAATGACCCCGAGCGCTCCGAAGAGTTATGGACCAACGGCTATCTACATACCGGGGACATCGGACACATCGATGCCAAAGGGTACCTCAAAATTACAGATCGTCTGAAAGATGTAATCAAAAGCGGAGGGGAGTGGATATCTTCATTGGAATTGGAAGACCTGGCATTGGGAGCCCCGAGCGTAAGCGAAGCCGCGGTGATCGGTGTTGTCGATGAAAAATGGGGCGAACGCCCGTTGGTCCTTGTTGTTGGGAAAGAAACTGAGATCGATTGCAGCGAGGTTGCTGCGCGATTCGCTCAGGCTGCCAAGGCAGGTGTTATCAGTGAGTGGGCGGTGCCAGAGCGCATCGAACAGGTTGACGCGATACCCAAAACCAGCGTCGGAAAGATCGATAAAAAACGCCTGCGGGAACAGTTCGGGTAATCCGGGAATAAGCGGCACAACGGCATTGTCACAGGTAACCTAGGCAGATACACTGGGAGCCCCATGGGCCAGAAAAACAAGGGGGTGATCTAATGTCTAGTGATATAGGATTCGTCACAGTGAACGTTGGTGTGCGCAGGTGTTCCGGGAGCAGTCTTTCGGGCTAAGTGCGACACCCTGTCCGGTGACAGTGAACACTGTGGCAGCCAATCACGACGCCCCGCTCAGCGGGGCGTTTTTGGTTTCAGGGTAGCACTGCTTGCTCGATTAACTCCCCGTACTCCCGCATCACTTCAACGAAAATGTTTTTGAAGGTCTCAAGCATTTCGTCCGAGGTCGCAAGCGATAAGTTGATCATGCCACGCCGGGCGTGAAACTGACCCCTCGCCATCATCGACAGATGTATCAGCTCGTACAGTTCGGCCGGAATACGATGCAGGTCGTAGGGAGCGCGCGGCGCTTCGTCGCAAAAATGAAAAGCCATCATCGATCCCTTGCCGGTAATGTGAATCGGTAACCCAAGACTATGAATTGAATCTGCAAGTCTCGTGCGAAAGCTGTCACCATGCACCAGGAACGCATCCGACTCCTTGGGCCCAAAAATGTTGTTCAGTCCGGCAAATCCCGCAGACAGACTCAAGGTATTGTTGTTGAATGTCCCCGCATGCGGCCATGCGCCGGCACGTGCAGGGTCAAAGCGATCGAGAATATCCGCACGGCCACCAAAAGCTCCAAAACTCAACCCGCCGCCCAGGTATTTGCCGAAGGTAACGAGGTCAGGGGTAATGCCGTATAAGCCGTGTAGCCCGCTTGCCCCCAGACGAGAGGTCATGACTTCATCAAATATCAACAATGCTCCGGTCTGCTCGGTCAGATGACGCAAACTGGTTAAAAATTCAGGGTCGGCAGGAATGCAGCCACCAGCGCCGATCATGGGCTCAACCAGAACGCCGGCCAGTTTGCTGTCAAGGTTAAGAATCTGCTGTTTTGCGGACTCGAGGTTATTGAAGGCCATTCGGTGCGTGGGAAACGGTAAATTGAGCGGACTATTGCCGGCAAAAGCGAGTACCGACCCATGATAACTGCCGTTTACAACCAGGATATCCGTGCGCTCGGTAAAGGCCCGCGCGGCACTTAATGCAAGCACGTTCGACTCGGTGCCAGAATTGCAAAAACGTAAACGTTCAACCGCGGCAAAACGCGAACACATTAACTGTGCAAATTTTGATTCGACCGCATTAGGGCCGCCGAAAGTGAGACCGTTTGCGAGGGCTTTGGTTATGGCATCGACAATGACCGGGTGACTGTGCCCGTAGAGCCCGGCTGTGTACTCGCCCAGAAAATCCTGGTAGTGATGACCATCAATATCTTCAACTTGCGCGCCTTTTGCGCGGGCGATGGTTACCGGAAAAGGGGAGTAATGTAATACGCTGCGGGTATTGGCCCCGGGTAGTGAAGCTTTGGTTTTCTCAAAAAGTGCAAAACTCTTGGGATTAGCCTTTGCATACTGCGCTCGCGCCTCGGCAGAGCGAGTCATAAGTTCCGTCCCGGCCAGGTGCTGGCCCTGAGCTATGCTGTTACCACTATCGGCCATACAATGAATAATACAATGTAAGCGCCATGCAGCCGACGAATAATAAAACTCCAAATACCCGCCAGATGGGGTTGTAGTGATCAGAAAAAAGCCGAGTCTGTTTCAACCAGGCGGATGATTTTTGGAATGCCACTGGCGCGTTGTCTGTTGAGGGTGTGGATTGGTTAGAACAGGTGCTTGGGGGCGGTAAACTGAGTCTTGGGGTCCCGTCGTCTTAAGAGTGCTGCCAACCTATTTTGTTCGGGAGGGCTACAATCCATTATGCACTTCTAGATCCCCAATTACAGGCAATAAACGCCGGACCTCGCAAAAGACGGCGTTTATTCTTCCTATACCCTTTAATGCTCCCTAGCGTAAGCGCCAGGCCTGAGTTTTTAGTAGCAGGTTCCGTGATAGAAACAGGTGAATCAGGCGAGCGACAACATTGGTATAAAAAATCATCATGCCCATTGCAGCCGCAGGGGCAACATCACCGGCATCATCCATATTCAGCACAGCAATTGCCGCCAGTGTTGTATCGGGAGAATACAAAAATATGACCGCCGAAACAGTCGTCATTGCATTGACGAACAGGTAGATCGAAATATCCAGTATTGCCGGTAGACAAACCGGCACGGTAACACTCGAAACCAATCGGTAAAATGGTTGCTTTAGGGACGAGGCGACGGCCTCGAACTCCCTGTCCATTTGCTTCAAAGCAGTGACAGCGGTGAGATGTGAGACCGTGTAAAAGTGAGTTACGGTACACACCACCAGGATTCCCATGGTTGCGTATAAGCCATTCAGCGGGTTTGCCGGGTCGTTAAAGAAGAAGATGTAGGCCAGACCTAGAACCAGGCCGGGAATGGCCATCGGCATCATCGCCAGGAACTGGAACGCCGATCGGGTAGCAAAAAATCCATTGGTTTTTTCAACCACATAGGCCCCGGCAAAAACAATTATTGTGCCCGCGATTGCGGTATAAATACCCAGCTGAATCGAATGAGAATACGAAGCCCAGCCGCCGCCGTCCATCACATTAAAATCATAGTTAACCAGACTCAGACTTAATTGGTATGGCCAGAATTTGATCAGCGCGGCGTACTGACAAATGGCAATCAGTCCAACGATAAATATTCCTACTACTGCGCAGTAGAAAAGACAGATTAAATCAAATCGTCTATGTGGTTTTGCCTCAAAGGGTACCGAGCGCGCTGACAGCTGGGCGACCTGCCGTTTTTGTACGTAGCGATCAATGGAAAACGCAAATAACGCTGGAATCAACAGCACGACCGAGACAACCGCACCCATTTCAAAGTTTTGCTGGCCTATGACCTGTTTATAAATATCCACCGCGAGCATGTTGTACTGTCCACCGATGACTTTTGGTAAGCCAAAGTCGGTGATGACCAGGTTGAAAACAACAAATGCTGCCGAAATTAAACCATAACGTGCGCCAGGGATGGTGACTGTCCAGAAGGTCTTCCAGCGACTGGCGCGAAGCGATACGGCGGCTTCATAGAGCCTCGAATCCGAGATAGCCAGTGCCGTGGTAATTATAATCAGTGCATGCGGAAAGGTAAAAAACACCGACCCGATCACGATTCCGATTGGGCCATAGATGGATTCGCCAAATAACAATCCTTTAATCATGCCCTGATTGCCAAATAGATAAACCAGGGCAATACCGGGCAACAGGGATGGCACCAGTATCGGCGCCATCGCGATCAACCGGAATAGGCCTTTGAAACGCATCTTGCTGCGATTCAATGCATAAGCGAAACCGAATGCCAGGCAAACAGTGATTATGGTGCTGAGTGTGGCGATAAACAGTGAATTTTCAATGGATCGGAAAAGCGCGGGCGTCGAGAAATACACACGGAAGTTGTCCAACCCTGTCGCAGAGGATGGGCGCAGGACGATACGCCTGAACTTGTTTGATTCGAACTCGTGCCACTCGGTATCGGCGATACGTGTGCTGCCGACCAGAAAAGAACTCTCGGCCCTGATTTGACGCAGCCGGTATTTGGTCGTACTGCGGAAACTGAAGTCAGGAAAAAAAACAGTTGCCGCCAGGCGTCCGTCAGAACTGGTTGCGAGTTCTTCAAGCTTAACCACCTGAAGATCTTCATTGAGTGCCTGGGCCGTGACGGGATCACTCCAGCCCGCGCCTTTATCGACCTGAAACTCAAAATTATTCAAATCGAATGAATAGGTCGAAAAGGACTTCGACAACATCGCATAAAGCGGAAATGCCAGTGCCACAATCAGGTACAGGCCGATGACCAGCATGAAGCCGATCATGGTGCGATCGTCCTTACTGGTTTTAGGGCGGATTACCGGCGCGCTGTCAGTGACTGGCATTTCGGCCGTGTTAGACATCAAACTGTATTAGTGTTGGGTGGGAATACCCTTAGCTGATCTGACTGGAACTCTACGCTAATGGTTTTGCCTATCTCCACAGTCATGTGTCGTACCGCGTTAATAGACATATCAGCAATCAATACTGCGTCGCCAAAATCGCTGTTGTTTAGCGAAACTCGCCAAAATGAGCCTAAGAATTCCATATCTTCGACTGCCGCATCAAAAATATTTTCCGTGTCACCCGTTTCAAAAACTCCCTGAGAACTCGTGCCCTCCCTGTGCGGCACGATATCTTCGGGACGAATGGCAACGATTACCGGGGAATCCGTTTGCAAGTTGTGTTCTCTTGAAGTGAATGTAGTATCACCGACTTTGACACTATTGTTGCTGCTGGCCTTTCCCTCGATCTGATTCATCGCGCCGACAAAGTCAGCGACAAACAAGGTGCTGGGTTCACGATAGATTTCTATCGGTGTGCCAATTTGTTCTATCACACCCTGGTTCATGACAACGATTCGATCGGCCATTGTCAGCGCCTCTTCCTGATCGTGGGTAACCATCACGGTGGTGACACCCAGTCGTCGTTGTAGCAATTTCATTTCGTGGCGCAAATATGTGCGAACTTTTGCATCGAGCGCTGAAAGAGGTTCATCGAGCAATAACAGGCCAGGCGATGTTGCCAGTGCCCGCACCAGGGCAATGCGTTGTTGTTGGCCGCCCGACAGCTGCGCCGGATACTTTTTACCCTGATCCGGTAGCCCGACCATCTCGAGCAGTTCGGCCACTCGTTTGGCGATATCGGCCTTGTTTGCCTTTTGATTTTCGAGGCCAAAACCGATGTTTCTTTCACAGGTCAAGTTCGGAAACAAGGCATAAGACTGGAAAACAATGCCGAAGTCACGTTCCGACGGCGGCAATGCTGAGATATCCTTGCCAGCCTGGCTGACGGTGCCGGAGTTTTGAATATCAAGACCGGCTATAGCACGTAGGAATGTTGTCTTTCCGCAACCCGAAGGCCCCAGGAAGCAGATAAACTCACCTTCATATACTTCGAGTGACACCTCGTCCAGCGCGGTAAAGTCACCGAACTTCTTGGTCAACCGGTCTATCTGAAGATAAGATTTTGCGCTTTCGGCACTAACTGCTTGCTGTTCACTCATATCGATTAATAGTGTTGATGAAGGAAATAGCTACGGATGAAACTAACAACCCGTCAGAAATGAAACGGCCTGACCATATAAAATGATCAGGCCGCAGCTTAGTCAAACTTCAATACTACTTTGGATCAGATTTTGAATCGTAGCGCGTCTGCCATTCAGTCAGAATTCGTTTTCTGTTGTTTGCTGCAAATTCGAAATCATTATCGATCAAACTGGGAAGTGTTTCTTCCGGGAAATACTTCACTGGTTTTGCAATACCCTTGTACGCGACCACGGCGTAAGCAGTGTTGTACATCTCCATTGCTGTTTTAGAGATGGACCAGTCCATTAGCTTTTTGGCAGCTTCCATTTTCTCAGTGCCTGCAATGATGGCGGAAGCTTCCAGATCCCAACCGATACCTTCGCGTGGAATAATAATGTCAATGGGTGCACCCTTGGCTTTAGATCTTGCGCCGCGAAATGCAAAGGAAACGCCGATCGGGATTTCTCCGGCAGCTGCCAGTTTGCACGGTTTTGAACCCGAGTGAGTATAGCGCGCGATATTTTCGTGTAGCGCATCCATATAGGCCCATCCGCCGGTTTCTCCAAACATTTGTAACCAACTGGAAACATCAAGAAAGCCGGTGCCGGATGAATTCGGGTTTGGCATAATCACGTGACCTTTGTACATCGGTTTCGTGAGATCCCACCAGGATTTCGGCGGAGTCAGATTGTGTTTCGCAGCTTCAACGGTGTTGTAACATACCGCAGCCACCCATGCGTCCATACCAACCCAGCTAGGAGTAGCGTCGCTGTCATAGAATTTCGGGTCGAGATTTTCAATGCCTTTGGGCTTGTAAGGTTCAAACATTCCCTCGGCTTTCATTATCAGCAAGGAGGTTGCTGCGATTCCCCAAATAATGTCGGCCTGTGGATTATTTTTTTCCGCGAGTAACTTGGCGGTAACGATACCGGTGGAATCCCGAACCCATTTAATATTGATATCGGGGTGTTCCTTGTTAAAGGTTTCGGCATAGCGGGCAAGATCCTCTGCCTCGACAGCAGTGTAGACGACCAGATCTACCGCATGTGCCACGTTTCCAAATGCGAGCATTGATAGTGTTGCAATGCAAGCGGCCAACGCACTCTTTTTAAATCTTCTTCCTATCATGTTACTTTTCCTCCGAAGGTTTTGTGAGTGTATATTTGATTAACCTACATATACTTGTTCTTGAGCTGACAGTAACTAACCGCCCAGGTGACATAGTAACGGCTAAACATGAATCAAAACAAGCAAATTGATTTACAGCCTAAAACAGCTTATTTAACGGTAAGCCCGCTACCGCCCCTGAACTAGACAGGATTTAGAATTTTGCCCTCGCTTTTCCTGACCATGGCCTGACCCGCCCCCATTGGCTAGTTCAGTTTGAATGTGAGTGCATGGCCGGCCTTTGGCCTATTTTGACGATGGTTTGCGGGGCTGGCGGGTGGTAGCCCAAAGCATTGCGTTCTCTGATAGTGTTGCAGTGTCTACGCCATTGTTTGATGATGATTTGAGCCTCTTTGAAGGTATAGAAGACCTCCCCATTCGCAAGCTAGTTCCTGAAGCGACCATTTGAAGGGCTCGCAGTAGCCGTTCTCCTGGGATTGGGCAATTACGAGGCTACGCTTGATCTCATTGAAGAGATCATTTCACAATTTCCAAAGACAGGTAACCGAAGAGGATTTAAAGCATCCGTCATGGGGTATTTGAATAAAGGCGATGAAGCTAAACGTGCTCTCGATGAATACCTGGAGTTGAGGCCGAATCTGAAAACACGCGAAGACTACAAGAGAATATTTGTCCCCAATTTTTCCCTTGCCGATATTTTGATCGAAGGTTTGGTTAAAGCAGGCTGGGAGCCCCAGGGCGGATAGAGCCCTAGTGGTCAAGAGGATTCGAACCTCCGGCCCTGGCCCCCAAAGGCAGCGCTAGCCTGCCTTTGGGGATATAGCTGCATAGATTCCAGGTGAGTTACTCCGAGTGTTCCACTGCCAGAACTTCGGTTATGTACATATACTTACAGTCACCTTTAATTGTCCAGTTTTTAAGGCGAGCTTCCGGTTGCTGGAAGTTGCAGGATCAAACCATCTGGGCCTCCACCCATTAAGGTTTGAGGATACGCACCATTCCATTTGGCAATCGCATTATATTTAATTAATGAAGAGGTCACTGATTTTGCCAGTACGGTGTTTGCCCTGGCTTGAGCATCAGCGAGTTTCTCAATCTGATAAGCCTCAGCATCAGCGAGTGTGCGTTTAGCATTGGCATCTGACTTCGCTGCCTGCTCACGAGCTTCGGCTTGTTTTACCTGCTGTTGAGCTTGCTGTTCAACAATGCGCAATTGAGCTTTTTCCCGCTCAAGTTGCTCTTGGCGTTCCTTAGTCTGTATTACTGCACTGGTCACAACCTGAGGAAGAGTGATGTCCCGGAACAAAACCGCCTCAACGGTAATGCCTTTGTTAAACATGTATTCAGTCAGGCCATCTTCCATAAATGCTTGCATATCCCGTTGAGTGGTATCGAGATAAAAGTCCTGGGATTTTGCGACAGTTTTCCCGGCTTCTCTCAATAAGGAGCGAACCTTGGGTGTTAGCAATTTAACAATCAATTCATTGAGGCCCCCTGTTTCCTGCAGCATTGTTGGTGTATGCGACGGATTGATCTTGAAAGTCACTGAGATATCCATGGAGGTTTTCAGTTTATCCTGAGACGGCACCTGTACTTTTTCCCAGGTCTCAGTGTGTACTCGCAGATCATAGGTATAAAACTTTAAAAGCGGATTAACTATATGAAAGCCTTCATCCAGTGGTTGGCCACTAATCTCGCCAAATAATGTGGCAACTTTGTTATGACCCGGTGAGACTGTGGTGTAGGAATTCATTCCCACCCAGATGAGAAAAAACACCGCTACGACCGATATAACGGTTTTTATATTAAGTTTTAGATTCATCGTTTTCTTCCCTAAAAGGTAATTTGGAATTTATTGTTGCTAATTCCAGGATGGTTATTGAGGCTGGAATCGCTGCAGACTGATCGCCGAACGCCTATTTGAATGGGAGAAGTAGGTTCTTGATCCATTGTTTCCATTCGACGCCGTTAATTGTGAACTTTTTCGATTGGTCTTCGTCGGTCGCATTATCCGATTGTGACTCGGCAATCCGACCTGAAGGTTCATCTTCACCTTCTACTGCGCCATCTACATCTTCGCCGACAGAAACTTCCTTGATTGTTTCTTCTGTTTCCTTTTTTACGACTTCTGGTTCGTTAGGTTCTAACGCGGCGTCTTCAGTATAGGGATCATCAAATGTGGCGTCCTTGATCGCATTATCGGATGGTGTGTCGACAATCTGGCCAGAAAGGTCGCTAGCGGATGCCTTGGATTTCTTTTTAGAGCCTTTGGATCTTTTTTCTCCACCATCGGCCAGTTCTTTGAACGTGCCTTTGGGCATGACCAGCGCGATCGCATGTCGCTGAACCCGGACTTTGACGCTCTTGATGCTGGCGCCCTGCGCCACATCGATCGTTAAAAAGTTGTCATCCAAATCTGTCACCTTACCCAGTAGGCCGCCGTTGGTGGTGACTTCATCGCCTACCTGCATTGCCGTCACTATGGCCTGGTGTTCTTTTTTCTTTTTCTGTTGGGGGCGGATCAAAAGGAAATAGAACAATCCAAAAATTAGGACCAGTGGCAACAAACTGAATAGGCTGCTGCCCCCAGCCCCATCTGCTTGTGCCCAAGCGTCGGCAATAAAAAATCTCATAATTGTGGAACCGGTAATTGAAGTGAAAGCAGCTTAATTATCCCATAATACCGTAGTATCGAGTCGATCAGAGTCATTGTCTTTTTCTGCAAGGCTTGATGCAGGCTATGTTGATCCTAACTGGATCTGACCTTCCACGATCCATTATTCATCGTCAGCGTTCAAGTAGGATCGAATAAAACGATAGACAAAAATGCCACAGTACAGCACTGCCGCACCGATCACGATGCCAAAGGTGGAAATCCAAATGAATGACGCTATGTCCATTCAGATCTCTATGGGCTCAACCCGTATGATAAGCGGTATTACCACAAGGGCTACGAATATGAATCCTGCACCACCGGCTGGTCTTAGCATCCTTAAGGCTGCGCTCCGCGCTTCGCTCGTTCTTCTGGGATAACAGTAGAAGCGAAATGGTGAGGGCCAACCACCTCACCAATACAAGTTCTTACATGGCCAGAGGGTAGGCATCATATGTCCATCCGCCTTTGGCGAAAAAATCATCTATTTCGTCTGTAACTGGACCTAACATCTTTAAAGAAGTGAGCTCCATCATAGTCAGTACTGTGGGAATAAATTCTTCCTGCAAGAATTGATCCATATGCGCCATAAAGGCTTTGTCATCGACGTATTTTTCTACGATAAAAGCTTCTCTTTTTTCTTCATTAATAAAAAAATCATAAGATAGTGTTCCAATCTCGTTTTCGGTGGCATCTTTCATCTTCTTGGCTTGGGCCTTGAAAGCCTGGATGTCGTCAGTAGTTATTTTAGATTGGACTAAACCATATAGTTCGGCGCTCATGTTTTCTCCTACTCCTTTCCTCGTTAAAATTAATTTTCACCCAACCAAGTGCAAGATTCATAATATCATCGCCTGTTTAGTGATTAACCGATTAATTCCACTTAGGAGCGCTTGTAGTGCCGTCACCCAATGATTATGCGTCGGTCCGGATCGTTGTAGAGAACTACATAAAAGGTAGTTACACCGCAGACATAGGCCTGTTGAAACGTTGCTTTCACCCAGATGCACTTATGTCTGGCTATTACCGTGGCGACTTGGAAATCGGCTCACCGCAACCATTTTTTGATCAACTAGAGTCTGAGCCATCGTCCAAGAGCTCAGGCGAAGCTTATCAGGCTGAGGTTAGCTTTATCCATATTGCTGGGGGCATGGCAAGCGCCGGCGTGGTCGAAGATAACTTACTTGGTACGAATTATGTCAATCATTTCCATTTGCTAAAGATTGATGATCAGTGGCGTATCATCAGTAAAATCTACGTTGAGGTTTAGTCGTTAACCAGCTAACCCCATTCAATGGGTAATTGACAGAGATATCTACTTTATTAAAGTTAGGATCAGCGATATTAATGGCGTCCTATCCGCACACTCACGCATCATCTTCATTACCTCTGCTTGGTCGACCTTAGCGGCGCTCCACTATTGACAGCGGCCAAGTATCTATAGCAAATGGTGGCAGGAAGGGGCGTTAATGCTGCCTATACTCTAAACCCGAGGTATTATTTATTTCTTTTGATATACATGAACTTGATGGGTAACTGTTGGCTCGCCGTATGGCATGGAATAAAAACCATCTGTAGAAAAAACATGTTGCCAATGATTGTTCTTAGTATGGTGTTCCAGCGCAGCAGGATACCCAGGTTCCTGGGTAGGATCATTTCGCATGGAAAAAACAAAAGTTGCTCCCGGTTTTGCTATTCGAAGTAATTCTTCAAAACTCGAAGGAGGAGCATGCCTCGGGGTTATGGTGCCTATAGAAAATACAACGGAAAAAGCTTCATCAGCAAAACCCAACGGTTTGCCTAACTCCATTTGCTGAAGTTCTGTATAAAAACCCTTTTCCCTGGCCACATCCAGCATGCCTTTTGAAAAGTCGATGCCCGTGATTGGCCCGTAACCCGCAGGGTGCAATGGCTCTGCCTGTATACCCCCGCCACATCCAGCATCGAGTATTGGACCGCAATCCAATGGGACGAATCGACTAAATATCGCAGCCGTTACCGCAGGAATTCGGTATCCCATTGCACACAAGTCTTTCTCATAGTTTGCCGCCCAGTCATCATAAGCGGCTTGTTGCTCTTCAGGAGAATTTGCCTGATAAGAACTACCGACTTTAGTTTTTTCACTCATTATTTATCCTGCTCCAGTTAGTTTGTTTGCCAATCTATTGATATACCGCAATGGATTGCCCGAGACTTTGATAATCTGGTGCTACCCCCAAGCCAGGAGTATCCGACACAAATAGCTTTCCGTCTCTGGTCATTGGCGCCGGGGCCCCGGGGGTTCAAGGTTGTAGCTATGCAAATCTGTAGTATTTACCAGAAATTCTTCCGGTGTTGATTCAGCAAAATGTGACAGTGTCGCCGTAGCTATCTCTTCACTCCAGGTGCCTTCGCTAACCATAGGAATGCGGTTGTTGATCAAATAATCTCGAACTCGGCGGGCTTTAAACGCCCTCTCATGTCTCACGAATAAGATGACAGTTTGATGGTATTTAATGTCAGAACAATGTCACCCAAAGACCCTTTGAATGCCATTGGCGCGTCCTCTGTTGAGGGCGTGGATTGGTTAGAACAGATGCTTGGGGCGATGACTAAGCCCGGGGCCCTGCCGCCTCAAAAGTGCTGCCAAGGCTTTTTTGTTGGGCAGACCCGCAGTTCATTATGCACTTCATCCCCAATTACAGACAATTAGCGCTAGACCCCGCAAAAGACGACGTTTATTCTTCCTTTATCCTTAAATTCCCTAAGACCGCAAAGCAAATAGCACTACATATGAGCGACACCAAACCCAGACGAAAACTCGCTGCTATTCTGGCGGCCGATGTTGTCAACTTCAGCATGATGATGGGGGACAACGAGGATCGTACCTTAAAAAACCTCAAGGCCTGTAGAGCGCTCACCGACGAGTTCATCACTTCAAACCACGGCCGAATCTTTGGCAGCGCGGGAGATTCGATCATCGCCGAGTTTGCCAGCCCGGTTGATGCGGTGGTTGCGGCAACCGAGTTTCAAAGGAGCCTGAGGCAACGAAACGAGGGTGTTGCGCAAGAAGATCAGATGGTCTTTCGGGTTGGCCTTAATCTGGGTGATGTCATCGTTGAGGGAGATAACCTGTACGGAGACGGTGTCAATGTAGCGGCGCGGCTTGAGGCCATGGCCGAACCCGGAGGCATATCCTTATCTGGCAAGTTTCATGAAGAGGTTTGCCGGAAGCTCGACATGAGTTTTGTCTCAACCGGGGAGAAGGAGATGAAAAACATCCGCACTCCGGTGTCTACCTATAAAGTCGAAATCTCCCAGCTCCCCGAGATGGAACCTTCCTCAGATTCTGAGAAAACCCCGGACGATAACGACCAGAGCGAGCCTTCGATACCAGAGGCCGATAACAAACCCCCGGCAATTGCCGTCCTACCCTTTACCAATATGAGTGGCGATCCGGAGCAGGACTATTTTGTAGATGGCATTACCGAGGACATCATCACAAATTTATCTTTATGGAGGACCTTCCCTGTTATATCGCGAAACTCGAGTTTTACCTACAAGGGTCAATCTGTGAACCTAAAGGAGGCGTCAGCCGAATTGGGCGCGCGTTACATTGTTGAGGGCAGCGTAAGAAAAGGTGGCAACAGGGTCAGAATCACAGCGCAGTTAATCGATGCCGAACAGGACCATCATTTGTGGGCCCAAAAATGGGATCGAAGCCTGGAGGATATCTTTGAAGTACAAGATGAAGTTTCAACATTAATCGCTGCAAAAGTGAGTCCGACATTAGGAAGTCACGAGATAGAAAGAATAGAAAGAGCTAAACCCAATAACTTTAATGCCTGGGAATATTATCTAAGATCACTTCAAACCCTGAATGAACGAAGTTCTACAGATGGGGAAGACATAAATCTTGGTAAGGCGCGAGAACTCTGTGAAAAGGCCGTTGAGCTAGACACTAGTTTGTCTCATGGACATGCAATGCTAGCGAAAATATGCTTCTGGGAGTTGATGCATTTCACCGGTGGAGATTCAGAAAAGACTTTAGTTGAGATGCTTGAGCATTCCAAAAAAGCAGCCGAACTTGATCCTCAAAACCCTGTTGCTGCTTTGATGACTGCCACTCATTATTTTTTTCGAGGTAACTTCTTACAGGCCAGGAATTACGCTGAAAAAGCTGTTGAACTCAATCCAAGTGACCCAGATGCCTATATGAGGCTCGCCGCTACTATGATCCATAGTGGAGAGTATGTAGATTCTGAAGAGTCTTTACGAAAATCAGTAGAAATCGATCCTATGGCGCCTAAATTAATGGATCGAAAGAGCAGCTATTTCTTTTTTTATATGGGCCTGGAAGATTACCAAAAGGCTTATCAAGTCATTGAAGAAGTCGTGGCGGAATTACCAGACGCTGGCTCTTATAGAGGTTTTAGAGCATCCGTGATGGGTTATCTGGATAAAGGAGATGAAGCGAAAGCTGCGCTTGATCACTATTTGAAGTTACGACCGAATCTCAAAACCAAAGATGATTACAGAAAAATCTTTGTACCGAACTCTTCACTGGCGGATATTTTGATCGAAGGCCTGATCAAAGCGGGATGGGAACCCGAGGACGGGTAGGGCCTATAGAGCCAATTGATCCTATCGTATCCGGGATTTTTCGCAAAAAGACAAAATATCTACAAACGAAGTTTTCGAAGACGGGCTTTGTGTCCTTTTAATGGACGTAGTAATGAACAAATATTGGGATGAACCGGCAGAATTTCTGATAAGTAACACCATCACTGTAGACAGGATCTTTCCGGGAGTTCGCATAGGCTTGAAAGCTAATTTGTCAGTACCCTAAAACAAGCCCACCGTCATCGCATGCGGGTAGGGATGAAACGCGTCATAAAGCTTGTGGCCAGCATCCCGAATCCGGTGAAGACAAACACGGCCGGTAGTGGGAAGATGGCGAGTACACCTGAATAAACGCCCGGAAAGGCCAGGCTCGCGACGGATCGATAACTACCGAACACGGTGGCCATCTCGGAGCGCTCCCAGGATCTCACGGCACGGTAGAACAACGTGTTCCCCACCGAGTCACACAGCACGGCAAACAGCGCCGCCAGCAGTATCAGCCCCACCGCCAGATAGGGTAGGCCCATGGAAGCACCGACCCCGATTGTCACCAACCCGGCGCCGGCATAACCTACCAGCAACACCCGGCGAATGCCGTAGCGCTGTATCGTGCCGCGCAGTAACGGCGTCGCCATCACGAAGCTCACGGCCAGCGACACCAGCGCACCGCCCATGGTCTCGCCAAGCCCCGCGGTGACACAGAAGATCGGCACATAGATGAAGTACATGGTCCACCAACCCGAGCGTATCGCCGATAACAGATAAACCAGTGTCATGCGCGGCTGCGCGAAAAACCTTGGCAGGTAGCGAATCGGATTGGCCACGGCAACGCGCTTGCCGCCGAGCGCTGGGTTGTCGGAGAACCGCAGGTAGAAAAAATAGGCACCGAGCAGCAGGACGACGACCGCGCCGACAAGGAAAGGCGCCGCGGGATTTACCGCGTTGCGCAGATAGACCCCTAGAAACGGACCGACGCTGAATGAAAACGCAAGGAAAAACATCCGTACGGGCTCGTAGCGACCAAAATCCTGGCGCCGCACGTGCCCCATCAAGTAAAGGTTAAGCGTTACGTCGATGCAGGAGGCGGCGAACAAATGCAACGCCAAGCCGACACAGAACGCCCACAGTTCGTCGTGCATAAATAGCAGCATGCTGACCACGCCGGCGACGACGCCTAGCAAGAACGTACCGCGCCGGTTCAGGGACCTCACCAGCCAGGGCACAGCGAGGCTCATGCCGACGCCCAGTATCCCGAGCACGAAAAAGAAAATACTCACATCCTGCGCCGATCCGAAACGCTCCAGTGCCATCAGCGGCACCACCGTCACGATGATGGATCGATAAAGCGGCTCCAGGGTAAACAGGACTAAAAACGACGATTTTGTCGGGCGGCTCAACGCGCCCATATCGAGGTTATTTTTGAATAGATGTTTCAACTTAACTAAGCAATAGCGGTGGGCCCGGAAGGACTAAAAGTGATTTATAAGTTATTGAATCATTGAAGTAAGTTCAGTATTTGATGAATTCTTCAGTTAGTGGACTGGCGGTTGTTGGTGCGTGCAATGTATATACAAGAAGCCGTGATCAAGGCGATTCCCGTCAGCATGGCAGCGGTCGGTACATCGCCCCAGAAAACGTAACCGAGAATAAGCGCGACTATGATACCGACAAATGCAAAAGGAGCTATAAAGGAGAGTTCGCCCATTCGAATGGCCGATACCTGTGAGAAGAAACCACCAGTGAGTAGAACCGCACTGGTGGCCAGCATCAGCACGTGGCTGAACTCTAAAGGACGCCAGTTGAACAGCGAAATCAGGAAACCGGTGGTGGTAACCATCGCCAGGGTGGCGAGGGTGATGTAAAAAGAATGCAGATCACGGTTGATGCGACGGGTCACTACATCTCTGGCCGCCACGAAAAAAGCGGCGAGCAGGGGCAGCAGCATGGCTAACGAAAAACCACCCCCAAATGGTTGAGTGACTAGTAATACACCCGCGAATCCCACGATGACGGCTATCCACCGAGCCGGGACGACCTGCTCCTTGAGGAGGGTTGCCGCCAACAGGGTCAGCAACAGGGGAGAAGTCCACACCAGTGTAGACGCAGTGGCGATTGGCAACAACGAAAGTCCCGTGATAAAGCAAAGTGTGGCCACTGTTTCAAGGCTCGCGCGAATGAGATTGATTCGCGACAAACTGATCCGTGGTACCAGGGGTCGTCCACTGAGCTTGATGATTGTGCCCAGGATCACACAAGCCATCATTCCCCGGACGAATAGTATCTGACCGACGCTCATCGACTCGCTGGCGGTTTTCACAATAGCGTCGTTAGACGAGATCATGGTCATCGCCAGCATAAGGAGTCCCGCCGCCTTGAAGTTGTCGTTCATATTGCTGCTGGTCGAAATCGAAAACTGGTGCCGTTGATCAGAGTTTGGGCGCCTCAAGAGCGCGCGATTGTACTGCAAAGCAAGGCCGGTTAGCGCCTGGTTGGATACCCGTTTCACTTTGCTGGAAATTACTGATTTGTTCTCGAAAGTGACAGTGACTAGATGGATAAAAACAAAATCAAATCATTCGTTGAAGCTATTTTCGACGATTCGGCCGGTGCAATGACCGCGGCCTGAGCTATGCCGGGGTAAAAACGGCTCTGTTCAAGACCATGCAGGGGCAAGACGCCATGACATTTGAGCAGATTGCGCAAGCGGCGGGCCTTCAGAAGTATAAGCAGCATTAACGCCCCTTCCTGCCACCATTTGCTATTAACACTTGGCTGCTTATCAATAGTGGAGCGCGGTTTAGGCCGGCCGCTCGACGTATTTAAACTCCAAATCTGATTCTTCAAGAGCTCACAAGTGGCTTGCTGGCCCGAATCCCGAAAGTGGTAATGACATAAATCTTCCCTACGATTAGTGGCTTTACACCACATCGATGACTTGCTGGCAAAAACAAGAATCTAAGATAGTTTCCGTAACACCGGTTTCAATTTCAGCCGGAGCAATCGTTCGAAACAGATAAATTTCGCTGCTTACTGTATGATGCGCGGCGCGATTACCAGCCACGCTGTTTAATGAAAGTCCCCCCTAGAATTCAACCACTTGTCGAAGATGGATTGGTAGACGAAGTAATCAGCCGCTTAATGAGCGGCAAAGAAGCGGATGTTTACGTGGTGCGATCAGCGGGCGAAATTCGCTGTGCCAAGGTTTACAAAGACGTCACGACTCGAAGTTTTAAACAAGCGGTACAGTATCAGGAAGGCCGTAAAGTTAGAAACACACGACGTGGACGAGCAATGGAACGCGGCTCCAAGTTCGGCAAACAACAAAAAGAACAAACCTGGCACACCGCCGAAGTCGACGCTCTGGCGCTATTGGCCAATACCGAGGTTAGAGTGCCTGAGGCCCATGGCCTTTTTGACGGTGTACTGCTTATGGAGCTAATAACCGGTGCCGATGGCCGCGTAGCACCGCGACTTGCCGACATATCAATGGCTTCCGAAGAGGCGATCAAAGATCACGTCACAGTGATTGATTTTATCAAGAAAATGCTTTGTATAGGCATGGTTCACGGCGATCTGTCGGAATTTAATGTGTTGGTTGATGCCAATGGTCCGGTGATTATTGATCTGCCACAGGCGGTTGATGCCTCGGCTAATAATCATGCCCAAGAAATGTTAGTTCGCGACGTACGCAACATCAACAATTACTACGGTCGGTTCGCACCGGAGCTTTTTAATAACCGCAGCGCGCACGAAATGTGGGCCTTGTATGAAAAAGGCGAACTCTATGAAGATACCCCGCTGACCGGTATTCACCCCGAAGATACTCACCAGGCCGATGTAGGTGCCGTCGTCAGTGAGATTAAATCTGTATTGGCCGAAGAAGCCAAAAGGCAACAACGACTTAGCGAATCTGAAAATTAGTTTCTTGAGTGCCTGGCAAATCAGATCGGCGAATATTTACCCTTAGAAACCCCCAACCAATGAAATTATTGATCCGTAATTTAGACCGCAGCATCTCGGAAGCCGCTCTCCTAGCGATGTTTGAAAAACATGGTGCAGTACAGTACTGCACGGTCGTTATAGATAAAAAAACTAGCGAGTCGAAAGGCTTTGCTTTTGTCGAAATGCCGAAAGTTGGCGAAGCCAAGGCTGCTATGCAGGCCTTGAACGGCATCAAAATTGGCGACAACAAACTTCGAGTGAAAAAGGCTGAATCTCGGTCAGAAAATCAAGATTAGTGGCGCAACGTTTATACCCTTGGCCGCGGTCAATAGTGGAGCGCGGTTAAGGCGCGTCAACCGCGACTGGTCAGTCACTCCGGCATGGCCTTGATCGGGGGAACGACCCTGGTCACGGTATTGATCAACCTGAGCGTCGCAGTAATCGCATTTGCAATTATCTTCTATGGCATAAGAAGATTTCTCTATCTAGAAGATCTCAGAGAATCGTTGGACTAATTCTTCAATCAACTTTCGGCGGACCCTGCGGGAAGCGTCGTAGTTTATCGATATAGCTTTGTGCAAAAAAATGATCTGGTCGTTGATCGAAGGAGAATATTGAAACGATCCTTGGTTGTCGGGTCGAACCCACTTGGCGTACCCGATGCATCGAATGCCGACCATTAAAAAAGGTAAAAGTACCAGGCTCCAGAATCGGCCTTGTCGCTTCAACGTCTGGCGACTTAAACAGTCGGTCGACCCCAGCGTAGTTTTGATTGATTTTGTTGCGGATATTTGGCGCGTACTCAAATTCGCCCCCATTATCCGCAGCCTGTAGTACTAACGTGACCACGCCATCGTTGGGATCATAATGCCAGCCATCCGTGTCTCCCTCGTATGCCACTTTCATCGTCAGCGCTAAATGAGGGCACTGACTGAGGAAAAGTTGCTCAACATTCAGCACTTGACGAATAAACTCTGTTAGAGGCGGCCAAAGATAGATTGCCCGTAAATCACTGTGATTCGGAATCTGATAATTCAGGATCTGGCAGTATCGATTAGGATGCCGTGCTGATCTCACTGCGGATTTGAGGCTCTCATCATCCGAGCATCCAATATCGTCTTCTTCATAAAATGTCACCCGATCCCCATCATAGCGATGAGCAACCTGAACTAGACTTTCGGCCTCTTCAGCCATTTTCGTGATCGCAGCCTGTCGCACGAATTTCGGCAACATTGCCGTAGCGCAGCCATCAAGATCTGAGCGACACTGGGCTACCAGCAACTGACCTGCCTTATTGTCTAGCCGATCAATCGGATATCGATCAAGATCAATCAGCTTGTTCATCTCTTCAGTGGAGACTTCTCCCGAATCACGATCGATAGGCAGTACTGTGTTCATGATATGTTCAGACTAGAATTTCCCGCAGGGATAATGATAAGGCTATTTTATTCATCTGCCTCTTTTTTCGACAACGTGCAGTCTAAGGTCGAATTCGGGCGTCCGAATCATTCTCGTAAGAGTATAGGCAGCGTTAACGCCCGTTCCTGTCACAATCTGCTATAAACCCTTGGCCGCTATCAGTAGTGAAGCGCGGTTAAGTTCCGCTAACCTGTGTACGGCAGATAGAACGCCTCTCTACGCTACGGCATAACCCACGCTAACCCAACCTCTTCGCTAAATCTTTAGATGCGTATAGCGCATCAGCCTCTAACCACACAACCTGTGTACAGTGCATAGAATGCCTCTCTACCCTACGAAGAAGGTAACAATGAGTTACGAGTATCTAGTTGTCGAATTTCTAGTCGATGAGCAACATCCAGATCAACGACTGGGCCGCTACCCTGACATGGAGCGAATTTATTTTCCCGCTTGGCTGAACCACAAAACGGTTGAGAACGCCGTAGACAGGGCTGGAGGGCATTTATGGGCCACCTGGTACGGAGGTATGTTCGGCCTCGCTACCAATAGGTTTATTGTTGTTAGTACCGGTCCCAGCGTTTCGTCGCAAAGCGATCTGATCCAGGCGCTGGCGCCAAAGGGCATGACGCTAAGCGTCGCCGACTATCAATCCTTGACCCCCACGGTCCGCCCCTTGAATTGCACACCCATTACTCGATTCGGGTTTTTCGTTTTTCGTTGGCTTCGCTTAGCGCCGGGCTCGATAGATGAATGGACCGGGTTGTGCAATGAAACTTGGCCGAACTTTCAACAGCGCTCGCGCTCGGAGTGCCTCGCCGTGTGGCAGGTCGAACGCGATGACCAATTGGCTGATGAGATACTCATGTGCACTTGGTATGAAGACTTACATGCCTGGGAACACAGCCGCGAGGTTGATCCCGTTGACGCGCCCAAATGGAGGCGACGAGCGGAACTGGAATACAACCACTGGGGAATTGGTGCAAGGCGCATGGAATGACTCATCTTAGCGCTGTCGTATTGTTTGACAGATAGGGCGCCTCTCTAGGCAACGGCGTGTACCTTCCCCATGCTGATACCTAGCCCAACCTCCTCACCAAATTTTCCACCTTCAAATTCTTATAACTCATCAGCTCGGTTTTCTGTGCGTGTTTTTATTCAAATGCCTTAAGGGAGTAGGCATCGTTCCAGCAAAAAGGGGAATCACCTGGGAATAGGGGATGGGACCCCTATCAAAAAATCGAACTTCAAATATTGACTGTGCTGTCAGTGTGCTGTAACTGAGTCCTCTTGAGTCCATTCAGGTCCAGTTGCGTGGAATTGGTGCCCGAGTTAATAGATTGGACTGCTACTTTTATAGCGTTTTATGAAGATATTGGTCGGGGTGAGAGGATTCGAACCTCCGGCCCCTGCCTCCCGAAGGCAGTGCTCTACCAGGCTGAGCTACACCCCGATTTGATCACCAATTGAAAAAGTCCGATTAACTTCAGTAGGTCCGGGAGACCGAGAAGTCGGCAAGGTCAGCCAGGGCTGTGCGGTATGGTGATGCGGGCAAGGTCTCCAGAGATTGCTTTGCGGCTTCTGCGTAGTCACGTGCCCGGCGCGAAGTGTACGCAAGAGCGCTTGTGGATTCAATGATTGCCTTAACCTCGATAAGCCAATCGCGATGGCCTTCGCTAATGGCCGAACTCAGGAGTTGATGCTGGTCTGGGGCGCACTCGCCTAACGCATGAATCAGAGGCAGTGTCGCTTTACCCTCGGCAAGATCATCGCCGGCGTTTTTGCCCATCTCTTCGGCGTCAGCGGTGTAATCCAGCGTGTCATCAACAATCTGAAATGCGATGCCTAGATTCAGGCCGTAGTCCGCGAGGGCTTGTTCGGTTGCCGGCCCGGCATCGGCCAGTATTGCGCCTAAACGTCCGGCCGATTCAAACAATCGAGCCGTTTTGCGGGTGATGGTCTCAAGGTACTGTTGTTCGGTAATATTGGGGTTGTGGGTGTTGAGCAATTGCATTACTTCACCTTCGGCGATAGCGTTGGTTGTTGTTGCCATAATTTCCATAACGCGCATGTGGTCTACCGCGACCATCATCTGAAAAGCGCGTGAGTATAAAAAGTCTCCAACAAGCACCGCTGCGGAGTTGCCCCACAGATCGTTCGCCGTTTCGCGTCCACGGCGCAGTTCAGATTCATCCACGACATCATCGTGTAGCAGCGTGGCTGTATGGATAAATTCGATTACGGCGGCAAGGTCGATATGCGCTGTGCCCGAGTAATCAAGCGAGCGGGCTGCCAACACCAGCGTCAGGGGCCGCAACCGCTTGCCACCGGCCGCCACAATATAGGCTCCCATCTGCCGAATTAATGCAACATCAGAGCTCAATTGCTTCTCGATATGTCGGTTAATCGCGCCCAGATCGTCAGGAATCAGGGCGCTGATCTCGCTTAGCGACTCCGTACTAGAACTCGCTGGAGCGAAACGCTCAGAATTAAGAGGTGTAATGGTGCCCATGGGCGAATCATACCGTGTAGGCGGGTCTGGCGAAAATAATACCGCTTACGTTGACCGTATAGCCGGTTTCGCCTAAAATTCCGCGCCTTCGCAAGTCCTTGTGACTGGCAAGCTCATAAGCCGTGTCCTTTTCTGGACCGCTATCTTTCGGGGAAAAAAGCATGTACGCAGTAGTGGAAACCGGCGGTAAGCAATATCGCCTGGGTGTCGGCGATAGTCTGAAGGTTGAAAAACTGGCCGGCGATGCTGGGGATGTGATTGATTTACCTCGTATCTTAATGGTGACAGACGGGCAAAATGTCTCTGTCGGCAGTCCTTTGGTAGATGGAGCGCGGGTCCAGGCTGAGATTCTGGGCCATGGCCGGGATAAAAAGATCCGGGTCTTTAAAATGAAACGCCGAAAGAAATACCGTCGGACACAGGGGCATCGCCAGGCGTTTACGCAACTGCGCATCACTGATATTTCAGGCTGATTTGCCGGTAGCGGCAGGAGAAAGACAAAATGGCACATAAAAAAGCAGGCGGCAGTTCACGGAACGGGCGCGATTCAGAATCCAAGCGTCTAGGTGTTAAACGCTACGCGGGCGAGACTGTGCGTGCTGGCAATATTCTGATTCGCCAAAGAGGTACCGCCTTTCATCCGGGCGTTAACGTAGGGCTCGGCAAGGATCACACCTTGTTCGCATTGACTCCCGGCGTTGTTAAGTTTGAGATCAAGGGACCGAAAAGCCGACGAACTGTGAGCATTCTGACCGAGCAATAGGCCGGGGCCAGCGCGGGTCGCCAAAAAACCCCGCCATCGGAGCGGGGTTTTTTGTGACTTTTCTGATCTAGGTTCCGTTCCAGGCACCTCCATGAAATTCGTAGACGAGGCAATTATTACTGTGCAAGCCGGCAACGGCGGCCACGGCTGTCTTAGTTTTAGACGGGAGAAATTTGTGCCCCGGGGCGGCCCAGACGGGGGCGATGGCGGCAAGGGTGGAGATGTCATTTTTGAGGCTGCATCGGGTCTAAATACCTTGGCCGATTTTCGGTTTACCCGCAAATTTCGAGCCGATAGTGGTCAGTCAGGGGCCGGGCGCAACCGCAGTGGTGCTGGCGGAAAGAGTCGCACGGTCAGGGTCCCGACCGGTACCTTAATTTTTTCGGCCGACACCGACGAACTGCTCATCGATCTAAAACATGATGGCCAGAGTTTTACCGTGGCAGCTGGAGGCCGCGGTGGTGTGGGCAACGCTCGATTCAAGTCGTCAGTCAATCAGGCACCCAGGCGCACGATACCGGGGCAAGACGGAGATCGTCTTAGCCTGAGGCTCGAATTACAGGTGCTCGCAGACGTTGGCTTGCTTGGGCTACCCAACGCCGGAAAGTCAACTTTATTAAAAGCGGTATCGGCTGCGACACCGAAGATTGCAGACTATCCATTTACCACACTGTATCCTCAACTCGGAGTTGTCGACATTGGTCCGAGTGCGAGTTTTGTGGTTGCCGATATCCCTGGGTTGATAGAAGGTGCCGCAAGCGGCGCGGGGCTCGGGGTGCAGTTTTTGCGACACCTTCGCCGAACCCGGCTATTGTTGCACTTGGCCGATATCAGCACCTGGGCGAGTGAACCGCCAGTGGTCGCGGTAAAGGCTATCGAGAAAGAACTGCACGAATTTGATTCTGAGTTGTCCGGGCGACAACGATGGCTGGTATTTTCCAAGGCGGATTGCCTTGATGAGACCGAAGCGCTGACCTTATGTGATGAGATCCGTGGGTCCTTGAATTGGGATGCGCCATGGTTTTTAGTGTCCGGTGTGAGTGGGCAGGGTTGTCGCACGCTCTGTAATGCGATCTGGCACTGGTTGGAGGATCAAGATGACTGATCACAGATCTAACCGTCACGAGCGCCAGCGCTGGGTGATTAAACTGGGCAGTGCTCTTTTGAGCGATTCCCAGACCGGCCTTAATCAGGGCCTGATTGGTGCACTGGCTAAGGCTTGTGTAGCGCTTCGGGATCGGGGGATCGATATCGTGCTGGTGTCTTCGGGCGCTATTGCGCAAGGCATGGCACGGTTGGGATGGGCCGAGCGGCCCCACGAGCTATACCAGTTGCAGGCAGCGGCAGCGGTCGGACAGATGGGCCTGGTTCAGGCTTATCAGCAGGCATTTGAAGGATTTGCGGTTGAGACTGCACAAGTGTTGCTGACCGGGGCTGATCTAAGTGACAGAACCCGTTACTTGAACGCCCGTAGCGCTCTTCGATCAATGCTGACTCTGGGTATCGTGCCGGTGGTTAATGAAAACGATACTGTGGCCACAGAAGAGATCCAGTTCGGTGATAACGACACTCTGGGTGCTCTAGTCAGTAATCTGGTTGAGGCTGAGTACCTGGTCATATTGACAGATCAGGGCGGTTTATACGAAGCCGACCCTCGGAAAGTTGCCGATGCCCCCTTAGTGAAGACCGCGGTCGCCGGTGATCCGGCACTCGAGGCTTACGCGGGCCCAAGTGGAGTTCTCGGTCGCGGCGGAATGTTAACCAAGTTACAGGCTGCGACAAAAGCGGCCCGCTCGGGCGCGTCGACAATAATCTGTTCCGGTTATGAACTTGAGAACTTAGCCGGGATTGTGGATGGAAATTTTCCAGGTACGCTGATCCGTGCAGGTGCAGGCCGGGTAGCCGCACGCAAGCAGTGGCTTGCAGGATCTATGCGCGCCAAGGGAGTGCTTTTGCTGGATGACGGAGCCGTTGGGGTTTTGACCACCTCGGGTAAGAGCCTGTTGCCGGTTGGGGTGATCCAGGTGGATGGAGTCTTCGAGCGCGGTGATTTAGTGGATTGTGCGGCGCGCGATGGGCGCGCAGTGGTAGCGCGCGGCCTGGTCAATTATTCATCGTCCGATGCAACAAAGATTGCAGGCCAGCCTAGTAGCGAAATCGAGAAAATTCTAGGTTACGTCGACGAGCCAGAACTGATTCACCGGGACAACATGGTGGTGCTCTGAGCGTGTCAGAGCGGTCGTGTTTTAAATCAGACCGTGGCTGTGGCTTTGGCTTTAAGGCGAGCGTTGAGGCGGCTTTTGAGACGGCCAGCCTGGTTTGGGTGGGCAAGGCCTTTGCGGGCAGCTCGGTCTATCTGCGAGGCCACCTCGCGGTAAGCGGTTTGGGCCACAGTGGTGTCTGCGTCATCAAGAGAGGTCTTGAAGCGCTTGATTAAGGTGCGCACTTCCGAGCGCTGCGACATATTTTGTGCCCGGCGGACAGTGGCTTGCCGTGCCCGTTTACGTGCCTGCGGTGAATTAGCCAAGCTATATACTCTCTTAAAGATGAAAAAAAGACGCGTGAGTATCGAGAAGATAGGGGCATTTGTCAATGGGGACGCTCTTGCAGGCGGTTCCAGCGCCTTTTCGGGAATCTTTACTCGCACTATCGCCTGTGATCCGCCATACCGGGGCAGTTTCAGTTGATCAGGTCAGTTGGGGCGGTTGGGGGGATGACTCTGGTGTCGCGGGTCACTGGATTGATCCGCGACATTGCCTTTGCCCAGGTTTTGGGCAGCGGAGCGATAGCCGATGCGTTTTTTGTGGCTTTTCGTATCCCCAATTTTCTGCGTCGGATTTTTGGAGAAGGTGCTTTTTCAGTGGCTTTTGTACCAGTTTACTCTGAGTACGAGTCTCGTTATCCGCCACAGCAGGCGCGTGCCTTTCTCAACCTCATGGCTGGGCGTTTGGGGTTGATACTGGCTGCCCTCACCGCAGCAGGCGTCCTCGGGGCGCCCGTGCTGGTGAGTGTGCTGGCGCCAGGCTTTAGTGCCGATCCCGCCAAATATGAGGCTACCGTATCTGCGCTGCGCTTGACCTTTCCGTATCTCTTTTTTATTTCCCTGGTTGCAATGGCGGGTGGAATTCTCAATACCCGGGAGCGTTTTGCAGCCCCTGCTGCAACCCCGATACTGCTGAATCTGTGCTTGATAGCCACAGTTTGGCTGGTGGTACCGCGTACGACGAATATCGCCATCGCGCTGGGCGGAGGCGTGCTAATAGCTGGCATTGTTCAACTCGCATTCCAGTTTCCTTTCCTCTGGCAGGTGCGGCGAGTTCCCCGGCCGCGACTGCGCGCCACCACCCAAGATGAGCGGGTGGGTGGCGAGGGGGTCAGCCAGGTATTTCGATTAATGCTTCCGGCTGTTTTTGGAGTGTCGATTGCGCAGATCAATCTGTTGGTGAATACGGTGCTGGCTTCTTTTTTGGTGACGGGCAGTGTGTCCTGGCTTTACTATTCGGATCGGTTGATGGAGTTTCCGCTTGGGGTCTTTGGTATTGCCTTAGCTACGGTGATCCTTCCCACTTTGTCACGCCAGGTCGCCAGTTCAGAGCAAACGGCTTATAGCCAGACCCTTGACTGGGCGTTGCGTCTGGTTTTCCTGGTTGCGTTGCCCGCAACTGCTGCGCTGGCGATACTCGCTTTCCCGCTGATGGTGACGCTCTTTCACTATGGACAATTTTCTGCAACCGATGCATCCATGGCATCGAAGAGCCTGATCGCCTTCGCACTTGGGCTCACTGGGTTTATCTTGGTCAAGGTATTGGCACCTGGGTTTTACGCCCGCAAAGATACCCGTACCCCTGCGATTATCGGCGCGATTGCAATGATGGTTAATGCTTTGGCGGCTGTTTCTCTCGCTTTCACCTTAGGACATGTTGGCTTGGCGCTTGCCACCAGCCTCGCCGGGATCGTTAACGCGGCACTGCTTTATATCCGTTTAATATCTAAAACCGGATTTCAGCCTGGGGACGGGTGGCCGGCGTTCCTGGTCCGAGTGAGCCTGGCGACATTAATCATGTCGGCTCTGCTGGGGTTTGGGGTAGCGGGCGATTTGGCCTGGCTCTCCCACAGCGTGCCCAAACGCATTTTGTTGCTGGGGTTTTGGGTTATTGCCGGTGGCGGGGTTTATCTGGGCTCGCTTTACCTTCTTGGGCTAAAGGTGCACCGCTTCGTTGAGCGGCCTTAAAATGCAAACGCATTCGCTGGCGGACGTGGTCGCCCTGATCAGCCATCCTGGAGAGCCTAGAATATTTTCACTCTCCGAGGCCCGCGAATTACTGCCTGTTATCAGAAAACTTACCGCTTCTGCTTCGCGAGAACTGGATCCTTGCCAGCTGCGGATGCGGCGACTACTTGACTGTGACCCCCGGCTGGCTCCATTGGAGCTTGAATTTGAGACGATTATTCGCAAATGGGTAGAGCGGGTACAACGTTTAGGCGTGACGGTGTCTGGCCTATGGCAAATTGGGTTCGACACCGGCGAGGGCTACCTGTGTTGGCGCTACCCCGAGTTGCGTCTGGCATACTTTCGCGGATACGACGAAAGCTTAGATTCTCGCCGGCGGCTGTCAGAGGTGATTCAAGAATATCAACCCGATTGGGCGGTGTATTGAACAGGCAACAGGAATAACAATGATCCTGATTCGTGACCTATATAACATTCGTGCCTCGCACCGCCCGTCAGTGGTATCGATTGGTAACTACGATGGCGTACATCTGGGGCATGCACGCTTGATAAACGTTCTTCGGGAACAGGCCTGTCGGCTTGGGGCGAGCGCCACAATAATGACGTTTGAGCCTCATCCCCACGAGTTTTTCAGCCCGGAGAACGCTCCGCCTCGGCTCCTGCGCTGGCGAGACAAGATTGAGAAACTGGAGCGAGCCGGGGTTGATCAGATATTTTCGCTGCGTTTTGATCGCGAACTGGCCCAGACGTCGGCCGAAGATTTTGTCAGAAAATATCTCGTTGACGGCCTTGGGGTTCGCCATCTGGTTATTGGCGATGATTTTCGTTTTGGCCGTAAACGTACCGGCGATATTAATTTGCTGAGAACGCTTGGCGAGGCGTGGGGCTTTACCATAAGCGCGGTAGAGACCTGTGAAGTGCAAGGACAAAGAGTTAGCAGTTCACGAGTGCGAAGCGCACTTGGCGACAATGATTTTGAGCTCGCTGCCAGGTTGCTCGGTTACCGGTACGCTATAGGCGGACGGGTGGCACACGGCGACAAGCGCGGCCGGACTATCGGATTTCCCACTGCGAATATCGTCCTGCGTTATGACAACGTGCCGGTTTGGGGGGTATATGCCGTGTTGGTCCATTCCCAGGGCCGGAGCCCTTTGCCGGGTATTGCTAACATCGGGACACGCCCGACCATTGGTGGGGAGCGGGTACTTCTGGAAACACATTTGTTTGATTTTGATGAATCACTCTATGCTGAGCGAATCCAGGTTGAATTTAAGACTAAGATCCGCCCGGAAAAGCGTTTTGAATCGATTGAGGCACTTAAAGCCCAGATTGCCAAGGACAGCGACACCGCACGATCATGGTTTACCCAAGCTAGCCAGACAGGCGAGTAGGGCTGCAGTGATTCCCAAGCTCACGAGTCAGTCGCTACGTTTTTTGCTCCTCGCGGTGATCATTGTGGCGTTGGACTGGCTCAGCAAGTACTGGGCGCAGGATGCATTAACACGGCACGGCCTCATACCGGTGTGGCCAGGGTTCAATCTGGTGCTGGTGCACAATCAAGGGGCAGCTTTTGGTTTTCTCCACCAAGCCAGTGGTTGGCAGACAATGTTATTTATAGTGGTGGGAATTTCAGTGGCCATTTACCTGGGTATTCGGCTTTGGATAGCCCGCGCCGATGAGTACCTGCTCAATATCGGTCTTAGCTGTATCCTCGGTGGTTCGATCGGTAACCTGATCGATCGGTTGAACTACGGATTTGTTGTTGATTTTCTGGATGTGTATGTGGATTCGTGGCATTGGCCCACATTCAATGTGGCCGACATCGCCATCAGTGTTGGAGCAGGAATAGTCATTGTTGATATTTTTGGATTATTCCGTCCCAGGGCAGAGAAGGCGCTTAATGACTGAGCGAAGGGCAATCGCTACAGGAGACCATGTCGAACTTCATTATCGGGTTCTGCTGGCAGACGACACCGAGGTTGAAAATTCCGGTGAGCAAGCTGTCAGCCTTATTGTGGGCAGTACCGACTTGCCAGAAGTGGTGGCCCAGGCATTAGTTGGCAAAAATTCCGGCGAACGGTTTCGAATTGAGATCAGTGGGTCGGATGGGGTATTTGGTGTCTACGATCCCCAGAATACCCAAGTGATTGCGCGGGAGAAGTTTAGCGAGCGGGTTCAGCCAGACCTTGGCGCCTTGGTTGAATTTGAGCTTCCCGATGGGGAGAGTATCGCCGGGCATGTTGTTGGGATCAGCGATGATGGCGTGTCGGTTGATTTTAATCATCCACTGATTGGGCGAGACTGCGTTTACGAGATTGCAATTGTTGCAACCGACAAGTGCAAAGACTGACCGCCCGCTGATAACAATAAACATGACTGACTTTGTAATAAAACTTGCCAACCCCCGGGGATTTTGTGCCGGCGTTGATCGCGCAATCGAAATCGTCGAGCGGGCGCTGCAGAAATACGGTGCACCGGTGTATGTACGCCACGAGGTGGTGCACAACCGCTTCGTGGTCGATGGCCTTCGCTCAAAAGGTGCCATATTTGTTGAAGAGCTGGATGAGGTACCCGACGGTGCGAACCTGATTTTCAGTGCACACGGGGTATCGCGACAGGTGCAGAACAAAGCCAATGTTCGTGAATTGCAAGTTTTTGACGCAACCTGTCCGCTGGTGACCAAGGTCCACTCTGAGGTTGCCCGGTATGGTCACGAAGGCAAGACTGTTGTCCTTGTGGGGCATGAAGGACACCCGGAAGTAGAGGGGACAATGGGCCAGGCCGTGGGACCGGTCTTTTTAGTCGAGACTCTGGCGGATGTCGCAGCGCTTAAGATCCCGTCGAACGTTCAATTGGCTTATGTTACTCAGACCACTCTGTCAGTCGACGATACGGCAAGGATTATCGAAGCACTGCGCCGGCGGTTCCCTGGGATTGAGGGCCCACGTCGCAATGATATCTGTTATGCCACGCAAAATCGCCAGGACTCAGTCAGGAAATTGGCTCAAACCTGCGATGTGGTCCTGGTGGTCGGATCTCACAACAGCTCAAACTCAAACCGTTTGCGCGAGCTTGCCGAAGAGGTGGGAGCCCGTGCTTATCTTATTGATGGAGCCGATGATGTTGTTGTCGACTGGTTGGTTGGCGCTCGACAGATCGGTATTACGGCCGGCGCATCCGCCCCGGAAGTGCTGGTCAGCCATGTGATTAATCATCTCGAAACATTGGGTGGTCGGTTGGGCAGTGCCGCCGAGATAACTGAGGAGGGCGTCGCTTTCGCGCTACCGGCTGAACTTCGCCAGGACTTTGACGTCATTGTGCGTTAGACGAAATGTCTGTACGCGCAATATAATTGCTTGGTTGAAATAATGCCCCAACGCCGGTGTAGCTCAGTTGGTAGAGCAGCGCATTCGTAATGCGAAGGTCGTAGGTTCGAATCCTATCTCCGGCACCAATGGTCTGCATATGTAGCGCTTTCTGATATTGAAATCCCTATTTTTATAATCTTTGGTCTCTTCTTATCCCCGCCTATCCACCCAGACAGATTTCACAGGAACCAAATGAGTAAAACCAACACACAACGTATTCTCGTTACCGGCGGCGCTGGTTTTGTCGGATCACACCTATGTGACCGACTGGTCGAACAAGGCGATGACGTTATTTGCCTGGACAACTTTTTTACCGGCGATAAACGCAACATAGCTCATCTTTTCGGTCGATCTAATTTCGAACTGGTTCGCCACGATGTCACCTTTCCGCTTTATGTCGAGGTGGATCAGATCTACAACCTGGCTTGCCCGGCATCGCCGGTTCACTACCAGTCCGACCCGGTACAGACAACCAAGACCAGTGTCCATGGCGCGATCAACATGTTGGGATTGGCTAAACGCACAGGCGCACGAATCTTGCAGGCCTCGACCAGCGAGGTGTACGGAGACCCTGAGGTACATCCGCAAACTGAGGATTACTGGGGCCGCGTGAATCCCGTGGGCACTCGTGCCTGTTACGACGAAGGAAAGCGTTGTGCAGAGACGCTCTTTTTCGATTACTGGAGACAGCATCGATTGGAGATCAAAGTGGCGCGGATTTTTAATACCTACGGGCCGCGCATGCACCCCAACGATGGCCGGGTGGTGTCCAACTTTATCGTCCAGGCGCTTAAGGGTTTGCCGATCACTATTTATGGTAAAGGTAGCCAGACCCGATCGTTTTGCTATGTCGATGATCTGGTTGAAGGTCTTATAGGGCTTATGAATTCTGATGCTGAGATCACCGGACCGGTGAACCTTGGCAACCCCAACGAATTCACAATTCGGCAACTGGCTGACAAAGTTCTCGCCCAAACCGGCTCGCGTTCCAAGATTGAGTTAAAGGCGTTGCCTGAAGACGACCCAAAGCAGCGCCAACCCGATATCACTTTGGCGACAAAGTTATTGGACTGGGGCCCCAAAGTGAATCTGGATTCCGGCCTAGATACCACTATTGAGTATTTCCGGGGACGGCTTTAGTCAAAGTGCCTTCGATTACGGTCTTGCGGGCTTTGTAGTCGGCAAACTCACGGGCTCAGCCTGTGAGCCTGTACCCAGAGCACAATGCTCTCGTGTTGAAACCAACGGGAGTAAACGATGAGTGATCTGGTTGATTTTTTGGGGTGGCTGGGGTTAACCCTTTGTTGTGCGGTCGTCGTGGGCTACGGTCTTGAGTCCTTTGGAGCAAACCTGGAGGCTGCCCAGTCTCTGGCGCTGGGGCTTTGTGCCAGCATTGGCGCAGGGAGTGCCAGTTATCTTTTGCTGCACTGGTTGTCGCCAGCGCTATTACTGTCTAGATGGCTGTCAAAGAGCGTCAAGCCTGGCAAAACATATAGCTTGTTTAGAGCGGTGTCAGTGCGAGCCTGATCTACGTTTTGGTATTAAGTATTTTAGACAACTTTGTTTTCGATCTAGACGACTCTGCCGAGCGTCTCGTTGTTCGACGAGGCTTTAAGGATCGAATCGACAGTGCCTGAACGCAAGACATGGCGGCCGTGCCGATCGGCTCAAAATCCCAGGTTTTAGGTACCTAGAGGCCGTGTCATTGGGTTTACCCCAAGCCAGATCGGACTCCATCGTCGGGTTGGGCGGAGGTGGTTCTCATGTATATCGGCGATCGCGACCTGCGCACGATTCACTCATAGGGATCGGATGCACCTGGGGGGCGGGTTTTAAACCGTTTATGCACCCAGAAGTATTGAAGTGGCGAGTTCCGTACACATGATTCAATAGCAAGATTCATCCGCTTAGCATCTTCGGCTACCTCGGGCGTGGGGAAATCCTTAAGTGGCGGGTGGATGATCAGTTCGAATCCTTCACCTCGCGGTAGAAGGTAGGTGGCGCACGGCACGACCGGTGCGCGACTCATCCTGGCGAGACGCCCCAGCACGGGCCAGGTAGCTGTTGGTATCTCGAAAAAGGGTGCAAAAACAGCTCGACGGGCCCCGGGATCCTGGTCCGGAAGGTAATAGCAGGCTTCGCCGGCACGGACCGCACGGACCATGCGCTTGAGATCGTTCTTACGCTCAAATAGACGGGCACCGAAGCGCTCTCGTGCTCGGAGCATATAGCGGTCGAAGACGGGATTACGGGTACGCTGGTAGACGCTGACTCCGCGATAACGCAAAGACAGGTAGACGCCGCCCAGTTCCAGAGCAAGAAAATGGGGCGCAAGGATGATAACGCCCTGACCGGTGGCAAGAATTTCATCTAACAGCTCTGGGTTGCGGATGCGGACATTTTGCATCAACTGCTCAGGCGAAGCCCACCAGACATAGCCCGTATAAAGGAGCATTCGCGCCGTATTGCGAAGGTTCTCCCGGGCCATTGCGGTTATTTCATCTTCAGACCTTTCGGGAAAACAAAGTGCAAGGTTACGCTCAGCGATACGTCGCCGCGAGGGAATTGCCATTCGCAGTAGGTCGCCCAGGAGCGTACCAACATGGTATAGCAATGGCAAAGGCACTTTGGCCAGAAAACGCAGCAGTCCCAGCGTGACCCAACTGCCCACATATTTGGGGTGGAACGGGCTGCGAACTCGTTTTTTCATAACGAACTTGCCAGTCTGTGCAAGCCTTTGAAGTGATCAGCCGACTGGGTTTTCTGGGTGGAGGAATATAAGGAAATGAACATCGTTAGATAACAAATTTCAATGATCCCAGCCAAGAGAATAAGGCACCCTGTGATATAGTGAAACCAGTCGTTACGGCAGTTTCCTGTCAAGAGAGTAGCCGCCGCGCAGATCACGTTCCGGGAGGTTTTTTGACTGAGACTATTGTACTCACCGCAGAGATGATAGCGGTGATGGGGATATTGGGTCTCACGATTTTCCTCTTTGCCTTTGAGATTGTCCGGGTTGATGTCGCTGCTATTGCGATCATGGTCTTGTTGGGCCTTACGACTATGGTCCCGGGGCACGATGGGCTGGTACCAATTGCTCATCTTTTCGACGGCTTCTCCAGTAACGCGGTTATTTCAATTATTGCCGTGATGATCATCGGTGCTGGGCTGGACAAGACTGGCATTATGAGTCAGGTGGCCGGGAAGATTCTCAAGTATGGTGGGCGCACAGAGAGCCGAATTATCACCATTATTTCGGCGACGGTCGGGATCATATCGAGTTTTATGCAGAACATTGGGGCCGCGGCTCTATTTTTGCCGGTGGTTACCCGTATAGCGAGAAGGGGAAATTTACCGATCTCTCGCCTGCTGATGCCCATGGGATTCTGTGCGATTCTAGGCGGCACCATCACCATGGTTGGCTCCAGCCCACTGATTCTCCTCAATGACCTGATCGAAACCTCCAACCGAAACTTGCCCACGTCGGTGGAGCCAATGCAGGCTTTTTCGTTATTTTCCGTTGCCCCGGTCGGAATCGTAATGCTGATGTGCGGAATTTTGTATTTTGTCTTTCTTGGCCGCCTGGTGCTGCCGGTGGTTAAGGATAAGCCTCAGGAATCAGGGAGTACTCTGCATTACTTTTCCGAAGTGTATGGGATAGCCGGAGAAGTTTATGAGGCTCGAGTCACACTGGATAGCCCGCTAGCTGGAACAATGGTGTCTGAGATTGACAGTGCCGGGCGCGGAGGATGGATCGTTGCGGTGCGTAGTGGCGATGAATTCACTGTTGCGCCTTCAGGGGATACCGAACTGTGGGTTGGAACCGATATTGCGATCATGGGGCCACTGGGGTCAGTTCAGGAATTCTGCGCTGAAAACGCCCTCGAGCTGCGAAAGGAGATGGATGTATTCTCAGAAATATTGAGTCCAACCGCAGCCGGAATCGTAGAGGTTGTCATTCGGCCGGATTCGAATCTTATAGGCAAGACCTTGCGTGAGATAGGGTTGCGCCAGCGTTATGGCGCAACGGTGCTAGCCATTTTCCGAATAGACGAGGTGATCGACAGCGACTTGCCGGAGTTTGTCCTGCAGGCGGGCGATACACTCGTCCTGCATTGTCGCTGGCGTGATATCGCACCCATCGCTGAGAACAACGATTTCGCGGTGGTCACCGATTTTCCACGTGACGATACCCGACCGCACAAGCTGCCTTATGCGGCTGGATTTTTCCTGTTGGCACTCGGTCTGATTCTGTTCAGCGATTTAAGACTTTCGGTTGCGCTAATGACCGGGGCGGTGGGGATGATTATCAGCGGTGTGATCCGCATAGACGAGGCTTACCAGTCGATTGGGTGGCAGAGTGTTTTTCTGCTCGCAAGTTTGATCCCATTAGGGCTCGCAGTGGAAAACACCGGCACTGCAGCGTGGATAGCCCAGCAAACGCTCATTCTCATGGGCGACGTACCCGGATGGGTGCTGCAAACCAGTATTGCGGTGCTGGCAACGATCTTCACCTTGCTGATGTCTAATGTCGGAGCTACTGTGCTTTTGGTTCCGTTGGCCGTTAACATTGCTATCGGCGCAGGCGCCGATCCTGCGATGTTTGCTTTAACCGTGGCGCTGGCGACTTCTAACTCGTTCCTGATCCCCACTCATCAGGTGAATGCGTTGATCATGGGCCCGGGTGGATATCGGGTTATTGATTTCATGCGGGCAGGCGGAATCATGACGGTTCTCTTTCTGGTCGTCATGATGTTGATGCTAAATCTTATTTTCTGAAGTCTTCTCTAACTGCTGGATTCTTCGGACGTGGCAAGCAAGTGCAGTTTTTCCCAACGCAGCATTGCCTGTTTTCGAGGCGAACCCCAGCGGTACTGGCCTGTTTCGCCGTTTGCCCTGATCACCCTGTGACAAGGGATCAAAAATGAGACCGGGTTTCGCCCTACCGCGGTGCCCACGGCACGACTCGCATATGGCGCTTTGACAGTTTTGGCGAGATCGCCGTAGCTGGCCGTCGCGCCAAGCGGAATGCCAAGCAGGGCGCGCCAGACACGAAGCTGGAATTCGCTACCTTGCACCAGCACAGGCAATGGGTCGTTGGGCAAAGCGCCTGCGCCTGGGAATATTTTTTTCACATATCCGCCGGTGAGCGCCTGTGACCGGCGAAAGGTGGATTCTCCCCAGGTTTGCTCCATCTGTGTGGTGTCCGCGTTGTTCTTGGATTCCCCAAAGGACAGCCAGCAGATACCGCGCTCGGCTACTCCGATCAGGCAGATTCCAAAAGGGGTTGGATGGACACCATAAGATATATCCATCTGTCGACCGTGATTTTGGTATTGCCCTGGGGTCATCCCTTGTAACGTGACAAAAAGATCGTGCAATCGGCCCGGACCAGACAGGCCGACCTCGAGTGCCGTATCAAGCAGGCTCCGACCTTTGCGAAGCTCTCGCTGGGCACTGTTAAGGGTGAGATTCTGCAGAAATCGCTTAGGACTGATACCGACCCATCGTCTAAATAGGCGCTGGAAGTGGTAGGGGCTTAATCCAACGGCAGCGGCGGTCTGGGCCAGACTGGGCTGATCCTCGAAATGCTTTTCCAGATAAGTGAGCGCCCGAGCGGCGCGCTGGTAATCAGACATGGTTTGGGTATTCGGTTTTACTCTCATGCTAAGAGTAGGCATGCCGATAAATTACCGCAACCCGAATCTTGCGCCCATCCTGGGCCAGGCCATGCAATTGGTAGCTCAGCCAGGAATTTGAGCCACCTCCATCAGCCTTAGGCCGGGCCCGACCCACAAGACTTGGCTTTGCTAGACTCGACCAGGAGAAGGATCGGCGGACATTAAGGCAGGCGTCTCGAGCGACTGCCCGTAAACGTCAATCTGGGTTGATCTAACTAAAGGAGCACCTATGAGCCGCGAACTACCCGAGCAGGCGCAGGTCGTGATAATTGGCGGAGGCATTATCGGATGTAGCGTGGCCTACCATCTTGCGGAACTGGGCTGGACCGATGTGGTACTGCTTGAGCGTAAATCGCTCACCAGTGGCACGACCTGGCACGCGGCAGGACTGGTAGGACAGTTACGGGCTACCCACAATCTGACGCGTTTAGCGCAATATACGACCGAACTGTACGAGAACCTGGAGCAAGTCACGGGTCAGGCAACCGGGTTTCGCCAGACCGGCTCGTTAAGTCTGGCAACGGATGCCGAGCGTTTTGAGGAGCTAAAGCGTGGCGCCTCAATGGCCAGTTGCTTTGGCCTGGAAGTCGAGGTGATCTCTCCAGCTGAGGCTCAAGAACTCTACCCCATCATGTCCATTGATGGCCTGGTCGGGGCGGTGTACTTGCCTCGGGACGGACAGACCAATCCGACCGACACGACCCAGGCACTGGCGCGTGGCGCACGGAATAAAGGCGTTCGGATCTTCGAACAAACCCGCGTTAATGCTCTTGAAAAAAAATCTGGTCGGATCACAGCTGTGATCACAGACAAGGGCCGTATCGCTTGCGAGACTGTTGTGAATTGTGCGGGTATGTGGGGCCGGGAAGTCGGACAGATGTGCGGAGTTTCTGTGCCGCTTCACGCGGCGGAGCATTTCTATATTGTGACCGAACCGATTCCAGATCTTCCTCGCAACCTGCCGGTAGTCAGAGAGCCATCGGTCTGCAACTACTATAAAGAAGATGCTGGCAAACTGTTGGTCGGAATGTTTGAGCCTGTGGCCAAACCCTGGGGTATGGCTGGCATCCCGGATAGTTTCGAATTCGACACTTTGCCTGAGGATGTGGCGCATATTGAGGAGCACCTGGGCTGCGCAATTGAGCGAATCCCGGTGTTAGGCAGTTCGGGAATAAAGATATTTTTCAACGGACCGGAGAGTTTTACCCCGGATGACAGGTATCTTCTTGGGCCAGATCCAAAGGTCCCCAATTTCTTTGTCGCAGCCGGTTTTAACTCAATCGGTATTCAATCTGCCGGGGGTGCAGGAAAAGTGTTGGCCGAATGGATCATCAATGATCAGCCGCCAATGGATCTGTGGGATGTCGATATTCGGCGAATGATGCCTTTTCAGATCAACCAAAAGTATCTGCACGATCGAACGGTAGAAGCACTGGGCCTGCTGTACGCAATGCACTGGCCGTTTCGACAGCCTGAAAGTGCCCGCGGGGTGCGTACTTCACCATTACATCTGCGGCTTAAGGAGCGGGGTGCCTGTTTTGGCGAGACGGCGGGTTGGGAGCGCGCGAATTGGTTTGCGCCAGCCGGCGTGTCACCCAGATACGAATACAGTTACGGCCGGCAGAACTGGTTCGAGCATTCTGCGGCGGAGCATCTAGCCGTTAGGGAAAACGTTGGCTTTTTTGATATGACTTCGTTCGGTAAGTTTCTGCTGCAGGGCGCTGACGCGGCCGCGGTGCTCGATCGGGTTTCAGCTAACCGTATGGACGTCGAGCCTGGGCGGGTGGTTTATACCCAGTGGCTGAACGATCAGGGAGGCATAGAGGCTGATCTGACAGTCACCCGGCTGTCAGAAACCGAGTTCCTGGTAGTCACGGCTGCAGCGTCGCAGATGCGGGACTTTCACTGGCTGCGCAGCAGTATCCGCTCCGACGAGCGTGCCTGGGTTAGCGATATGACTTCGGCCTATGCGGTTATCAGCCTGATGGGGCCTCGGTCAAGGGAGTTATTACAGTCCCTGACTCCGGCGGACCTGTCCAATGATGCGTTTTTGTTTGGCACCTCCCAGGAAATCGAACTGGGGTATGCGCTGGTGCGGGCGACTCGCATTTCTTACGTTGGCGAACTCGGATGGGAGTTATATATCCCGAGTGATTTCGCGCTTGGCGTTTTCGATGTTCTGTCCGACTCTGGACATGCCTATGATCTTCGCCCGGCCGGATTGCACGCCCTAAACAGTCTTCGGATTGAGAAAGCTTACCGCCACTGGGGTCACGATATCTCACCCGACGATAATCCGCTTGAAGCGGGCCTGCGTTTCGCAGTGGATTTCGATAAGCCCAATAGTTTTCGGGGGCGAGATGCGCTGTTGCGCGCCTCAGAGCAGCCACCAAAAAAGCGCCTGATTCAGTTCTTGTTACAGGACCCCCAACCCATGCTCTATCACGAAGAACCTATCTGGTGCGATGGCAAACGGGTCGGCAGCACAACATCTGGTATGTACGGACATTCACTGGGCGGCTGCGTCGGTCTGGGCTACATAGAGGCGGATGAACCCATCAATCAAGGGTTTATTGATGGCAGCGCCTGGGAGATTGAGGTGGCCGGAGAGCGTGTCCCGGCAACTGCGAGTTTGCGTCCGCTGTATGATCCAGGCTCAAGCCGCGTCCGGATGTAGCGAACAGATTATGACTCTAGAACTTTTCCGCGAGGATGCCTATCGGACGGAATGTGCTGCCTCGGTCCAAAGGGTCTGCAGCTCAGGCGTAGAGCTCGATCAGAGTGTTTTTTATTGCCAGGGAGGAGGGCAGCCCGGGGATACCGGAATATTAGTTTGTGAAGATGATCGGCAGGTCCGAGTCATTGATACACGCGCGGATGGTGATTCGGGTGCGCAGTTGCATATTCTGGGTGACGGTGAAACACCCCCTGAAACGGGCCAGATGATTACTGCAAGGATAGACTGGGAAAGGCGCCACCGTATGATGCGCATGCACAGTTGCATGCATATGCTGTGCGCCTTGGTTGACGCCCCGGTGACGGGGGGATCTATTGCCGATGGCAGGGGACGTCTAGATTTTGATCTGCCTGAGCCGCTGGATAAATCGAAACTGACCGATCAGCTAAACGCAATGATCAGCCAAGACCACCCGATGCGCCTCAGCTGGATCACAGATGAAGAGCTCGATCAGCAGCCTGGGCTGGTAAAAACAATGTCGGTTGGCCCCCCTCGGGGGGTTGGGAGAATCCGGCTGGTCGAGTTTGAAGGGGTAGATCTTCAGCCCTGTGGCGGTACACATGTGGCGCGTTCAGGCGAGATAGGGCCGGTGATAATCCAGAAGATTGAAAAAAAGGGCAAACAGAACCGCAGGGTCATTGTCCGGTTTGCAGACCCGGGAGAAGTCGTCTGAACCATCGCATTGGGAGAGGCCGTCTCAAAGCGATCAGTTGTCAGAAGTTTGAATCGGGAACTGCCGCTTTTTTCTGGGTAATAAATTCGCGCAATGCCTCGTCTATGCCTTCATCAATAGGTGGTAGCTCGTAATCGGCGAGCATTTTTTTCCAGGTTCGATTGGCTCTTTGGGCTGCGTCCAGGCTCCCTTCGGCCTGCCATTGCTCATAACTATTGTTATCTGCTGTTGTCGATCGATAAAAAGCCGTCTCAAAATTGGCCTGGGTATGAGCGCAGCCAAGAAAATGGTTTCCTGGCCCCACCTCGGCCAGCGCATCCATTGCCTGCCCATTAAGCGAATCGTCCACGCCCGAAAGGAAAACCTCAATCATGCCGGCCTGGTCGGCATCGAGTATGAACTTCTCATAACCCATCGCCAGTCCGCCTTCAAGCCAGCCGGCCGTGTGCAGCATGAAATGGACTCCGGCGAGCATAGCGCTTTGGAGGGTAGTGGCCGACTCGTAGGCGGCCTGCGCATCGGGTATTTTCGACGCACACAGCCCCCCGCCGCTGCGGAACGGTACCCCGAGTCGGCGGGCAAGGGCGGCGCAGATAAAAATCACCATCGAGGGCTCGGGGGTACCAAAGGTAGGCGCCCCGGATTGCATCGAAACCGCGCTGGAAAAAGTGCCAAAGATCACCGGCGCCCCGGGCCGAACCAGCTGGGTAAAGCAGATGCCGGCCATCGCTTCCGCCAGTATCTGGGTACAGGTTCCAACCACTGTTACCGGCGACATGGCGCCGGCCAGAATAAACGGCGAGATTACCGTGGCCTGGTTATTCTGGGCGTAGACGCGCGCGGCCCCGAGCATCGTAGCATCGAAGGTCAGGGGCGAGTTGGCATTAATCAGGCTGGTGATGACGCAGTTCTGATCTACGAAGTCGTCACCAAATACAATCTTGGCCATGTCGACGGTATCCTGGGCCCGTGAGGGTTCGGTTACAGAGCCCATAAAAGGTTTGTCCGATAACCGCAGATGGCTGTAGATCATATCCAGGTGACGCTTATTAACCGGGATATCAACCGGCTCGCAAAGCGTGCCACCGGAGTGGTGTAGTGAGGGGCTGAGGTAGGTCAGGCGGGTAAAGTTCTCAAAATCTGCAAGCGTAGCGTAGCGTCGGCCGCGGTCCAGATCGTGTACAAAAGGTGGACCATATGCTGGAACCAGCACGCAGTGATCACCCCCAATACGAACGCTGCGTTCCGGATTGCGAGCGTGCTGCGTATATTCTCTGGGCGCGCTCGATTGGATCAGTTGTCGACACATCCCCCTGGGAAAACGAACCCGCTCCCCCTCAATCGACGCCCCTGCATCTTTAAACCGCCTGAGCGCATCGGCATCATCGCGAAATTCGATACCGATGGTTTCCAGCACCGTCTCTGCGTTTCCTTCTATCAGATTCAGCAACTCTTCGCTGGCAAGTTCAAACACCGGCACCCGTCGGTTAATGTAAGGTTTAACCGGGCGGGCGTTTTGCTCTCTTTGAGCCCTGCGCTTGACTCGGGCGCTGCCGCGGGAATGGCTGCGTTTCCTTTCGGTCATTTGGGTGGCTGGTTGTGACAGAAGTTCTAATTATCAGTGCAGCGTGGCAACGGGGTTGATTAGGCAACGACCAGAACATAGCCCTTCACGCCACATTCGCCCACCCTGGGCCACACCGAGGCATTGGACCCTTCTGGGCGTAGGCCTTTGTCGCACTGGGTAGTGCCAGCGCCTTGCAAACCCCTAGACGCCGAGTGCATCCGAAAATAGAATACCGCGCGGGCTGTTTGTTGGCAGGGTTTCCTGCCGGGTGCGCTCATCTCCTGCCTGATCTGAGAACAGGCAGGGCGAAGAATCCGGAAATTTAAGAGAAGCAATAACTATGAAAGTACTTGTACCGATTAAACGTGTCATCGATGCCAACATCAAAGTGCGCGTCAAGGCGGACGAAAGTGGCGTGGAATTGAACAACGTCAAGATGGCGATGAATCCTTTTTGTGAGATCGCAGTCGAAGAAGCTATTCGGCTCCGTGAGTCGGGACGCGTTGAAGAGATTATTGTGGTTACTGTGGGGCCAACCCAGAGTCAGGAAACTTTGCGCACCGCTCTGGCAATGGGAGCCGACCGCGCGATCCTGATTGAGGCAGACCCGGCACCTGAGCCACTCGCCGTGGCCAAATTGCTCAGGGCGATCGTCGACAAGGAGGCCCCCGGCCTGGTGTTGCTTGGAAAGCAGGCTATCGATGGTGATAACAATCAGACCGGCCAAATGTTGTCAGGTTTGCTGGGGTGGTCGATTGGAACCTTTGTCTCCCGTCTTCAAGTTGAAGATGCGGTAGTGCGTGTCACACGCGAAGTCGATGGCGGCCTGGAGAATATTGAACTGGTCCAGCCGGCGATCGTTACAGTCGACCTTCGCCTTAATGAGCCACGTTACGCTTCATTACCTAATATTATGAAGGCAAAAAAGAAACCTCTGGATACGTTCACCCCTGAGACCCTTGGGGTCGATGTGAGCCCACGTATTGAAACCATCAAGGTAATTGATCCGCCGTCCCGTGCAGCCGGAACCCGGGTGACGAGCGCCGCGGAATTGGTGGATAAACTTCGCAACGAAGCAAAGGTGATTTGATGAGCATTCTGGTTATTGCAGAACACGACAACACGAGCCTGCGCCCCGCAACTCTGAATACGGTGAGTGCAGCTGTTGTCCTGGGTGGCGAGATAGACCTTCTGGTCGCCGGTGGGAACTGCCAGGGTGCGGCAGACGAAGCCGCTACTGTCGATGGAGTGTCACGGGTCCTGATGGCTGATGACCCGGCCCTGACCGATGGCCTGGCGGAAAACCTGGCACCATTAGTTGAGAGTATTGCCCGGGACTACTCCCATGTGCTGGCGCCTGCTACGACATATGGGAAAAATCTGCTTCCGCGGGCTGCGGCTCTACTGGATGTTCAGCAGATCTCTGACATTAGCGCAATAGAGAGCCCCGATACGTTTGTAAGGCCAATTTACGCAGGTAACGCCTTGGCGACTGTGCGTTCCCTGGATGCGGTAAAGCTGATTACGGTTCGTACCACCGCGTTCGACGCGGCGGGGCAATCCAGTGCTGCGCCGATCGAGATGGTATCGGGAAGCCAGGAGGCCGGGCTGTCGAAATTTATCGGCGAAGAATTGACTCGCTCGGAGCGGCCTGAACTGACAACAGCCGATATCATCGTGTCCGGCGGCAGAGGGATGCAAAGTTCAGAGAACTTTGGGATGCTGGAAAGTTTGGCCGACAAGTTAGGAGCTGCCGTTGGCGCATCGCGAGCCGCTGTTGATGCCGGGTATGTACCTAATGACTACCAGGTCGGCCAGACCGGCAAGGTGGTTGCACCGGACCTTTATATCGCTGTGGGTATTTCGGGCGCTATTCAACACCTTGCGGGGATGAAAGACTCAAAAGTCATAGTCGCGATCAACAAGGATGAGGAAGCGCCGATCTTCCAGGTAGCGGATTACGGCTGGGTCGTAGATTTATTTGAAGCGATTCCACAGCTTGAAGAAGCGCTGGATTCGCCGTCGTCATGAGAAAATAAGATACCCCGGCTGGGCCGGGGTATCAGCCGTGGTGACGATCCTTCCGGGGATAGAGGTTCATCTTATTCTCCGGCGTACTTCCTTGTACCGTATGGTTCTGCTCACAACGACAGCCCAAGTATTAACTGCCAGGATCACCCTGGTCTGTGAATAATGTCACGACTGCCCGGCACGGTGGTCGACAGTGATCAGTGGTTAGGCGCGCCTTGATTCAGGCGCAGTCTCTGGAGTATGTCCCAAGGTTGACAGATGACCCAGTCGGCTTCCCAGCTCGGGATTTGTGAGGGACGGCCGTAGCCCCAGGTCACCGCTGCGGTTGCCATGCCTGATGCCTTTCCAGCAACGATATCGCGCAGGTCGTCCCCCACATATACGGTCCGGCTGGCGGCTACGCCCGACTCATTACAAGCATGAAGCAGCGGTAAAGGATCAGGCTTGGGTCGGGAAACGGTATCACCGCTGACGATAGAGACCGCACGGTCGTGCAGACCAAGCGCTTTAACCAAGGGCTCGGTAAAACGAGCCGGTTTGTTGGTTACGATTCCCCAGGGCAGCATTTGCCGATCAAATTCGCTCAGCAACTTTTCGATACCCCGGAAAAGCCGGGTTTTCTTGCACAGATGCTCCTCGTAATAATCAAGGAGCTGTTGTCGCAGGGGACTGGCCGAGGCCTGCTTAAGGGATAAGTTAAAGCCCTTCTGGATCAGGCGTACACTGCCACCAGCAACCCACCATCGGCCGTGCTCCAGGGTTACCGGTTGCCGCCCCGCCCCAATGAGTACTGCGTTTAGGGCATCTACCAGGTCGGGTGCGGTATCGGCAAGGGTGCCATCGAGGTCGAAAAGCACGCAGCCCATGCCGCCAGACAGATCACCAGAAGGCACGGAATCTTCGGTCACGAAGCAAGAGGTTTGGAATAGTGAACAATATAGTTGATATCCACTCCGGGCCCAAGCCGGTATTTTCGCGACACCGGGTTGTAGTGCATTCCGGTGATTGCTTCAAAATGTAATGAGGCCTCACGAGCCCACTGGTCCAGTTCAGAAGGGCGAATCAACTTTTCATAATGGTGAGTTCCCCGGGGCAAAAGAGAGAGCAGATATTCGGCGCCAACAATAGCCAAAAGAAAAGCTTTGGCATTACGATTGATAGTGGAGAAAAAGATATCTCCCCCTGGGGCGAGCAATTGGGCGCAGGCGTTAACCGTTTGTGCAGGATCCGGGACATGCTCCAGCATCTCAAGACAACAGATCAGATCAAAGGGCGCTTCTTTTTGTTGTGCGAGATCTTCTGCCGTGGTAATTCGATAGTCAATCTCAGCCTTGGATTGGCGGGCATGAAGGCGGGCAACGCCAATGGGTGCAGCGCCGGCATCAATGCCGATGACGCGCGCGCCACGAGACCACAGTCCCTCGCTAAGGAGTCCTCCCCCACATCCGACGTCTAGTGCCCGGCACCCATCAAGGGCAGCACGCCCGGCGATATAGTCAAGACGTAAAGGATTGATTTGATGTAGCGGCGCGAACTCGCTGGCAGGGTCCCACCAGCGCGAGGCCAGGGCTTCAAACTTGGCAATCTCGTTTGGGTCTATGTTTTTCATATCTTTAAAAAAAGGCATCAAGCGCGTATTCTAGTTAGATCAGGGTAGGGCCAAAACGAATACAGCGACAGCCCATCGCGGATCACGACTTAGCTTAGGTGAGTCGACGAAAGCTATGATTTCTTGAATGTGATTACCGATACGAATATAATAACCGGTTGCTGTTGCGGGGTGGAGCAGTCTGGCAGCTCGTCGGGCTCATAACCCGAAGGTCGTAGGTTCGAATCCTACCCCCGCTACCAAATGTGGAGATTGATCGATGGCCCCGCAACAGCGGGGTTTGTTTTTGGAGTTTTTGACTAAAGGTAAGTTAGGTTGGGGAACAAAGAGGCATGGTCTTTGCGGCGGATACACTCCGGATCAGGACTTTACTTGAACCCGCTCTTGAGGGAATGGGGTATGAGGTCATCATGATTGAACTGACAGGATCAAGCACAGCGGGTCAGGTGGTGCGCGTCTACATCGATGCTCCTGGGGGCATCCTGCTGGATGACTGCGCACAAGTTAGCAGGCAGGTGAGCGCCATTCTTGATGTTGAGGATCCCATTAAAGGCGAGTACACACTTGAAGTGTCTTCACCGGGCCTCGATCGACCGCTGGTGACCCCTGAGCATTTCAGTCGGTTCCAGGGCGATCAGGTAAAAGTCACTATGCGCAGCCTGCAGATGGGCCGGCGCAGATTCACTGGAACCCTTTCGGAGGTTGGAGCTGACTCGGTCGTGGTCGAGGTAGATGGAGAGCCCTATGAACTGCCGTTTAACGATATTGAAAAGGCTAACCTGGTGGCACCCGGCCCCCGGCGAACAGGCCATTGATCTGCGCAAGCGATTCGCTATGGAGAGCGAAAAATGACCAAAGATGACGTTTTAATGATGGCCGATGTGTTGTCCAAAGAGAAGGACATTGGCCACGACATCGTATTTGAGGCAATTGAAGCGGCACTTGCCACGGCAACTCGAAAGCGCAATCGTGAAGATATCGAGGTGCGCGTCAAGATTGATCGAGAAACGGGAGACTATGAAGCCTTTCGCCAATGGGAAATCATGGAAGATGATGCAGCCGTTGAAAGCCCCGCGCGGCAGATGACTTTGCCCGCAGCCGAGATCAGTTATCCCGATGAGTCTCACGAGGTTGGCGGGGTTGTTGAGGAACCACTCGAGGTGGTTGCGAGCTTTGGCCGGATCGAAGCCCAAGCGGCGAAACAGGTCATAAGCCAAAAAGTCCGGGAAGCAGAAAGAGCGCGGGTCTATGAGGAATTCAAAGATCGCGTAGGGGAGATGGTTCAGGGCGTGGTCAAACGGGTAGGCAATCGTGAGGCGATCGTCGATCTTGAGGGAGTTGAAGCGTCCTTGCCACGGTCGAACTGGATAGACCGGGAGATCCTGCGTAGCGGTGACCGGATCAAGTCGATTCTCTCAGAAGTTCGCTCGGAGCCTCGCGGCCCGCAACTCATTGTCGACCGACGCAGTCCGGAACTCGTAATCAAACTTTTCCAGTTAGAGGTGCCTGAGGTAGGCCAGGGGGTAATAGAGATCCTTGGTGCGGCACGAGACCCAGGATCGCGGGCGAAAATTGCTGTTCGCTCTCAAGATAAGCGGATTGACCCGGTAGGTGCGTGTGTGGGAATCCGAGGGGCCCGCGTACAAAGTGTATCCAACGAGATTAATCTGGAAAGAATCGACATCATAACCTGGTCTGAAAATCCTGCTGAGTTTGTGATTAAAGCGCTACAACCGGCTGATGTGGACTCGATTCTGGTTGATGAGGAATCTAAGGCAATGGATGTTGTCGTCGAAGAAGCGCAATTGTCGCTTGCGATAGGGCGTGGCGGGCAAAACGTTCGTTTGGCATCAGATCTGACGGGTTGGGAACTCAACATCATGACTGATGAAGCTGCCGCTGAGAAGGCCGAGCAGGAGGCTCAGCAATCATGCGAGCGTTTGATGACCCAACTGAATATAGATGCGGAAGTGGCCGGAGTCCTGGTTGAAGAAGGATTCGTGACCCCTGAGGAGGTTGCTTATGTGCCAGTACAGGAATTGCTGGATGTTGAAGGATTCGATGAGGAACTCGTCGAGCAATTGCGCGAACGTGCCCGGGATTTTCTGGATATCCGGGAGATCGCGGAGTTAGAACGCACTCGGCCGGAGTCGGACCTGCAGAACATGGAAGGTATGGACGAGGAGACTGCAGTACTGTTTGCCTCGAATGGAGTCCGATCCATGGAAGAACTTGCGGAGTGCGCCACCGATGAATTGGTCGAACTGACCGGAATCGACGAAGTCCGAGCCGGTGAATTAATCATGACTGCGCGAGCCCCGTGGTTTGTCGAAGCGCAGAACGCACCGTAAAAGAACCGGAGCTGGATAACTTTATGCCTTCCGTAGCCATCAAGAAACTTGCTGAACAAATTGGGATCAGCGGCGACAAACTGCTTCAGCAGCTCGACAACGCAGGCATCCAGGGAAAGGGTGCAGACGGCACCCTCGATGATACTGAGCGCGATACCCTCTTGGGCTATCTTCGGGGGGGAAAAGCCCGACCGTCAGCCGAGGGTGTGCAACAAAAAGTAACGCTCAGTCGCCGAACAACAAGCGCGGTCAAGCAGAATTCTCGCACTGGACCGTCGCGAACCGTCCACGTTGAGGTCAAAAAGAGACGGACCTACATTCGACGCGGAGAATTGCAGCGCCAGCAAGAAGAGGTGCAGCAGGCAGCCCGTGAAGAAGAAGAGGCTCGCCAGCGCGAGCAGGCGCAGGCCGAAGCGGAAGCGCAGGCTCGAATCGTTGCCGCCGAGGAGGAGAAGAAAAAAGCCGAGGATGCGGCGAAGAACGCGGCAGCCGAGGCGGTTGCGCAAGAATCGGGAGTAGTGCCCCAAGATCCTGGTGCAGCCCCGGTGGCGCCGCCAGGAGAGGACAAGCCTACAGGACGACGCGAGGAAAAACCCAAAAAACGCAAAGGCAAGGGCAAACCTGCGGTAGGCGGCGAGTTACATATGGCTTTGGGGAAACGAGGGCGACGAAAACCCCGTCAGACGATCAAGCCGAGAAAATTGACCTCAGCCACAGCGGGGCAGCACGCTTTTGAGAAGCCGGTAGAGCCCGTCAGCCGCGAGATAGCGATCCCGGAGACCATCTCAGTTGCCGATCTGGCCCAGACCATGTCGGTAAAGGCGGCTGAGGTTATCCGAGTCCTTATGGAAATGGGCAGTATGGTTACCATCAACCAAGTGCTGGATCAAGATACTGCGATGCTGGTGGTTGAGGAAATGGGCCACAAAGCCAGCACGGCCGAGCGCGATGATCCCGAGGCGATGTTGGTCATTGATGAGAGTGCCAGTGATTTGCCTACTGTTCCAAGAGCCCCGGTGGTTACGGTGATGGGGCATGTCGATCATGGCAAGACGTCTTTGTTGGATTATCTTCGCAAAACCAAAGTTACCGCAGGGGAGGCCGGGGGCATCACACAGCATATTGGTGCTTATCGTGTGACTACTCCGAGAGGAACGATTACTTTCCTGGATACGCCTGGTCACGAGGCATTCAGCGCGATGCGATCCCGAGGCGCAAAGGTAACTGACTTGGTAATTCTGGTGGTTGCCGCGGACGATGGTGTCAAGCCTCAGACTATCGAAGCGATCAATCACGCCCGCAACGCCAAGGTTCCGTTGATTGTAGCGATCAATAAAATGGACAAGGAAGACGCTGATCCCGATCGGGTAAAACAGGAGCTTTCAACGCATGATGTAATTTCCGAGGCATGGGGTGGCGATACTCTGGTCAATGAGGTTTCAGCGTTGACCGGCGACGGGGTTGATACCTTGCTTGAATCGGTATTGCTTCAGTCTGAGCTTTTAGATCTCCGCGCTCCGGATCAAGGTCCTGCGGTAGGCGCTGTGATCGAAGCCCGGCTCGATCGAGGCAAGGGGGTGGTAGCGACTGTCCTGGTCCAACGTGGAATGTTGGCGAAAGGAGACATAATCCTTGCTGGGCGAGAGTTTGGGCGCGTGCGCGCGATGACTAGCGATTCCGGACAGACGATTAAGGCTGCCGGGCCATCAATACCGGTAGAAATTCAAGGCCTTGGTGGTGTACCCGATTCCGGGGACGAATTTGCGGTTGTCACGGATGAGCGAAAGGCGCGTGAGATCAGCGCTTACCGCCAAGGCAAGTTCAAGGAAGTGAAGTTGGCGAAACAGCAAAAAGCCAAACTCGAGAGCGTTTTCAATCAGATGGGCGACGGTCAAGTCAAACCTTTGAACTTGATTATCAAGGCAGATGTGCAAGGTTCAGTCGAAGCATTGACCGATTCGTTGGAGAAACTTAGTAACGACGAAGTGAAAGTCGTGGTCGTGCACGGGATGGTTGGCGGTATTAACGAATCCGACGTTAACCTTGCCTCGGCCTCGGATGCGATTATTTTTGCTTTTAATGTTCGCGCAGATGCGACCGCCAGAAAACTGATCGAATCCGAAGAGATCGACGTGCACTACCATAACATCATCTACGACGTTATAGATGAGGTGAGAACTGCGTTGACAGGGCTGCTTTCCCCGATTATCCGAGAACAGGCGGTTGGACTTGCCGAGGTGCGTGATGTATTCCGGGTGGCCAAGCTTGGAGCAGTTGCGGGCTGTCGGGTGATTGATGGAGAGGTTCGTCGTAATCTTCCAGTCAGGGTTTTGCGCGACAACGTGGTAATATTTGACGGAGCAATTGATTCGCTGAAACGTTTTAAGGACGATGTCAGCGAAGTCAAATCTGGGTTTGAATGTGGCATTGGGGTGAAAAACTACAACGACATCAAACCAGGTGACCAGATCGAGATTTACGAGACGATCGAACAGGCGCCAACCCTCTAACCGGTCGCGTAGGAGCAATTGATGCAGGGCGTAGACCGGACACGCCGCGTCGGCCAATTAATCCGTCGGGAACTCGCCTCAATTATTGCGCGTGAGCTGCCGGGTTCGGCGCTTGGAATTCTTTCTCTTACTGCGGTGTCAGTCAGCAAAGACCTGCGCGTTGCCCGTGTGTTTGTCACTGCACTTTCCCCGAAAGTTACAGAAGCTGGGGTCGCGCCATACTTGAATGAACACGCGCCGGCGTTGCGATGGCAACTTGGCCAGCGGGTTAAGTTGCGCCGTGTACCGGAAATTGTTTTCGAATATGATGGCAGTATTGAACGCGGAGCACGACTCTCCCGGTTGATAGATGGCTTAGAGAGTCCCGATGGAGAGAACGATGGGCCGTAGACGCCGAGAAATACGAGGTGAAGCGGTTGATGGCATATTGCTATTAGATAAACCTGCAGGCATTACCTCTAATGGGGCTTTGCAGGATGCCCGTAAACTCTTGCACGCGCGCAAAGCTGGGCACACCGGCAGCCTTGATCCCATTGCCACGGGATTGCTTCCCCTATGTTTTGGCAAGACCACGCGCTGGTCAGGCTATTTTCTGGGGTCCGACAAACACTATAAAACGCGGATCCGTTTAGGCGAATCAACCGATACAGGCGATTGCGAGGGAAAAATTGTCTCGCAGACCAAAGTCACGGTAACCAAGCAACAACTCTTAAGCGCGCTGGATTCTTTCCGCGGTTGCTATACGCAGATCCCGCCTATGTATTCTGCCATTAAGGTCAATGGTCAGCCGTTGTATAAGCTCGCGCGCCAAGGCAAAGAGATCGAGCGCGAGGGCCGTGAAGTTGTTGTTAAATCCCTTAAGGTGCTCAGTTTCGATGGGCAGGATGTAGAGTTGGAACTGGTTTCTACTTCTGGGTTCTACGTACGCTCATTGGCCCACGATTTAGGTCAGGCGCTCAGTGTTGGTGGGCATGTGGTGGCTTTAAGGCGATTAGGGGTTGCGGGCCTTCGCGTGGAAAACGCGGTTACCTTAGAAGAACTTGGAGTCCTTGCCGATCCGGCGGCCCGTCGACGCAAGTTATGCGCGGTAGACCAGAGCCTTATCCACCTTCCCGCTGTGGAATTATCCGTCGATGCGGCGTTTTACCTCTGTCGCGGGCAGGCGGTTCGCGCTCGAAATCTTCCGCCGGAGGGCAATGTGCGCCTTTATTCGACCGGCGCGGGATTTCTAGGAATCGGCAGTGTTTCAGGCCAGGATACGGTGACGCCAGAGAGATTATCTGGGGGTGAGGTTAAAACTGGCTGAATTTGTTGAGGAAATAGCACCTTGAAGGTAGAATACGGCCGCTTGCCAGCCTGCCGGAAGGTACAGATTACCCTCGGGCACATCCAATTAACACATTGGCGTGCAGTCGCACGACGTTGGTTAAGAACTAACGACCTAACGGGCGCCTTCTCGGCGGAGGCGAGATCGAAGGCATCCGCCGCAGCCAGTTACAACTAAACCAGGATTTTCAGTATGCAAGAGGTTTCACTATGTCATTAGCCGCGCAGACCAAGGCGCAGGTTGTGAACGACTTCGCCATGACCCCGGAGGACACAGGTTCCCCGGAAGTCCAGGTGGCGCTGCTCACCGCCCGGATCGTTGATCTCACCGATCATTTCAAAACGCATATTCACGATCATCATTCGCGCCAGGGGCTTCTGCGCATGGTGAATCGGAGACGCAAATTGCTTGATTACCTCAAGGGGCGTGACGTTGAACGCTATCGCTCCCTGATCGGCAGGCTTGGGCTGCGACGCTAAGGCGATGCAGTTGGATATCTTATGAAGGAGTATTTTAATTGAAACAAATCGTCCAGACGTTCCAATACGGCGAACACGAAATGCGACTGGAAACAGGACGCGTTGCACGACAAGCCACAGGAGCTGTGTTTGCAAGCATGGGGGAAACCGTAGTACTTGTTACGGTGGTTGCCGCTCGCGAGTCCAGCGGCCGGGATTTTTTGCCGCTCACGGTAGATTACGAAGAAAGAACCTATGCCGCCGGTCGAATCCCCGGCGGTTTTTTTAAGCGCGAGGGTAGACCCGCGGAAAAGGCCATTCTGACCTGTCGATTGATCGACCGGCCGATTCGGCCTTTGTTTCCTGCCGGATTCAATAACGAGATCCAGGTGGTGGCCACTGTGATGTCAGTGGACCCTGAGATCGATCCGGACATCGTTGCAATGGTAGGTGCATCGGCCGCGATGACCCTCTCTGGGGCACCATTTAACGGACCGATTGCGGCCTCTAGAGTGGGATTTGTGGATGACAATTATGTATTGAATCCCAGTGCTACCCAGTTGGCAGAATCCAAGCTGAATTTAGTTGTGGCCGGAACCCAAAGCGCCGTGCTGATGGTTGAGTCAGAAGCCGAGCAATTAACCGAGGCGCAGATGCTGGGTGCCGTCATGTTTGGCCATGAGGGATCTCAGGCGGCTATTGTGGCGATTAATCAGCTTGCCGCCGAGGCGGGTGCTGAGCGCTGGGATTGGCAGGCGCCAACAAAGGATCAAAGCCTGATCGACCAAGTCGGCGAGCTCGCAAAGGAAGATGTTGAGCAGGCGTATCAGATAGCGGACAAAGTCGATCGCCAGGAGGCTATGGCCTCGGTACGAACTAAAGTTTCAGAGGCATTACTCGATGGCGAACCAGACGATGCGCAGGCAGATGCTGTTAAAGACGCCGTTAAAGCGCTCGAGAAGGCAACCGTTCGCGATCGGATTTTAGATGATCAGCCACGAATAGACGGCCGGGACCGTGAAACGGTTCGGCCGATAACAATCGAAACAGGGTTTCTTCCCCGCACACATGGGTCAGCATTGTTTACCCGGGGTGAGACTCAGGCAATTGTCACCAGCACACTGGGTACGGACCGCGATTCGCAGATCATCGACGCTCTGGAGGGTGAGCGTCGTGATACGTTTATGCTGCACTACAACTTTCCGCCGTATTGTGTGGGTGAGACCGGCCGCGTGGGAACCCCCAAACGTCGGGAGATCGGTCACGGCCGCTTGGCCAAGCGGGCAATGCTCGCGGTATTACCTGACCCGGAGGATTTCCCCTATGTGATCCGGATCGTGTCGGATATCACTGAATCTAACGGCTCGAGTTCGATGGCAACGGTATGTGGCGCCAGCCTGTCCTTGATGGATGCGGGTGTAAAGTTGAAGGCGCCGGTTGCGGGTGTCGCCATGGGTTTGATTAAACAGGGTGAACGTTTCGCAGTCTTGACTGATATTCTCGGTGATGAGGATCACCTGGGAGATATGGACTTCAAAGTCGCTGGTACCAGGCAAGGCGTAACCGCCTTGCAGATGGACATCAAGATTGAGGGAATTACCCCAGAGATCATGGAGCAGGCGTTGTCCCAGGCACAGCGCGGACGTTTGCATATCCTTGGCGAAATGGATAAGGCAATCAGCGAGCCGCGCGAAGAGATGTCTAAATATGCGCCGCGAATCACCACCATGAAAGTGCCTACCGACAAGATTCGCGATGTCATTGGTAAGGGTGGGGTAACGATTCGTGCCATTTCCGAGGCAACCGGTGCCGCTATCGATATAGAAGACGATGGTACGATTAAAATCGCGACCGCGGATCTTTCGGCTGCAGAAGAGGCGCGCAGACGCATTGAACAGATCACCGCTGATGTTGAGGCCGGCACGATCTACGAGGGTAAAGTAGTGCGCCTGATGGATTTTGGTGCATTCGTCAATATTCTTCCGGGTAAGGATGGATTAGTTCATATCTCGCAGATTTCCGATGAACGTGTCGCCAATGTCAGCGACAAACTCGCCGAAGGCGACGTGGTCAAAGTGAAAGTTCTGGAGGTCGACAAACAAGGTCGGATCCGGCTCAGTATGAAAGCGGTAGAGGATGCTGCCTGATTGAGGGCATATGGTCTAGCGGGTGAACGGGTAGCAGGCATATTACAGAGGTAGATTTTTATGGCTCTTGATCCCGCTAATCTGGTCTGGATCGACCTTGAGATGACCGGACTTGATCCGGATTCAGATCGGATTATTGAGATTGCGACTGTTGTTACGGACGCGGATCTCAACCTACTGGGGCAGGGACCGGTACTCGCTATTCACCAGTCCGATGAGGTTCTGGCGGGAATGGACGACTGGAATCAGCGGACCCATTCTGGGACCGGACTAATTGATCGTGTGCACGACTCTCAGATCACTGTGCAAAATGCTGAGGCGATGACACTGGGGTTTCTTTCGGAGTACGTGTTGGAGAGGCGTGCGCCATTATGCGGAAACACCATCTGCCAGGATCGCCGGTTTCTCTATCGATATATGCCCCGCCTCGAGGCCTTTTTACACTACCGGAATCTCGACGTGAGCAGTATCAAGGAATTAGCTGTCCGTTGGCGTCCTGATATTGCCGATACATTCGTTAAAACCGGAGGCCATCGCGCGCTCGACGATATCCTGGATTCAATAGAAGAGTTAAAGTTTTACCGCGAGCATTTTTTTCTTACCCAATCGCCTCAGGTCTGAGAGTTTAGGCGGGCCTCATGCTGATCGATCGCCCATACGATATGCTCGTCTACCAGTCCGGACGCTCCGATTCGCCGTTTTTGTAGCGCTTCGAGTGTGCGCCGGCCGGCCGGAGCATTGCCAAGTGCTACGGCCAGGTTTCGCAACCAGCGCTCATAGCCCAGTCGCCGGATAGGACTGCCTTGGGTGTAATGATCAAAGTCGATCTCGCTCCATTGAAACAGGTCAAGTAAAGCGCTTGCGTCCAGATCATGGCGGGCCGAAAAATCCATTGCACCGACGGGTGCTTCCCGGTTATGTGGGCAGACCAGTTGACAGTCGTCGCAACCAAAAATTCGATTGCCGATTAATGGCCGTAGCGGTTCTGGTATAGCGCTCTTATGCTCTATCGTCAGGTAAGCAATGCATAGGCGCGCATCAAGTTGGTAGGGGTGATCCAGTGCTCCGGTAGGGCAGGCATCGATGCACTGAGTACACGAGCCACAGTGGTTGCTCGCGGGCCCGTCGACTGGCAACGGTAGATCGGTATACAACTCCCCAAGAAAAAACCAGGAACCTTGATGTTGGTTGAGCAAATTTGTATGTTTTCCGATCCAGCCGATCCCGGCGGCCTGGGCCAGGGGCTTTTCCATTACAGGCGCGCTGTCGGCAAATGCGCGATACCGAAACGGCCCGACGGATTCCGTGATGCGGTCTGCCAGTTGCTGTAGTTTTCGCCGTATCAGACGGTGATAGTCCCGGCCGAGTGCGTAGCGAGCGATATAGCCCAAAGTGGGGTCTTGAAGAACATCAATGGGAGGAGTTCCCTGGCTTGGAAAATAGTTGAGTCTCACGCTGATGACACGATGGATCCCGGGTACGAGCCGGTCCGGCTGGCTGCGCTTGTCGGTGTGTCTTGCCATAAAACTCATTTCGCCGTGCCAACCAGCGGCCAGCCAACTGGCTAGAGCGGGTCCCGCCTGTTCCAGATTGCCGTCACAGACGCCGAACCCATCGAAATTGAGTTCTCTCGCCCATTGATGAATCTGACTCTTCAGGTCGTTGAGGTGTTCAACCGATAGTGTGCTCATCAGGCTATGATATCGCGATGAGCTCATTGCCCGCGAAACTCTACACCGCCGAGCAGGTTCGGCGCATAGAACAACGAGTGTTGAGCACAGGAACTGCTGCAGGGACGTTAATGCACCGCGCCGGTCTTCACGCATATCGTATTTTGCGCGGACGGTGGCCAAAGGCTCGGCGGATCAGCATTGTTTGCGGCCCCGGCAATAACGGAGGGGATGGGTATGTGATGGGTGCTCTGGCGGCAAAAGGAGGGCTCGAGGTTCAACTGGTTCAGCAGGCAGAGCCGCGTAGTGCCGACGCTCGGGCCGCACTGACCGAGGCCCGGGAAGCCGGCGCAGAGCTTATTCCTTACCATGCCGACGCTCTAGGTGATACTGATGTCGTGGTCGATGCATTGCTTGGAATAGGGCTGAGTGGTGAGCCACGCGCGCCTTTCACCGAAATAATCGCCAAGATGAACGCTATCGATGCACCCTGCCTTTGTGTGGATATTCCTTCTGGCCTCTTGGCCGATAGCGGGGCTGCACCTGGCTCGTTAATCAAGGCGAATGTCACAGTGACTTTTATCGGCCTTAAGATTGGGTTATTTACCGGTCGCGGGCCGGACTGTGCCGGCGAGATCCTATTCGATGATCTGGGTGTGGGCGAGAGCGTCCGGATCGAGCCGCATTTTGCGACTCGCCTTAGTTCGCGGTGGGTTCGAGCTGTCCTGCCGTTGAGAGAGGCGAGTTTTCATAAAGGCCAATCTGGACACCTGTTGGTGGTTGGTGGTGGGCCTGGAATGGCGGGGGCCGCCTGGCTGGCAGGTGCGGCGGCGTTGCGCTGTGGGGCGGGTCGGGTCACCATTGCTTGTCATCCCACCAGCGTGGCGGCGATTGCGGCCGGGTCCCCGGAGTTGATGGTGCATTCTGTATCTGGCCCGGCCGACCTGACGGGCCTACTTGACCAGATGGATGCGATAGTGGTGGGCCCCGGTTTGGGGCGGGATTCGTGGGGTACCGCGCTGTTAGCATTGATACTGGATAAAGCCGACCCAAGCCTGCTCGATGCGGATGCGCTCAACCTGCTGTCTCTGGACAGGCAGCCCGTTCCAGGAGCCGTTGTCACGCCACATCCAGCTGAGGCCGCGAGGTTACTGGGGCAATCGACGAAGAACGTCAGTAGTGACCGCCCTGGCGCAGTTCGTGCAATCTCAAAAGCATTGGATGCAGTCTGTGTGCTCAAAGGCTCTGGGACATTGGTCTGCTCTGATGAGGACGCTTTACTTCTTTGCGATCGGGGAAATCCGGGAATGGCGAGCGCCGGAATGGGCGATCTGTTGAGCGGGGTGATTGGGAGTTTGCGGGCACAGGGATTATCCCCCTTGCAAGCCGCCGGGGCTGGGACATGGATCCATTCGGCAGCCGCCGATCTTGTCGCTCGAGCCGGCGGGACCGTTGGGCTGATAGCCGGTGACTTGATGCCGTACCTGCGGCTATTACGCAATTATCCAGAAAAAGCTGATGAAGTATCGCGCCACGGTCTCTGACGAGAAGCAGATGCTCGCATTGGGTAGCTGCCTCGGACGCGGACTTACCCCGGGGAACATCGTCTACCTGGAAGGAGATCTAGGCAGTGGCAAGACCACATTTGCGCGTGGCGTACTAGAAGGGCTGGATTGCCCGGATTGGATTGTCAGCCCGACGTACACTTTGGTTGAAGAGTACCAGGTGCCCCAATGCAAGGTGTATCACCTTGACCTTTACCGGCTGGGTGATCCAGAGGAAGTGGAGAGCCTGGGGATTCGGGATTGGCAAGATGGCCAGAACATATTGCTGATTGAATGGCCCCAAAGAGGATTTGGGAAATTGCCACATCCTCAATGGCGAGTTCAGATCAGCTGCCCGAAATCGGGTCGGGCCGTGCTTTTGGATGGCCCACACACTGTAGGCGCTTTGGAGGCATTCGTCGACTCTTGAACATCAAGCAAAGCGCACTACTGATGGTAGCCTTGGGCATTGCTGCCGTGGCGCACGGGGAAGCCAAGATTACCGGAGGGCGGTTTTGGCACGGCCCTGAGAAAACCCGCATGGTGTTTGATATCTCGGAAGCTGCGACCTTTCAGGCCTTTGTGTTAACCAGCCCTGATCGTTTCGTCATCGATATCGACAACACTATTTTGGATGGCGGATTACCTGAACCTCGAGGAGGTAGCAGCCCAGTAACCGATGTGCGCACGGGTCAGCCCGAATCTGGTGTTTTGAGGGTGGTTCTAGATCTGACAAGGCCGGTGAAGTATCAGGTCTTTGTACTGGAACCCAACTTGTCCTACTCGCATCGATTGGTTGTGGATCTTTTTGAGGCAGACCAAGGTGTTGGCAAAGCAGTGCCCGGATTAACGACGCGCAAAGATGATTATCTGGTGATTATTGATCCGGGTCACGGGGGCGAGGATCCTGGTGCCATCGGGAAAAACGGCACGCGCGAGAAGATGGTAGCGTTGGGTATTGCTCGACGCCTCAAAAGCATAATTAATCACGATGGACGAATGCAGGCCCAACTTACCCGAGACGGAGATTATTACATCACGCTTCGAGGCCGGGTCCGCCTGGCGATGAATCGTCAGGCGGATGCCTTTATATCAGTTCATGCGGACGCCGCCAGGCGGCGAAGTGCGCGAGGCAGTTCAGTTTATGTATTGTCCCAAAGGGGAGCCAGCAGCGAGATGGGTAAGTGGCTTGCCAAGCGGGAAAATGCGGCAGACCTCGCGGGCGGCGTCGATATTGGCGAGCAGGACCCGGTTTTGCAAAAAGCGCTCCTGGATATGGGTATCGACTGGAAGGTTAAAGAAAGCAAAATCCTGGCGGCACGGATTCTTGGGGAGCTGAAAAAATCGGGGCAAGTGCATAGCAAGCGGGTTGAAGAAGCTGGTTTTGCAGTGTTGAAGTCGGTAGATATTCCGGCAGTGCTCGTGGAAACTGGTTTCATCACTAACGCGAAAGAAGAAAGGGAGCTTGCAACGGCCTTGCATCAGGAGCGCATCGCTGGAGTGATCTTCAGAGGACTAGGCAAGTATTGCGATCAGGATCCACGCTGCCCCCCAGTTAGGCAACAAAAGAAATCGTATGAAGTGCGCCCGGGTGATTCGCTGTCTTTAATTGCTGTGAGGGTAGGGTCCACAGTTGAAAAAATTCGTAGGTTGAATGATCTCTCGTCGGATGTTCTGCGAATTGGGCAGAAATTGCAGATCCCGAATTCATGAAAGATCTCTGCTTTTCAAACTGATTCGCGTGATTGCAACTGACCGCTCCGGTCACGACCTCATCTTTCTTGCCGGAAGCACCGCCAGCGGGAAAACCGATCTCGCTATAGAGCTTGCGGCTCGGCTACCGGTTGATCTGATTAGTGTTGACTCCAGCCAGGTGTATCAGGGTCTCGATATCGGAACTGCGAAGCCAGAGGGCAAAATCCTCGAGGAGGTTCCTCACGGCCTGATCGATATCCGAAGCGTTGGGCAACCGTTTTCTGCGGCAGATTTTTGCCTCGAAGCCGGCAAGTTGATTGAGAACTCTTTCGAGAAAGGGCGCATTCCACTGCTTGTTGGTGGGACGATGTTCTATTTTGCCGCACTCTTGCGCGGCCTATCGGATCTGCCGCCCGCCAATTCAGCGTTGCGGACGCGACTGGTTAAACAGGCTAAGCAACGCGGTTGGCCTTCTTTGCACGCAAGGCTTGAACAAATGGATCCGCAAGCGGCCCAGCGGATCGATCGGCAGGATGCCCAACGAATTTCGCGGGCTTTGGAGATCAATCTTCTGACTGGCCTTCCGGTTCCAATGGAGGCAACAGGGAACGGGCTGATTGAAAAAGGCGTTAAGGTCACTCGAGTCAGTATATTCATCCCGGACCGGCAATTGCTTCATCAGCGGATCTCGAAGCGCCTTGAACGAATGTTGGATGATGGACTGGTTGAGGAGGTAGAAAAACTTAAGGAACAGTGGCCACAAGGCGGGACAACGCCAGCACTGCGTAGTGTGGGTTACCGACAGGTCTGGGAGTACCTCGAGGGACAGGTCGATTATTCAACGATGGTTGAGCGTGCTAGCGCAGCGACCAGACGCTTGGCCAAACGGCAGCTGACCTGGTTAAGAAACGAGCCCGGGGCTGTCTGGTTTGACGGCACCAGCCCGACCTTGGCGATGACCCTGTGTCGCTATCTGGAAGCCAAAGGGGTGATTTCGGGTGGAACAAAACTTGAAAAACGCGCCTAAGAGCCTTACATTGGGATTGTGGAGTTGTCGACCACATTAAAGAAAAATATTACAATAGTTTAGTAAGATACTGAAATATAAAATAAAAATATTCGATTACCCTAACGGCTGCCGCGAAACCCTAAGCCAAATACCCAAAGAGCCGAGCCGGCTGGGTGCTAAGCTTTCTTCACTCCTAAGGGTGATTGTCTGCAAATGGTGGCCACGTTGGTGGTCGGACAGGAGGCTTTTATGAACCAGCAAAGGGGTACAGCCCTTCAGGATCCATTTCTCAATACTTTGCGCAAGGAGCGGATTCCGGTCTCGATTTATCTGGTCAATGGCATTAAATTGCAGGGACAGGTCGAATCATTTGATCCCTTTGTTGTATTGCTTCGAAACAGTGTAAGTCAGTTGATCTATAAGCATGCGATTTCGACAATTGTGCCCTCTCGAGCCGTTCGGATCCCATTTAATGAAGAAGCGGACGACGATGATGACGGCGACAATCGCGGCAATATTGAAGCGGATAAGGACTGATCAGAGTTTCCACTAGTGATGCTGGTCGCAGCCGTCGTTGAAAGATTTGCCTGGTATTTGATCGTAGTGCCTCACGGGGCGCTAACGCAGGGTTGACCTCACTGATTCACAACGGCTCATCACGTCCTCTGCCTGAAAAGGCGATTCTCGTTCACCAGAGTTTTTCAGGACGTGTTCTAGCAGCCGATTTCGACGAGTTGGAAGGCCTGGCGCTTTCTGCGGGTGCCCAAGTGAGCGGGCGCGTCGGGGCGACGCGGCGCACTGCTGATTCGAGAACTTTTGTTGGCCGTGGTAAAGCCCATGAGATTGCAGACTTGGTTGCAAGCGAAGGAGCTGATCTGGTTATCGTTAATCAGGCGATTACACCCATTCAAGAACGTAACCTAGAGCGTACGCTCGGCTGCAGGGTTGTCGATCGGACCCGGTTAATTCTCGATATTTTTGCGATTCGCGCACGGACTTCCGAAGGAAAGTTGCAGGTCGAACTGGCACAATTACGACATTTATCTACTCGCCTGGTTCGTGGCTGGACTCACCTTGAACGCCAACGTGGCGGCATTGGCCTGCGAGGCCCCGGAGAGACGCAACTTGAATCAGATCGACGATTGTTAGGTATGCGTATTCGTCATTTGCAAAGGCGAATCGCTCGGGTTGCCTCACAGCGCGATCTGCGGCGGCAGCGCCGACGCAAGGAAGGCGTTCCGACAGTAGCGATCGTCGGGTATACCAACGCCGGAAAGTCGTCTCTTTTCAATACCCTCATCGGCGAGCACGCGTATACCGCTGACCAACTGTTTGCAACCCTTGATCCCACTATGAGGCGGCTAGATATACCTGATTTTGGGCCAGTCATTCTTTCAGATACTGTTGGGTTTATTGCCGGCCTACCGCACGCTCTGGTAGAGGCTTTTATGTCTACCCTTGAGGAGGTATCTACGGCCAACTTATTGTTACATGTGTCCGATGACTCAAATCCAGATGTTCGAGAGCAAGAGGCAGAGGTTGAACGGGTCCTTGAAGACATCGGAGCGGCCGATATTCCCCGGTTGGCCGTAAGAAACAAGATTGACATCAGTGGTCGAAAGCCGGGCCTTATAAGTAGCAATGGCTCTGGTCGCAACGGCGTGCGTGTGTGTGCTACAAACGGTGCGGGGATGGCCCAATTGTTACAAAGCATATCGGGTATTCTTGGGCGGAATCGCATCATCCGCACAATGCGTATACCGGCAAGTCAGGGCCGCCTGAGAGCCCGAACCTATGCGCTGGCGGAAGTGATCGCCGAGACTATTGATTCAAACGGCACTTGGCAGATGCAGATCAGCACTGACTTGGCAACAGTAGGGCAGATCGAAGGCGAACTTGGGTTTGAGCAACGATACTGGACCGACGCGCCGGCCGATCATTTCAACCAAAGCAAGCTCGGCGATGCTGTGAAGAGTACTGTCCATGCCGAGCCCGTGGTAAAATTCCGGGTTGGCTAAGGATGTATCAGCCTGTCAGGGCGAATCTTTGAAAACTTACTACTTAACTTATGAGGTGTAAACCACATGCCTTGGAATCAGCCGGGATCAGATAATCGCGATCCCTGGGGTCAGGGTAACGGCCAGAAAGGCCCGCCAGACCTGGATGAGGTCATCCGCGACCTGCAGAAGAAATTAAGCAACCTATTTGGCGGTCGAGGATCCGGCCGCCGATCTGGGGGCGGTAAAGGGCCCTCTTTGAGCGCTAAAGCCGTTGTTCCGATCCTGGCGGTTCTTGCTGGGCTTTGGCTTGCTACCGGGTTCTATGTGGTAGAGCAGGGCGAGCAAGCGGTTGAATTACGGTTGGGTGCTTACAAAACAATTAAGGAAGCTGGTTTGCGCTGGCATTTTCCATACCCGATTGAAAGTGTCGAGCTGGTCAATGTTCAGCAGATCCGCACCGTAGAGGTGGGTTACCGGACCAGTTCCCGCTCCAGCCAGATAGCCGGCGTACCGCGGGAAGCGCTGATGTTAACGGCAGATGAAAACATCATTGATATTCACTTCGCCGTCCAGTACGACATTAAGGACCCCCGCGATCTGTTGTTTAACGTCGCTGAACCCCCGGATCTTGTGGTTCGCGGCGCAACCGAAAGTGCTGTGCGCGAGATCGTCGGGCGCAACACCATGGACTTCGCGATTACCGGCGGTCGGGCAGAGATCGCGCAGGAGACAAAAATTCTCCTACAGCGAATACTTGATCGCTACAACACGGGCGTAAATATCAAGGCAGTTGAGATGCAGAACGCGCAACCGCCTATGGAGGTGAAAGCGGCGTTTGATGATGCAGTAAAAGCCCGGGAGGATGAACAGCGCCTGAAAAACGAAGCAGAAGCTTACGAGAACGACATTATCCCGAGGGCTCGTGGCGCAGCAGCGCGCCTTGAGCAGGAAGCCGCCGCCTACCGCGCAACCGTGGTCGCCGCGGCCCGAGGCGAAGCCTCGCGGTTTCTTCAGGTACTTGACGAATATGCCAAAGCACCAGAGGTCACACGTGATCGCCTTTACCTGGATACGATGCAGGATGTTTATGCCAACTCAACTAAGCTGCTTATTGACCAGGGAGACGGGGGAAACAACGTGATGTACTTGCCGCTTGATCAACTGATCCGACAAAGAGGGCAGCAAAGGTCTAGTGGGACTTCGGGCACGTCAGATTCTGCGAGCGGATTTGGGTCCGGAGCAATGGCAGGTAACGATAGCAGCCGACAAGAGCGATCCAGTCGCCTAAGGAGTCTGACACAATGATGGGCAAAAATATGATGTGGATTGTTCTGCTGGTTATTGTGGCAGCCGTTGGATCCTCGGCTGTGTATTACGTCGACGAAAGGGAAAAGGCGATTGTTTTTCAGTTTGGCGAAATTGTCCGTTCGACCGATGAGCCTGGGTTCCACTTTAAGACCCCCCTGATCAATAACGTCAAATATTTTGACTCCCGGGTCCAAACTATGGACTCGGACCCGGAGTTGTATCTGACTCAGGCAAAGAAGAACCTTGTCGTGGATTCCTTTGTTAAATGGCGTATTATCGACGCAGCGGCCTACTACACCAGACTGGGTGGTTTAGCCAGCAACGCACGGAACCGCTTGGCTCAGAGAGTGAGCGACGCGCTGCGCCGCGAATTTGGTAACCGCTCTGTGCAGCAAGTTATCTCCGGCGATCGCGTTGAGATTATGGACGTCGTTCGCAAAACGACAGACGAAGAAATTACTTCTTTGGGTATCGAAGTACTGGATGTGCGCCTTAAGCGGGTGGATCTTGATCCCGACATCAGTGAGCGGGTTTACCAGCGTATGGAGGCTGAGCGTTCCCGCGTGGCCAAGGACTTACGCGCCCGCGGTGCAGAGGCGGCCGAGCGGATTACGGCAAATGCTGATCGGCAACGGGCGATTATATTGGCGAACGCCCAGCAGGGGGCCCAAGAAGTTAAGGGTCAGGGGGATGCCGAGGCGACGGGTATTTATGCTGAGGCCTTTAATCGTGACCGTGAGTTTTACCGCCTGTATCGGAGTTTAAATGCCTATCGAACTACTTTTTCGAGCCCCGATAATTTACTGGTAATTAAGCCCGATTCGGAATTTTTCCGTTACTTTAAACAGGCCTCGCCTGAGGCGGCCGAATAGCCGGTCCAGGTGCGTTGGCAGGATCTTTTCGTCGCGTTGGCCTTGGTCTTGGTTATTGAAGGCTTGATACCGTTTGCCAGCCCAGGCCGGTATCGCCGTTTGGCTAATGCACTTGGCGAAATTACCGATAACCAGCTCCGTGTGGGCGGCGCAGCGTCGATGGTTGGCGGTTTGATTTTGTTGTACCTGGTGCACTGATCTCGGTCGAGATCCATAAATTCGCAGACCTACCAGTTGCACAAAATAGGAAGTCGTTAAATGGCAAGCAGTGTCGTTGTACTGGGAATCCAGTGGGGAGACGAAGGCAAAGGAAAGGTCGTTGATCTTTTGACCGAACGCTGCGAGGCCGTAGTACGATTTCAGGGTGGTCATAATGCCGGGCATACCCTGGTTATTGATGGCCACAAAACCGTGCTCCACCTGGTTCCCTCTGGCATTTTGAGACCCCAGGTCCGTTGCCTGATTGGCAATGGTGTGGTGGTTGCGCCCGACGCACTCATTGCTGAACTGGATGCTCTTGAAGGTGCGGGCATAGAGGCACGAACCCGGTTGATGATTAGCGCGGCCTGCCCGGTCATCCTTCCCAGTCACGTTGCGTTAGATCAGGCTCGCGAGAAAAAGAAGGGCAGTAAAGCGATCGGCACTACTGGACGTGGCATCGGGCCGGCGTACGAAGATAAAGCTGCACGGCGTGCAATTCGATTTGGCGAGCTGCTCGATCCGGACAGTTGCGCGAGTCGCGTTGAAGAACTGGTCGATTATCATAATTTCCTACTGACTGAGCGTTTTGCCGCTAAGCCGGTAGACGTGGCGTTCAGCGTTGCCTCCTGCCACTCGTGGAGTGATGCCTTGGGGTCGTTAGTAGGAGATGTATCGCAAGAGCTTGAAGACCTTTGCAAATTCAATGCAAATGTTCTTTTTGAGGGTGCTCAGGGGGCATTGCTGGATATTGATCACGGAACCTATCCTTTCGTTACATCCTCTAATACGACTGCGGGCGCGGCTGCCTCAGGAAGCGGCATAGGCCCACTTGAGCTGTCAACCGTAGTCGGAGTCATTAAGGCCTATGTAACAAGGGTTGGCAGTGGGCCGTTCCCAACCGAATTGTTTGATTCGGTTGGAGCCCACCTGGCAAAGAAGGGTCACGAGTTCGGCGCAACAACAGGTCGGCCGCGGCGCTGTGGTTGGTTTGATGCAGTATCCGCACGTCGCGCCTGCTGGTTGAACAGTGTCAGTTCGTTGTGTGTCACCAAACTGGACGTTCTTGACGGTCTTTCGGAGTTAGCGATATGTACTGGGTATCGTATTAATGGGCAGGTGCTAGACAGGCCTCCGTCGGGAGCAGCTACCCTTGCGGATTGTGAACCAATTTACGAGATAGTTCCGGGCTGGAAGGAAAGCACTGCATCCATTCGGGTTATTGGCGAGTTGCCGCCCCTCGCCCGTGCCTACCTGAACCGACTAGAGGAGTTACTGGGCGTGCCGGTGGATATTGTTTCAACCGGTCCAGATCGGGACGACACGATAATTTTGCGCCATCCTTTTCCACAAAGCTGAACATCCACTTTAGGATGCCGATCAACTGGCAACCGACCACGATCCAAGGAGAATCGAGCTTGAGCTATCTGGCCAGGTTCTGTGGAGGGCAGGACCAGTTAAGTGGTTGGTTTTTAGGTTGTATTTTCAAATGGCGCCCAGAGCCACTTTATATGTAGTGCTTGCGACACCCGACTGGTACCGAGGAGAGGACTTGAACCTCCACGGGGTTACCCCCACTAGCACCTGAAGCTAGCGCGTCTACCAATTTCGCCACCTCGGCATTGTCAAAAGACTACTATAGTAGGACAAAGGCGCCCCGACTTGATTTATCCATCACTTTATCCATCATTTGTACAAAATATTTTAAATCTGGTGATAAAAAAAGCGACCCCGCAGGGCCGCTAATTCTACATCAAGTAGGTGGCAGATTACGTGGCAGGAACTAGATCATCAGGCACGACGTTATCTAGGGGCGTGTCAGCATCTTTAGTTAACACCTGGATCGCCAGGATGGCATCTTTGGTCGTGTCGACATCAACCTTGAATATCGCCTTACCTACAGGCTTTAAATTGCCAAACATCATTTGGGTCTTTGGGATATCGAAATACGCCAGGCTTCAAGCGGCGTGTTCGACCAAAGGTTTGTATGGCCCAACAAAGAGAAAAATATGACAGACGAGAAAAATATAGCACGGTTGCGTCGGAAGATCCTTGAGGTGATTCTAAGCAAGGGCCGGCCCATGAGTATGTCAGAGCTCGAGCACTCGCTCGAGAGCCCCGATGATCTTGCGAATGAGGCCCAACAGGCGTTGGTTGGTCTTTGCAAGGCGGGCCTTCTGGTACGCCTGCGGGGCGACCGGATCGGCGCAGCGAAAGAAATGGATCTGGTGCTCGGAAGGGTGGAGGTTCATTCCAACGGATTTGGATTTCTTTTGCCTGATGATGGTAGCGAGGACCTATACCTTTCGCCGCGGCAGCTGCGCAGGGCCATGCCCGATGATCGGGTGCTGGGCCGAGTCCGCAGGATAGACCGGCAGGGACGAAAAGAGGCCGCGATCGTTGAGGTTTTAAATTCAGTAAACAGAACCGTGTTGGGTCGGTTCGAGACGGATTCGGGGGTCAACGTGATCCGCCCACAGGATAAAAGAATCGCACATATGATTCATGTCGCACCGGGCGATGAATCCGGCGCGACCCATGGCAAGGTTGTGGTTGGGGAAATTATTGTTCACCCCGGGGATTCCACTTACGTTCAAGCTCGGGTGACGGAAATTCTGGCCCAGGATAAGCCTGCGGCGCTTGCAACCGAGTCAGCGATTCGGCGCCGTCAATTGCCTCGTGAGTGGCCTTCGACGATAGCGGACGAGCTAGAGCGGATTTCGCGGGAGCCAGGATGCGAAAAAGATCTGATGTGTAAAGACCTGACCCAGGAGCCATTTATCACTATCGATGGCGCTGATGCCCGAGACTTTGATGATGCAGTTCATTGTGTGAGCGACGGCGATGACTTTTTGCTGGATGTCGCAATCGCGGATGTTTCCAGATTTGTCAGGTCGGACAGCGCTCTTGATCAGGTCGCCCGTGAGCGGGGCAACTCGGCATATTTTCCGGATCGAGTTATTCCAATGCTTCCTGAGTTACTTTCCAATGATCTTTGTTCATTGCGCCCTGGCAAGATGCGTTGGGTCTTCGCCTGTCAGATGCGGGTACGTTCGTCTGGGGAGATCACTGAATACAAATTCTTTGAAGCTCGAATTCGATCAGCCGCTCGGCTCACCTATGAAGATGCTTCGGCTTTTCTTCGCGATCCAAGCAGCGATGGCCTTGGCATCAGTAGCGCTGTTCAAGAAAATCTCCAGATGTTGGACAAGGTGGCGACCGCACTGGGTGGGCACCGGCGAGACCGCGGCGGGGTGGAGTTTGAGTTTCCTCAGGCCTTGATCTCGTACGACCCCAACGGGACGATTGCCTCGATTAAAAATACTCCAAGATCTTCCGCCACGGGCCTCATCGAGGAGTGCATGCTCGCTGCCAACGTGTGTGCGGCTCGTGCGTTGGATTCGCACTTGCCGGAGGCGATATATAGAATTCACGAGACCCCAGATCCGGACGCAGTTGCTGATTTGCGACGCGTGCTGGGCTTTTTTGGGGTCAAACTCCCTGGCAGAGGTGTGCCACCGGCGCTTGATTTCTCCGCCGCGTTGACGGCAGCACGAGAAAAAGGGGCGCCAGTCGCTGCTTTGCAGATGCTCATGTTGCGAACGATGAAGCAAGCCCGTTATGCCTCTTGTGCACAGCCTCACTTTGCCCTGGGGTTTGAGTGTTACACCCACTTTACCTCCCCCATACGGCGTTACGCCGATCTGATTGTGCATCGATTGTTGAAACGAATCTTGGGGCTCGGTTCGAGTGCAGAGCCGATAGGGGGCCCCGGAGAGCTGGCCGAAGTTGCCGATCATTGTTCCGTGACGGACCGTCGGGCTGAGGAAGCCTCCAGAGAGGTCACTGGCTGGTTGAAGGCCGAGTTCATGAGCCGTCATATCGGTGAGACCTTCACCGGCAGGGTCTCGGGGGTCACCGCATTTGGTGTGTTCGTTACTCTGGATCTGTTTCAGGTGGACGGATTAGTGCATATTTCGGAATTGGGTAATGATTATTTCCATTTCGACCCCAGCCTTATGTTGCTGGTGGCAGAACACAGTGGGCACCGAATTTCTCTTGGGGACGCCATGACAGTGCGTGTCGCCGGCGCCCGGCCTGATGAAGGTAAGATTGATTTTGTTCCGCTTGAGCCTGTCGGCGGCGAAAACAAAGCACGCCGGAAACGGCGAAAATCTAAGAAACGCTAGGGAGTGGTTTTGAAAGAAGGTAAAAGCGCGCCGGATAACCAAATCAACGTACTGTGTGGCTTTCATTCGGTAGAGGCAGCTTTAGTCGATCCGCGGAGTCTCGGCGAGTTGCTGCATGATGCCACCCGTCGTGATCCACGACTGTCACGCTTGTTGGGATTAGCCAAATCAAAAGGCGTGACCTTGCACCGTGCAACCCGCGCAGAGCTGGATGCGCTAAGTGGCGGCATACGCCATCAGGGACTGATCGGATTGCTGAACCGCGCGCCCGCTGGAAAACTTCCAGCGTTAAAACTCTGGTTGGAATCCCAAAGCGGTTGCCCGCTGGTGTTGATTCTTGACGGCATACAGGATCCTCGCAATGTGGGCGCTTGCCTGCGAACCGCAGCAGCAGCTGGAGCTGAGGCGGTTGTTTTTCCGCAGCGGGTTGGCGCAGGCCTTACCCCAGCGGCGTTACGGGTCGCTTCAGGTGGAGTACACAAGCTCAAGATCTTTGAGGTCAGCAGTTGGTCCCGAGCCTTCGAGTACATGAAATCTGCGGGTTTGTGGGTGGTTGGTACTGCTGAGGATGGAGATCAGGACCTTTATGATTTTGATCTTGTTCGGCCTCTTGCTTTGGTCGTGGGCTCGGAGGCGACCGGTTTGCGTCCGGTGACCAGGAAGTTTTGCGACGCGGTATTGCGCATCCCGTCGGCGCATGCTTTGTCGAGTCTTAATGTAGCAGTGGCAGCAGGCGTAGCCTTGTTCGAAGTTCGCCGGCAACGCGGCTAACAGCGGCAGTAGATAAACTGTTTTACTCAGCGGTGGTTTTTGCCCGATATTCGCAAAGATCCGAAATTACACAGCTTGGGCATTGTGGAGTGCGGGCTTTGCAGGTATAACGACCGTGAAGAATAAGCAAATGATGGGCGTTTTGTTGATGGGCTAGTGGAGTAGTTTTCAGCAGGCGTTTTTCAACCTGCAGCACGTTGGCCCCTGGCGCTATCCGGGTGCGGTTAGCCACCCGGTAGATGTGCGTGTCTACTGCGATAGTCGGTTCGCCAAAAGCAGTATTCAGAACAACATTAGCAGTCTTGCGGCCCACGCCCGGCAGAGCTTCAAGCGCCGCTCGGGTACGCGGCACTGCGCCTTTATGATTATCGATCAGAATTTTGCAGGTTTTCAGTATGTTTGCGGCTTTGGTGTTATAAAGACCGATTGTCCGTATATGTGCCTTAAGTCCGCTCAGTCCTAGATCAAGCAGGGCTTGGGGCGTGGCTGCTGCCCGAAAGAGCCCGCGAGTGGCACGGTTTACAGAAACATCAGTTGCCTGTGCCGATAAAATTACGGCTATCAGCAGCTGGAAATGTGTTCGGTAGGACAGTTCTGTTTTCGGGTTGGGCGTGGCTTTTTCAAGCCGTCGAAATATTTCAGCCCGATTACGGGAATTCACCTTTCGCTCCTTCGCACCCTTTTACCTTGAATTCGGGCGACACTTGCGGCGATCTCCATACGCCGCGTAGCCTGCTCGGTCAAAAGGGGTTGTGGCTGAGGGGTACTAATATCGGCAGATTGTCGTTTTTGTTTACCTGCAAAGCGGGCTCGATATTGTTTGGACTTTGACTCGCAAATCCCTTTATCGGCCGCATGGGCGGTGTCTTTGGGCGAAACTGTTTTAATGCAGTCGACCGGGCAAACCGGGATACACAAGTCACACCCTGAGCACTCAGCGGTCACGACCGTGTGCATTGTCCTCGCACTACCCACGATCGCATCCACCGGGCAGGCCTTGATGCACAGCGTGCATCCGATGCACGCTGTTTCATCAATTTCTACCGGTTTGGCCGGGCGATAAACACCGAAAGCGGGATCCAGCTTCGAACATGCCTGCTTGGTGAGGGCCCCAAGCAAAGCGAGTGTCCGGGAGCCGCCTGGAGGGCAGCGGTTAATCGCGACGTTCTGGCCGACAATCGCCTGCGCATACGCAAGGCAGGAAGCAAACTCGCAGCGCATGCATTGTGTTTGGGGTAGGCAGGCATCAACAGAGTCCACTGTGATGCCCGACGTGGAATCGACAAACATTATCGGAGAATTTTCTGCAGTGTGCCCAGGAAGCGATCGATATCTCGATCAGTGTTGTAAAGGTACGGTGTAACACGAAGTGAGTCGCCACGGATGCTGACGTAGATCTGATGCTGTGCGAGGCGCTCACCTATGTTTGCGGGCAGGCCTTGGGGAAAGCGTAAACCTAGAAAATGTCCTGCCCGTTGGTGCGGCTCAACCACCTCCAGGCCAAGTTCCTTTGCCCGCTCAGCAATCGCGCTTGTTGTTCGACACAACGTCGCCTCTATTCGTGAGATCTCCCAGGAAAGAATCTGCTGAAGTCCGTTCAGTAATACCGGTAACAGCGCAAAATTAGCCTTCTCTCCAACATCGAAGCGCCGAGCGCCCGGCGCGAACTCATCGCGGTAGTTGACGAGCTCTGAAAATTTAACGGCATCGAGTCGGGAAAACGGTCCGAACTCCAAAGGCACCCCTTGTTGGTGCTGTGGCGCAATGTACAAAAGGCCGGTCGAGTATGGGCCGAGCAACCATTTATAACCGGCAGCGACAGCAAAATCCGGGCGGATCACCTGAGCATCAAAAGTCAATGCCCCCAGACTTTGGGTGAGGTCGACTACGAGGGCGCCGTCAACTTGATCGAGCGCCCGGCGCACGACCGCAAGATCAACCAGAGTGCCGTCGGTCCAATGACAGTGGGGTAGGGCAGCAATGGCCGTTTGGGCATTAATCGCGTTTACAACGGCCGAAGTCCAGTCATTGTTTGCCGGACGGGGCACCGTATGCAGGTGCGCGCCGTTTTGAGCGGCGAGCTCCTTCCAGACGTAAAAGTTAGACGGATACTGCTCCGCCAGCACGACAATGTGTTGGCCCGGTTTAACGAGCAGATTCTTTGCCGCAACAGCAAGCCCATAACTGGCCGAAGGGATGATCGCCAAGTCGTTTTCTGTGGCATTAAATAATGAGGCGGCTACTCCCCGCAACTTCTCGACAGTCGAAAAAAAATCTGGCGGCGTAATCGACCATGGCGCAGCCTTCGCTTGAAGACCCTTGATTCCGGCAGCGACAGAGGTGAGCAACAACGGCGACATATAAGCGCAGTTGAAATACGCAATGTGATCGGGAATATCAAAAAGCGCTCTTTGACTGGGAAGAGGGGAGGTGCTCACGGGCGAGATATTGACCAAGGGCTCAACGCACGCGCATACCCGGTTCTGCGCCATCATCAGGGGCGAGAAGAAAGATTCCGCCAGCGTCATCGCTACCTGAACCGGCAAGAATCATGCCGGACGATACTCCAAAACGCATTTTCCGCGGTGCCAGATTAGCGACCACAACAACATGGCGGCCCACCAGTGTTTCCGGTTCATAGGCGGCCTTAATGCCTGCGAACACCTGCCGGACTTCACCGCCTAGATCGAGAGTGAGTTGCAAAAGACGGTCGGCGCCTTCTACCCGTTGGGCATCCTGGACCCGGGCCACTCGCAAGTCGACCTTGGAGAAATCATCAATGGTGATTTCCTCGGTGATCGGTTCAGCGGCGAGATGCGGTCCGGGCGACCCAGAGGAACTTGGTTGCTCAAGACTGAGAGGTTTTTCCATCATTTTTTGTGCGTCCTTCATTTCGATCCGATTGAGGAGGTGGTGGAATGGTCCAATCTTATGGCCGACCAGTGGTTGGGCTAAGTCGTTAAGGTTCCCTGCGTCTGCAATATTGCAGCACAGAAACTCTTGTGTGCGCCTGGCAAGTCCAGGCACAACTGGCGCGAGCCAGATCATCAGAATCCGGAACAGATTCAGTCCTTGGGTGCAGATTCCCTGGAGTTGGTCATCCTGGCCGGTTTCGCGGGCGATAACCCAGGGTTGGCAGTCGTTGATGTACTGGTTGGCCCGATCGGCGAGTGCCATGATTTCACGCATCGCACGACTGAATTCGCGGCCTTCGTAGGCCTCTGTGATAGATTGATTGGCATCAACAAAGTGCTTGAACAGCGCCGGATCAGCTAACTGGGTAGACAAGTTTCCCTGGAAACGTTTTTCGATAAACCCCGCACAACGGCTGGCGATATTGACGACTTTTCCTACAAGATCCGAATTGACCCGGGTGACGAAGTCATCGACGTTAAAATCGATATCCTCAACCCGGTTATTCAACTTGGCGGCAAAGTAGTAACGCAGATAATCAGGGTCCAAGTGGTCGAGATAGGCTCGAGCGGTGATGAAGGTGCCTCGTGACTTGGACATCTTCTGACCGTTTATGGTTAAGAAACCATGGGTAAATACGGCCGTCGGGGTACGAAAGCCGCTGCCGTGAAGCATCGCGGGCCAGAACAAGGTGTGGAAGTAAAGGATATCTTTACCAACAAAATGGTACAACTCGGTTGTAGCATCCGGACTCCAGAAGGCATCGAAGTCAAGATCCGAGGAATCGCACAGATTGCGAAAACTGGCCATATAGCCTATCGGCGCGTCGAGCCATACATAAAAGTATTTCCCGCTCGCCCCGGGAATCTCAAAACCAAAATAGGGTGCATCGCGGGAGATATCCCAATCCTGCAGGCCGGTCTCAAACCACTCACTCAGCTTGTTTTTGACTTCGGTCTGCAACCGACCGGAGCCTGTCCAGTCGCGAAGCATTGAGTCAAAGTTGGCAAGCTTGACGAAGTAATGCTCGGAATCCTTGGTCACCGGTGTAGCGCCGGAAATGACAGAAACTGAATCTTTTAGTTCGGTTGGGGTATAAGTGGCCCCGCACACCTCACAGTTATCGCCGTTCTGGTCCTTCGCACTGCAGCGCGGACAGGTGCCTCTGATGAACCGGTCGGGAAGAAACATTTCCTCCACCGGGTCGTAAGCCTGGGTGATAGTGCGTTGGACGATGTGGCCGTTGCTCTGTAGCTGGCCAAAGATATGTTCAGCGAAGTAACGATTCTCGTCCGAGTGCGTGGTGTAGTAGTTGTCAAACGCGATACTGAAATCTGCGAAATCCTGCCGATGCTCCTCGCCAATTCTTTCAATCAACGCCTCTGGCTCTATGCCCTCGCTTCGGGCCTTTAGCATGATTGGAGTGCCGTGAGTGTCCTCGGCGCAGACGTAGTAGGCCTGATGCCCGCACAAGCGTTGAAAACGAGCCCAGATATCAGTTTGGATATACTCCACCAGATGTCCCAGATGAATAGGGCCGTTAGCGTAGGGCAAGGCGCTGGTTACGAGAATAGTTCGAGGTTGGGGCGTCATCTTTCGGAAAATCCCGTAATCGGATTAAGGCAATGTTTCGGAATCGGTAGTGGGTTCGGGGGTTACAAGAGCCCCTAGAGGTGGGCACTATCGAAGTATATCCCAAGGGGGTCATTGTGGAGACCGGCCTGTGGTAGCATCATCGCCTTTTTAAGGCCGTGAGCATAAGCGGAAGCGGCGCTGTCTTCAAACCGTTGGACTGATCAACATGACTGAAATATCAAAACAAAGCATATTCGATTTGCTGGAGACCATTAGTGATCCTCATACCGGCACCAGTTTAGGGGAGGGAAAGAGTGTCAGCGAGGTAACCGTTGAGGGTAGTTTGGTGAAAGCCAAACTGACCCTGGGATACCCGGCACGCGGATGGCACGCAGAACTCGATGCCATCGCCCGCAAGATGGTCACGCAGGCCGTTGCTGGACCGTGCGAGATTAATATCAATATTGAGACCAAGATCGTCGCTCACGAAGTCCAAAAAGGTGTGACCCCTATTCAGGGTGTACGCAATATCATTGCCGTGGCATCCGGTAAAGGGGGCGTTGGAAAGTCTACGGTCTCGTCGAACCTGGCATTAGCACTGTCTGCCGAAGGGGCCAATGTTGGAATATTGGATGCGGACATCTATGGCCCCAGTCAGCCACGCATGTTGGGAATCAGCGGGCGGCCAAAATCCGCGGACGGTAAGAGTCTGGAACCGATGAGTAGTTACCATTTGCAAGCCATGTCGATCGGGTTTCTTATTGAAGAGGATACGCCAATGATCTGGCGCGGCCCGATGGTCACCCAGGCACTGGAGCAGTTACTAAACGATACTCGTTGGAAAGAGTTAGATTACCTGGTGATCGATCTGCCGCCAGGGACGGGCGATACGCAGTTGACCCTGGCCCAGAAGGTGCCTGTTTCGGGCGCGGCGATTGTGACGACGCCCCAGGATATTGCTTTGCTCGACGCGCGAAAAGCTCTCAAAATGTTTGAAAAAGTGGAAATTCCAGTACTAGGGGTGATTGAGAATATGAGCACCCATGTCTGCAGTGCGTGCGGGCATGAAGAAGCCATTTTTGGCGAAGGTGGGGGGGTGCAGATGGCCGAGGAATATGGAGTTGAGACCTTGGGCAGAATCCCGCTTGATATCCGTATTCGGGAGGATGCGGACAGTGGACGACCGACCGTTGTTGCGGACCCGGACGGGGCAATCACGATGAACTACCGGAGTATCGCCAGGCATGTGGCTGGGCAACTTGCGGCTCGCAGGCGCAGTTACAGCGACGTATTCCCTTCTATCGTAATTCAAAATACTTAATACGGAGGCCGAGTGTCGATTAAGCCAGATCGCTGGATCCAACAGATGGCGGCTCAGGGAATGATTGAGCCTTATGAGAGTGGACAGGTCTCATCTGTCGACGGCCAACGGGTGGTTTCTTATGGAACATCAAGTTACGGCTATGACATTCGATGCTCGAACGAATTCAAAATCTTTACCAATATCAATTCAGCAATTGTCGACCCGAAGGCGTTCGATGAAAGCAGTTTTGTAGATTTTGTAGGGGACTGCTGCATTATTCCCCCAAATTCGTTCGCTTTGGCAAGAACCGTGGAGTATTTTCGCATTCCGCGAAACGTGCTCACAATATGCTTGGGCAAGTCCACTTATGCCCGGTGCGGTATCATTGTCAACGTCACACCCTTTGAGCCGGAATGGGAAGGGTATGTGACGCTCGAATTCTCTAACACAACGCCGTTGCCGGCCCGTGTTTACGCAAATGAGGGTGTCGCTCAAGTCATCTTCTTTGAGGCAGATGAAGTTTGTGAAGTGTCATACAAAGATCGAAAGGGAAAGTATCAGGGGCAAAGCGGGGTCACATTGCCGCGTGCCTGAACTGCACGCTTTGGATAAAGAGTTAAACGATGGCTGGTAACTCCTTTGGTAGGCTTTATTGTGTGACGAGTTTTGGCGAGAGTCACGGCCCGGCTCTGGGTTGTATTGTGGATGGTTGTCCACCGCAATTGGAGCTCACGGAATCTGATATTCAACGGGATCTCGATCGTCGTCGACCGGGGCAATCGCGCTATACGACTCAGCGCCGCGAAAGCGATACCGTGGAAATCCTTTCGGGCGTGTTCGAGGGAAAGACCACAGGCGCCCCTATCGCACTGTTGATACGAAACGAAGATCAGCGTTCTCGGGATTACGAAAAGATTAAGGCGCAGTTCCGCCCGGGCCATGCAGACTACACCTACCTGAAAAAATACGGCCTGCGTGATTACCGCGGCAGTGGCCGAGCCTCGGCCCGCGAAACTGCAGCGCGGGTGGCAGCCGGTGCTATTGCGCGAAAATACCTCCTGGAGAATTCCGGGATCAGGATCCGAGGCTGTCTGAGCCAGATAGGCACTATCTGTGCTGATGAGTACCAGTGGGATGTGGTAGATAGCAATCCGTTCTTTTTCCCTGATCCTAACAAGGTGGGAGCCATTGAGGTGCTGATTAATTCACTGCGAAAAGCTGGCGATTCTATCGGTGCACGGGTCGATGTCATTGCGGATAATGTCCCCGCCGGATTGGGTGAACCGGTGTTTGATCGACTGGATGCGGACATTGCACGGGCAATGGTGTCAATCAATGCAGTAAAGGGTGTCGAGATTGGTGCGGGATTCGAATGCATTACTCAACGGGGCAGTCAGCATCGAGATGAGATGACGCCTTTGGGATTTTTAGGTAATAACGCGGGGGGCGTGCTTGGCGGCATCTCCAGCGGACAACAACTCAAAGTGTCCGTCGCACTCAAGCCCACCTCCAGCATTCAGATTCCCGGCCGGACTGTGAACTTAGCAGGTGAGCCCGAAGAAGTAGTGACCACCGGTCGGCACGATCCATGCGTAGGAATCCGCGCGGTGCCTATCGCCGAAGCGATGCTGGCCCTGGTGCTGATCGATCATTTGCTGCGCCAGCGCAGCCTTGGGGTTGGCCCAACCCCTGGTCCTTCGATTCCCCCTGGCGATTAGCGTCCTCGGTGGCGCGACCTCGATTGCCCGGCAAGGCCTGCTGGTTGGTCGTCGACAGGAGCTAGTGTGATGGAATCCTCATGTTGCTTCATCAGCAGGGTATTGGCCACGTGCCCCAGACTTTCCAGTAAATCGGCGGCGGCCACGTCTAGCTCGCCGGATTCGTGACGCTGCTGTTTTAAGCGACCCAGGGCATCAAGCGTGGGATAGTGATAGACAGAGTCCTCAAGTGAGCGACAGTTGTTCTCGTTGTAGATGGCTACCGCTGCACTTCGAGTTAGATCAAGGTAGGCCGCATGCGAGGAAATCAGACGCTCAGGGCTCGGCGCATCCGGCTCGACTGGTAACATGACCCTTCCCAGACGCGCCTCAAGCTCATTGAAAAATGTTCGTAAACTTGTCACTAAGGTGGACTCGGGTTATTAAGAAAATCCGTGTCAGTCAAGCATAGCATTGTCAAACCGGCGGGCACAGCGGTGAGCCCAAAGAGAGTCTGTCAATGCAGCGGGGCAAAAAAGAGGGCGCTCGCCGGCCTGTGATAAAATCCGGCGCCCTCATGGGATAAGCTAATGACTGAAACAACTCTTTACGACAAACTTTGGGATGCGCACCTGGTCCGTCAGTCAGACGACGGCACAGCACTCATCTATATTGATCGGCAGTTATTGCACGAGGTGACATCACCTCAGGCTTTCGCAGGGCTGCGCGAAAATGGGCGACGACCCCATCGACGCGATACCAATCTCGCTGTCGCAGACCACAATGTACCCACTACGAATCGCAGTGCCGGCATAGCAGATCCGGTTTCCCGACTTCAGGTTGAGACCCTGGATAGTAACTGTGCAGAGTTCGGTATCACCGAATTCGCCATGTCGGATCCACGCCAGGGTATCGTTCATGTGGTAGGCCCGGAGCAGGGGATCACTCAGCCAGGCATGACTATCGTCTGTGGCGATTCACATACGGCAACTCATGGCGCGCTGGGAGCCTTGGCATTTGGTATCGGTACCTCCGAGGTTGAGCATGTCCTGGCGACGCAATGCCTGGTAGCGAGAAAGATGAAGAACCTGCGGGTCAATATCAACGGCAGATTACCCGATGGCGTAGTGTCTAAAGATATGATTTTGGCGGTGATCGGCATGATCGGCACGTCGGGAGGTACGGGTTACGCGCTTGAATTTGCAGGTAGCGCAGTCCGGGATGCCTCTATGGAAGGTCGACTGACCTTGTGCAATATGGCGATTGAAGCCGGTGCCCGAGTAGGGCTGATTGGCGTCGATGGTGTGACGATTGAATATATGAGGGGCCGTGCCTACTCACCCCAAGGTCCAGAATTCGACCAGGCGAGCCAGGCCTGGCTGGAGTTGCAATCCGACCCGGGAGCCGTATTTGACCTCGAATACGACCTCGACGCATCGGACTTGCGACCACAGGTGACCTGGGGTACGTCCCCAGAAATGGTGATTAGTATCGATGACGTGATCCCTGACCCAGCCAATGCCCCGGACAAGGTCCGATCCCAGGATTGGTCCCGGGCGTTAGAGTACATGGACCTCATTCCTGGCGCCCCAATCAGTTCGGTAGTTCTGGACAAGGTATTTATAGGGGCCTGCACCAATGGAAGAATTGAAGACTTACGAGCAGCTGCTGCAGTGGTCAAGGGACGAGTCGTGGCCGATACCGTTAAGCAGGCGCTCGTGGTGCCGGGCTCAGGGCTGGTAAAAAGACAGGCAGAAGCGGAAGGTCTGGACCAGGTGTTTACCGAGGCCGGATTCGAGTGGCGCGAACCCGGTTGCTCGATGTGTCTGGCCATGAATGACGATTGCCTGGAGCCTGGGGAGCGCTGCGCTGCTACTTCTAACCGAAATTTTGAAGGTCGCCAAGGGTACCGTGGCCGTACCCATCTTGTATCGCCTGCGATGGCGGCTGCGGCCGCCATCGCAGGGCACTTTGCTGATCCGGCAAAACTCTGAGGAGAGATCGGTAATGGAAAAATTTATTAGGTATTCAAGCACGATTGTCCCTCTAGACCGAAGCAACATCGATACTGATGCGATCATTCCGAAGCAATTCCTTAAATCTGTTGAGAAATCTGGTTTTGGTGACAACCTCTTCGATACTTGGCGCTATCTGGATCAAGGCGAACCGGGGCAGGACTGCACTGGGCGGCCACTGAATGACGATTTTGTACTGAACCACGACAGTTACCGCGATGGACGAATCCTCATGTCCCGAGAGAATTTCGGCTGCGGATCGTCTCGGGAACACGCCGTTTGGGCGCTTCGTGACTTTGGCATCCGCACGGTACTTGCGACTAGTTTTGCCGATATATTCTTTAATAATTGTTTCAAAAATGGGGTACTTCCAGTAGTTCTGCCAGGCGCTGACATTGATCGGCTGTTTGCGAGCGATCAAGATGAGGGGCCTGTTGAAATGGAAGTTGATCTCGCGCGTCAGTCCCTGACAACTGGGGATGGACGTGTCTATCGTTTTGAAATTGATGAATTTAAAAAGAACTGCCTGCTCGACGGGCTCGACGACATCGCCCTGACACTGCAGTATGCGGGTGATATCCACGATTATGAGCAGCGACGGGCCCGACAGGTTCCGTGGTTGTTTCACGATCTAGATTAGCCTCGGCAACCGTTTGACAGTTATTTTGGGTTGATATAACCCCAGATATGTTTTCGAAAAAACCCAACGTTGCGATTGTTGGCTCGACCGGTGCGGTTGGCGAGGCTATGGTCGCCATTCTTGAGCAGCGAGAGTTCCCAGTCGGAACCCTTTACCCTTTGGCGAGTGAGCGCTCGGCTGGGAAAACCCTGATGTTTCGCAAAAAGGCAGTGTCGGTTAAATCTTTAGAGTCATTCGATTTCTCAGACGTAGAGATCGCTTTTTTCTCAGCGGGTGCCGGTGTATCTGCCGAATACGCAGCCCGCGCTGTGGCCTCTGGGTGTGTGGTGATCGATAACACCTCGCATTTTCGTAATGACCCGGAGATTCCGCTGGTCGTGCCGGAGGTCAACCCCAATGCGTTGTCCTCGCACGCTGGCATTATCGCTAATCCGAACTGTTCAACCATACAGATGGTAGTAGCGCTCAAGCCGATTTACGATGCCGTCGGGATTATACGGATTAACGTTTGCACCTATCAGGCGGTGTCGGGGGCAGGGAATAAAGCTATGGAAGAGCTTGCCGGGCAGACTGCGGCTCTACTCAATGGTAGGCCGGTGGAGGCCAAAGTTATGCCCAAGCAGATTGCATTCAATGCGATCCCGCACATTGACAGTTTTCAAGAAAATGGCTACACCCGCGAAGAGATGAAAATGGTCTGGGAGACACGCAAGATTTTTGAAGACCAATCCATCGGAGTCAACCCAACCACGGTGCGCGTTCCGGTCTTTTACGGCCATTCAGAAGCGATTCATATAGAGACCCGGGAAAAAATAAGCGCCCAGCAAGCCCGCAAACTCTTACGCGCTGCTCCAGGGGTGACGGTTGTCGATGAACGAGTGGATGGCGGGTACCCGACCGCCGTCACTGAGGCTGCCGACGCAGATCCGGTATTTGTTGGTCGGATCCGGGAGGACATATCTTGCGACAAAGGTCTTTGTCTGTGGGTAGTGTCAGACAATATCCGCAAAGGAGCGGCGCTTAACAGCATTCAGATCGCTGAACATTTGCTGGCACAGGAAGATCCGGCTTAACCCATTTCCAATGCCCAAGAGATAAATATTGATGGGTGGCAGGTTAAACCCTGCCTATAATTGGAGTTATGCATGGCATTTGTAACTCAGAACTGTCGATCGAGGTAAAAAGGCGCGAAATCACTCGTGGAATTGCCTGGCCTCTTGGTGTGGTACTTCTGTTCGTTGCGTCTGCCGCCTTGCAGGCTCTTGAACTGTCAACACTCACGGTAAGCTCATATCTGTACGAGCCGTTTAAGGCAGAAATCACTCTAGAGGGAGTGCCCGATGGTAATTTCCCTCAGGACCTCTCGGTCGGTCTAGCCTCTTCCCAAACCCATGCGGCGTCAGGATTAATTCTGAATCCCACACTTGAGGATTTTGAATTTTCATTTGACTCCGAACCGGATCGACCACGTATCCTGATTAGATCATCAAAGCCGGTCAAGGCGCCTTTCCTTCGGTTTTTACTTCAAGTTGACACAGCCTCTGGCCGATTACTGCGGGACTACACCGCGATACTGGATCCTCCAAACTATTTCTATTTCTCAGCTCCGCTAGAGCACGAAGCGTCCGAATCAATAGGTGCCGACACCTTGTACCCCGGAGACCGGTATGGGCCGGTGCGTCCCGGGCAGACACTGATTCAAATTGCGCGCGGCCTTAAAGCGGAACCCTCGACCACGTTGCGCCAGAAACTGGCCGCGCTAGTTGCCGACAATCCGGATGCCTTTATTGATGGCAATATGAACAGTTTGCGCGAGGATTCCTTGCTGCATATGCCATCCCAAAGACTGATGTCCAAGCACGATGCTGCAGAGGCGAGCTCGATTTACCAGGACCACCTTGTGGGTTGGCTTGAAGGGCAGGCTCAGGCAGGGTCAACTCAGAGTGCAAAGAGAAACTGGGTGGCGGTAACCGCTACGGAGGGTTCTGAAGCCTTGTTATCCTCAGGCGTCGGCGATCAGACTAGCACAGACTACGTCCTGCGCATCGTTCAGTCTGGACCGAAAATTACCAAGGCTTCTGATCACGTTGACTCCGACCCATCTGTCACAAATCCTGATGCGACTATCGAAATGACCAGCGCGCGAGACAATCAGATAATCGGGTTGACCGAGAGGCTGACCAACGTAGAAGAAGCGCTTGGCTCCAAGGAACTTGAAAACAGCCAGTTAAACCAACAAGTCGAACTGCTTCAAATGCAGTTAGAAAAAACCATGCAACTGATCGAGTTGCAGGAAACACAGTTAGTCTTGGCACAGCGGCAATTCGAGGTAATGCTGAGCCAGCAGACCCAGGGGTCTGGTATAGCCCAAACAGCATCGTCTGGTGATAGCCCGGCTGATATCGAACCCAAAGAAACTGGCATGACCACTGACCAGCCCGATCCAAACCCTGTCGTAGAGGTTGAGAGTCAGGTGCCCCCGCAAATGGTCAGCACGGACACCGAGCCGGTACTCAAGGGCGACTCACTACCTGCGCTCGACCGCCCAGCGGCCGAATCCGCTGAACCGACAGCGGCTCCGCCGTGGGAAGACCCGGCACAGGCGCTGGATTGGGCTATCGAGTGGGGGCAGTTTTTGATCTCCAAAGTGGCTGATTGGCTTGATGTTGGGCTCGAAATCTTTGGGACGCTCAAAGCATATGCCCCAGACTCTATCGATAATTCAGAAAACATGCCTTTGTTACTGGGCCTGTTGGCCTTGCTGCTTGTCTGGATCCTGATGCGCCGCCGCAAGGCGCGAAAAATCGGCTTTGACGAAAGCGGCCTCACGGCGGACCCGGATCGGCTTCAGAAAGGTTCGATCTTCCGTTCGCAAGCGACCGAGCCGGCGCCTGATTCAACCCCCCAACAGGAGCCCGGCCAGCGCGAAGAAAGTATGGGTGCAGGGTTTGTTACTGAGATCGAGACCCAACGAGGCGTCGCGGTACAAAGCGATGAAGTGGACCCACTGGCAGAGGCTGAGATCTATCTTGCCTATGGCCGCGCTGCGCAGGCGGAACAGACCCTGCGTGATGCGATACGGCGGACTCCTGAACGCAGCGAACTTAAGATTAAATTGCTCGAGGTGTACCAGACCCTGGGACAAAAGGAGCAATTTGACCGCCTAGCCCAAGAGCTTTCAGAGGTTCTTGAGCCAAATTCTCCGGAGTGGGCTAATGTAATTGCACTCGGTGGCACTCCCGAATCATCGAACCTGGCCTTGAAAGACGTGACTAGCGACGGCGCCCCAGGAGACTTAAGTGAGAATCACCATGACCCGATCACGCCAGTTGCGCCGGCGTCGGCGACTACAACCCAGGCGGTGGATGGGTTTGACGAGGGAATGGAATTCGAGGTTGAGACTGATGTGAGCCCCGCAATGCCAAGAGCTGAACCCGAAAAAATATCATCGGCTCCACAGAACCCGGTGATGGAAGGTGTTGAGGACGCAATAGAGTTCGACATCGAAGTCCCCATGCCCACAGAAGAAAACCTTAGGGGCAACCCCATCTCCCCCGTAACGCCAGAGGTGTCCGATGACACACTCTCCAGTTCGGAACTTTTGGCCGACGCGGAATCGGCTACCCAACTGGATCTTGCCAGCGCCTATCTAGAGATAGGTGATGTCAAGACTGCAAGAGAACTACTAGAGGCGGTAGTCCGGGAAGGTGATCCGGCGCAGATAACCAGGGCGCAAGCACTGCTAGCCGATATAGAGTCAACCTGACCGAAAGTGCCCGGGCGAGTTCTCAACTAATTTAAGGAAAGGATTATTACAGGCGAACCCCGCTCGCCAGCTTAGAGACCAGCGAGCAGACGTTATCCAGCAGAGTCGGTAGGGGTCGATCCTGCCCATCCAGATTGTTCTTAATTTCCGACACGATAGCAGATCCGACCACCGCGGCATCAGCCGAGGCGGTCACGGCGCGGACTTGGGCGGGATCTTTAATTCCAAATCCTACTGCCAGCGGAAGGGCCGTATGAGCTCGTAGTCGGCTGATCGCATCGTCGATAGAATCGGTACTGGCTGAACGAGTACCGGTGATTCCAGCAATGGATACGTGGTAGACGAAACCGCTGGCGCTTTGTAAAACTTTGGCCAAGCGTTTATCGTTAGTGGTTGGTGTCACCAGTCGTATCCAGTGTAGCCCAGCGGTCCGAGCTGGATCACACAATTCATCATCCTCCTCAACTGGTAGGTCGACCAGAATGAGACCATCAACCCCTGCGCTTACTGCGTCGCTGACGAATCGAGTTGTTCCATACTGATAGATAGGATTGAAGTACCCCATCAGTATTACCGGGGTGCGCTGATCGCCGGTTCGAAATTCCGACACCATATCCAGAGTCTGGCTGAGTGAAGCGCCTTGCTTTAGCGCTCTTAAGCTGGCTGCCTGAATGGCCGGACCGTCTGCCATGGGATCAGAAAATGGCATGCCCAACTCTATGATATCGGCCCCCGATTGAGGCAAACGTTTCATTAGAGCGAGGCTGGTAGTTGGATCAGGGTCGCCAGCGGTAATAAAAGTTACCAGACCCCCTCGTTTCATTTTAGCGAGCTCAACGAAAGTATCAGCGAGTCGATCTGGACGAATTTGTGAAGTCACAAGTCGATCCCCAGCGCGTCTGCAACTGTAAAAATATCCTTGTCCCCTCGACCACACATATTCATAACAATGATTTGGTCCTTTTGAAGCTCGGGAGCCAATTTGCGGACATGAGCCAAGGCATGTGCGGGTTCTAGAGCCGGGATGATCCCCTCGGTCTGACAACACATTTGGAAAGCATCCAAGGCCTCAGTGTCCGTAACAGATACATATTCCACCCGACCGACGTCATGCAGCCAGGAATGTTCTGGACCGATCCCTGGGTAATCCAATCCCGCGGAGATGGAATGAGCGTCGTTAATCTGGCCATCATCGTTTTGTAGCAGGTAGGTACGGTTACCATGCAGCACGCCGGGCCGCCCACCGGTCAGTGAAGCGGCATGCTTATCGGTATCAACGCCGAGCCCGCCCGCCTCGACTCCTATCATCCTGACGGGGTCATCAAGAAAGGGGTGGAACAGGCCCATGGCGTTGGAGCCGCCACCGATACAGGCCACGAGGGCATCGGGCAGTCGGCCCTCGGCGCTTAGTATCTGTTCACGGGTCTCGCGGCCGATCACGCTTTGAAAGTCCCGAACCATGGCCGGATAGGGGTGAGGGCCGGCGACTGTTCCGATAATATAAAAAGTATCTTCAACGTTTGCCACCCAGTCGCGCAAAGCGTCATTCATTGCGTCTTTGAGTGTGCCGGTTCCACTGGTCACCGGAATCACCTCAGCGCCGAGAAGTTTCATCCGAAAAACATTAGGGGCCTGACGTTCGATGTCGGTAGCGCCCATATAAACAACGCAGGGCAGGTCGAACAATGCGCACACGGTCGCGGTCGCTACGCCATGCTGGCCCGCACCTGTCTCAGCAATGATTCGTGATTTACCCATTCGCCGGGCAAGCAGAATCTGGCCGAGCGTGTTATTGATTTTGTGTGCTCCGGTATGATTCAGTTCATCGCGTTTGAAATAGACTTTTGCGCCACCAAGCGCCTCCGTGAGGCTGCGGGCAAAATGCAGGGGGCTCGGCCTGCCGATGTAATGCTCAGCGTAGTAATCAAACGCTTCTTGAAATTCAGGCGACTCGCACGCTGCGGCGTAGGCTGCTTCGAGTTCCAAGACCAGCGGCATCAGCGTTTCAGCGACAAAACGTCCGCCAAAAATCCCAAAGTGGCCTCTCTCGTCGGGTCCGCTTCGATAGGATTCGAGCTTTTCGGTAACGTCGCTATCAGTTGCCATTAATATTGTTTCCTATCCAGTTCGGCTTTCAGCACCAATTGAATGACGCAGCCCTTGCGCTCAAAATGTTCCAAGCGAGAGGTACAATGGCCGCTGATTCTGAGCGGTGAATTCTACATCACCTATCTTTTTTCGGTGCCAAGTCAATGATTGATCACCCTGATTCCTTGTCGGCCGGCCAGCGGTTTGCGCTCGGCGTTGAGTACGATGGGAGCCGTTTTCATGGATGGCAGGTGCAGTCGGGGGTGAGCACGGTACAGGAGTCTCTCGAACGCGCTTTGAGCCGTGTTGCTTCACATCCAGTTCGAGTAATTACCGCCGGGCGGACCGACACGGGTGTCCACGCATCCGGGCAGGTCGTTCATTTCGACAGCCATTCAGACCGACCTCTTAAAGCTTGGTCGCGGGGCACCAACACGCTGACACCCCCCGGCCTGGTAGTGACCTGGGCAATTCCGGTGAGTGCCGGTTTTCATGCACGCTTCAGTGTGATCGGTCGGTCGTACCGCTACATTATTTTCACCAGGCCGATGCGCCCTACCTTTCTGTCTGGAAAGGTCACCTGGGATCACCGAAGTCTCAACATTAGCCAAATGGCTAAAGCGGCCGTTGCTCTGGTGGGTCGTCATGATTTCTCGGCGTACCGCGCCAATGCTTGCCAGTCCCGACAACCGATTCGGGAAATAAGGTCGCTTGAGGTTCGCGGTTCTGGCCCATGGGTTTGGATCGACATCGAAGCTGATGGGTTTTTGTATCACATGGTTCGAAATATCGCCGGAGTATTGATGGCGATCGGGTCGGAAGAGCGGCCAGTCGGATGGGCTCGGGAGGTTCTGGAAAGTCGTGATCGGCGGGCCGGCGGGGTTACAGCGCCACCGCATGGCCTTTATCTCACCGAGATTCGGTACCCGGAGGAATTTAGATTGCCGCCAGCAACACCGGCTTGCCGCTTCTGGTAGCGGGATTCCGCAGTTTCGGCGCTAGCCGTTAGAATACACTGGTGCGGACCCGGATCAAGATATGTGGAATCACCCGTGCGAGCGACGCGGCTGCCGCGGTCGCGGCTGGGGTCGATGCGGTAGGCTTGATCTTTTTTCCGCCGAGTCGACGTGCCGTGAGCATGAATGATGCGGTAGCAGTTGGCCGCGAGATTCCCGCGCTGGTCGACCTGGTCGGGGTATTTGTCGATCCTGCGCCGGGGCAGGTGGAGGCGGTGCTGGATCAAGTGCCAGTGACCGTGCTTCAATTTCATGGTAATGAAACAGCATTGGTCTGCGAGCAATTCAAGTTGCCCTATATAAAGGCGGTCCGGATGAAACCGGAAATCGACCCTCTCCAAACGGATCAACTGCATCCGAATGCAGGCGCCTTATTGCTCGACACCTACTGTCAACAAGAAGTCGGAGGAACCGGTGCTTCCTTCGACTGGACGCAGGCTCGAATCAAAACCCAGGCGCCCATTATCCTGGCTGGCGGCCTTTGCACCGATAATGTCCCCGAGGCCCTGACCCAATCAGACGCCTGGGGGGTAGATGTCAGCACTGGTGTGGAGGTTATGCCGGGCCTTAAAGATGCTGAAAAAATAAAGATGTTTTGCCGAACCGTCAGGGAGTTTGACGGGCAAAGGCGGACCTCCTAGACCGATGAGTTGGTTTGATCGACTGATTCCGCCGAAGATCAAAGGTGTTGGGGCGGCCGCACGCCGAGGTGTGCCGCAAGGCCTGTGGCGAAAATGCGACCAATGCAATGCAGTCCTATATGGCGCTGATCTGGATCGGAGTCTTCAAGTTTGCCCAAAATGCGGGCACCATATGCGCTTGTCCGCAAGGGCCAGGCTACAGGGGTTTTTTGATGATTCCAGTTTTGAAGAGATTGGATCCAAAGTTCGCTCGGTAGATGTTTTACGTTTCCGGGATAGTAAGCGCTATCGGGATCGTCTGACTGAAGCACAAAAGCGCAGCGAGGAAACTGAAGCGCTTGTGGCGGGTAGCGGCCTAATGAGCGGGATACCGGTAACGGCGGTGGCCTTTGAGTTTAGCTTTCTCGGGGGCTCGATGGGGTCGGCAGTGGGCGAGAAGTTCGTTCGTGCAGTAGATGAAGCGTTGGATAAGCAATCACCGTTTGTCTGTTTTAGCGCAAGTGGCGGCGCGCGGATGCAAGAAGGATTGTTTTCCTTAATGCAAATGGCGAAAACGGCTGCATCGCTCAATCGATTGCGAGAGGCGTCCATTCCTTATATCTCGGTACTTACTGATCCGACAATGGGCGGGGTCTCCGCCAGTCTGGCAATGCTTGGCGACCTGATACTGGCGGAACCTCATGCACTCATTGGTTTTGCCGGTCCCCGGGTAATCGAGCAGACTGTTCGCGAGACTTTACCGGAAGGTTTCCAGCAATCCGAGTTTTTGCTCGAGCATGGAGCGCTTGACATGGTTGTGGAGCGCCCGGAGCTACGAGCGGTTATCAGCCAGGCACTGGAGACGATGGGTTTTGGCCCAGTCGTAGTTCCCCAGGCAGAACTCGTTTTTCCGAACGATCATTCCCCTGCCTAAACGCTCCAGGAGCCGGTCGACTTCGGTGGCTAGTCATGGGTCTGGGGCTGGACGCCCTTTAGCTCAGTGGCTGGACTATATCGAGTCGATTCATCGGCGCAGTATTGACCTTACACTTGATCGGACTCGGCGCGTGTTGCATCGACTGCAGCCACGTCTACCCCCAATAGTAGTCACGATCGCCGGCACGAACGGTAAGGGCACAACCGCAGAAATGCTTAACGCGGTCTACTGTGAGGCCGGGTATCGGGTTGGGTGCTACACCTCACCTCACCTGGTCAGTTACTGTGAACGGGTAAAAATTGATGGCAAGCCGGTGCCGGAAGAAGTCTTGTGCGCCGCATTTGAGCGTGTCGAGCAGGCCAGATCTAGAGTTCCACTGACTTACTTTGAATTTGGCACGATCGCAGCTCTGGATCTTTTAGGTCATGCGGACGTTGAAGTTGGCATTCTTGAGGTTGGATTGGGAGGGCGACTCGACGCCGTTAATGCGATTAACCCGGATCTTTGTGTAGTGACCTCGATAGATCTCGACCACAAGGGCTGGCTCGGATCTACCCGGGATGCGATTGGTCGTGAAAAAGCAGGAATCTTGCGCTATGGCGGTAAAGTGGTGGTGTCAGATCCTAAGCCCCCTCAGTCTGTCCGAAGCGCATTGGAAGCCTTGCGTTGTGACGCGAGGATACTAAATGAGGATTTCTGGATTGAATGGGAAGACGAGAACGTATGGCATTGGCGTCCTGATTCCGATAAATGGCCTGGCGTGGAATCACAATGGAGTGGGAAGGGTTCACAGGCAACTGGTGGCAGGATGAATAATCTCGCCGGTACCCTGGCGGCTGTCCAGCAATTACAAAGTCGGTTACCGGTTACGTCACACCACGTCGGTGTGCTTAGCGGCTTGCAAGTACCCGGTCGCCAGGAATTAATCGAAGGTGATGTAACCCGGTTGTTTGATGTTGCGCATAATCATCGCGCGGTCGCTGACCTTGCTGGGATGCTCCGTCGGGCTCGGCCACGCGGCAAGACGCGCGCTGTTTTTTCCCTGCTCAAAGATAAGGATCTCTTTAGTATTGTTGAAGAGATAAAGGGTCAGGTGGATTGTTGGTATTTGGCCGAGGTGGAGAGCGAGCGAGGGATGAGCCTAGCGGAACTCCGAGCTGGCTTGCAAGGTATGAATATTGCAGACCTGGATAAGTGTCACAGCCCTACGGACGCATACACCCAGGCACTCCTCGATTCAGCCCCAGGTGACTGGGTAGTGGTGTTTGGTTCGTTTTACCTAGTGGGTGCTATACTGGGATCGATTTCTGAAAGGACCGTTGCGTAAATGGCTGCGTCACCGGATCTTCCGTTCAACTTGAAGCACCGTCTGATTGGCGCACTGATTCTGGTGGGTGGACTGGTCATCATACTTCCTCTGCTGTTAACCGGGTCCGAGTATTTTCCTGAAAATGTCGCGCCTAGCAGTGACACGTTGTTGCAACCCAGCAGTGAATTTATCTCCAAGATTGATCCGGTAACCGAGTCAACCAGCCTCTTAAAAACAGGCGAGCCGTCAAACGAAAGTCTCGCAACCGATAGCCAGAAAGAACATCAACCCGAGCGCGAGGTTGATTTACCTGAGCCACTGGCCAAATTGACCAGCGGATGGGTTGTACGGGTTGGTGTGTTTGGGGAGTCGGCCAATGCAAACAAGCGCCGGTCCGCCTTAGAGGCAAACGATATGATCCCTCAAAGCGAGGAGATTGAATTAAATGGGAGACGGGCAGTCCGGCTGTATCTTGGGCCTTTTTCTACCGAAAGTGAGGCTGAACGCGAAAGTGCTAAAGCGGTGCTCGTTACCGGGGAGCAGGCTTTTGTTGTGAGATCTCCATGAGTCATGCGTTAGCGCTTGAAATCCTCCTAACCACTGACGTTAATGTCTGAGTTAAACGGGTTTTCGCCGCCGGGGCTATTGGACCTCGTGTTGGTAGGCGCAACCTGCCTGTCTCTTGGAATTGGCCTATTCCGGGGGTTGATTCGCGAAATTCTATCCCTGGTGTCGTGGGTTTTGGCGCTGTGGCTCGCCTATTTATATAGCGATCTTGTGGCGGCTTGGCTCGAGACCTGGCTAAAAAACTCCCAGTTGGCGAATATCATCGGGGCGGTCACCGTTTTTATCGGGGTCCTGCTGGCGTTGTCGGTCGCCGGAAGTCTGATCAGTCGTGTGTTTCGGGCCACAGGACTAACTGGCATGGATAGGCTGTTGGGAGCGGTATTTGGAACGCTGCGTGCCTTAATATTGATCATCGCTCTTCTCCTGCTGGCCCGACTCACCCCAGCTTCGGCCCAGGCTTGGTACAATGAGTCCGTGCTGGTACCGTATCTCGAACCGGCCGTTGACTGGCTTTCAACCAAAGTGGGTCACTCGCTTGATGGTTCAGGAGTTACGCCCGGGTAGATGATCCTTTCGATCCTTGGTAATTCCACTAAATAACTATTAGTCAAAGGAAGAAACGAACAAACTATGTGCGGCATTGTCGGGATTGTCTCTCACCAGCGGGTCAACCAGCTCATTTACGATGCGCTGACCGTCGTGCAGCACCGGGGCCAAGACGCCGCCGGCATAATGACTTGTGACGGCCGTCGAGTGTTTCTGAGAAAAGACAGCGGTTTGGTGCGCGACGTGTTCCAGGAACGGCATATGGTGCAGCTTGAAGGTAATATCGGTTTAGGGCATGTTCGTTACCCCACCGCTGGAAGCGACAATCGTTCCGAAGCCCAGCCTTTCTACGTTAACTCCCCGTTTGGTATCGCCCTGGGACATAACGGGAACCTGGTAAATGCTCGCGAACTCAGCCATGAATTATTTCGCGACGACCTACGCCAGTTGAACACGAGCTCAGACTCTGAGGTTTTGCTTAACGTTTTTGCTCACGAGCTAAAAGAGGCTGTTGGCCCAAGCCGTACGAGGCTTGAAAGCGATGATATTTTTCGTGCGGTCACGCGGCTGTATGAGCGTTGCCGTGGTGCGTATGCGGTGGTAGCGATGATTGTTGGATACGGCTTGGTCGCCTTCCGTGATCCTTATGGCATTCGCCCGCTGATTATCGGCAATCGGGAGCAGGGTGCAGGCCGATCTGTCATGGTCGCGTCCGAAAGTGTTGCTTTGGATGTATTGGGGTACGACCACGTGGGCGATGTCGCGCCTGGTGAGGCAGTGTTCGTCCGTACTGACGGTACGGTCGAGCGAAAAATATGTGCGCCCAGCCCACAACTTGCACCGTGCCTTTTTGAATATGTGTATCTTGCTCGCCCGGACTCAATTATCGATAAGGTAGCCGTGTACAAGAGTCGGCTTCGCATGGGCGAGAAACTCGCGGAGCAACTTCGGCGCTCGTGGCCAGATCACGATATCGATGTTGTGATCCCCATCCCGGATACCAGTCGTACTTCTGCGCTTCAGCTCGCCAACTCGCTGAGTCTTAAATATCGCGAAGGATTCATTAAGAATCGTTACATAGGTCGAACCTTTATTATGCCGGGTCAGGCAGAAAGGAAAAAATCAGTACGCCAGAAACTAAACGCAATTGACCTCGAATTCCGGGGGAAAAACGTGCTACTGGTCGATGATTCTATTGTTCGTGGCACAACCTCCCAGCAGATCATTCAGATGGCCCGTGATGCGGGGGCTGCGAAGGTCTACTTTGCTTCAGCCGCTCCACCGGTGCGTTACGCCAATGTTTATGGTATTGACATGCCTGCGCCGGACGAACTGGTGGCCAGCGGACGTTCAGAGGAAGAAATCAGGGTTTTCATTGGGGCAGATAGATTGATTTACCAAAGGCTGGACGACCTGGTCGCAACGATTAAAGAGGGCAATCCCGACATTCAGCAGGTTGACGCCTCTTGTTTCGACGGTAAATACGTCACCGGAGATGTGACTCACGAATTTCTTCGCGGTGTGGCCGACGAGCGGGGCGATGCTTCTCGTGCGCCGGACTCTGGGGCGCTTGATGTTGCCGAGATCAGCGTCTACCACTAAATCACGAGGCGATCGCTTTTGCCGGCGTGCACAAGTTCAAGCGTGTGTTGATCAAGTCGAATAAAACTTGGGGCCTGACCCCAGTCCCCTAAAACCACGCGGTGCGCGCTCACAGACCCGGGTAACGATAACTGGTGAACCGCAGGTCGATGAGTATGGCCGTGAATCAGTAATTCAACCCCATGCAAACGCATAACATCATCAACAGCCCTCTGGGTAACATCCATGATGGCCGAAGCCTTCAAGGTTTTTCCTGATTCACTGCGGTAACGTACGGCCTTGGCCATCTCATCGCGGATGCTTAGCGGTCGGGAAAGAAAATCATCCTGCCAGGCTTGGTCCCGCACCATTTTTCGAAAGGCCTGATGACTACGATCATCTGTGCATAGGTTATCCCCGTGCATTAACAGTATTGGCCGGTCATCAAGCTGCAGCAGATGCTCATCATCAAGCAGCGTGATTCCGCAGCGTTCGGCAAAATCCTTGCCGATAAGAAAGTCACGATTGCCTCTCATGAAACTCGTGCTAATGTCTTGATCAGCAAGTTCGGTCAGGGCCTGCTCTACCTGATTTTGCTCCAGATATTCACAAGCGTCATCGCCCAGCCAATACTCAAAGAGGTCTCCAAGAATAAAAAGTGAATCGCCAGGGTTGAGTTGCTTGAGATAGGCGCGAAATCGCACCAACAGGGCATTGTCGGCAGGCGTTAAGTGTAAATCAGAAATAAGATGAATCAAGGCGAGCCTTCTCAGTGGGTCTGGGCCCGCTTTTTACAAATAGGCGGATTACCCGGTTGGCGGCCCGGAGTGTTTTGGTTAACATTCGCCCCCCGTTCCCCTTTAAGATTCTCGTTATGCCGTTGCGTATTTATAACAGTCTAACCCGAACCAAAGAAATCTTTACCCCGTTGAACCCAGGGGTAGTGCGCATGTATGTCTGCGGTATGACGGTCTATGATTATTGCCACTTGGGTCACGCGAGGGTTTTGGTTATTTTTGATATGGTGGTTCGGGTTCTGAGGGCCAAAGGATTTGAGGTCCGCTATGTACGCAATATAACTGATATCGATGACAAGATTATCGTCCGGGCGGCAGAGTTGAACGAACCTTTCGATGTGGTGACAGAACGGTTTATCACAGCGATGCACGAGGACGAAGATCTGTTGAATGTTATCCGTCCAGACCAAGAACCCCGTGCCACTGGATATATTGCTGAGATCGTGAATATGATTCAAACCCTTGAAGAAAAGGGTTTTGCCTACGCGGCAAAAAATGGCGATGTGTATTTCCGTGTGCGTGGATTCGATGGGTATGGCGCTTTGTCAGGTCGCTCGCTCGATGCTCTGATGGTAGGAGCCCGGGTAGCAAAAGACGAGGCAAAAGATGATCCGCTTGACTTTGTCCTGTGGAAAGCAGGCAAGCCTGGAGAGCCGAGCTGGCAATCGCCCTGGGGGGCTGGTCGTCCGGGCTGGCACATCGAGTGTTCGGCGATGTCAACTCGCTGCCTTGGTGATAGCTTCGATATCCATGGTGGCGGGATGGATTTGCGTTTTCCGCATCATGAGAATGAAATCGCCCAAAGCGAAGGGGCAACCGGTCGCAAGTTCGTAAACACATGGATGCATAATGGTTACGTTCAAATTGACCAAGAAAAAATGTCCAAGTCAACGGGCAACTTTTTTACGATCCGCGAGATCCTTGCTCAGGATACGGACGCCTCCCGCGCTGGAGAGGTGATACGTTTTATGATCCTGCTAAGCCATTATCGCAGCTCTTTGAATTTTTCAGAGCAAGGCCTGATGCAGGCGCGTGCTGGTCTGGAGCGACTGTATCTTGTGCTTCATAAGGGTAGGGGGTTGAATGGCGGGTGTGACGAAGAGTGCTCGGATCGTTACCGCGTGCGGTTTGATGAGGCGCTTGAAGACGATTTCAATACTGCTGCTGCAATCGCTGTCCTTTTTGATGCCGCAAGGGAGATCAACCGGGACTTGGATGCCAATAATAGGGGCATTGCCGGGGCGAGAATCAGACAATTACGCAAACTTGCTGGTTCGCTGGGATTACTTTATCAGGAGCCTGCCCGGTTTCTCGGGTTGTCGGGCCACTCGGGCGAAAGCGAGGAGGATATTGACCTTAGAGTTGGCGCTCTGATTGAGCAACGCGCCCAGGCTCGGCGCGATGGCAACTACACGAAGGCAGACACAATCCGCTTGCAGTTGGAAAATCAGGGCATTGTCCTTGAGGATCTTGAGGACGGAACGACAATATGGCGCCGGCATTGAATTTACAGCATGCTACCGAACTGTTTATAATTTAAGTTGTTGGTTCGTTTCTGATTTCTATCGGCCACTAGGCAACTCCCACTCTTCTACCGAGGTTCATATATGGAACTGACCGGCGCTCAGATCGTCGTTCAAAGCCTGAAAGATGAAGGCGTCGATACTGTTTTCGGTTATCCCGGAGGCGCGGCACTGCACATCTATGATGCCTTTTATGCCCAAAAGGAGGTAAGGCATATTCTGGTTCGCCACGAGCAGGGAGCAACCCACGCTGCTGACGGATACGCCCGTGCTACCGGAAAACCTGGCGTCGTGTTGGTCACGTCAGGCCCTGGCGTCACGAATACGATAACCGGTATTGCTACCGCCTATATGGATTCGATCCCGATGGTCATCCTGACCGCCCAGGTGCCGACGAGTCTGATCGGGGATGACGCCTTTCAGGAGGTCGATACTTTCGGGATCACCCGACCGTGTGTGAAGCATAATTATCTCGTTCGCGACGTCAAGGATCTCGCAACAACGATCAAAAAAGCGTTTTTCATTGCGAATTCAGGCCGGCCCGGTCCGGTAGTTGTTGATATCCCTAAGGACGTCACAGCGAATAAGACTGAGTATCTTTATCCGAAAACCGTGCAGATCCGCTCTTATGCCCCGGTCAAAAAAGGGCATTCCAAGCAGATTTCGCGCGCAGCTAAGCTACTGCTTTTGGCCAAACGTCCGGTGATCTACTCTGGGGGCGGTATCATTCTTTCCGGTGCGTCAGGCGAGCTTACAGCCCTGGTCGACCTACTGGGGTACCCATGCACAAATACGTTGATGGGGCTGGGCGGACTGGCGTCGGATCATCCTCAGTTTTTGGGCATGCTTGGCATGCACGGAACCTACGAAGCAAACATGGCGATGTACGAGTGCGATGTAATGCTTGCGGTAGGCGCCCGTTTCGATGATCGAGTGACCGGAGACCTTAAGAAGTTTTCTCCGCACGCCAGAATTATCCACATTGATATCGACCCAGCATCGATTGGCAAGAACGTCCGGGTAGAAATTCCTATCGTGGGCGATGCCTCGGTAGTGCTGGAACAACTTGTGAGCGCGATCCGAGGGAGCGCGGATCAGCCGGATGCCGAGAGTCTTGGCAAATGGTGGGAACAGATCAAACAGTGGCAAAGCCGCGACTCACTCGGGTTTGAAATGAGCACAGAGGTGATCAAACCTCAGTTCGTAGTCCAGAAATTGCACGAAATAACAGGTGGCGATGCGTTTGTTACCTCGGACGTGGGCCAGCATCAGATGTGGGCCGCCCAGTACTATGGTTTTAGCAACCCGCGTCGCTGGATCAATTCCGGTGGACTTGGGACTATGGGCTTTGGATTGCCTGCTGCCATTGGCGTCCAATTGGCCCATCCTGAGGCCACAGTAGCTTGCGTAACCGGTGAGGCCAGCATCATGATGTGCATCCAGGAGTTATCAACCTGCAAGCAGTATGATCTGCCACTTAAAATCGTTAATTTGAACAATCGATACATGGGCATGGTTCGGCAATGGCAGGAGTTTTTCTACGATCGGCGCTACTCACATTCATATATGGACTCGTTGCCAGATTTTGTTGAGCTTGCTGCCAGTTTTGGACACGTCGGTGTCAAAATCGAGGATCCAGCAGATGTTGAGGACGCTCTGCGTGAAGCCATCGCTACCACGGATAAACTGGTCTTTCTCGACTTCATAACGGACCAGACCGAAAACGTATATCCAATGATTGCTGCCGGTGCCGGGCATAACCAAATGGTATTAAAGCCGAGCGCGGACGGTTCGAAACCCCCCGAGCGGGAGCTGGCCTGACAGATGAGGCGAATCCTCTCTTTACTGGTAGAAAACGAGCCTGGGGCCTTATCCAGGGTCGCTGGTCTCTTCTCGGCGCGAGGTTATAACATCGAGTCGCTTACGGTTGCCCCAACTGAGGACGAGTCCCTCTCTCGAATGACTATTGTCACCCGGGGTTCTGACGAGGTGATTGAGCAGATTACCAAGCAACTTAATAAATTAATTGATGTGGTTCGCTTACTCGATCTTACTGAGGGGCGACATATTGAGCGCGAACTGTTGCTACTGAAGGTTCGTGCCCAAGGTGCAGACCGCGAGGAAATCAAAAGACTAGTGGATATATTCCGGGGCCGTATTATCGACGTCGATGAGGAAACCTACACTATTGAACTCACCGGCCCGGGTGATAAGCTGAATGCGTTTATAGCTGCCTTGCCTTCAGCGGAAGTTTACGAAGTAGTCCGTAGTGGGGTGTCCGGGATTGCTAGAGGTGATCGAGCCTTGCGTCTGTAGGGCCACGGATTCATTAATTTATGAACGTCAGCGTATAAAGAGGAAGCGCCAAAATGAAAGTTTTTTATGACAACGATGCCGATCTGAAGATTATTACCGGCAAAACCGTCGCCGTGATCGGGTATGGCTCCCAAGGACATGCTCACGCCAACAATCTTCGCGACAGCGGGGTTGATGTGATCGTAGGTCTGCGCGAGGACTCAGGTTCCCGGAGTAAGGCAGAGAAAGCTGGCTTGAAAGTCACTTCGGTCCATGAGGCGGTTGCATCGGCCGATATAGTGATGATGCTGGTACCGGACGAACTGGCCGCAGATTTATATACGGAGTCCGTTGCTCCCAATCTTAAGGCCGGTGCCGCTCTGGCCTTCGCCCATGGGTTTAATGTGCATTTTGGTTTTATTGAACCCAGCCCTGAAATTGACGTAATTATGATTGCACCCAAAGGCCCTGGGCACCTGGTTCGATCAACCTACACGGAAGGGGGCGGTGTGCCCTGTCTGATCGCGGTAGAGCAGGATCCGAGCGGCACAGCCCGCGAAACAGCACTGTCCTACGCCAGTGCCATTGGCGGTGGGCGTGCCGGGGTTATCCAAACGACGTATAAAGAAGAGACCGAGACTGATCTATTTGGGGAGCAGACGGTCTTGTGTGGCGGCTTAACATCGTTGATCCAAGCTGGATTTGAAACCTTGGTCGAGGCCGGATACGCACCTGAGATGGCCTATTTTGAATGCTTGCATGAGACCAAATTGATCGTCGATCTCATCTACGAAGGCGGGATTGCAAATATGCGCTACTCCATCTCCAATACCGCAGAATATGGTGACGTCACTCGAGGGCCTCGCGTTATCACTTCAGAAGTTAAGGCCGAAATGAAAATCATCCTTGACGAAATACAGTCCGGCAAATTTGCCCGTGAGTGGATGGCAGAGAGCCGCTCTGGCAGCAAGCGATTTAACGGGCTGCGAGAGCAAGGTCAAACTCATCAGATAGAGGCGGTCGGTGCGAACCTGCGCGGCATGATGCCGTGGATTCAAAAAGGTAAGCTGGTTGACAAGGAGCGCAACTGAGTTACGCAACTTGGGGCACTAACAGTTGCTGTCGCCTCGAGGTGGGTTAGGCCGTGATTGCCCGAGAGGGCTGGACCCGAATTGCGATTGCTCTGGGAGTCGCGGCGGTAATACATGCGCTGGCCGGGCCTTGGTGGGCACTTCCCTGGTGGCTTGTCTGCGCGCTGGTTATTCAGTTTTTCCGAGATCCCAAACGCATCATCCCCATGCAATCCGGGATAGTTGTTGCCCCTGCCCATGGCCGGGTGGTAAGCATTGGGCCGGGCCAAGATCCGTTCAGCGGTACCGAGGCAATACAAATCAGCATCTTCATGAATATATTCTCTGTTCACTCAAACCGGATTCCGGTGAGCGGCGATATAACTCAACGCCAGTATCATCCCGGGCGGTTCTTTAACGCCGAGTTGGATAAGGCCTCCCAGGAAAACGAACGCTGCGCGATCAGTATCCACACGGATAATGGTTTTGATGTCAGTTGTGTTCAGATTGCCGGCTTGGTTGCACGGCGGATACTGACTTACGTGAAAGTTGGCGATCGAGTTCAACATGGCCAACGATTTGGATTTATCAGGTTTGGCTCGCGAGTCGACCTGTACCTGCCCCCGCAAAGCCGTGTGGTAGCCAGTCTCGGTAAATGGGTCTTGTCGGGCAGTGATATCATTGCCTACCTACCTGTGCTAGAGAAGCCATGAGTAATTTTCGAAAGGTCACGTCCCTTGAATCGACAGATAAACCCCCAAAGGGGATTTATATACTGCCGAATCTTTTTACCACAGCGAGCCTATTAGCGGCCTTTTACGCCATTATTCAATCAACGGTTGGCAACTTTGAGAATGCAGCGATTGCAGTGATTATCGCTGCAGTGCTTGACTCGTTGGATGGCCGTGTCGCACGGATGACCAATACCGTAAGTGATTTCGGCAAAGAGTATGACTCGCTGGTAGATCTGGTCGCTTTTGGATTGGCTCCGGCCTTGATCCTTTTTGAGTGGGGACTGAAAGACCTTGGAAAAATTGGGTGGTTGACAGCATTTATTTATGTTGCAACTACCGCGCTGAGATTGGCCCGCTTCAACACTCAGGAAATCTCGAGTAAACGGTATTTTCACGGCTTGCCGTGCCCTGCGGCCGCGGTTCTTCTAGCCGCCAGTGTCTGGGTTGCAGATAGTTACCAACTTTCCGGAGGCCTGTACACAACTTCTGGGTTGGCGGCCATGTTTTTGCTTTCCTTGGCTATGGTCAGCAGTTTGCCTTATCGCAGTTTCAAAGATCTGGACCTCAAACACCGGGTCCCATTTATGGCGGTTTTGGGATTGGTACTGGTATTCGTTCTAATCTCGTTTGATCCGCCGCGGGTTCTTTTTTTGGCGTTTAGCTCCTACGCGGTTTCGGGAATCGTGACTTGGGCTCTAAAACATCGCAAGGGCGAAAAAGTTTTTGCACCATCAGACGATGAGCCCGAGGCGGACGATGCGGTCTCAGGATCGACTCGTGACAAGATGTCTAATTAGCATGAGGCAATTGAATTAACGGCTGAGTAGGGCTTGGTGCTGATGAGGCTTTGCCCTAAATGGGGGACGCGGTATACTGGCGCAATGCAACCGCGTATTTCCCCTCGAAACTTCGCACCAATCACAGGACGGCTGCGACCCGACGCGCGCCTGCTGACCAGCCACGCTCTTCAGATTCTGCTGCGCCGTTTGGCGCACTAACTTCTCAACCATTTATCACTCCGCAACATCACAGCCGCCGCTGCTAAAGCGAACGGCTATGATTGCGGGTTATCCGCTGCTGTTTCAGCTGAAAACACAATACCAGCTTTGGAGAGTTGAGTATGAGTAGCCAACTAATTATTTTTGACACCACCTTGCGAGACGGGGAGCAAAGCCCGGGCGCTTCGATGACAGTGGACGAGAAGGTGCGTATCGCACGCATTTTAGAAAAACTGGGAGTCGACGTGATTGAAGCCGGGTTTCCTGCCGCCAGCGTGGGCGATTTCGAGGCCGTTCAGAAGGTTGCGAGCCAAATCGGGGATAGCCGTATTTGTGCCTTGGCTCGAGCAAATCCAGGCGATGTGTCTCGCGCCGCTGAGGCGATCCGTGGGGCCCGCGCTTCGCGGATTCATACCTTCATTGCGACCTCTCCAATTCACATGAAAGCTAAGCTACGGATGTCCCCTGAAGATGTACTCGAGAAAGCTGTAGCAGCTGTTAAGCAGGCCCGAGCCAGCACTGATGATGTCGAGTTTTCAGCAGAAGATGCTGGTCGATCGGATGAGGATTTTCTTTGCCGAATATTTGAGGCCGTGATCGATGCTGGTGCGAGCACCGTAAACGTTCCCGACACAGTCGGCTACACCATGCCTGAGCAGTTCGGCGAGATGTTCGCAAGATTGATGAACCGGATTCCGAATGCCGATAAGGTAGTCTTTTCGGTGCACTGTCATAACGATCTGGGTGTCGCGGTTGCGAATTCCTTGGCCGCGATTAGGGCCGGGGCCCGGCAGGTTGAATGTACGATCAATGGGCTCGGCGAGCGTGCCGGGAACGCCTCCCTTGAGGAGATCGTAATGGCCGTGCGCACCCGTCAGGATTTTTTCCCCTGTGACAGCAGGCTCGATACCACCCACATTCTTGCTGCCAGTCGTCTGGTTTCCAATATCACAGGTTTCCCGGTGCAACCAAACAAGGCGATCGTTGGTGCTAACGCATTCGCTCACGAGGCGGGGATACATCAAGATGGCGTGCTGAAACAGCGTGATACCTACGAGATCATGCGTGCCGAGGACGTCGGCTGGAGCGCCAATCAGATTGTGCTTGGAAAACATTCGGGCCGGAATGCATTCAGGGAACGTATGGTTGCTTTGGGTATTGAGTTCTCGAGCGAGGCGGAATTGAATCTGGCGTTCGACCGTTTTAAAGAGCTGGCCGATAAAAAACATGAGATTTTTGATGATGATCTTCAAGTGTTGGCCGGGGACAGCGCCGCTTCACATCGCGACGAAACCCTGCGGTTTGTTTCATTAAAAACCGTTTCCCAGACGGGCGATGCTCCGGTAGCTGAATTGACCCTTGAGAAGGCTGGCTCTGAAGAGACCGCCAAGACAACCGGCGATGGTTTGGTGGATGCGTCCTTTAGGGCAGTTGACGACATTGTGCCTGGAAATCGTGCACTTCTACTCTATTCGGTTAATGCCATTACAGCAGGGTCCGATTCACAAGGCGAGGTCAGTGTCCGGCTACAGGAAAACGGGCGTATCGTTAACGGGCAAGGTACCGATACAGATATCGTTGTTGCATCGGTGAAGGCGTATGTAAACGCCCTGAATAAGTTGCAGATGAGCCCCCAACGATTTAATCCGCAAAGTGGCGATACCGTTTAGGACATCGGGCCGATGAGGAGCCGGTCCCAGTATCTTCGTGAGATGGGATTGACACCATGGGCCCTGACTACTGACACGCGAGGTATCGCCAGTCAGCATGTCGAACCAGCCTCGAGCGATGTAGAGCCTTTAGGAAAGGTACCACCTTCGGGTTGGGCCTCATTACAGCAGCAGGTAGGTAATTGTACGAGGTGCAACCTACATACCACCCGCAAAACAACGGTTTTCGGCGAAGGAGATCCTAAAGCGGACTGGCTGTTGGTCGGTGAGGCGCCGGGCGCTGAGGAGGACCGGCAGGGGCTACCCTTTGTAGGGCGCGCCGGTCAATTACTGAATCGAATGTTATTCAGTGTAGATCTCGCGCGCGATGAGGTTTTTGTTGCCAACGTTCTTAAGTGTCGACCGCCTGATAACCGGGATCCGTTTGGCGAAGAGGTGAGCACGTGTGTGTCATTCCTGCATCAACAGGTCACGTTTATTCAACCTAAAATTATTCTCGCAATGGGGCGCTTTGCCGCTCAGGCGCTACTTCGGACGGATCAGACCATAGGCCAACTTCGAGGGCGGATCCACCGGTATCCTGCCTATGACATCCCATTGGTGGTTACGTATCACCCGGCATATCTTTTACGTTCACCACAAGCCAAAGCGAAGGCCTGGGACGACCTGATCCTTGCCCTGGCTGAATTCGACGGGGCGGCAGGTAGTGAGAATGTTTGACAATCTGGGAAGTTGCCCGGCCCGCCTGCGTACCTGCGGGGCCGGCGGGCGAGGTTCCCTGGAATTGCGCATCTCCTGTGTGCCTTGGACTGTGCACGTTAATGCTGCCACGTAAAAACTGGACGGGATCAGGTGAGGTCGGTGCCAAGGCCTTAGCCAGCCACACCGGGCTCAAGGCCTGGTTTGATGGACCTCTGGGAAAGACTGTTTCACGGTCTGCCGTTGAAAAAAGTTCTGAATTAATACCGCGCACCTATTATCCGACAGGGCTGCAACTGGGGCCTGGTCCAGAAGATTTTCTTTCAAAGGTGGACCTTGGGCTCGCCATTTATTCTCCCAGCGTCCGCGCGTCGAATCCTCAGCACGTAGTCACCACTGCAAGCGAGGCACTTCCATTTAGTGCGCGCTCTATCGATTTACTTATCCTCCCTCACACGCTGGATTTTTCGAATGAACCGCATAGGGTCCTGCGCGAGGTGGGCTCGATTCTGGCGGCAGAGGGGATTCTCGTCGTTTGTGGTTTTAATCGATGGAGTCTGTGGGGTCTGAGGCGGGCTGTAACTGCTCGCCCGAGGCCCTCGCCCTGGAGCGGCGATTTCCTGTCTCCTGCAAGGGTCCAAGACTGGATGCGCCTGCTGGGTTTGGAAATACTAGGCGGTAAGATGATGTTCTATCAGCCTCCCGTTAGCGCGACGGGCCTGCTTCGCAAAACCGACTTTCTCGAAAAGGCGGGCGATCGCTGGTGGCCGCTTCTCGGTGGGATCTACTTGCTCGTCGCCCGTAAAAAGCGACTGGGACTCACCGGTACCAAGATCAGAATGGCGAGGCATCGGCCGTTCGGCATCGATGCGATGGCACCTACAATTCCTCGCCAAACTAAGATAAGAGGGCCCAGATTGTGAAAACGGAAACCGCAGACGAAGGAGAAGTTCGCATTTATACCGACGGCGCCTGTCGCGGGAACCCGGGAATAGGGGGCTGGGGCGTACTCATTATTGGCGAATCCTCGCAAACAGAGCTTTTAGGGGCTGAACCGGCTACAACCAACAACCGTATGGAACTTAAAGCGGCGATAGAAGGTCTTGAAGCAGTAGGGGCTAGCCAACCGGTCGCGGTCTATACAGACTCACAGTATGTTCGTAACGGCATTACCGACTGGATGACTAAGTGGAAGCGAAATGGCTGGCGTACCGCCTCGCGCAAAGCGGTCAAAAATCAGGACTTATGGGAGGCATTAGACAATGCAAGGCAGGCTCGGTCAGTCAGTTGGCACTGGGTCCGGGGCCATAGTGGACACCCACAAAACGAACGGGCCGATGCTCTGGCGAATCTGGCAATAGATGATTATTTAAAGGACGGGGAGAGAAATTGACTACACGATTGGTTGTTTTGGATACTGAGACGACAGGACTTGATGCAACGGCCGGCCATCGGGTGATCGAAGTGGGCGGCGTAGCTATTTCGGATCGAAAGCACAGTGATGAGCAATTTCATTCTTACCTTAACCCTGAGCGCAGCATCGATGCTGGCGCTCTCGAAGTCCACGGGATCACAGAATCTTTTCTCGCCGATAAACCATTGTTCAAAGATATCCTGGAATCGTTTGTCGAGTTTGTGACGGGCGCAGAGTTGGTTATTCATAATGCCCCGTTTGACCTGGGTTTTCTTAATAATGAGCTCGAGTTGGCGGGGGACCCCCGCAGGCTTGAGGACTTCTGTACGGTAACAGACACTCTGAAGTTGGCCCGGGAGCTTCACCCGGGGCAGCGCAACAGCTTAGATGCTTTATGTCGCCGTTATGGCGTAGATAACTCCGGTCGAACCCTTCATGGGGCACTACTTGATGCTGAAATTCTGGCGGATGTTTACTTGGCGATGACCGGTGGACAAACCGATCTGCAGCTAGAGGGGGTTTCGGGTCAGATCGGGATGGATCGGCGACCGGGCAGGTCTGGCAGTAACGCCGGGCGGAATTTCGCGATAATTCCCGCCTCGAATGAAGAGTTGGTTGCCCATCGCAAATGGGTTGAACTGTTGGGCGCAAGCAGCGTCTGGAATTCAGTGGATTCGCCTGGCGACAATGAATCGGGCTGAAATATCCTGATGGAAGAGTCCCGCAGGCCTTTGGCTCTACTTTTTAACTTAAGCATCCATTGGCTTAAAATACCCGAAGAAGGGAGAGAATGAATGTCAATTGATCAAAGCAAAGGAGCGTCAGATGAGTGACAGTATTATTCACAAAGTTAATTCAAACTTTGCGCAAGATGCCCATATCAATGAAGAGCAGTATCGACATATGTACCAGCAATCAATCGCGGACCCGGATAGTTTTTGGGCGGATCAAGCTGAGAAATTTGTCAGTTGGTTTAGCCCCTGGCATACGGTAAGCAATTGGGACTACCACACCGGGGACATCCGGTGGTTCGAAGGGGCGACCCTAAACGTTTCCTATAACTGTATTGATCGGCACCTCGAAACCCGATCCGACCAGGTGGCAATAATCTGGGAAGGTGACGATCCGACCGACGATAAGAAGTTGACTTACCGGCAGCTGCATGACCAGGTTTGCCGATTTGCGAATGTTCTTAAGGATCGGGGTGTCAGCAAGGGCGATTGTGTGTCCATTTACATGCCTATGATTCCAGAAGCCGCGGTGGCGATGTTGGCCTGCGCACGTATTGGCGCAATTCACTCAGTCGTTTTTGGCGGATTCTCGCCGGATGCGCTACGGGATCGAATCCTGGATTCTGACTGCCGGGTGGTAATTACTGCAGACGAAGGGCCACGCGGCGGCAAGGCGGTGCCCTTAAAGGCTAATGTGGAGACAGCACTCGCCGGATGTCCGGATGTCCACACGACTATTGTGGTGCGGCGGACCGGCAAAGATGTGCCTGCCAGTGCCACCCGTGATGTCTGGTATGACGAAGCTATGGCAGTTGCATCGCCTGATTGTGATCCGGAGCCAATGGGTGCCGAGGATCCACTTTTCATATTGTATACATCCGGCTCGACCGGGAAGCCAAAAGGAGTTCTACATACCTGCGGCGGATACCAACTGTACACCGCGATGACCCATCGCTATGTGTTTGACTATCACGATGGCGATGTCTACTGGTGTACCGCTGACGTCGGCTGGATCACTGGGCACAGCTATATTGTCTATGGCCCCCTGACCAACGGAGCGATAACCTTGATGTTCGAGGGGGTGCCTACCTACCCGGATGCCTCGCGTTTCTGGCAAGTGGTAGATAAACATCAGGTGAACATCTTCTACACCGCGCCCACTGCCATCCGGGCATTGATGGGGCAAGGTAACCAACCGGTCGATTCGACCAGCCGCACCAGTCTCAAGCTGTTGGGAACGGTAGGAGAGCCGATTAATCCAGAGGCATGGGAGTGGTATTTCAATACCGTCGGCGATGGGCGTTGCCCAGTTGTGGATACCTGGTGGCAGACAGAAACCGGTGGAATTTTGATTACCCCGTTGCCAGGGGCGACCGACCTTAAACCGGGATCGGCCACACGACCATTTTTCGGAATCGAACCTGCCTTGTTGAACGCCGACGGCCAGGTTCTCGAAGGCGCGGCCGAGGGCAACCTGGTGATCACGGGCTCCTGGCCTGGACAGATGCGTACAATCTACGGGGATCACGAGCGGTTTATTCAGACTTACTTTTCAGCGTACCCAGGTTATTACACTACAGGTGATGGGGCCCGCCGCGATGACGACGGTTATTATTGGATTACCGGTCGCGTGGACGACGTGATCAACGTATCCGGGCACCGCATGGGAACCGCCGAGGTAGAAAGTGCCCTGGTTTCGCATGAGCAGGTCGCAGAAGCTGCGGTTGTCGGATACCCCCATGAAATCAAGGGACAAGGGATTTACGCGTACGTCACTCCTATGGCCGGTGTGACGCCGAGCGAGGAGCTTCGCCGGGGGCTCATAGCCCAGGTACGCAAGGAGATCGGCCCTATTGCAAGCCCGGATATCATCCAATGGGCGCCGGGCCTACCTAAAACCCGATCGGGAAAGATCATGCGCCGTATCCTGCGCAAAATAGCCGCGAATGAGCTGGAAAATCTTGGTGATACATCCACTCTGGCAGAGCCAGCGGTGGTAGATGAATTGATCAAGAATCGGGTAAATTAGGTCGTTCGGCCCGGATCCGAGTCTAATCCGGCTTGCCTGATAACCCTTTGGCGGCTAGAATTGCGCGCCTTAAGCGCTAAAAAAGCGCGCTCCTTGCCTCACCGCGAAATATTGGGAGGCTCCAACTCGAAGGGAGAATACTCATGCGACACTACGAAGTCGTGTTCCTTGTGCATCCAGATCAGAGCGAGCAGGTGCCCGCGATGGTCGAAAAATATCGCGGCCTCATCGAAGGCAACGGTGGCCAGATTCATCGTTGTGAGGACTGGGGCCGGCGTCCACTTGCTTATACCATCGGTAAAGTGCATAAGGCCCACTATGTTTTGATGAACGTTGAAATAGATCAGCCAACGATGGATGAAATGGCGAATATGTTCAAGTTCAGCGATGCCGTCATCCGTAACCTTGTGATCCGTCGAAAAGAGGCTGTTACTGAGGCCTCGGCACTGGTAGTTGAGGCTGGAGCAGGCGCAGTTGACAGTGAACAAAAGCCTGCTGAGGTCGCCCCGAAAACCCAGAGCAGTCCAGTTGAGCCAGTAGCACAGGTAGAGCCCGCAGAGGCTGACGGCCCGGACCTCGTGCGAGTCGAGGCCGATTCCACCCAAACCCCCAAGACTCTGGCGGATGACCCACCTGTTATTGATCAGCCTGACGACCCGCCTGTTATTGATGAGCCTAAAGAGGACCAAGTGTGATGAACAGGTTTAATAAAAGACGCAAGTACTGCCGGTTTACCGCGCTAGGGATTAAAGAGGTCGACTACAAGGACCTCGAGACTCTTAAAGGGTTTATCACTGAGACCGGCAAGATTATGCCCAGCCGTAATACCGGCACCAAGGCCCGTTATCAGCGGCAACTAGCAACGGCAATCAAGCGCGCTCGGTTTTTAGCACTATTGCCGTATACAGATCAGCACTGAGGGGCAGGCAGATGGAATTAATACTGCTTGAAAAAATCCAGAATCTGGGCGATCTGGGCGATTTGGTAAACGTGAAGTCGGGGTATGGGCGAAATTACCTGATCCCCCAAGGAAAGGCAGTTCCTGCCACCGGAGAAGCTCGTGAAAAAGTAGAAACGCGGCGCCGGGAATTGGCAAAAATGGATTCGGTACGCCTTGAAGCGGCCCAGGCCAAAGCTGCATTACTGCCGGAAAAGATTACCGTGTCTCGGCTTGCCAGTGAGGAAGGGAGGCTTTTTGGCTCGGTCAGTTCGACCGACATCGCCGAATTGCTTCAGGCGACAGACATTGCGATTCAGCGTTCAGAAATTGATATGCCCGAGGGCCCGATCAAGACCACGGGAGAGCATCAGGTTTCGGTAATCCTCCACCCAGAAATCCAGAGTAACCTGATAGTCTTGGTCGAAGCGGAGGCTTCGCCTGAATCAGAGATTAAGGTATCGGACGTAGACCTCGAGGGTAGCACTCCAGAGTAAAAACAAGAGGTTGTCAATTCGCTCAGCCGAACCGCTGACCTCTCTTTTTACGCTCATAGCCCTTGGTGGCTATTAAAGCCCGGAGCCGTTGTCTACAATAGTTGTTCTGTAGACATAATCGTCACCTATGACAAACGGCAACACAGTTTATGCCTCAGTCCGAACTTAGTAGAAAACCCACGAGTTTGGAGGCACGCATCCCGCCTCAGGCGCTCGAGGCCGAGCAGTCGGTTCTCGGCGGCCTGCTGGTCGATGCCCGGCGTTGGGACGAGGTGGCCGAGGCGGTCGCAACCGAGGATTTTTACACGCGATCCCACCGGGAGATCTTTACGGCGATCCGTTCTTTGAACGAGAGCGGTGAAGCCGTCGATATCGTTACGGCGTCTGAATGGCTAAAGAATAACGGGACTCTTGAGAAGGCAGGAGGCCTGGCATACTTGGGTGAACTGGCGAACCGTACACCAGGAACGGCCAATGTCACTGCCTATGCCCGGATCGTTAAAGAGCGATCTGTACTACGATCGTTGATCAATGCAGCGGCTGAGATCACAGAGAAGGCCTATTACCCAGATGGAGTCGACACAGCTTCACTGATCGACTTCGCGGAAAAACTGGTTTTTGATATATCTGATTCTGACCGACGCCAGTCGGGAGCATTTCAGCCAATTCAAGGCCTGTTGACTCAGGCGGTAGATCGGATTGAAGAGCTTTATGAGTCCAAACAGCCGATCACCGGTGTAGCAAGTGGGTTCAAAGACCTGGATAACCTGACCTCCGGATTTCAGCCTGCGGACCTCGTTGTGGTGGCTGGCCGCCCATCGATGGGAAAGACCAGCCTGGCGATGAATATTGCAGAAAATGCTGCCGTTGGAAGTAAGCTTCCCGTCGCAGTCTTCAGTATGGAGATGCCCGGACAGCAGCTGGCGATGCGGATGTTAGCCTCACTGGGGCGAATTAATGCCCACCGAGTCAGAACTGGTCAACTCAGCCAAGAGGACTGGCCTCGTTTGACCTCTGCGGTTGGCTTACTTGATGAGTCGCCAATTTTTATTGACGATACTCCCGCACTGACGCCTATGGACTTGCGCACGCGGCTTCGCCGGTTGATTCGTGAGCATGGGCAGTTGGGCGTGGTGGTTGTTGATTATCTTCAGTTAATGCAGACTGGCCAGAGCACCGAGAACCGTGCGGTTGAGGTGGCGAATATCACCCGGGCATTAAAGATCATTGCAAGAGAGGCCCGGGTCCCGGTAGTGGTTCTGTCCCAGCTTAACCGGGGGCTTGAACAGCGTCCCAACAAGCGCCCCATCATGTCTGATCTTCGAGAATCCGGTGCGATCGAGCAAGATGCAGACGTGATTTTGTTTATTTATAGAGACGAGGTATATAACGAAGACAGTCCTGAGAAAGGCACGGCTGAGATCATCGTAGCCAAGCAACGCAACGGGCCAATAGGAACGGTGCGCCTTACTTTTTTGGGCGAATACACTCGATTCGAAAACTATACGCCGGCCTTTGAGAATTCTGGATATTGACCGAGCGGTGGGCCCGGATGTGTGCCGATACACCGGCTAGCGCCTATTCTCCTGTGACACTTTTACCCCGACCCTTTGGTGGCCATGCTGCTCGAGTGACTACTTTGCTAGCCGCCAAGACATGCGCCAAACCGAGTAATGACGTGACCTGATGCCACGATCTGAAACCTTAACCCGTTATATCTGTGCCAGTTGCGGCCAGGGTTTCGGCAAATGGACCGGACAGTGCGCCGGCTGCATGCAATGGAACACGTTGGCAGAGCAGGCCGTCGTGACGACTCGCTCGAGACGCGGGAAAAATCCCGCGACCGCCCCCCAGTCTTTGGCTCAGGTGGGTGCGCAGGCGAGCACTCGCCACCTCACCGGGTTAGGAGAGCTTGATCGAGTACTGGGCGGAGGCATCGTTCCAGGGTCCGTGATACTACTTGGTGGAGAGCCAGGGATCGGCAAGAGCACGCTTGCGTTACAAACGCTCGCGGGTTTATCCCAGGATCAACCTACCTTGTACGCCAGTGGGGAAGAATCTTTGGAGCAATTGGCGTTGCGTAGTCGACGTTTGGGACTTGAGGATTCCCAGATTCAGGCTCTGTCGACAAACCGCCTTGGCGCGGTGCTTGATGCGGCCGTTTCGGGCGCCACCCGTTTCTTGGTTGTAGATTCTATCCAGACTCTTGCTAGCGATGAGCTCGAATCGGCGCCTGGGAGTGTTGGGCAAATTAGGGAATGTGCCGATCGCTTAATCGAGTTTGCTAAAACCAGAGGCAGCGCTGTTTTATTGATCGGTCATGTGACCAAGGAGGGAGCCCTTGCGGGTCCGAAAGTCCTTGAGCATCTGGTAGATACGGTATTGTATTTCGAGGGGGACACAGCAAGTCGCTACCGCCTGGTTCGCGCTTTTAAGAATCGTTTTGGAGCAGTCAATGAGATCGGTGTGTTCGCAATGACCCAGGCGGGGCTGAAGCCGGTGAACAACCCGTCGGCGATGTTTCTGTCTCGCGGTGAGATTGACGCACCAGGAAGCGCCGTACTGGTGAGTCAGGAAGGGACTCGCCCGCTTCTGGTGGAGGTTCAGGCACTGGTTGATCCGAGCACGCTTGGGAACCCACGACGGCTGTGTGTTGGATTTGACGCCAACCGTCTAGGGATGCTGCTCGCAATATTGCATCGGCACGCAGGACTTTCCTTGTTTGATCAGGATATATTCGTTAACGTTGCGGGCGGCGTCAGAATCACTGAAACTGCGGCGGATCTGGCGATCAGTGCGGCCGTAATCTCCAGCTTAATAGACAAAGTGCTTGGACGGCAGACGGCGTTTTTTGGCGAGCTGGGCCTTTCAGGCGAAGTTCGCCCTGTGACGCGCGGCGAGGACCGATTGCGTGAAGCCGCGAAACTTGGATTTTCAAGAGCATTTATTCCACAGGGAAACCGAATTAAAGAAAGCCCTGAGGGGTTGAATGTTATTAAAATCAATTCGGCAGCCCAGTTGTTCGAGCAACTGAACGAGAGCTGAGCTTCAAGCTACCGTATTTTGCCGATTGCAAAACCCAAAGGGCCATAGCCCCGCGGAATCTAGAGATCTCGCAACAACTCGTTAATGCCGACCTTAGCGCGGGTTTTTTCGTCTACCTGCTTTACGATTACCGCGCAATACAGCGAATGAGATCCATCAGCCGCCGGCAGCGAACCGGATACCACGACCGAGCCGGCAGGGATTCGGCCATAACTGATTTTCCCAGTTGCGCGATCAAGGATGCGGGTGCTCTGGCCGAGGTACACACCCATGGAAATTACCGAGCCTCGCTCAACAACAACACCTTCGACGACTTCGCTGCGTGCGCCAATGAAGCAGTTGTCCTCAATGATCGTTGGGGAGGCCTGCAGGGGCTCCAGTACGCCACCAATACCAACACCCCCCGACAGGTGAACGTTTTTACCGATTTGGGCACAAGACCCTACGGTTGCCCAGGTATCGACCATAGTGCCATCGTCAACGTAGGCGCCAATGTTGACATAACTTGGCATCAACACCACGCCACGACCGAGGTAGGCCCCGCGCCGAACCATGGCTGGTGGGACAACCCGGTAGCCACCAGCCTCGAAATCTTCGCCAGTAAAGTGATCAAATTTTCCTGGCACCTTATCAAAATAACGAGTATCCCCCCCTTCGATAACCTCGTTGCTGTGCAATACAAAAGACAGCAGGACGGCCTTTTTTAACCATTCGCAGACAACCCACTGATCGTCGATCGGTTCGGCTACACGCAACATTCCTGAATCCAGTTGAATAATTGCCTCATTGACAGCGTCGTGGAGTTCCGAATTAACGACCTGCGATAGGTCGTTGCGCTGTTCGAAGGCAGATTCAATCGCAGTTTGCATATCTTTCATGAGTGTTGGTTCCGGTTTAGCCCCGCCGAGGGGGTGGGTTTGATACAGGTAAAGCAGTGCGAATCATCTCACTGATGCAGGTATGTTGAACCGCATCGGTTACGGGTTGGCCGTCGCGATCGGTAATAAAGAAAACATCTTCTGCGCGTTCTCCAAAAGTGCTGACTTTGGCAGTGACCAGGCGTATTTTGAAGGCAAGCAGGGCATTTGCCACCTGCAGCAAAAGCCCCGGCCGGTCCTGGGCTGTGACTTCCATAATGGTGGTATCCGCGTTTTCTGAGTTTGAAAAGCGCACGGCGGTCTCTATTGGGAAATATTTCAAGGTCCTGGGGATGTGTACTGGGTGCCCTGGTGGTTTTGTTCGAGGCTCAAGCACTTCCTGACGTAAACGTTTCGCCGCGGTTTCCAGGTCTGCCGCTGATGGAGTCCCCTGCGCACCTGGGAGGACAACAAACACCATGATCACCAGGTTAGACCGCATTCGATGAACTCGAGCGTCGACGATATTCATATTCAGCCTGTCAAAACCTGCGGTGACGTCACACAGAAGTTTTTCTGAATCTGGAGCGCACACGAAGAATCGAACGGTGCCAGAATCGTTGTCCTTGCGGGCGTCGATCAGTGGTAGTTCCCCGGCGCGCTGTTCTAGCAGTTGGGCAGCATGCCAGGCAATGACATCAGGTGAGTTGCGCAAGAAATAGTCCTGGTCAAACAGACTCCAAAGATCGCCTGCCGCATCCGACTGAGTGGGGTCGAGGAGTTGTAAGACCTCTACCTTCAAATCTCGAAGCTTTTCTTCAACCTGAATGGGCGTGCCCTTACCTCGCCGCAGCGCTCGGGTGGTTTCGTTGTAAAGATCGCCAAGAAGTTTTCCTTTCCAATCATTCCAGACTTTTGGACTGGTCCCACGAATATCGGCGACTGTGAGCAAATAGAGGTTATCCAAGCGTTCCTGTTCGCCAACCTGGTTGGCAAAGCGATTTATTACCTCGGGGTCAGAAATATCTTCTCGCTGCGCTACCCAAGACATCAAAAGGTGAGTGCGCACCAGCCAGGCCACAAAATGCCCATCGTAGTCGCTAAGATCGTGCGATTTGCAAAAACGCAATGCATCGCGTTCTCCCAGAGTCGAGTGGTCACCTCCACGACCTTTGGCAATATCATGAAATAACGCAGCGAGATACAGACGGTGCTTTTTAAATAGACCCTGCATAAGTTCGCTACACAGAGGTAGTTCGGCATTATGTTCCGGAATATTCATGCGCCTGAGATTTCGAAGCACGAACAAAAGATGCGCATCCACTGTGTAGACGTGGAACAAGTCGTGTTGCATCTGCCCGACCACGCGGCCAAAAGCCGGGATATACGCCCCAAGAATTCCATAGGCATTCATTTGCCGAAGCGTTCGAGTTTGCCCAGATGCCGCTTTGATTATCTCCATAAATAGCGAGCGGCACCGGATATCGCGCCGAAAATCAGCATCTACCAGGTGAGCACTGGCGCGAATCAAACGAACGGTGTTTCCGCGAATTCCGCGCAGCCGTGAGTCCTGGGACAACAGCAGAAACGCCTCCATCAGAGCGAACGGTTGTCGCGAAAAGACCTGAGGGCCGACAGCCTCAAGCATTCCGTCAACGGCGCGAAAACGGCGGTTAATTCGCACGGTATTCTTTTTGCCCGGGTGCAGAATAGCCTCTTCAAAATGCTGTAGCAGGATTTCGTTCAGCACCCGCAATTCTTTGATGGTGCGGTAAAAGCGTTTCATCAATTTCTCAACGGCGAGTTGCGCTGAGTCCTTGTAGCGAAACTGGCGAGCAATTTCGTGCTGGTAGTCAAACAACAATCGATCCTCGCAGCGGCCAGTCAGGAAATGTAGTGCGTTTCTGAGCTGCCATAGAAAGTCACGCCCCTTAAGGAGGGCGTTCATTTCGCCTTCGGTTAAAAAGTCCTCGGTTTTAAGCTCCCGAAGATCAGGAGTGCCGAAATAACGTTGCGCGACCCACTGGATAGTCTGAATATCACGCAGCCCTCCGGGCCCTTCCTTAAGGTGCGGCTCAAGGTTATAAGCGGTGTCGCCGTAACGGGCGTGGCGTACAATCTGTTCGCGCAGTTTTGCTGCGAAAAACTTGCGGGCAGGCCACATCTTATTTGTCTGAATTTTCTTTTTTAACCTCTCAACCAGGCGCCCGTCTCCGATCAGCAGGCGGGCCTCCATCAGGTTGGTCACGATGGTAATATCAGATGCCCCCTGCTGAGCACATTCTTTAAGAGTCCGGGTGCTGTGGCCGACTTCAAGTCCCATATCCCATAGAAATCGGATAAAAGCTCCGATGAATGCGCCTTGTTCACCAGTCGCTTGACCGTTAAGCAGAAATAGCAGGTCAATGTCAGAGTAAGGGTGTAACTCCGCTCGCCCGTAGCCGCCGACCGCTATCAGTTCCATTGAGCCTTTGTCAGCACCGGTAGTGGGGAGATCATCCCAGGCACGCTGTAAAAGCGAATCGACAAGCCAACTGTGAGCCTGAAGTATTTCTTCGGCCCCGGCGCCAGCGGCATAAGATTCTCCAAGTGCCGCCCGGCCCCGTTTTAGAGCATCCTTAAAGAGCTCAAGCAACCCGGACTTGCCCTGCGCCGATTCAAAAAGGGAATCGGAACTGAATATTGTTTCCCGGACGATGCGCACGGTTAAAGCTTATGGCTTGGGTGCCGTTAGGATCTCGACGCCATTATCGGTTACAGCAAGAGTATGCTCCCATTGGGCGCTTAGGGAATGATCTTTGGTGACCACTGTCCATCCATCCGACAGCAGCCGGGTCTCGGGTCGACCGGCGTTAATCATTGGCTCTATCGTAAACGTCATTCCGGGCTTGATCTCCAGGCCCTGACCGACGGTTCCGTAGTGCAAGACCTGCGGGTCTTCATGAAAACCCCTGCCGATGCCGTGGCCACAATACTCTCGCACCACAGAAAATCCAGCGGCCTCGGCATGCTGTTGTATTGCCGCACCGATATCGCCCAGGCGACTCCCAGGTCGAACCGTCGCGATTCCTTTTTCCAGACATTCCTGGCATGTCTTAATCAGGCGGCGGCCGAGGATAGACGTCTGGCCTACGGCGAACATCCGGCTCGCGTCGCCGTGGAATCCATCCTTAATTACGGTGATATCGACATTAATAATATCGCCGTTTTTTAGACGCTTTCCACCAGGAATTCCGTGGCAGATGACATGGTTGACGCTGGTACAGATGGACTTGGGGAATCCCCGATAGTTTAAGGGAGCAGGGATTGCATCAAGTGCATCGACGATGAAACTATGACAGATCTGATCCAATTCAAGTGTCGTCACACCGGGTTGAATATGTGGACCGATCATATCCAGCACTTGCCGGGTGAGATCCCCGGCGATGCGCATTTGGGTCAGATCGAAATCCGATTTCAGGTGAATTGGCATAGGGTTTGTGGTCCTCGAAACTCCGTAATTCTAGTCCAAATGAAGACAGCCAGACTTTATGAGTTACGCTCATTCAGGGGTCTGCCCTAGAGGTGGCGTAACACGCGTCGAGCCGTTAGAATACGCCCCCCCAATCCTGGTGTGGTTTTATATTCGGACGTCCGGGTGCTCTCGTGAACGATATCACGGGGGTCGGCGTTCGAGGCCGCTCTGAATCCTAACCCGAAAGGAGAACAACATGACTGACGTTTCGATGCGCCAGATGCTGGAGGCCGGCGTACATTTTGGCCACCAAACGCGTTTTTGGTCACCGAAGATGAGCCCTTATATCTTTGGTGCACGCAATAAAATTCATATTATCAATCTGGAGAAAACGCTCCCGCTGTATCGGGACGCGATGAATTTCCTCGGCAGCGTTGCGACAGGGAAAGGCAAAATCCTTTTTGTCGGCACCAAACGCCAGGCCAGTAAAGCGGTTCGTGAAGAGGCGATGCGCTGCAACTGCCCGTTCGTTGATCATCGTTGGCTTGGCGGCATGTTAACCAACTTTAAGACGGTAAAGAATTCAATTGCCCGACTGGTGGAATTGGATGAAATGGCGAGCAGTGGTACTAGTGTCGGCCTTACTAAAAAAGAGACCCTGATGCTCGAGCGTGAGCGGGCCAAGCTTGATAGAAGTCTTTCCGGAATCCGTGAGATGAAAGGGCTGCCTGATGCCTTGCTGGTGATTGATGTTGATCATGAGCGAATCGCGGTGTCGGAGGCACGCAAACTGGGAATTCCAGTTGTGGGCGTTTGTGATACCAATAGCTCCCCTGATGGAATTGACTACCCGATCCCAGGTAACGATGACGCGCTTCGGGCGATCAAACTCTATTTGGGCGGTGCGGCGGATGCGATTCTCGAGGCCAGGGCCGTTGCGGCGCCGGTGATCGAAGGAGATGCCAATGACTACGTTGAGGTAACCGAGGAAGCTCCTGTCGACATCAAAACGGAGCCTGAGAAGTCGCCACAAGATGGCCCGGGACAAGGTGCTGCGGGCGACGGTACGCCTGAAAAAGCCTCTGGCGATCCAGAGATTTTAGTTGAGTCAGGAAATGTTCCCAGTGACAAACCCAATGACGAACCCAGTAGCAAAGATGTACAGGCGAAACCAGAGTCCTGATCCAATCTTGGCCAGTTTAATTAGCAAAAGGATAACTGATGGCAATTACCGCAACCCAGGTTAAAGAGCTTCGTGAGCGCACCGCAGCGGGGATGATGGAATGCAAAAGGGCGCTTACTGAAACTGACGGTAATATGGAAAGCGCGATTGAGTTGCTGCGTAAAAATGGAGCCGCGAGTGCCGAAAAAAAATCCGGCCGGATTGCAGCAGAAGGAGTCATTGCTTTAGCCATAGACCCTGACCAATCCCACGGTGTACTTGTCGAAATAAACTGCGAGACTGATTTTGTTGCGAAAGATCAGTCGTTTCTCGCTTTCTCGAAGGAATTGACCAAGACAGTGCTGGCCGAACACCCGACTGATATATCGGCCGTGTCATTGATGTTGCTCTCCGGGGGGAAATCAGTTGAGGAGACTCGACAAACCTTGATCGCAAAGATTGGGGAAAATATTTCTGTTAGGCGGTTCGAAGTGATCCAAGGAGAGCCAGGAGAGGTATTTGGCTATTCTCACGGCACTCGCATAGGCGTGCTGGTGAAGATGGTCAATTCCGATACTCCCAGCCTGGGTCGCGACATTGCGATGCACGTGGCGGCCAGCCAACCGGTGTGTATCGACGAAGCCGGGATGCCTTCCGATGTACTCCAAAAGGAGCGGGACATCTATAAGGCTCAAGCGATCGACAGCGGTAAGAGCGACGAAATCGTTCAGAAAATGGTTGAAGGGAAGGTTCGCAAATTCTTGAAGGACAACACATTGGTGGGCCAGCCTTTTGTTAAAGACCCGGATACAACAGTTCGGGATTTGCTGAAGGCCCACGGGGCAGTTGTAGTCGCGGTGCCTCGATTCGAAGTGGGTGAGGGATTAGAAAAGCGAGCCGACGATTTTGTTTCGGAGGTAATGGCGCAGGCGCAGGCGGGCTGACCAGTGCAAAGACGGGGCGGTTCGTCTCCAGCCCGTTTTCTGGTAAAGCTGAGTGGAGAAGCCCTGGGCGGGCCTTCAGGTGTCGGTGTCGATGGCACTGCCGTAGCCAACATTGGGCGCGAGGTCGCCCAAGCCCACAACCAAGCTGAAGGTTTAGCGGTTGTTATCGGAGGAGGGAACTTTTTCCGTGGTGGCCGATCGCTACCCTGGTCGCTCGACCGGGTAACCGGTGACCACGTGGGGATGCTGGCGACAGTGATGAACGGGTTGTTGTTGCACGATTGGTTTAAGAGTTCCGGTGTTCGGGTTTCAGTTTTTTCAGCCCTGCCGGTATCCGGAGTAATCCAGCCGTATAACCCTCATCGGGTCCGAGAAGATCTGGCGCAGGGAATACTGGTAATCCTGGCAGGCGGGACCGGAAATCCCTATTTCACGACCGATACTACTGCTTGTATCCGGGGGTTAGAGATCGGCGCGACTGCTGTTATTAAGGCCACCCGCGTGGACGGGGTTTTTGATCGTGACCCGGAGACCGATTCATCAGCAATGCGGTATGATCGAGTCACGTTTGATATTGCAATACAAAAGGGCCTAGCCATTATGGACTCGACCGCGTTTGCGATTTGCCGGGACAACAAATTGAAGGTTCGGGTTCTCGATATCGCTAAACCCGGCAATCTGGCCCGCGCGGTCCAAGGAGAGCCAGTGGGTACTTTAGTGACCTGGGAAGAGGAGGCTGAATGATCAACGAGATCCTGATCGACGCTGAGCGGCGGATGAAAAAAAGCAGCGAAGCGGTTGCCGCCGAGTTCACGCGTATCCGAACCGGAAGAGCGAGCCCCGCACTTCTCAACCACATAATGGTTGACTACTATGGTAGCTCAGTGCCGATCGCACAGGCCGCGACGATCAGCGTTTCTGACGCTCGAACTTTGCAAGTCCAAGCCTGGGAGAAAAGTATGGTTGCTGCGATTGAAAGAGCGATAATGGAGTCAGATCTCGGATTGAACCCGATGACCGCCGGTGAAGTCATCCGAATTCCCTTGCCAGTCTTGAGCGAGGAGCGGCGAATCGAGATGACAAAAATCGTGCGGCACGAAGGAGAGAATGGCAAGATTGCTATCCGGAACATTCGACGGGATGCACTTGGCGACGCGCGCGATCTGGTAAAGGAAAAAGAAATCGGCGAAGATGAAGAAAAGCGTGCCGAGGCTGAAATTCAGATTCTTACTGATCGTTTCGTTGGGCTGGTCGAACAAATGGTCTCGGAAAAAGAAACCGAGGTAATGGAGGTCTGAAGTTGGGCGTCAAAGCGCCACCTCCCATTGATCGCGGCGAGTTATCCACAGAGCCGACGAAAAACCGCTTGGTACCGCGGCATGTGGCGGTGGTGATGGATGGCAACGGTCGCTGGGCCCAGGTCCGGGGAAAAGCCAGAATTCAAGGCCACCGCCGTGGTGTCGAGACTGCCAGGCAATTGACCTCACTGTGCGGTCGGGCTGGCGTCGAATACTTGACACTTTTTGCATTTAGTAGCGAGAACTGGAAACGCCCGCCAGAAGAAGTGCGTTTTTTGACCCGCCTACTCATTAGCTCGCTCGAAAACGAGATTTCCCGCCTTCAGGAGAATCAGATTCGGCTGAATGTCATCGGAGATTTTCGACCCTTTGGGCAAAAAGTGGAAGAATTAATCGCACGCGCGCGTGAGCAAACCTTTAGTAACACGGCGATGACGCTGACCATTGCGTTGAATTATGGGGGGCGCTGGGATCTGACCAACGCAGTTCGAGAACTCGCAACAGCCTGTGAAGAACGACGTATGACGGCGAGCGATATCGACGAGTCGATTCTAAGTCAGGCCCTCAGTACCGGGAACCTCCCCGACCCCGATCTATTCATTCGAACGGGCGGAGAAATCCGGCTTAGTAATTTTCTGTTGTGGCAGTTGGCTTATACCGAACTCTTCTTTACTGACAGCCTGTGGCCTGACTTCAGCGAAGAGCACTTTGAGCAAGCACTCGACGCTTACCAACGTCGACAGCGCCGATTTGGCCAGACCGGCGATCAAGTGACAACATGAATTTGAGGAGTGGTTGAATGTTCAGGCAACGGCTTGTGACTGCGGTTGTACTGGGCTTCGCAGCGGTCGCCGGTGTACTGTATCTGCCGACCCCGCTCGTCGCTTTACTGACAACGCTGATGGCAATGACAGCAGCCTGGGAGTGGATTCACTTGCCACAGGTGCCACCGAAAAAACACCTCGCGTGGCTGTACGTTGTGGCGATTGGTGGCCTCGTTCAGGTGGGATGGCGGGTCTTTGACCAGTTCTCTGAAGCAGTGTTTGTGGGGGCGGCGATATGGACAGTCTTGTTAGGAGTGGTCGCGGTTCGAAAATATCAAAATAGCAAGCAGATGGTTTCGCCCAGTTTGATATTGGGAGTAGTTGTGATCGTCCCAGCTCTGGCGACGGTGCCGGTCTTGCATGGACAAGCGAACTTCGGCCCTCATCTGGTACTGGCAATATGCGCGGTCATCTGGATAGGCGACATTGGTGCGTATGGGATAGGCAAGCGTTGGGGCTTTAGGCTGCTGGCCCCGAACATTAGCCCGGGGAAGACGGTTGAAGGTGCCCTAGGCGGAGGCTTGCTTGCGGTCGCGACGGGGGTAGTGGCAATAACAACCATCACTGGGCCGGCGGTTTCTCTTGCTTGGTTAGTGTTGGCGATGGTGTTGGTGAGTGCTGCTGCAGTTCTTGCGGATCTACTAGAGAGCATGGTGAAACGAGCTAGCGGAAAAAAGGACAGCGGACAGCTGCTGCCAGGCCATGGTGGTCTGTTGGATCGAATCGATAGCTTGTTGGGAGCAGTGCCGATATTCACTGCCCTTTGGTTTTTTTGGCTTAACCCCGCGACCCTTGGCTAGAGCGCTGGTGTTTCAGTCGGTCGCTGTCTTGGGAGCAACCGGCTCAATCGGGACGAGCACCCTGGAGGTTATTCGACTTCATCGGGACCGTTTTCAGGTTTTGGCTCTCAGCGGCTGGCACCAGGCAGAGGCGCTTGGGAGGTTGGCTCAGGAATTTAGGCCGAAAACGATTGTTGTCGCGCCAGGGCTCGCAAAAACTGTTCGCCGGGTAGCAGGGCTGACAGAAGGCGAGACGGTCGTTCTGGAGGGCGCCGATGGGCTCGTTCAGATTGCTTCTTCCGAGCAAATCGACACCGTGGTCACCGGGGTTGTTGGGGCGGCAGGGCTTGCTTCCACCTATGCGGCCGTTTGTGCCGGTAAGCGCGTACTGGTCGCCAACAAAGAACCGCTGGTTATGATGGGCCCACTGCTTATCCGAAAAGCCAATGAGACCGGCGCGCAGATTCTGCCGACTGACAGTGAGCACAATGCAGTATTCCAGTGCCTTCCCGAAGCCAGCCAACAACAGATTCTCGGCGGTGGCAAGCTGAATTCGACTCCTGGACTGGGACGCCAGATCGTTGGGATAACGCTCACAGCCTCTGGAGGGCCGTTTTTGCGAACCCCGGCAAGCGAGTTAGGGCGGGTCACGGTCAAGCAGGCGGTAAAACATCCAAACTGGAAGATGGGGTCTAAGATCTCCATTGATTCCGCCACGCTGATGAACAAAGGCCTTGAGCTCATTGAAGCCTGTGCACTATTTAACTTGCCTGAGTCCCAGGTTGATGTGGTTGTTCACCCACAAAGCGTCGTGCATTCTCTGGTTGAATTTCAAGATGGATCGATGTTGGCGCAAATGGGAAGCGCCGATATGAGAATTCCAATTGCGTATTCGCTATCCTACCCGGAGCGGATTGTATCTGGGGCGAAACCGCTTCGGTTGACTGAGATCGCCAGATTGGATTTTGATAGGCCGGATATCGGACGCTTTCCTTGCTTGCGGCTCGCCCGGGAGGCAGCGCGGACGGGCGGTAATGCTCCAGCAATCCTGAATGCCGCGAACGAAATTGCGGTACAGGCCTTCCAGGATAAAATATTGGGTTTTATGAATATTCCAGAATTGATAGAGAGAGTTCTTGAGGCGTGCCCATATGAATCGATCACAGACATTAACCAGGTTCTCAGTGTTGATCTTATGGCACGGCGGGTTGCCAGAGAGATTCTTCAGGCGAAATCCTGGCCTAAAACCGTTTCGGGAAACTGAGTGTAGATCATGAGTGTAGTGACTAATTTGGGTTTTTTCCTCCTGGCCGTCGCCGTGTTAGTCAGTTTTCATGAATTCGGGCATTTTATTGTCGCTCGTTGGATGGGTGTTAGGGTGCTCAAGTTTTCGGTTGGTTTCGGCCGCACAGTTTGGCGCTGGCAAACGGATCCTGACAAAACCGAATACGCGATCGGGCTTGTGCCGCTCGGGGGTTATGTGCAAATGCTTGATGAGCGCGAGGGTGAGGTCGAGCCCAGTCAAAGACATCTCGCGTTTAACCGAAAAAGCCTTGTCCGGCGTTCAGCGATTGTTTTGGCAGGCCCGGCTGCCAACCTGTTACTTGCAGTGTGTTTGTATTGGGTAACTGGACTGATAGGCGGTAGTGATCTTGCCCCGATCGTCAAGACCGTGGTACCGGGTAGCCCGGCTGCTGCAGCTGGCTTCCGGGAGTCGGACCGAATCGTATTGATTGATGGCCGTGCTGTTCAGGGGTGGAGCCAGCATCGGCTTTATTTGCTTAATCAGGTATCGCGTGAGCGAGCACTGCATTTCGATGTAGAACGTGGCGAGAGTCAGTTGATCCGACTGACCATCCCTGCGGTCGCGTTTGAGGGCGCGTCCTTTGAGCCCTCAGTACTCGCAAGAACTGTGGGGCTCATCCCTCGCCTACCAGTCCTCCCGGCAGCCGTGGGAGCCGTTCTCGAGGGTGGTCCAGCCGAGCGTTCAGGTCTACAGGTTAATGACCTGGTTCAAAAGATTGACGGGAAAGCAATCGAGGGCTGGGGTGATCTGGTTAATGTCGTTGGTGCGAATCCAGAGCGTGAACTGTCCTTTAGAGTCTTAAGGGCTGGGGAGACTTTGACAGTGCGGATTACCCCCGAATCGACCCGGATTGAGGACAAGCTTATTGGCCGGATTGGCATTCAAAGTCGGCCGGGCGGAGGCTTGGCGGACCACTTGGTACAGGTTCGGTACGGGCCAGTTGCCGGCGTCACCCACGCGGTTGAGACGACCTGGTTGATGTCATCTCTGACCGTGCGGCTGCTGGCAGATATGCTGGTTGGAAAGGCATCTACCGAAAGCATCAGCGGGCCGGTCTCAATCGCCCGTTACGCTGGCCAGTCTGCAAAACTCGGACCTGTCCAGTTTTTGCTTTTCCTGGCTGTGCTGAGCGTCAGTCTGGGCGTCCTGAACCTCCTTCCAATTCCGGTATTAGACGGAGGCCACCTGGTTTATTTTTTGGTTGAGGCAATTCAGGGAAAGCCAGTTTCCCAGCGGGTTATGCAATGGGGTCAGCAACTGGGGATAGGTATAATTATCCTGTTGATGGCCCTGGCGTTTTATAATGACATCCTGAGCCTGCTGAGATAACACCTCAAATGATTAATTCCCCTAACGCAATATCCGGTCTGACAAAAATCGCAGCCCTACTGTTGAGTGGTTGGCTGCTCAGCGCCCAAGCGCTAGAAGGCTTCGTAGTGAGCGATATTCGTGTGGAGGGCGCACAGAATATCGAAGTAGGTACTATTTTCAATTACCTCCCGGTCAAGGTAGGGGACACCATTGACAACGATCTAAGCAACCAGTCGATCAAGGCGTTGTTTGCTACAGGGTTTTTTCGTGATGTGGAGCTTCGCCAGGAAGGCAACGTGCTGGTCGTCATTGTCGCCGAACGACCCGCGATCGCAAGCGTCGAGTACAGCGGCAACAAAGACCTGTCGGACGAAAAAATTGATGAGGCACTTAACCAGACCGGCGTTACCGAAGGGCAAATTTTCAACGACCCATTGCTCGAACAGTTAGTGCAAGCGATCGAGGAGAGGTACTTTGCCCGCGGACGTTACTCCGCCAGCGTTGATGCGGTTGTTACCCCATTGGATCTTAACCGGGTCGCGATCTCACTTGATATCGACGAGGGGCGTATTGCCCGGATTAAAGAGATCAACATTATCGGCAACGAGGCTTTCTCCGAGTCCGAGTTGCTCTCCGAGATGTCATTGAGCGAGGAAAGCTGGCACAGCGCGATTTCCCAAAGTGGGCGATACGCTAAGGAGGAATTGCTCGCAGATATTGAGAGCTTGCGAAGTTTTTACCTCGACCGGGGCTTCATGAATTTTCAACTACTCTCGTCAGATGTTTCTATTAGTCAGAATAAACAGGACATCTTTATTAGCCTGGCGCTTGCCGAAGGAGAGCGTTTTTCAGTTGGTGAGATAGCAGTTGAGGGGGGCGGGGGCTTTTCAGCACAAGATTTGATTGCGCTGGTTTCAATGGTCGAAGGTGAATTCTTTTCGCGAAAAGACCTGGTAGCATCGCGTTCGGCCATAGAGCAACTACTGGGTGATCATGGCTACGCGTTTGCTAATGTAAACACCATCACAGATATTGGTGAGGATACCCAACGTGTCGACTTCGTCTTTGCCGTCGACCCTGGGCCGTTAGTTTATGTCCGCAAAATCAACATTTCAGGAAACCAGGCTACTCGCGATGAAGTGATACGGCGCGAGGTCCGGCAGTTGGAATCGTCAGTATTTTCGGCTGAAAAAATCCGACGCTCCCGTGAGCGGATTAGACGTCTGGGCTTTTTCGATGATGTCAATATTGAAACGGCATCGGTTCCCGGAGCTGTTGATCAGGTTGATCTGGCTATCTCTGTTAAGGAGCGGGCGACTGGTAATTTTATGTTTGGCGCCGGCTACGCAGACTCTGACGGGCTTTTTCTGGTAGCTGAGGTCCATCGGGCGAATCTTTTCGGTACAGGACGAGAGCTGAGTTTTGAGGTTGAAGTTTCCAAGATCGATCAAGTTTTCGATATTGAGTACCGCAATCCCTACCATACCGCAGAAGGCGTAAGCCGCGCGTTTTTTCTAAAGCGTGAGCAGATTGATACGGAATCGGCGACTACAGCTGATTATTCGTCGCAAACCACTGGCGCAGGGATTCGCTACAAAATTCCTATGTCTGAATACAATGCGTTGAGTTTCAGCGCTGCGTTCGAGCAGATCGACCTTGAGGAGAACCTCAACACGCCACTTGAATATAGGTCGTTCATAGATTTGCACCCGGACAATACCAATTTCAACCTGAGCACTGGGTTTTCTAAAGACACGCGAGACAGCATCTTTTTCCCCAAAACTGGCTTTTACCGGCGAATCTCAGGGGAGGCGGCCATACCAGGAAGCGATCTTGAATACTATAAAGTATCTCTTAGGGGGAGTTGGTATCGCAGGCTGGCCGGCCGCCTGGTTCTTAGTTTACGCGGTGATGTGGGCTACGGGGATGGCTACGGAGGCCTTGATCAATTGCCATTCTTTAAAAACTACTATGCCGGGGGCGCATCCAGTGTTCGAGGCTTTGAGTCCCGTTCATTAGGTCCTGTCAGCAGTGACCTGGAATCCGACCCGTTGGGCGGCAATGTCCGTACGGTAGCGAGTATCGAAATGTTTGCGCCCATTCCTGGGCTTGAAGATGGTAACGACAAACGCCTTAGTGTATTTTTTGATAGTGGCCAGGTTTTCGGGGAAGATCAGAATTTCGAGTTTGACCAGTTGCGGTTGAGCTTTGGCGCTGGGTTTCACTGGTTCTCGCCGGTCGGGCCAATCTCTTTGAGTTATGCGCAACCACTGAATGACAAGGCAGGAGATGATGTTAAGAAGATTCAATTTACCTTGGGCGCAGTGCGCTGATCCGTTGAATCCGAGCCGATGTTAAAAAGCACAAAAAGCAAAACCGGCAAGCACTGGGCAGTGCCGATCTTGGCTGTTATTACTTTGTTTGCTTCGGCGGCCCATGCGCAGCAAGTTGTTCGAATTGGATTTATCGATCCCGTGCGACTGATTGAGCAGGCTCCTCAGGGTGGCCGGGCCCTGGAACAATTGGAGATCGAGTTCCAGCCCTCGAATGAAAGTCTGATGAAACAGCACAATCGAGTTCAGGAGATGGAAGCTGAGCTTGAAAAAAATATTCTGGTCATTAGTGCCAGCGATGCGCAGGTGCGGCAACGGGAAATAGATAATCTGAAACGACGACTTAAACGATCACAGCAGGAAGCCCGTGAGGACTATAACCTGCGGCGCAACGAAGAAGTAGGAAAGCTCCAGGCACTGGTCCGAGAGATCGTCGTCGAACTCGCAAAAGAACAAGGCTATGACCTCATCATAGAGCAAGCGGTTTACGTCAGCGAAGCGGTAAATCTCACTGACGAGGTGCTTGGGCGTCTTGCCCAATTGCCATAGGGGGCAATTTATAGGATGCCCGCCGATCTTTTCCAATCCCCTCGCTTCTTCTACGACACCTTGCTTTGATGATCGGTTTGCGGCCTCCAGACAACAGGACTATTTGATAAAAAATGGAAATCGACATTCATCGAATTGAGGATATTCTGCCTCATCGTTATCCGTTTCTTCTTATCGATAGAATCACCGATGTCACCCCGGGGGAGAGTCTTAGAGCTTTAAAAAACGTCACGATTAACGAGCCATTTTTTGGTGGCCACTTCCCTCATCGCCCCGTATTTCCCGGGGTGCTCATGCTTGAGAGTATTGCGCAAGCCTCGGCGGTCTTGGTTAGCCTCATTATTGACGCGAAAGCCAGCCGCAAAAACGTGTATCTTTTTGCCGGTGTCGACAAGGCGCGTTTCAGATCTCCTGCCGAGCCGGGAGATCAGCTCATCATTGATATTACGCTCGGCGCTCATAGACGGGATTTGTGGCGCTGTTCGGGTCTGATAACGGTGGATGGGAAGACCGTTTGCACCTCGGACGTGTTGTTTACCCACAGGCCAATTGAGTGATAGATGATCGCGCTGCCATCCACCCGGATGCACGAATTGGTTCAGATGTCAGCATCGGCCCCTTTACGATCGTTGAGGCCGGTGTAACGATCGGTTCAGGTACCCGCGTGGGGTCACATGTCGTGATTCGGGAGGGGACCCGCCTGGGACAGGACAACCGTATTTATTCTTTCGCCTCGATCGGAGAAGATCCACAGTTCGCCGGATATTCTGGGGAGAATACCGTCCTTGAGGTCGGTGATAACAACGTTATTCGCGAATATGTAACCTTGAACCGAGGCTCACCCGCTGGTACAGGTACTACCCAGATCGGCAGCCATAATTTTCTCATGGCTTATTGCCATATCGCGCATGACAGCGTGCTGGGAGATCACATCGTTTTCGCTAATGGCGCGAGCCTCGCCGGGCACGTTGTGGTGGGTGATTACGCGATTTTGGGCGGCTTCACACTGGTTCACCAGTTTTGTAGAGTGGGTGCTCACTGCCTCACTGGGATTGGTACTGTCGCCTTAAAAGATGTCGCTCCTTACGTCATTGTGGCAGGTAATCCAGCAAAAAGTTACGGAGTCAATGTTCGTGGTCTCCGTCGCCGCGGCTTTGGCGAAGATCAAATCGTTGAATTAAAAAAAACCTACAAGGAAGTCTTCCGTAATACCGCCCGCACCAATACGGAGTCGATTTCCTGCAACAAGGCTTCACCAGGTAGCTCGCCCAGTGCACAACTACTGACGTTTGCTGGCGAGTCCCGGCGCGGCCTTATTCGTTAGCGCTCGCCCAATGGAAGGTGCTCTTCGCTTAGGGGTGGTTGCGGCCGAAACCTCAGGGGATAAATTGGGGGGTGGAGTAGTCCGGGCGTTGCGGAGCCGCTACCCCAAGTTAACGATTCGGGGCATCGGCGGGCCTGAACTTGCGTCGGAAGGGTTGGAATCTCTGTGTGATATTCACGACCTTTCGGTAATGGGCTTAGAGGATATCGTGCGCAAACTGCCACGGGCCTTATTGCTCCGTCGCAGACTCTTTCAGGATTTCCTAAAGGATCCGCCGGACGTTTTTCTGGGAATCGATTCTCCGGACTTCAATTTGACGCTAGAGTCGTGGCTGCGCGGCGCCGGAATACCTGTCGCACACCTTGTCAGCCCAACGGTCTGGGCCTGGCGGGGCTATCGGGTTAGGAAGATTAGACGTGCGGTGGACCGCATGCTGGTGCTGTTTCCTTTTGAAGAGGCGTTCTACCGTGAGCGTGGGGTACCAGCCACTTTTGTAGGACACCCGGCGGCGGACGAAGTAGCCGACCTTAATCGAGCGAACGCACGTCGGTGCCTGGCTGTTGCGCCTGGCAAACGTGTCGTCTCGATTCTTCCCGGGAGTCGGGTATCTGAAATCAAGCACCTCGCTCCTGTGTTTACCCAAACGATAAACAAGTTGGCGCTAACCGATCCAGACCTTGAGTTCTTGCTGCCTTTTGCCAGCGCGAAAGTCCGCGAGACGTTCTTTGAAGCTGTTGGCGAGAGCGCATCTTTGCCACAGGTCAGGTTTCTCGATGGGCAGGCCCGAACTGCACTTGCGGCGAGTGATGCGGCGTTGTTGGCCTCTGGGACGGCTGCGCTTGAGGCAGCACTGCTGGGGTGTCCTATGGTCGTTGCTTACCGCGTGTCGGCCGCGTCCTTCTGGCTTGCCCGGATGCTGGCGACAACACGATACGTGTCGATGCCCAATCATTTAATGCCGACCCCGTTGGTACCAGAGTTTTTGCAGGATCAAGCTGATCAATCTAATCTGAGTGGCGCTATTGCCAGGTTACTGAATGCGCCGGACCACCGTAATGAGATGCTCCAAGGGTTAAGTGGGATTCGCGACAGCCTTCAAAGAGATGCGAATTACAACATTGCTCGGCTTCTCGGGGAGCTTGCCTTCGGATGACTGGAGCTTATGGGCCGGTGATTGCCGGTGTTGATGAGGCGGGTCGAGGACCACTCGCTGGCCCGGTAGTGGCTGCAGCGGTAATACTGTCGCATTCGGTAGACCTGAGTGGTTTAGCTGACTCCAAGGCTTTGACCCAGAAACGCCGCGAGGCTATTGAGCCCAAAATTCGAGAATTGTCGTGGGATTGGTCGATTGGTGCGTCTTCTCCCGGAGAAATAGATCGGTTGAACATTCACCAGGCAACCCTTTTGGCTATGCGCCGAGCGATCCTTGGGCTCAAGCGGGTCCCAGACTACGTTCTGGTCGATGGCTGTTTCTATCCGCGCGTACCTTATCCAGGCGAAGCAATAGTTCGTGGCGATCAAAGCCAGCCAGTCATCTCGGCGGCTTCTATTTTGGCCAAGGTGTTTCGTGACCGTTATATGAGGGGTCTCGATGCGCGAATTACCGGCTATGGTTTTTCTCGTCATAAGGGGTATCCTACGAAGGCACACCTGGAGGCTTTACAGGTTCTGGGCCCGTGCCGAGAGCATCGTCAGTCTTTTAAGCCTGTGTTAGCAGTGTCCTAAAAGAATCACCATCGCGATATTTAAGGAAAGCATGGCACGATGAACAGCCAAGTGCCTTTTGTACACCTGAATGTTCATACCGAATATTCGCTTGTAGATGGCATCGCCAGGGTTAAAGAGTTGGCTGCATCCGTCCGCGATGCGCATATGCCCGCAGTTGCGATGACTGATGTTTCTAATATGTACGCCGCGGTTAAATTCTATCGCGCCTGTAAGGAGGCGTCCGTCAAGCCACTCCTGGGCACAGAGATTACAGTCTGTGGCGATGCTGACGATCGAGCGAAGGGTCAGATGATCCTGCTGTGTCGTAATAATAATGGGCTCCAACGTCTGGGACGGCTACTTACCCAGACTTACGTCCGTCCCCGGTCGAGTCACGGAATTACAATCACAAGGAACGAGCTGTTTGACGCGGCGGACGACCTGATCGTAGTGTCAGGCGGCATTGATAGCGATGTGGCCGTGTTGCTGCGGGCTGGGCACCCAGACCAGGCCTTAGAACTTCTCATGCAGTACCGAACTGCATTTGGCGACCGTTACTATCTGGAAATAAGCCGGACCGGGCGCCCTGGGGAGAGTGAGTATGAAGTGGGCGTACTTGATCTTGCCGAAAAAACGGGAATCCCGCTGGTCGCCTCAAATGTGGTCCGCTTCCTGGGCGCGGCTGATTTTGAGGCCCATGAGATCCGTGTCTGTATTCACGAAGGTCGAGTGATCGATGACCCTAGGCGGCCAAGGCGATTTACGGATCAGCAATATCTGCGAAACGGCGCTGAAATGACCGAGTTATTTTCAGATTTACCATCGGCTGTTGAAAACTCTATCCAGATTGCACGGCGTTGTAACGTATTTCTTGATTTCGAGTCGACCCATATGCCCCAATTTCCCTTGCCCGGAGGGCGTTCGGCTGAAGATGAGCTACTCGCTCAGGCCAGGACGGGGCTGGAAGCATTTCAGCAAACAAAGCCAGATCTTGACCGCCTAATTTACCAGGAACGACTGAAAACCGAGGTCGACACTATCAATGGGATGGGATTTGCTGGATATTTTCTTATCGTTGCGGATTTCATACGCTGGGCTATCAGCAATGGTGTTCCGGTCGGCCCGGGCCGGGGATCCGGGGCAGGCTCGCTGGTCGCATTCGCTCTTGGGATTACCCGACTGGACCCGATCCGTTATGGACTCCTATTTGAGCGGTTCTTGAACCCAGAGCGGGTTTCACTGCCTGATTTTGATATCGATTTCTGCATGGTTGGGCGGGATCGGGTGATTGACTATGTCAGCGGTAAGTATGGCGCGGAAAAGGTCGCTCAGATAATTACCTATAACAGCCTTGCGGCCAGGGCGGTGGTTCGCGATGTTGGTCGAGTGATGGGTATGCCTTACGGGTTTTGCGATGTGTTGGCCAAACTGATTCCTTTTGAAGTGGGAATGACCCTTGAGCGTGCATTGGAGCAGGATGACGAGCTTAGACGGCGGTACCGTGGAGAGGCAGAAGTATCGCAGTTGATTAACAACGCCCGGCGCCTCGAGGGGCTGCCACGCAATGCGGGAAAGCACGCGGGCGGCCTGGTTATCGCGCCTCGTGCGATCTCTGATTTCTCCCCGTTGTACTGGGAGCCAGGCATGACGCAGCCGGTGACTCAGTTCGATAAAGACGACCTTGAAGCGATCGGGCTGGTTAAATTTGACTTTCTGGGCCTGCGCACGCTCACTATCATTGACTGGGCATTGGATCTGGTAAATGCTCGAAGAGCAAAATCCGGTGAGGATCCAATTGTGCTTGACTCACTTGAATTGGATGATCCAAAGGTGTACCGCCTGATCTGTACGGGGCGTACGACTGCATTATTCCAACTGGAATCACGCGGTATGCAGGAACTTATCCAACGCCTCAAGCCGGATCATTTTGAAGAACTCGTCGCGTTGGTGGCGCTGTTTCGTCCTGGACCATTGCAGTCCGGAATGGTTGATGATTTCATTAACCGAAAACACGGCCGTGAGCCTGTTCTTTACGTCCACAAGGCGCTTGAGGAGGTTTTGGAGCCAACCTACGGGGTAATCCTGTATCAAGAGCAAGTCATGAAGATTGCTCAACTGCTTGCCGGCTATAGCCTGGGTGCCGCTGATTTGCTGCGCCGCGCAATGGGTAAAAAAAAGGCCGAAGAAATGGAGAAGCAAAGGCAAGGCTTCATTGATGGCGCAACGGCAAGAGGGGTCGAGGGTGCGATTGCCAGACACATTTTTGACCTGATTGAAAAATTTGCAGGGTACGGATTCAACAAATCGCACTCCGCGGCCTATGCGCTTCTTAGCTACCATACCGGCTGGCTCAAGTGCCACTATCCCGCAGAATTTCTCTCGGCCGCTTTGTCGGCTGATATGGAGCATACCGACAGGGTCGTCATTCTCGTGAATGAAGCGAAGGCGCTCGGTTTGAAACTAAGCCCGCCAGATATCAATCGGGGAGGGCTGAGATTTGAAGTCGCCGAGCGCGATACGATCATTTACGGGTTAGGTGCGATCAAAGGAGTGGGTGAGAAAGCCCTCGAAGACATACTGAGCGAAAGATCCAACGACGGGCCATTTTCAGATCTTTTCTCCCTTTGTCGCCGTATCAACAGCCAAAAGGTCAACAGGAAGACTCTGGACGCCTTGATTTGTGCTGGGGCCTTGGATAGTTTTGGCCAACACAGGGCTGAACTTCTGGGTCACCTCGATGCAGCGATGAACGCAGCCAATCAACATGGGGCAAACTTGTCCTCTGGGCAAGACGATATGTTTGGCCTTGGAGCGGTAAATGCAGTTGTTGAATCTGCATTAGATGTGAGGCCGTGGTCGGAAAGGAAAACACTCGAAATGGAACGACTCAGCCTTGGCCTATATCTGACAGGGCATCCGGTAGATCACCATCGAGCGGAACTCGCAGAGATGACGAGCGGTCCAATCGGGAAAATCAGGGCGCAGCCCGAGCGCGTGATCATACTGGCAGGGCTGATTACGGGGCTGCGGACCTTTCAAAACCGCAGGGGTGAGACAATGGCGTTTTTTCAATTAGATGATCCAACCGGTCGAGCTGATGTCAGTGTGTTTGGCGACCTCTATTCGAAGGTGCGGGGAACCCTCGGCTCGCAAGGCGTGGTGGTTGTCCGGGGTATTTGTGGAACGGACGAGCGCTCAGGATTGCTTGCTGTGAAGGCGGACAGGGTTTTGGCGCTGGAGGATTCGCGAGCTACGCTTTTACGACGGATAGCTGTCCACCTGTCGTCGAGCCGGAAAGGGCCGGCACTTCTGGAAGAATTGCAGCGCCTGCTGTTAAGTCACCAGCCGGGAACTACGGAAGTTGCCTTGCATTACCTTAATCCAAGCGGCGATGAAGTGTGCATGACCTTGGGGTCTGAGTGGCATGTGTTTCCCCGGTCTGATTTACTCGATTCCCTTCGCGAATTAGCGGGTGAGGAGGGGGTCAGGCTTGTTTTCGACCCAACCGCCAGTCTCCAGGAGGTCACCGATTCAAGCCCTATCGCTGCGTAGGACCCGGTGGGTTGTCCGCAGGCGTTAAAATAACGACATCATGGCGAATTCACTGGATTTCGAACAGCCGATTGTTGATCTGGAAGCAAAGATCGAGGAGTTACGGCGTGTCGAAAGTGCGGGCGAACTTGATCTACAAAGCGAGATCGAGAAGTTGGAGCTCAAGAGTCAAAAACTGACTCGGGAGATTTTTTCATCGCTTAGTGCATGGCAGATCACTCAGCTCGCTCGGCATCCGGCCCGACCCCATTCTCTCGACTATATCCCGCGAATCTTCTCCGATTTCCAGGAGCTTTCAGGCGACCGGATGTTTGGTGATGACCGGGCGATTGTCGCGGGGCTGGCCCGTCTAGGGGGTAACGGTGTCGTGGTTGTTGGACATCAAAAAGGGCGCGATACCCGGGAGAAGGTTCGACGGAATTTCGGCATGCCGCGCCCGGAAGGGTACCGCAAGTCACAACGAATTATGAAACTTGCTGCGCGTTTTGGGTTGCCGGTGATCACGCTGATTGACACCCCTGGTGCGTACCCAGGCATCGGCGCAGAAGAGCGGGGACAAAGCGAGGCGATTGCTCGTAGCATCGCGCTTATGGCTGATTTGCCGGTGCCAATAATCTCCGTGGTGATTGGCGAAGGGGGGTCTGGTGGGGCCTTGGCGATCGGCGTATGTGATCGTTTGGTCATGCTGGAATACGCTACTTATTCTGTGATCAGTCCGGAGGGATGCGCTGCGATTTTATGGAAAAGTGCCCAAAAAGCCCAAGTTGCGGCCGAGGCGATGAAACTGACCTCTTCGGGTTTAAAAACCAACAAACTTGTGGATGACATCGTCAGCGAACCTCTGGGAGGGGCGCACCGTGACCCTCTCAAGACCGCTGAAGATTTAAAGGGGTCAATTATTGGGCACCTGACAGAACTGAAACAACTTGAGATCGAGGAAATGCTGGCCCAGCGTTATACACGTCTTCAGGAGTTTGGGCGGTTTAATGAGAGTGCATGAGGGGTTCAAACTCGACTCCGGCAAGGTCCTAGACGCGCTGGTACCTGTCTTCGAAAAATACTCGGGTGGCACAGTGAATATTGCGTTCAGCGGCGGTGTCGACTCCAGTGTGCTACTCCACGCAGCGAGCACTCTTCGACAACGTTACCGGGTATCGCTTCGGGCGCTCCATGTAAACCACAGGTGGTCAGCCCAGTCTGATATCTGGCAGCAGCACTGCGAGGCTGCTTGTAGTACTTTGGATGTGGATTTTTTGACGACCCGATTGGCGGATTCCTTAACTGATGAGCTGCCCAGCGAAACCCTTGCTCGAGCCAAGCGACTTCAATGGTTTGTTGAAGTCGTTGATTTTGGGACACCGCTTCTGACGGCACACCACGCCGATGATCAGGCGGAGACGCTCTTGTTGCGTTTGCTGCGAGGATCCGGTGTTCAGGGGCTAGGAGGGATGCATGATGACCGTAATGTTGGAAACCTTCGGATTCTGCGTCCTTTTTTGCGGTTGTCTCGAGCTGACCTGGAGATGTGGGCAAAGGATTACAGTTTGCAGGCGATAAATGACCCCGGAAACTCAGATACAAGGTTTGAGCGAAATTTTTTGCGCCATGAGATTTTGCCGCGACTGGTGTCGCGGTGGGCCAGTGCCCAGGGAACCCTCAGCCGCGCAGCAGGTTCTTTTCAGGCTACTCAGAGCCTGCTCGATGAGGTTGGACATGAGGACCTGACCGCATGTCGGCGCTCTGTAGATCAATGCTTGCTCGGAGTATATGGAACGCTATCCATTTCAGCTTTAGATAAACTCAGCCCAGCACGCAGGCTCAACCTGTTGCGGTATTGGTTTCGCCTTTTCTCACTTGAAACAGCCAGCGAAAATAGCCTTAGCGAGTTTCTTCGCCAACTTCGCGATGGTGCTTCAGAGTGCGCACCTGTGCTTAGAGTTGGTCAATGCTGGTTACGAAGGTATCGGGATAGCCTTTTCCTATTGCCCGGCGGCCCTGTCGCTCAGGAAAAATATTCAACCAGCAGACCGTGGAATGCCGGGCCGACCCAGATCAAAGGTGCGGATATTGGAATCGAGGGAAAGATAACGGATGGTATGGGTCTGAAACTTTCTTGCCTTAAAGGGGGTCTGTTAGAACTTCGTTGGCAGAAGGGAAATGCTCGGCTCCGCCCGACTGCGAATGGACATCATCGTCGAGTGAAACATCTATTCCAGGAAGCAGGAGTTCCTCCTTGGGAGAGGTCCCGATTGCCTTTGGTCTATTACGCCGATCAATTGGCCTGTGTGCCAGGCGTTGCGGTGGAACACTCTCTTTCGGCTTCGGTTGGTGAGCCTGGCATTCAGATATTGATCTCAGATCTGCGTATTGCCAGTGCCGGGGGCTTAGCGTAGCCGGGAACCGCGGCTTCATTGTATCCACGAGGCTCCTCTGCTATCCTAACCATCCGTCGGGCCAGAGCGCGAAATTCAGTTGGCGCTGCTGCCCGGGCAAACGAGAAATAAAACATGCCCGACGGTACATCTCCAAAATACGCTTTTGTGACCGGTGGTGTTGTCTCATCACTGGGAAAAGGGCTCTCCGCGTCCTCATTGGGAGCGCTTCTGGAGGCTCGCGGGCTCCAGGTTACCCTGATTAAGCTCGACCCGTATATCAACGTGGATCCGGGGACTATGAGCCCGTTCCAACATGGCGAGGTTTTCGTAACCGATGACGGGGCCGAAACCGACCTCGATCTAGGCCACTATGAGCGATTCGTTCGGACACGAATGGGTAAGTCCAATAACTTTACCACCGGACAGATCTATGAACGGGTAATCCGAAAAGAAAGGCGCGGGGATTATCTTGGAGGAACTGTTCAGGTGATTCCCCATATCACTAACGAGATAAAACAGTCAATTCAGGCTGCGGGGGAGGGTTTTGATGTTTGCCTGGTAGAGATCGGCGGTACGGTAGGGGACATTGAGTCGCTACCTTTTCTGGAAGCGATCCGGCAGATGCGTATTGAACTTGGTAGAGCGAATACGATTTTTCTTCATCTCACTTTAGTTCCCGAACTGTTCGCGGCCGGGGAAATCAAGACTAAGCCGACTCAGCATTCGGTTAAAGAGTTGCGCAGTATCGGTATCCAGCCTGATGTAGTTCTATGCCGTGCCCGACAGCCCTTACCCGATGACGCCCGAAAAAAAATATCCCTGTTTACCAACGTCGAGGAATCTGCTGTTATTTCAGCGGAGGATGTCGATAATATTTACTCGATCCCACGGCGATACCACGAACAGGATCTGGATGGCATCGTAGTAAGACATCTGGGATTGCCAACCGCTCAGGCAGATCTGGGGGAATGGGATCGGGTTGTGGAAACCATGGATAACCCCGATTCAGAGGTTACTATTGCGATGGTTGGGAAGTACGTCAGCCTGACAGAGTCCTACAAGTCGCTCTCAGAGGCTTTGGTTCATGCAGGTATCCAGAATCGCACCCGTGTTTCGGTCGTATATATCGACGCCGAGACACTTGAAGAAGGAGACAGTGAATCTCTTGAAAAGGTTGATGCGATTTTAGTGCCAGGTGGCTTCGGTATTCGTGGTTCTGAAGGCATGATCCGGGCCGTAGAGTATGCGCGTACTCGCAAAATACCCTATCTTGGTATCTGTCTTGGTCTGCAGATTGCGATTATCGAGTTTGCCCGTAATGTCGCACTTCTTGAGAACGCGCAGAGTACCGAGTTTGATTCGGCGACGAAAAATCCGGTGGTCGCATTAGTCACTGAGTGGACCCAGTCTGATGGCAACGTCGTCGCGAGGAACGAAAACGACGATCTCGGGGGAACCATGCGACTTGGCGCCCAAGATTCGATACTGAGGCCGGACTCACTGTGCGCGCAGATCTATGGGAAAGCTCGAATTCAGGAGCGCCATCGCCACCGCTATGAGGTGAACAACAACTACCGTGATCAATTTGAGAGCCAAGGGCTGCGTATATCCGGGTGCTCTGAAGATGACCTGGTGGAGATGATTGAATTGCCCGGGCATCCGTGGTTTGTGGCATGCCAGTTCCACCCAGAATTTACGTCTACGCCACGAGACGGACACCCACTGTTCTCGGCTTATGTTGCAGCAATGCTTCAGGCTAAAAGCCAGGGTGGTATAAATAAACCAGAGGCGGTTGACGGGTGAAACTGTTCGGTCGCAAGGTCGGCCGGGGGCAGCCGCTGTTTCTGGTTGCTGGCCCGTGTGTCATCGAAAGCCGTGAGAACGCGCTGGCTACTGCGGTTCGGCTTGCGGCCATAGGTAAGGCACTCGATGTTCTGATCATTTATAAGTCATCGTTCGATAAGGGCAACCGCACCTCTGGTAGATCGTTTCGCGGTCCAGGGCTCGATGAAGGACTTGAAATTCTTCAAATGATTAAAACCCAAACCGGGCTTCCGGTTTTGACTGACGTGCATACGCCGGAACAGGCAACACTTTGTGGCGAGGTGGTGGATGCGCTCCAGACCCCAGCGTTTCTGTGTCGTCAGACCGATTTGATTGAAGCAGCGGCAAAAACAGGGAAACCGGTAAATATTAAGAAAGGTCAATTTTTATCTCCCGGCGAAATGACAAGCGTTGTGGCAAAGGCACGAGCGGTTGGGAACACGGACATCTTGGTTTGTGAGCGTGGGACAACCTTCGGCTACAACAATCTGGTCGTTGATATGCGCTCGCTTGATATTTTGCACAGCCTTGGTTGCCCGGTAGTGTTCGATGCAACCCATTCGGTCCAGTTACCTGGTGGGGCAGGAGACCGATCCGGTGGCCAGAGAGAATTTGTCCCGGTGCTAGCGCGGGCGGCGGTTGGTGCCGGCATTTCCGGACTATTTATGGAAACCCACATCGACCCGGATCAGGCGCTCAGTGATGGACCCAATGCGTGGCCACTGGATAACCTTGAGTCATTGCTGGGGGACTTGCTTGCTCAAGATCGTGTGGTTAAAAGCGGCAGTTGGATCCGAGATGGAATCGCGATATGACCGGTGCCCAGACGGTTTTAGTGCAGATGTGAGCCAAGAGGGTGCTATGAATTTGGTCGTTGAGTCGGTCCTCGGGCGCGAGATTCTAGACTCGCGGGGTTTCCCCACAGTCGAGGCGGAAGTTCGCCTTCGAGGCGGGGCTCATGGTCGTGCGGCCGTGCCTTCAGGCGCTTCCACGGGAAAGCTCGAAGCGTTAGAACTGCGTGATGGTGATCCGCTACGCTACGACGGCAAAGGGGTTCGCAAGGCGGTAGGCAATATTAACGGTGAGATTGCCAGTTGTCTTCGGGGGATGGAAGGGTCGAACCAACGGGCGGCAGATCTAGCAATGATCGGGCTCGACAACACGCCCAACAAGAGCCGGCTCGGCGCAAATGCGATCCTTGCAGTGTCGCTTGCCCTCGCACACGCTGTAGCGCGACAACTCGCCGTTCCTTTGTATCGTCACATTGCCACGTTGCACGGTAACTTGAACCCGACGCGCCTTCCTGTCCCGCAGATGAATATCGTAAATGGCGGAGCCCATGCAGATAATAGCGTAGATTTTCAAGAGTTTATGATCGTGCCTGTAGGCCGGGCCAGTTTTGCTGAGGCGTTACGCGCGGGCGCGGAGATTTTTCACAAACTGCGCCTGGTCTTAATAGCGCAAGGATTGCAAACCGGGGTCGGCGATGAAGGTGGCTTTGCGCCGGACTTTGCTTCCAATGAGAGCGTGGTTACTGCGGTACTTCAGGCCATTGACGACGCCGGGTACCGTGTTGGGGATGAGGTCTACCTTGGGCTGGATCTGGCGAGTTCAGAATTTTACTCAGCAGGGCATTACAATTTAGATTCTGAGGGTCGAAAATTTAGCACGGGGGAATTTATCGACCTGATCTACGACTGGATAACCCGGTTCCCCATTATCTCTGTCGAGGACGCGCTATCCGAGGAGGATTGGGACGGCTGGAAGGCGCTGAGTGCGAGAATCAAAAACAAGGTGCAACTTACCGG
>Ga0209043_1000008_pt1 | contig 161940 bp, 154 predicted proteins | sample SaaInlV_100m_DNA_3_FD_184654 | JGI IMG/M metagenome (GOLD analysis project Ga0209043, IMG submission 184654) | Marine microbial communities from expanding oxygen minimum zones in the Saanich Inlet - SI037_S4LV_100m_DNA (SPAdes) (version 2) | ecosystem: Environmental > Aquatic > Marine >... | reverse complement strand
TTGATTACACCAATCGCAATGAATAAAGAATTACGATTCGCTATTCGTGAAGGCGGCCATACTGTTGGCGCCGGTGTTGTCACTGAGATTGTAGAATAGTTAAGGATAAACTGTGGCTAAACAAACCATACGCATTAGTTTGAAGGCTTACGATCATTCATTGATCGATAAGTCCACGGAAAAAATCGTGAAAACTGCAAAATCTACCGGAGCTATTATTTCCGGACCGATACCACTACCTACCAAACGAACGATTTACACTGTACTGCGTTCGCCTTTCGTAGATAAGAAATCGCGTGAACAGTTTCAGACGAAAATTCATAAACGGTTAATTGATATTTTAAACTCAACACCCAAAACAGTAGAAGCATTGATGAAGCTTGATCTTCCTGCCGGTGTGGATATTGAGATTAAGGTTTAATCATGCGCGGTTTGATTGGTAAAAAGATTGGCATGACTCAGGTCTTCACTGACGGTGGAAAAGCTGTCCCCGTTACTGTTATAGAAGCTGGGCCATGTGTTGTTACACAAATTAAAACCAAAACCTCCGATGGTTATGACGCCATTCAGGTTGGATTTGGTGAAAGAAAAGCGAAGCATTCGAACAAAGCTTTGAATGGTCACTTTGAAAAAGCAGGTACAGAAGCTAAACGCGTTTTGGCTGAATTTGTACCGGTACCTGATTATGATTATAAAGCTGGTCAGTATTTTGGCGCTTCTTTATTTAAAGAAGGTGAATATGTTGATGTAGCTGGAACAACTAAAGGTCATGGTTTTTCAGGCGTGATGAAACGTCACGGTTTTGGTGGAGGTCCAAAAACTCACGGTCAAAGAGAACATCCTCGTTCAGCCGGTTCAATTGGTCAGGCGTCAGATCCGTCTCGTGTTTTTAAAGGTATGAAAATGGCCGGACAGTATGGTAATAAACGAATGACTGTTCGTAACCTCGAAGTTGTTTCTATTGACATGGATAAAAACCAAATTTTGTTAAAAGGCGCCGTTCCCGGAGCTAACAACGGAATTATTTACATTACGAAGTAAAAATGAAGTTAAATGTATTAAAGCAAGATGGTAGTAAAGGATCAGCCGTAACGGTTGATGATACGGTATTCGGTATCGTGCCAAACAAAAGTGTGGTTCACCAAGCTGTTGTTGCTGAGTTGGCTAACAGCCGTCAAGGAACCCATGCGTCTAAAAATCGCTCAGCAGTTCGTGGTGGCGGTCGTAAGCCATTTGCGCAAAAAGGTCGTGGTGCTGCCCGTGCAGGTACAATCCGTTCGCCTCTTTGGAAGGGTGGTGGTACTGTATTTGGTCCCCAGCCTCATGGTTACGAAACAAAAATGCCAAAGAAAATGAGACGATTAGCGCGTCGATCGGTTTTATCTCAACGCGCCAGTGATGGTGATCTAGTAGTCGTAGATGAAATTTCAGTTTCTGAAGCGAAAACTAAAAATTTCACTCAATTGCTAAGTGCATTGAGTCTTGAAGGAAAGAAAATATGTGTATTGGTTTCTTCCTATAATGAAAATGTTTTCTTATCAGCGCGTAATTTGCCAAACATTTATGTAACTGAAGCAACGTCTGCAAGTACATATGACCTGTTAGATTGTGAAATCCTATTGATTGAAAAAGCAGGATTATCAATGTTAAATGAACAATTAATGGTGAAGTCATAATGTCTTACCAAAAAACTATTATCCGCCCATTGTTTACTGAAAAAATGAGTCGTTTAGAAGAAACAGAAAGAAAGTACGCATTTCAGGTATCTAAAGGTGTGAACAAGATAGAGATTAAACGGGCGATCGAAGAAAAATTTGATGTCGAAGTAGAAAAGGTTGCTACTATGAACCGCCTTGGTAAAGAAAAGAACATGACGGTTCGCAGTGGAGGTCGTACAATCCGCACGCAAGGTAATCGCGCTAGCTGGAAAAAAGCAGTTATTACATTAAAAGAAGGCCAATCTATTGATCTTCTGAGAGGAGAATCGGCCGAATAATGGGAATAAGAGCCATAAAGCCGACCACTCCGGGTAACCGCTTTGCTTCCAGATCTGATTTCGCAGAAATCACCAAAAGTACACCTGAAAAAAGTTTAACGACTGCACTGCGCAAAACAGGTGGTCGAAATAATAAAGGAAGAATCACGGTGCGTCATCGTGGCGGCGGTCATCGTCGTCGTTATCGGATTATTGATTTTAAGCGTAATAAATTTGATATACCTGCAAAAGTTTCTTCTATTGAATATGATCCGAATCGTTCGGCAAACATCGCCCTTTTGTTTTATGCAGATGGAGAAAAGCGATATATACTCGCACCGTTTGGAATTAAGGTTGGTGATGATATTATATCAGGTGAAAGCGCACCACTGCGTATTGGTAATGCCTTGCCTGTCAGCAAAATAGCAACTGGTATGTTTGTTCATAATGTTGAATTAGAACCGGGTCGTGGTGGCCAGATGGTTCGTAGTGCTGGTGCAGCTGCCCAAGTGATGGCACATGACGGTGATTTCACCTCATTAAAACTGCCTTCCGGCGAAATTCGTCTCGTACGTAAAAATTGTTATGCAACCGTTGGTGAAGTTGGCAATAAATCCCATGAACAGATTGTTTCAGGAAAAGCTGGCCGAAGCCGTTGGTTAGGTAGGCGTCCAACCGTTCGTGGAGTTGTGATGAACCCTGTCGATCATCCACATGGTGGTGGAGAAGGAAAAACATCCGGTGGTCGTCATCCTGTATCCCCGTGGGGTCAGCCAACTAAAGGTTATAAGACACGGAAAAAGAATAAAAAATCCAATGATTATATTGTGAAGAGGAGAAAGTAGGATGGCCCGTTCCCTAAAAAAAGGACCATTTGTCGACGTCAAGCTTGAATTGAAAGTCGAGAAAATGAATGATAGTGGCAAGAAAAAGGTGATTAAAACCTGGTCACGCCGCTCAATGATTACACCTGATTTCGTAGGGCACACTTTCGCTGTTCATAACGGAAACAAATTTATACCGATTTTTATTTATGAAAATATGGTGGGGCATAAACTTGGTGAATTCGCTCCCACAAGAACATTTAGATTACATTCTGGTGACAGGAAGAAATAGTAAGTATGGAAGCTAAAGCAATAACCCGCCAAATTCGTCAGTCCCCGCGGAAAATCCGTATCGTTTTGGATGAAGTTCGCGGTCGTGATGTAGATGACGCATTAAACTACCTTCATTTTTCCAAAGCAAAAGCAGCAGTTCAGATTGAAAAAACAGTCCGATCTGCCGTGGCAAACTTGATGAATACCGCAGGCGACGTCGAGGTGAATCCTGATGATTTGCGCATTAAAGAATGCTATGCTGATGGCGGTCCACATATGAAAAGATTCCGTGCGGCTTCCATGGGGCGTATATCCAAACTAAACAAACCAACGGCGCATTTGACTGTCGTTGTGTCTGACGAGAAGAATTAAGGAGGCCGGATTGGGTCAAAAAACACATCCAGTAGGATTTAGACTTCAGGTCAAGAAAGACTGGCGTTCCACATGGTTTGCTGGTAAATCTTTTGCGCCAGGGTTGGAAGAAGATGTAAGAATCCGAAAATATTTAAAAGCGCGATTACCTAATGCTGGTATTTCTCGTGTTGAAATTAGCCGTACAACGAAAACTGTTACGGTAACTATTCATACTGCTCGACCTGGTATTGTTATCGGTAAAGGCGGGGAAGAGGTCAAACGTTTGAAAGAAGAAATCAAACAGTTGACTGAAAGAAGTGTTCAAATTAATATTTCTGAAGTAAAGCGTCCTGAGTTGGATGCTGCGTTAGTTGGTTCTAATATAGCACACCAGTTGACTAAAAAAGTTTCATATCGTCGTGTTGTAAATAAAGTAATTCAATCCACCATGCGAATGGGAGCTGAAGGTATTCGTGTTAATGTGGCCGGCCGTTTGGGCGGATCTGAAATTGCACGGAGTGAGAAATTTTCCCAAGGACGCGTTCCTTTGCACACACTTCGCGCTGATATCGATTATGTCCTTACCGAAGCACATACTCAGTACGGTATCATAGGAATTAAAGTTTGGATATGTAACGGCGAATCGACTAGGTAATTATAAATGTTAGAACCTAAAAAAATTAAATTTCGCAGACACCATCGTGGCAACCGGAGAGGTATGGCCAAGGGTGGAGACTATGTTGCATTTGGCACCTACGGTTTAAAAGCTGTAGAAGCAGGGTGGGTTACTAGTCGCCAGATTGAGGCTTGCCGTATTTCAATCACCCGGGTGATTCGTAAGATTGGTAAAATGTGGATTCGCATTTTCCCGGATAAACCGATCACTAAGAAACCCGCTGAAACTCGTATGGGTAAAGGTAAGGGGTCTCCAGAATATTGGGTTGCCGTTGTAAAACCGGGACGAATTCTATTTGAAGTTGAGGGTGTTGATCGCGTTGGTGCTGAGGAAGCATTTCATAATGCCGCCCATAAGCTTCCGATTAAAACAAAAATTGTAGGTCGCAGAGAAGTCTGATGAAAAGACAAGAATTAAACGATTTATCGCTGGCAGATATTGAAACTAAATTACATGACAATCTTGAAGATTTGCAGAATTTACATTTTCAAAAAGCTTTGCAGCAGTTAGAAAATCCAATTCGGATAAAACATTTGAAAAAAGAAATCGCCCAGTTAAAAACGGTTAAAAATGAATTTGACCTTGGACTGCGTGGCGGAAAGGATGAGAAATAATCGTGGCTGAAAGAAAAAGACAGACCATGGTTGGGGAAGTAGTCAGTGATAAAATGGAAAAGACTGTCGTTGTCCAGGTTACACGGAAAATTCCACATCCAGTATATAAAAAATACGTAAAGAGATTTAAGAAATTCAATGCACATGTTGAATCAATATCACCTAAAATGGGCGATGTTGTGAAAATCAGTGCCATGCGCCCGATGAGTAAAACTAAGCGGTGGCGTGTGAGTGAAATTATTCGTGAATCCGTAAAAATTGGATAATTGAAGTGATTCAACAAGAAACTAGACTTAAAGTAGCCGATAACTCAGGCGCCCGAGAAGTGTTATGCTTCAAAGTTTTGGGTGGCAGTCGTCGTCGCTATGCTACCGTTGGCGATATGATTGTTGTTACGGTTAAACAGGCCATCCCAGGTGGCATTGTTAAAAAGGGACAAGTTACTCGCGCCGTTGTTGTGCGGACAACCAAAGAAGTACGGCGAGCTGATGGATCTTACATCCGTTTTGACGATAACGCGGCCGTGCTATTGACTTCTGCCGGCGAACCGCGTGGTACCCGTGTTTTAGGTCCGGTTGCACGTGAATTGCGTGATAGCGGTTATATGAAAATAGTGTCAATGGCACCGGAGGTACTTTAATGAAAATTAAAAAAGGTATGACTGTCCGGGTTATTAGGGGAAATCATCGCGGTGAAGAAGGTAAAATTCTCCATGTTTTTCCGAAAAAAAATAGAATTATAGTAGAAGGCGTTAATTTTATTAAGCGTCACACACGTCCCTCTCAGGATAATCCTCAGGGTGGAATTGTTGAAAGAGAAGCAGCAATGCACGTTTCAAATGTTATGTTGGTCCAAGGTGGTAAAACAACGCGCATCGGTTATAAAACATTAGATGATGGTACTAAAGTGCGTATCGCCAAAAGAACCGGCGAAGAGATTGGTTCATAAAAATGACTGATAAGAAAAAAACACAATATACACCGGCGCTAAAGCAGAAATATAGGGATAATGTTGTGGCTGGTATGATGGAGCGTTTCAATTATACCAATATAATGGAAGTTCCCCGTATCTCCCATATTTCTATAAATATGGGTATTGGTGATGCGAAGGACCATCCCAAGAAATTGGAAAGTGCCATTCAGGAATTAACTTTAATTTCGTGCCAAAAGCCTGTTGTGACAAAAGCACGAAAAGATATTTCTAATTTTAAAATTAGAAAAGGATTTCCCGTTGGATGCAAAGTAACAATTCGCGGAAATCGTATGTATGAATTTTTGGAAAGGCTAATTAGTATAGCTCTTCCACGAACCCGTGATTTTAGAGGATTGTCATTTAAATCCTTTGATGGTAGCGGAAATTATACTTTCGGTGTGAAAGAACAGATCATTTTTACAGAGATTAATTATGATAAAATAGATAGTATCCGTGGTATGGATATTTCATTTACAACAACAGCGAAAACCAACGATGAAGCGTATTGGCTGTTGAAATTGACCGGTCTTCCTTTGCGGGATAAGCCGGTGAAACAAGAAGAGGTTATTGAGGCTGCTTAATGGCTAGAAAATCACTCATTGTAAAGGCAAAAAGAAAACCAAAGTTTAGTTCTCGTGGATATAACCGCTGTTTTAATTGCGGTCGTCCTGATGGGTTTTTGAGAAAATTTGGTCTTTGTCGTATTTGTTTTAGAGAAATGGCGCTTAAGGGAGAAATCCCTGGAGTGACCAAGGCAAGCTGGTAGGAGGAATAGATTATGGCTATGACTGATCCAATTGCTGATATGCTTACTCGCATTCGGAATGGAATGGCGGTGGATAAACGATTTGTTGATATCCCCGCATCCAATCTAAAAAAGCGTATTGCTTTCGTATTGAAAGAAGAAAAGTATATCGAAGACTTTATGTTTGTTGAGAATGGTGTAAAATCTTTTGTCCGTGTTTTTCTGAAATATGATTATCGTGGAAAAGCAGTAATCACAGGTATTGAACGGGTGAGTAAACCGGGACTCCGTGTTTATGTTGGGCAAGGAGAAATTCCACGCGTTTTAGATGGACTGGGTATTTCAATTTTGTCTACATCGAAAGGTGTCGTATCAAATAAAGCTGCTAAACGCATGGGCATCGGTGGCGAAATATTATGCAAGGTCTGGTAAAGATTTATGTCAAGAATTGGTAGAAAAGTTATCGAAGTCCCCGAAAGTGTCACCATTAGTTTGAGTGGCAAAATAGTTGGGATAAAAGGTCCGAAAGGATCTTTGAATGTACCCGTCCATGCTGAAATGTTGTTGAAACAGGAAAATGATTCGATTGTAGTTGATCGTCCTTCTGATTCCCGTTCTCATCGTTCGCTTCATGGTACGACGCGTCAATTGATTGCAAATGGCATTCAGGGCGTTTCGGAAGGATTCTCAAAAGAATTAGAAATTAGAGGCGTGGGTTATCAAGCCAATATGCAGGGAAAATTCCTTGTGATGCAGCTTGGTTATTCTCACGATATTTATTTTGAACCACCGGGAGAAATTGATATCAAAACCAACCGAACTGAAATAACTGTTTCTGGAATTAACAAACAGTTAGTCGGTGAAGTTTCGGCAAAGATTCGTTCATTCCGTAAACCTGAACCTTACAAAGGTAAAGGGATTCGTTATAAAAACGAATTTGTGCGTTCAAAACAAGGTAAAACCGTTGGTAGTGGTGCTTAATGAAAAAAATATCAGCAACAGAAATACGTAACCAGCGTAGGCGGAATCGCAGTAAAGGCAAAAATGTCGGACATCCCGACAGACCGCGACTGGTTGTATATCGTTCTAACAAACATATTCGCGCCCAAATCATTGATGATTTGAGCGGATCAACATTAGCAGCAGCTTCATCCCTGGATAAAAATATGTCCGCAGATGTAGCTAAAGCTGAATCAAAAACTGACGTCAGTGTTTTAGTGGGCACTGCAGTAGCAGAACGCGCCATTGAAAATAAAGTCAGTAAAGTTGTATTTGATAGAAATGGACATCCTTACCAAGGCCGCGTAAAAGCAGTAGCTGACGCTGCGCGTAAAGCTGGCCTGGAATTCTAAAGAATAGAAAAAATATATGATTAATCCTGCAGAACTGGACCTTAAAGAAGAAGCTGTTGTACGTGTAACGCGTGTTGCAAAGGTAACTTCAAGGGGAAAAAATTTCAGCTTTGGCGCCTTGGTCGTCGTTGGTGATGGTAATGGACATGTTGGCATTGGGCAAGGAAAAGCCGGTGAAGTCATGACCGCCATCAATAAGGCGAAAGAAAATGCAAAACAAAGCATGGTTAAGGTTGCTATAGTAAATGGTACAATACCTCACAAAATTATATCCCGTTATGGTGCAAGCAAAGTGATGCTGAAACCAGCTGCTCCCGGTACCGGTATTATAGCTGGTGCTGCTGTTCGCGCTGTAATGGAACAGGTGGGTGTAAACAATATTTTAACAAAGCGATTTGGATCAAACAATCCAATGAATGTTACCAAGGCTACTATCCAAGCATTGATGGATTTGCAAGATGCAGTTAGTGTGGCCAACAAACGTGGTATAACAATCAAGGAAGTGTTTAGTTAATAATGGCCAAAGCAAAAACTATAAAAATTACTCAGATTAAAAGTCCTATCGGGTATAAGCAAAAAGCAAAAGCCACTTTAAAGGCCTTAGGTTTGCGTAAAATACATCAAACTATAGAGCAGGTAGATTCTCCAGTGCTTCGTGGTATGATTAGCCGTGTGGATTATTTAGTGAAGGTTGAGGAAAGCTGATGAAACTTGGTGAATTAAGACCAACAGATGGTGCAACTCATAGCAAAAAACGCGTGGGTCGCGGTCATGGGTCAGGGCTAGGAAGAAATGCCGGTCGGGGTGATAATGGTTATCATTCCCGTTCAGGTTCAAAACGTCGCGCATGGTTCGAGGGTGGTCAGATGCCATTGCATCGCCGTGTCCCAAAGCGTGGTTTCTCAAACTATTTATTCAAAAAAGAATTTCAATTGGTGAATGTATCTGATCTTGAAAGTTTAGATGTGGATACAGTTGATGCTACAGTTTTAAAGGCTAATGGTCTGGTTCGTTATGCTATGCGTCCCATTAAAATTTTGGGTGACGGTGAATTAACAAAAAAATTAAATGTATCTGCTGATGCTTTTAGTGCTTCTGCCAAAGAAAAAATTGAAAAAGTTGGTGGATCGGTAACCGAATAGTGATTGATAAATTCAAAAATATTTTTGTAATTCCTGAACTTCGGAGAAGGATCCTCTTTACTCTAGGAGTTCTCGTTGTCGTACGTTTAGGGGCACATATTCCAATTCCCGGTATTGATGGCGAAGTATTGGCCCTTGCATTCCAGGGATTGCAAAATACTCTATTTGGATTGTACAATATGTTTGCTGGTGGTGCATTTGAAAAGGCCACCTTGTTTGCACTGGGAATTATGCCATACATCTCAGCATCGATTATAATTCAGCTTATGAGTACTGTTGTACCTTATTTCCAGCGTCTCCAAAAAGAAGGAGAAGCCGGACGAAAAAAGATTACACAAGTAACCCGTTATATTACGGTATTAATTGGTGCTATGCAGGCTTACGGAATTGTAGCTGTATTACTGCCATCCATGTCTTCCGGGGGACAGTCGGTAGTTATTAACCCAGGTTTTGGTTTTATTTTCACTGGAATGGTCAGTTTAATTACCGGTGTTATTTTACTTATGTGGTTAGGTGAACGGATAACAGAACGTGGTATCGGAAATGGTATCTCTTTGATTATTATGGTTGGTATCGTTTCACGGATTCCGAATGTGATCGTGAGTGAAATTACATTGATTAGTGAAGGTGTTCGTGGCCTTTTAAGTGAAGTAATTCTTGTTGGAATTATGTTTGCCATAATTGCATTTGTAGTTCTCTTGACTCAGGGGACACGAAAAATTCCAGTTTCTTATGCCAAGCGTGTTGTGGGACGTAAAGTTTATGGTGGCCAGTCCACCCATATTCCATTAAAGGTTAATACGGCTGGTGTTATGCCAATTATTTTTGCACAATCAATTATGTTCATTCCCAGCACTGTTGCTACATTTTTTGGTGATAATGAATTTATGCAGGGTGTACTGCGTTGGTTTTCATTTGATCATCCGGTATATTGGATTGTGTTTGGCATCATGATTGTATTTTTTACCTATTTTTATACAGCTATAGCTTTTGATCCGAACCAAGTGTCTCAGCAGATGAAACAGCATGGTGGATTTATTCCCGGAATTCGTCCAGGTAAAAAGACAGCAGAATATATTGACAATATTTTATCAAGGGTAACGTTACCCGGCTCCTTTGCCTTGGCATTGGTAGCTATTTTTCCTTACATACTCATGCAAGCCATGGATGTAAGTTATGATCTTGCTTCATTCTTTGGTGGAACTAGTCTATTGATTATTGTGGGTGTTGCCTTAGATACATTACAGCAAATTGAATCTCATCTTATGAGTCGTCATTATGATGGTTTCTTAAGCAAAGGTAAAATTCGCGGTCGGAGACGGATGTAATGGTTCGTATTCGAACACAACGCGAGATTGACCTGGTTAACATAAGTTGCCAGATTGTCGCGGATACATTGGAAATGCTAAGTGAATATATTGTGCCAGACGCAAGCATTCTTGAATTGGATGAGATGGCAGAAGAATTTATTCGTTCCCGAGGAGCTCGTCCGGCTTTTAAGGGATATATGGGATTCCCGGCTACTTTATGTGTATCTGTAGACGATGAAGTGGTTCATGGCATACCGACAGATCGCGTTCTTGAAGAAGGTCAAATTGTTGGTGTTGACTGTGGTGCTGAAAAAGACGGTTACTTTGGCGATCACGCTCGGACATTTGCAGTGGGAACTATTTCTGAAGAAAAACAACAATTAATGGATATTACGCGCGAATCTCTTTTGAGAGGAATTGCGGAAGCAAAACCGGGGAATTATGTATCCGATATTGGTTATGCTATCCAATCTTTTGTAGAACAGTATGGCTATTCAGTTGTCCGAGAATTAGTTGGACATGGTATAGGAACGAAACTTCATGAAGAGCCTCAAGTGCCGAATTATGGTGAGCCTAAACAGGGATATAGACTTCGTGAAGGAATGTGTATAGCAATTGAGCCTATGATTAATATGGGTGTAAAAGAAATTAAAACAGATGCTGATGGTTGGACTATCCGTACGCTTGATGGTGAAGCATCTGCTCATTTTGAACATACAATTGCAATTACAGCAAATGGGCCTGTAATTCTCAGTGAAGGGGAAAAAGTACTTGGCTAAAGAACAAGCCATCCAGGTAGAAGGAATTATTAAAGAAACACTGCCTAATGCAATGTTTAGAGTTGAGGTTGAAATTGGTGATTCAACCCATGAAGTCCTCGCTCATGTTAGTGGAAAAATGCGTATGCATTTTATAAAAATTTTACCGGGTGATGTAGTGAAATTAGAGATTTCACCATATGATTTATCCCGGGGACGTATTACTTACCGAAATAAGTAGGGAGTTATGAAAGTAAGATCTTCAGTTAAGAAAATTTGTGCCAAATGCAAAGTCATTCGCCGCAAGGGTGTGGTGAGGGTCATTTGCGAAAATCCAAAACACAAACAGAGACAAGGTTAGGAGAAAGAAATGGCACGTATATCAGGTATTGATATTCCTCGCGAAAAGAAAGTTCCTTTTTCGCTGTGTTACATCCATGGTATTGGGTTAACCCTGGCGAATAAGATTTGCGATCACGCAAAGATAAATAAAGATACTCGGGTTAGAGATTTATCCGAAGATGAGGTTTCATCTGTTCGTGATGCAATCTCAGCTCTAGAGATCAAAGTGGAAGGTGAGCAGCGGACTCAAGTTTCCATGAATATAAAGCGTAAAAGAGATATTGGTTGTTATCAGGGGTTACGTCACCGTCGCGGTTTACCCGTTAACGGGCAACGAACTAAAACAAATTCCAGAACCCGTAAAGGGAAACGCCGTACAATCGGTCTTGGATCAAAAGAATAGGTATTGAATTGGCTAAACCAAACAAAGATATTAAAAAGAAAAAGAAAAAAAGGTCGGTCGAGGCAGCAGGCATTGCTCACATTAAGGCCACCTTTAATAACACTCATATTACATTGACTGATAAATTTGGAAATGTGGTTGCATGGTCTACAGCCGGCACCAGCGGATTTAAAGGGTCAAGAAAAAGTACATCTTTTGCCGCAACATTAGCTGCAGAAAAAGTAGGTAATGAAGCTGTTGCCCTGGGCATGCAAACTGTAGAAGTGAAAGTAAAAGGTCCAGGTTCCGGTCGGGAATCAGCCATCAGAGCATTGGCTATTGCTGGTTTAGTTGTCACCTCTATACGTGACGTTACACCTTTACCACATAATGGATGTCGTCCTCCTAAAAGACGACGCGTTTAAAAAGAGAATTTTATGGCAAAATCAACTATTCCAAAAGGCAAACTAGTTCGAAAATTCGGTGAAAACATTTTTGGTAATCCGAAATATGATAGTCTGCTAAATAAAAAACCATATTCACCGGGACAGCATGGTCAAACCCGCCGCCGTCGTTTATCCAACTATGGCGTTCAGTTACGGGAAAAACAAAAGATCAAAGCAATGTATGGCGTATTGGAACGTCAATTCCGGAATTATTTCTACAAAGCAGAAACAATGACAGGCGAAACAGGTACAAATTTGCTTCAATTACTTGAATGCAGATTAGATAATGTGGTATATCGTCTCGGTTTGGCATCTACCCGTGCCCAGGCACGTCAATTGGTAAGTCACGCTCATTTTATGTTGAACAACAGGAAATGTAATTATCCTTCTGCTTCAATTAAACCCGGCGATGTAATTCAAGTCCGCGATCGGTCCAGGAAGATGGAGAAGATTATGGAATCCATGAAAAGAATTAAAGGTGATATTGAATTACCCTGGTTAGAACTAGATAAATCAAAGATGTCCGGTACATTTTTGGCAGTGCCAGAACGGGATGAAATGGCACTTACTGTCAACGAACAATTGGTAGTAGAACTTTACTCCAAGTAAATAAAAAGCTAAGGAATTTTATGGCTAAAGAATACGATTTAAAAATCAAAACTGACGATAAGTCACTCTCAGAAACTTATGGTAAATTCATCATTCAACCACTCGAAAGAGGCTATGGCGTAACGGTTGGAAATGCACTTCGTCGTGTATTAATGACAAGTTTGCCCGGTGCCGCAATCACCAATGTAAAAGTTGATGGCGTTCTGCACGAATTCTCAACGATAGAGGGTGTTAAAGATGATATGGCTGACATCATTCAAAACTTGAAAGGTGTTCGTTTTAAATTATCTGAATCCAATGTGGATAATGTCAAAATTGCCCTTAAAGGAAAACGTACATTTACTGCTACAGACATTCAGGATGCTACGGACCAGTTTGAAGTGTTAAACTTGGATCATTATATTACTGAATTAAATGCCAAAGGATCTATTGAATTAGAATTGCGGATTGGTGTTGGTAAAGGATATGTTCCCTCTGAAGAAAATGAACTGCCAAATGCACCGATTGGTACACTGGCAATCGATAGTATTTTTAATCCTGTAACCAAGGTAACTTATAATATTCAACCTGTTCCGGGTGCGAAAGACCCCATTGAAATACTGAGTATTGAAGTTGAAACTGACGGTTCGGTGACACCACAGGATGCAATAAGTTATTCTGCTACTGTATTGAGGGATCACCTGCGTTTGGTTGAAGCAATCGCCAAACCGGAAGTTCTAGAAGTAACAGAACAAATTAGTGAAGAAGTGATTACCATACGTAATTTGCTGAACTTAACCATTGATGAAATGGAACTTTCTGTACGGAGTCATAACTGTCTTGTTGCAGCTGGTATCAAATACATCTATGAATTGGTCAGTAAAGAAGAAGCTGAAATGCTAAAGTATAAAAACTTTGGTCGAAAATCTCTCACTGAATTGGTTGAAAAGCTGGACGAAATGGGAATCAGCTTCGGCATGGATGTAGATAAATATTTAAAACTGGAAGTTTAATCGAATAATGAGACACCGGAAGAAAGGTCGTAAACTTGGCGTTAATGTTTCCCATCGGAAGGCAATGCTGAAGAATTTAGCGGCCAACTTAATTGAACATAAACGAATTAAAACCACCGATTCGCGAGCCAAGGAATTGCGCACTTTTATTGAACCTTTGATCACAAAGGCCAAAAAAGGCGATTTGAATTCCATTCGCCAAATTGCGAAGAAACTAAATCGTAAAGAAGTGGTCCATGCATTGGTTCATGAAATTGCACCAGTTTTTGCAGAACGAAATGGCGGATATACGCGTATCATTAAACTGGGATTTCGGGATAATGACCGTGCTTCTGTTTCATTGATCGAATTGGTCGATTTTGATGGTGCTACTGCAGAACAGGTGGCTGAAGCTTCCTAATAGTAATTCGTTGAAAAAACAATCCAGAAAAATCCAACTAAGGGCAGCGGTTTCCGTTGCCCTTCTTTTTTCCCTGAACTGGGCAGCAAATCCATCCCGTGGTGAATTTAAAGATCGCTATCTTTGGGTGGTTCGAAATACAATGACCAATCCTGAGAGCATCGATAAAATGCTCCAATTCGCCACACTCAATCGATTTAACCAAATTTTGGTCCAAGTACGGGGCAGGGGTGATGCTTATTATGTCTCTGACCTTGTTCCCAAATCTCACCTCATAAAAGATACAGATTTCGATCCGTTAGCTTATCTAATCCCAAAGGCGAAGGCACAAGGTATCCAAGTGCATGCTTGGGTGAATGCTTATTTATTATGGTCATCGCGAGTCAAGCCTTTGCAGGATGATCACATACTTTATTCCCATCCGGAATGGATCGATCAAAATAAGAGAGAAGAGCTGAACCTTAAAAAGGAAATGCAGAAATTTAATGGCGGTAAGAATGGAAATGAGGGTTTTTACCTTTCGCCAAATCATCCTAAAGTAAATTCTTATTTATTATCGGTATTTCGAGACTTGATTGAAAATTATGAATTGGACGGCCTTCATTTAGATTATATCCGCTATCACGATTCAGACTTCGGCCAAAATCCCGGTGCCATTGCTTATTATAGGAAACATAACGATTTGAGTGCAGACCCTTCCAAAATGACCGGCACATCGGTATGGAGTGATTACAAAAGAAAAGCGGTGACAGATCTTGTTCGGGAAACAAAAAATTTAATTGAAACTGTTCGACCTAATATGGAATTGACGGCGGCGGTAAAGCCCAACCTTTATCAAGCGAGAGAACGCTTTTATCAGGAATGGGATGTATGGCTGGCAGCGGGGTATTTAGACAAAGCTGTGGTCATGAATTATACCAAAGATTTAAAAGATTTTGCTGCCAATATTGATATTATGTACGATAATCTTCCGTCAAAATATAGAAAAAAGATTGTTATGGGGATTGCCACATACAATCAACCGGCGAGGCATGTTGTGGATAAGGTAAAGTACACGCGTGTGACACGGTTTAATGGCATATCATTTTTCTCTTATAATGTAATGGTTCAGAATCCACGATACTTTCGATCGATTAAGAAAATCCTTTACCCGCGAGGATAGATATATCATCGTTCTTCAAAGGGAATAATTATTCCCTCTTCCACATACTCTTTCAATAGCCTCAAATACTTCGCCCAGCAATAGGAAGAAACACGAAAATGGTCGTTGGTTTCTCTCCAGCCAGTATGCTCAAAGCATAGCTCAGTGGCGTCATTATTTTCGGTCAAAAAAAAGCGGACTTTTGTCCCGGTCCAATCTCCATCGGCAAGGGTAATTTCTAATACAAATTTAGCATTTTCTTCATTTTCTAATGCTATAGCGCGCCAGTCATATTCATCACTGAAATATAATTTATATTCGGCACCCAATTCGGGATGGCCGGCCGATGATTTTGTCCACCATGCATTGAGTCCTTTCGGAAAAGCCACAGCGCGGTACACATTTTCAATAGAAGATTCTATTGTAAGGTTATGGAGTATGTCAGGCATTGATTAAATTTCGGACATAATTTTTGCATAATAAAAGGATTTAATTGCATGTTGAAACGGACCATTATTGCTCCCCGTGGAACAGAACTCTCCTGTAAAAACTGGCAGATTGAAGCGCCATATCGTATGATTCAGAACAATCTTGATCCCGATGTGGCTGAAAACCCCGATGAATTGGTTGTCTATGGCGGTAAAGGAAAAGCTGCACGAAATTGGGAATGTTATGATTCTATTTTGGCAACGCTAAAACGAATGGATGAAGATGAAACTTTATTGGTTCAATCGGGGAAGCCGGTAGGTGTATTGAAAACGCATACATGGTCCCCACGAGTACTCATCGCCAATTCAAACCTTGTACCCAACTGGGCCACATGGGATCATTTTAACGAATTGGATAAACTGGGACTCATGATGTACGGTCAAATGACCGCCGGTTCGTGGATATATATCGGCACCCAAGGGATATTGCAAGGCACTTACGAAACATTCGCCGCTGCAGCAAAACAGCATTATAATTCTGATCTCACCGGAAAATTGGTAGTTACTGCTGGACTTGGTGGTATGGGCGGCGCTCAGCCTCTATCCGTTACCATGAATAATGGTGTTACCATTTGCATCGAAATTGACCCATTTAGGATTCAGCGCCGGTTAGAGACAAAATATCTTAATGTAGCAACCGATTCCCTTGATGATGCCTTATCAATGGCCCGTGATGCACAGAATAAGGGTGAACCTCTATCTATTGGCCTGCAGGGGAATGCCGCCGATATTGTGCCCCAAATGGCTAAATTGGGGATTGTACCAGATATGGTCACCGATCAAACTTCTGCCCACGATGAGTTAGATGGTTATGTGCCCAATGGAATGACCTACGAAGCGGCCCTAGCATTACGCAAATCTGATCCTGATGAGTATATTAAAGAGAGTTTCCGCGCCATGGCAGAACATTGCCAGGGGATGTTGGATTTGAAAGCGCAAGGTGCCATTGCATTTGATTATGGTAACAATCTTCGCGGACAAGCAAAAAAAGCGGGTGTCGAAAATGCATTCGATTTTCCCGGTTTTGTACCGGCTTATATCCGTGATCTTTTTTGTGAGGGGAAAGGACCCTTCAGATGGGTGGCTTTGTCCGGCGATCCGGAAGATATTTATAAGACAGATGAAAAACTTTTGGACATGTTTCCCGAAGATGAGACACTATCCCGTTGGATTAAATTGGCCCGGGAACAAGTGCAATTCCAAGGATTACCATCACGAATTTGCTGGTTAGGATATACCCAAAGAGCCAAGTTTGGTGTGGCGTTAAATCAGATGGTGGCTAGCGGGGAGCTTTCCGCGCCAGTAGTAATTGGCCGTGATCATTTGGATTGTGGCTCCGTGGCGTCACCTTATCGTGAAACAGAAGCAATGAAAGATGGTTCAGATGCTGTTGCAGACTGGCCTTTACTCAATGCATTAACTAGCGCTGCTAGTGGATCAACTTGGGTTTCCATTCATCATGGTGGAGGTGTAGGTATGGGGTTGGCCATTCATGCGGGTCAGGTGATTTGTGCCGATGGTACTCCAGAAATGGAAAAGCGGTTGGAAGCAGTTTTAACCAACGACCCGGGAATGGGAATTTTACGTCACGCCGACGCGGGATACGAAGATGCGATTCAGAATGCGAAAGATTGGGATGTGGATATTCCTATGATTGAAGGATGAATTTATCATATTCATAAATAAATCACTCATGCAGGACGTGCCGTCCTGCGAATACAACGATGAATAATAGACAGGACACTGAGTCCATTATCTGTTCATGACGACACGTCCTGAACGAGGTAAAATAGTTTAGAGTTGGGATGATATTTATATATGAAGCGTAACTGGGTAAAAGATAGCCCAAATCCCTATTTTTTAACACATACTGTGTTAGATTGGACTCATGTTTTTATTAATACAACTTTAAACAGTGTTATCTTAGATGCATTTAATCACTATCGATTTGGTTACGGAGTTCAATTCTATGGGTATGTGATTATGCCGAATCATATTCATTATATCGCCCAGTTCAATCAAGAGAAATATGGGTTAAGTGACTTTGCAAGGGATTTTAAAAGTACGGTGACAAAAAAAATATTTGATTTAATTAAACTAAATTCAAAAGAATCTAGTTTTCCAGTTTTTAAACTTTTTAGTAAAAATGGGTTGAAAATAAAATCGTCAGGAGAATTGATAGATTTCTTATTAGAATCCGGAAGAAATGCAGACCAAGATATCAAACTTTGGAGAGATGATGAGACACCAATTATTTTGGAAACGGAAGAAATGGGAACCCAACGGTTGAATTATCTACATGAGAATCCTGTGAAAAAAGGTTGGGTCGAGAAACCTGAAGATTATACTTATTCCAGTGCATCCTTTTATCTAAATGGAAAAACATTTCCATTTAGAGTTAACAATTTATTCGAAGAAGAATGAACTCATTTTTAATAACTCCACATCTTCATTTGTTCAGGACGACACGTCCTAAACGAGGAAGTATGTTTAGAGTTTAAATTTGAAGAAACATCTCTCAATCACTCATGCAGGACGTGCCGTCCTGCGAATACAACGATGAATAATAGACAGGACACTCAATCCATTATCTGTTCAGGACGACACGTCCTGAAGGAGTCTCGTTGAAATTATTAATGAAAAATCATCAATCAACAATCCAAAATTCAAAATCGACAATTCTTACAAACGTCGGTTGTTTGGTTACAGCTAATTCAGACGGTGTTCAAACTTTCGAGAATACATCAATCCTGATTGAAAATGGACGAATTGCAGCAATTGGTGAAGGCAATGCTGACCATATAATCGATTGTGGTGGAAAAATGGTTACGGCGGGATTTGTTGATTCACATACCCATCCAGTATTCTATAATAAACGTGACGAAGAATATGCCATGCGACTGGCGGGTTCATCCTACGAAGAAATTGCCGAAAAGGGCGGTGGAATTATATCCAGTGTGGAAGGTGTAAGAAATGCATCTAAAGAAGAATTAAAAGAAAAAGTAGCATCCCGAATGGATCGTTTCATTTCAATGGGAACCACAACAGTCGAAGCGAAGTCTGGTTATGGTCTGGATGCTGAGTCCGAATTAAAATCTCTCCATGTGATAGATTCCGTTAATCAATCTCATTCCATTGAAATGATACCCACTTTTATGGGTGGTCATTCCTTTCCAAAAGAATTTGTCAATAATCGTGATTCTTATATTGATCTTCTGTGTGATGAAATGATTCCTGCTGTTGCGGCCCAGGGTATCGCCCTATTTAATGATGTATTTTGTGAAAAGGGCTATTTTACGGTTGAGCAATCAAAACGGATTTTAGAAGTGGGAAAGAAACATGGTTTAAAACCACGCCTCCATGCGGATGAATTTGTCGATTCCGGCGCAGCTGAATTGGCGGGTGAAGTGGGCGCATTTTCAGCTGATCACCTCATGGCAGTGAGCGAAGATGGAATCCGTACTTTATCACAGAATGATGTGGTGGCGACGCTTCTACCAGGAACGACCTTTTTCCTTGGCAAATCATCTTACGCACCGGCGCGAAAACTAATTAACGCGGGAATTACGGTAGCATTAGCCACAGACTTCAACCCCGGGAGTTGTCATATTCAATCCATGCCCTTCATTATGTCCTTGGCATGCATGCATTTGGACATGACGGTGGAAGAAGCTTTGCAGTCGGCTACCTATAGCGGAGCCAAAGCATTGGGATTGGACAATGAAATTGGTTCCATCGAAGTGGGAAAAAGAGCCGATCTTATCCTTTGGGAGATAGATTCACTTTTGGATATTCCTTATTACGTTTCAAACCATCCAATTGGGCGTGTATTAAAGAATGGAAAAGTTGTATTTGGCGCTTGACTCGGGGACAAGTCTTCCTGTAAAATAGCGTCTGTTTAATGATAATATATGGTAATTAAATGACCTTAAGAAAAATTCTCACATTGGCCACCATTTTTGTAATGAGCACACAGTTCGTTTTTGCGAATTATGCTTTTTATAAGAAAGTGACTAATACTTGTAAATATTACCGCGTAACTGTTGATGAAAAGAAAATGTCTCTCACCAAGAATGCCAATGGTTCTTACCATTTCAGTATAGAGATGGAAAGCCTTCGGAATAATTTCGAAATGGTGATGCTCGTGGGATTTATTTCCGTCGGGCAGGCTATGAATCATCAAGCATCGTTCGCGAAGAAAAAATCCGGATATACGGCTATTCTGCCTGAAAATACAGAAGTAACAGTATCAATCCCCGTATCTCGGCAAAGTACAATTATCACGGCGAAGGCCACGGCTGAACAAATACGTCAATTAACAGACGGTAAAATTGATTCAGCTAGGTTTATGCGCTTGATAAAAGATTCAATTCAAACACTGTAAAAGGAGGAAGAATGTTAGATCCTACCAGTTGGGGTGGCATGTTTGCACAGTATGGTCGTTCTTTACTATGGGCGATTACTGCGGCTATCGGTTTCGGTTTAGGCGTTGGAATTTCGCTGAAAGTTTTCGATTGGCTATCAACAGACATTGACGAATGGGAAGAAATTAAAAAAGGAAATATGGGTGTTGCCCTAATTTTCGTTGCTCTCATCGTTATGGTTGGTTTAATCGTTTATAAAGTAATTTAAACGTAACCGACAACACTCTTGAAACCCCGCATTTTGCGGGGTTTTTTGTTTTTATGATAAACTCAACTATTCACCTACGAATCGTTGCGCTTTAATTGATTATATAAGTTTAACTAGTTCTTCTAGAGAGTCTTGGTCGGTGGTATCAAATTGACCAATACGGTCTCCATCAATATCCAAAACTGCCGTTAATTTCCCATCTTTAATAATGGGAACTACGATTTCAGAAACAGTTTGATCATCGCAGGATATATATCCTGGAAAGGTTGACACATCATCAATAATGACAGTTTTTCTCTCAGAAGCCGCTTCTCCGCAAACTCCCTGTCCAAAAGTGATATGGCTACAGGCTAACACATTTCCTTGATAAGGACCAATCTCAAGTAAGTCTTGTTTTACAACACGATAAAAGCCACAGAATATCCATTCACTAAATTCAGATTTAAGGATCGATGACAACGTAGCCATTTTACCAATGTCCTCCATGGAGTAGCCTTCGAGGGCGGCGCGTGTTGCGCTTAATACATTTTGATAGCGTGAGGTCTTATCCATAATTCATCCAGATAAAATAGGCAACACTTGCACCCACAACCGTATTGATGAAATTCACCATATCATTACCAATCCACCGAGAGCCGAATATCAATTCTGTTTTTTGATCACAATGGTAGCGATCCTCAGTTTGTTCACCGCATGAGGGACATTTAAATTGAGCTTGAATAAATCGTCCGAGAATTGAATCGGTTAACGATCCAGTTAATCCTGCGATGGTTAATGGTAATAACAAGTCATTCATCATTAGTATTTCTTCTCCGAGGAAACCGATGATAAATGCACCGAGCGCTGAGCCTAAGATTCCCATTACAGTCACCCCACCGGATACACCTCTTTCTACAATCTTTTTTGAAAGAACGAGTCGCGGTTTTGAACGGGAATAAAATCCGATTTCCGTGGCCCATGTATCCGCTGTGGCAGCACCAATAGCGCCGAGGTATAAAACTATAGCAGGAGGGAAATTCCAGAAAAAATAGATAATGGCAAAGATGGCGCCTACACCGCCATTTGCTAATATTTGTAAAATATTTCGATTTGCATATTGTTTATGGTGCAAATGAGACAGGATAGAAGATGAAGCAAAGAAAAATACTAGCGGTGTAATCCATGGCCATCCGCCAGCGCCAAAGACCAAAATACCGATGAGATAACCACTAATTGCACCACTGTATGAAACTGCTTTTCGATTCCATGCCAGTGCAAAAATTGCCAACGAAATGGTTGTCCAAAGCAAAAGTTGAGGCAATGTACCGTGGGTGTAATTAATCAGAAAAATCTCGTAGGTTAAAAAAGTGACCAGTGGGACGGATAAATTATCGGAACCTCGAAAACTGATTGACTCCGCGAGAGTAGCAGAAAAAGCGGTGAATATACTGAGTCCAATAAGGACAGGGAATGGAATAAAGAAAGTTGCCTCATAGGCCCGCGCTAACAAATCAGTTCCCAGCATAATAATGAGGAAGGTTGAGCCAAACATGGCCAATGATCCTCGGCGGGATTTTTGGTCGCGCCATGGTAAATAAATTGTTCGTCCTTTGGCTCCGGTTACTGCTGCAATGGGATCGGCAATGGCCAAAACTGAAATGGCAAGGATAAAGGAAATTGGTTTATCCCACCAGAAAAATGATAGGAGCAAAATAGCAAATGGGAAATAAACGGTACCATAACTTTTTCGTAAAGTTGTGTGCATACTTGCGAATCTATCCGATCGAAGTAATGTCCAGTTAACTATAATAAATAATGAAGATAGAGAAATCAGTTGAATATTAGATTTAAATAAAAATGGACAAATTGAAACTATAAGTCCAACAAAAATATGGACAAATTTTCGCGTGGACTCAGGTGGCCATCCTTGCTTATTTCGGACAAATTCGGCCAAACCTAAAACAATAAAGATTGCAATGAAAATGAGAAGGAAGAGTGTCCAGTCGTTCAATGAATCGAATAGGGTCATGGTTGAAGTTATAAAAAACCCCCCGAAAATAACGGAGGGTTTTTTATAATGATTATGATAGGTAAATCACTTATTGGACTGGATCACCATTGGCATCCAATAAGATTGGATTACCAAACCCGAGAGATTTCATTCCTTCAAGTTGTGTTGCGGCGTCACCAACAACCAAGTAGATCATTTCGTTTGGACGGATCAGTGTCTTCGCCAATGTATTATGGCTTTCAACTGTCATGCTTCGAACAGATTCTTCTTGATCTTTGATATAATCAAAGGGGAAACCATAAGTAGCTATGTTGTCTATCATTCCTCGAAGGGCACCCAACGTTTCAAAACGACGGGCGTTAGATTTCAAAAGAACATTCTTGGTGAAATCTAAATCTTCATCAGAAATGGGCTCATGGTAAGCCGTCATTAGATCTTTAAAAATATTGACTGATTCTTCGGTTGTATTTGAACGAACTCCCGAAGAAGCTGTGAATTTTCCAGGTAATTTTGAACCACTAAAACCCGTGCGTGCTCCGTAGGTAAATCCTTTTTCTTCTCGAAGAACCAAATTCACATCACCACTAAAATTGCCACCCAGTTTCATATTCATAACTGTGGCAGGGAAAAAATCAGGATCAGTGCGAGCTAAGCCAAGGTAGCCAATGCGGATTTCTGACTGTTTGGCATTGGGTACATCGACAAAGTACACGGTTGCATTTTTATTTGGTACAGGCAATTTATATTCGGGGAACGAAACTTCCTTCGCATCCCAACCGTCGACTAGACCTTTAAATGCCTTAACGGCTTCACTCCGGCTGATATTTCCTACAATGCTAACATTAGCCAGGTCGGCAGAGAAATTGGCATTATAGTAGCTTTTCAAATCATCCAGTTGTATTGCCTCAACCGATTCAACCGTTCCTACTGTGGCGTTAGCTAAAATATGATCGCCATAGATTAATTTGTTATATACATTGGATGCAATTGATGAGGGGACAGCGGCTCTTCTTTTAATTGATTCTGCTGTTTCCCGTTTGATACGGTCAAATTCTGTGGCATCCCAACGGGGTTCAAAGAGGATCTCTTCTACTAAGGCCAACGTTGCATCAAAATTTCGTTTTAGCGTTGTGGCTTCGATATTAATGGATTGTGCCCTTGTAACCATCCTGATAGAAGAACCGAGCGCATCGATAGCTTCTTCAAGTTCAACCGGTGTTTTGTTGGCCGTACCTTCCATTAGCATATCGGTAATGAGATTTGCAACGCCAATTTTGTTGGGTTCGTCCAACAACATACCGCCATCAATTTGAATGCCGAAGCTGATCAAGGGCAGTTCATCATGTTTGGCACCATAAAGGGATATACCTTTATCATAATCATGCTGCCAGATTTTTGGGAGATTTAAACGAGGTTGTGGTCCATCTACCGGTTCAACGGAACGGTCGAATGTAGATGGAATTTCAGATACATCCATGTCGCCTGTTCCAGCTTCTTTGGTTACATTTTTAACAATCTTTTCTTCCGAAATTGGAAAAAGGACAGATCCTTCAGCCACAAGATCGACTTTCCCTTTAGGGACAAAACTAGTCAATATATAATTTTGGCTTTTAATGTATTTTTCAAACACCCGTTTTACGTCACTCATGTTTACATCGAGGACCTTTTGGAGTTCACTCGCTATAGCATCGGGAGAACCATAATATTCATTATAATGGGCCAATTGAAATCCTTTGCCAAGAACAGAGGAAATGCCTTGGTAGAAACCGGTTTCATATTTGGCTTTTAGACGAGCAAGGTCTTCTGCAGTAAAGCTATCACTTTCAAATCGGGCAAATGATTCGTGAACGGCATTTTCAACATCGGTAAGACTTGAGGTTGGAAACCCATCGACAACAATATTAAATGTTCCTGCAATTTCTTGGGTACCGCTGTAAGAATATAGATTTGATGCCAGTTTCTTTTCTTCAACAATAACTTTATACAAAGGCGCCTTTTTACCATCGCCCATTAATTGTCCCAAAAGTTCTAATGCGGGAGCATCAAAATGTTTTTGATCAACCGTAGGAAAGACCATAGAAAGACGGGGGGAACGGGCGAAATTATCTTCGTGGTATAACTTTTTAGTTTTGCTTAATTCAACAGGCATGGGTTCGGGGTTACCATTGTCTGGACCTGCTTTAATTTCGCCAAAATATTTTTCAACCAGTTTTTTTACTTCTTTTTTATTTATATCACCGGCAATTACCATAGTTGCATTATTTGGGCCATACCATTCTTCATAGAATGAGCGAACATCTGTTAGTGTTGCATTTTGAAGATCTTCCAATTCACCAATTGTTGTCCAGTTGTAGGGATGGTCTTCAGGATATAAATTTTTAATTACCACATAATCTCCGTGGCCGTAAGGACGGTTATCCACACGCTGCCGTTTTTCATTTTGGACCACTTCCTGTTGATTCTCAAAAGCAAGTTGTGTTACGGTAGAGAGGAGCCAGCCCATCCGGTCTGATTCCATCCAAAGGACAGTTTCTAGCGCATTTTTGGGAACAACTTCATAATATACTGTACCATCTTTGTTAGTACCGCCGTTGAGGGTACCACCGACATTTTGAATTTTCTTAAAGAATTGGTCTTGTCCTACGTGCTGGGATTCTTGGAACAACATGTGTTCAAAAAGGTGAGCAAAGCCGGTTCGGCCGGGTATTTCACGATTGGATCCAACATGGTATTGGATGGCTACACCAATAATGGGATCTGACTTATCTTCATGGAGGATAACGGTCAACCCATTATCAAGTGTATATTTCTCATATTCAATATTAAATGGTGTATCTGCTTTCTGTTCACAACCAACCATAAAAATGGTCGCAAATAAGCTAATTATTAGTGATTTTTTAAACATGGAATTCTCCTATTACCAAATGATTAATTTCATTATAACAAACAGATTATCTGGTTGTTCCCTATATCGACAAAAATTACGTTAAATGGTTGTCCGAACATATTAAAAATTCTGTGTAATATTAACTACGGGTTAATTGATTAGTCTAATTGTTGAAAAAAAATAAAGGAGACCAAAAGATGAAACTTGCACGTTCCATATTATTCATTTTTACATTCATTTTATTTGGCTGTGATGAGGTAGAGAAGAATACAAATGATGGAATTGATAAAATGAATGGGGTGAAATTTGATTTAACGAAAGTATTTAAATATTTTGACACTTCGGTAAATGTCTATGTTGATGGTGATGATATTGTAATTAATGCGGATGGTGTTCCTGGACATAAAAGTCCATATTTCCCGCAGACGGAAAATTTATCTCAAAATGGATATTACTATTGGGTGGACAGTGACAATGATGGCACTAACGATATGTGGTCAAATGGTCAATCGAACTTTCGACAGAATCCAAATTATATTGCTGAACGAAATTATACTTTTCGGATTCCTTTGAATCCAAAAGTGTCCAACCAAACATCAGATACTTTTATGGGGCCGATTGGTGTAACAATCAATGGAACGCCATTATTTAACCAGTATGAAGCTGGGAATACAGTCCTAATGCCAGGAGAAGGTATCGCACAAAGTTTAGATGGTAGCGCCGGCCACCCTGCAATGCGAGGGGATTATCATTATCATATGATTCCGGATTCTGTCCTGAATTCTACCGAGGATAATTTTATCGGTTTTGCTGCTGATGGATTTCCTGTATACGGTCCCAAAAATGATGATGGGAAAAATGTTTCCGATTTAGATGATAGCCATGGTGAATTTGGTCCAACGCCCGATTTCCCCGACGGTATCTACCACTATCATACCACATTCACTGCACCGTATATCGTGGGATCTTTTCGCGGTTCGATTGGTTTTGGATGGGGCGGAGGGCCTGGAAATTGAGAATATTTATATTCTCTATAATATTTTTAATGGTAGGGTGTGAGTCATCAACCGTCACATTTGATGAAACTTTTTCAATAAATAATGGTGAACTATATCACAATAACTCCCTTTTTTCAGGTCGTCTTATTAAAACTGAAATAACAGGAACTTGGTCGAAATCCTTTTATAAGAATGGAAAAAGAGAAGGGTTGAGCATTCGTCATTTTGCCGATGGGAATAAAAAGTCTCATGGTAAGTTTCGAAAAGGAAATCAAGTTGGAACACATTTAGGGTGGTGGCCCAATGGACAAATTCGGTCAGAACAATATTTTAATGATGGTCTACTGAGTGGCGAGGTGAAAGAGTGGTTTGTAAATGGTCAACTGGCCGTACTGAATCATTTTTCTAATGGACGACAAGATGGACTTCAACAGGGTTGGCGGAATGACGGAGATTTACGTTTTAAGTATACCTACATTAATGGAAAACGTTATGGTTTTATGGGTTCATCTCTTTGCATGAGTCCTTACCAATAATGAAAAAAGTCCTCATAATATCAGCAGTTGGAATTTCTGTAGCATTCGTATTTTTCTTGGGAAATGGTTCTGAACCATTTCGGTTACCCATTTACCACCCATCAGATATTGATCCCGATTGGGTGGATAAGGAATTTGTTGATAAAACTCAAGTTCATAGAATTCCAAGTTTTAGTTTTATGGATCAAAATGGTAATGTGATTACCAATGAAGTATTTGATGGTAAAATTTATGTAGCGGATTTTTTCTTTACCACTTGTCCGGGGATTTGCCCCACACTCACTAAACATATGGGTAAAGTTCAGAAAGCCTTTAAGGACGACCAAAATGTGAAGATCATTTCCCATACGGTACATCCTGAAAATGATTCAACTGCAGTCTTGAAAGCTTATAGTGAAATGCACAGAATAAATAGTAATCAATGGCATTTGGTTACAGGAAAAAAATCCGAATTGTATGGCATTGCTCGGCAGGGATATTTCAGTATTTCTAAAATTGAAGAAAAAATGAAAAATGCCTTTATTCATACAGAAAATTTCATTCTCGTAGATCAAGAACGTCGAATCCGAGGCATTTATAACGGCACAATCGCCCATGAGGTGAATCGTTTGATAGAGGATATTCAATTGCTTAAAAAGGAATTATAAATATTTTCTATGAAAAGGGAGAGTATGTGGCTTTTCACTCCTGCAATAGGAGAGGATTATGGGGTGGTCAGGAAAGTTGATTCTAAATAATGAAAAATATATAGAAATAGAACCAGAGCAGAATAAATGATTTTACCCATACTGATTGTCGCAATAACTGTTACCTTTATTTCAAAAATCCAAACTGTTGAGTCGCCTTTTTTACAGCGGATCTTTAATTGGTTCCCACCTATTTTATTCGCTTATGTGATTCCAGCAATTATAACCCATACATTCAATTTAGATATGGGTTCTTCAGCCATTCATGGTTTTAGCAAAGGAATTATTATTCCTTTGGCTATTCTCTGTGTCATGAGTGCATTGCTATTCAAGCAATTGCGAATTGTGGGAATTAAGCCAATTTTCCTTTTTGTTTCAGGATCATTCATCATTGCTGTTTTGCCGCCAATTTTGGTTATGCTTTATCAAATTATTGATCCGGTCGCGGCAAAACAAATTATTACAGAAGAATTATGGCGAGGCTTGGTTCCGATTGTGGGAAGTTGGATTGGGGGAAGCACTAGTCAATTGGTACTTAAAGAAGTTGTGAATTGCTCAGAAGAATTATTCGTGGCTATACTAGTTCTTGACAATATTTTAGTAAATATTTGGACTATTCTTATGTTTCAATTCATTAAACGAAGTGATAAGATTAATCGATGGCTTAATATTTCTGCTGAAAAGCCACAATTGTCAGTGATGAATTTGGAAAAAGTTAAAAGACGTGATACATGGATCACCATCGGGGTGGTGTCTCTCATATCTTTTGGATTTTACGTGGCAGATTTATCCTTTTTGTTGAAGGTGGTTATTTTATCATTTATAGGGTTGGGATTGGGAAATTTGATTCAGTCATGGGATCATCAAATTGTTCTTAAGTTGGGGGGGAAGTTAATTTTGATCATTATGGCAACATTGGGATTAAAGCTCAATTTCAATGCATTTGATATTCCAACATCTTTGATAGGCATTAGCATTGTTTGGATTATCCTTCATTATGTGGGTATGATGATAGTTGCCTATTACGCCAAGATACATGCCGCTTGGATCCCCATAGCTAGTATGGCAAACCTAGGAGGAATTTCAACAGCACCGGCTGTAACGGCTGCATATGAAAAGGAATGGATGCCCCATGCCATAGTTCTAGCAATTTTGAGCATGGTTAGCGGTACGGCTTGGGGATTATTCACAATCGTTTTATTTGAGTGGATTATATAATTTAATCACTTTTCATCGACCATGTATATTCGATGCCCACATTGCTATGAGATATAATTGAAATAAAAATGCCCCATCCTACTTTAAACAGGACAGGGCATTTTAGTCTATATTCTTCTGTGTTTAGAAGGAGTAGGTAACAACAAGACTCATTACATTATATTTCATTTCTAATGCATTAATTAGTTCATTTAATCCGTCACCATCAGGTTTCATTTCTAAACTATGGATAGTGTATAGTGCTTCTGCTCCTACGGGTATGAGTGGCATTTTGAATCTTAAACCAAGGCCATAGGCTAAACCGGGATCATAAAAATCAGCCGCATCGCCCATTGGCATTGAATATCCAGCTCGAACTATTCCTCTGAACATGGGTAACCCGACAGGAATTTTGCCAACGGCATAGCCGTAGACCATATCAATTCCTTCGTCGCCACCAGCAGTGTATTCACCTCCAACGCCAATTAGGCTAAGAAGCATAAACTCATATCCCAAGGTAAAGCCCATACCATCTATTTTTTTTTCACTAATACCGAGTATGGATTCTTCTCTCGACGCATCAATTCCAATTCGTAATTGGGCTGTTGCCAAGGTTGTTAATAATATTAAAAATACAGTTATTCGTTTCATTTTATTCAATTTCCTAAGGTTATTGTGAATCAATCTAAAACAAAAATAATAACAATCAAATGTTCTCATGCCTAATTATAAAGTCTGTCGCTTATAAAAAATAATAACAAACCACTTCTTTGTAGTACAGACATTCCTGTTTGTTTTTGTACAGACAGGAATGTCTGTACTACAGGAGATAAAACTACAAGCGTAATTGGTGCTTGCCTTAAAAGTAACCGGCGAGACCAAAAATGATAGATAATGCCATTATCCAGTTTCAGTCTAGATCCCTAGCAAAAGGCAAGGCTACGGTGTGTAGGCGGGTTAAGGTATATGATTATCGGCACGACAAAAAAATAAAAAACTTTGTAACTATTTGAGGTGACTTACAGAAGTAACTAAGTAGAAGGACTCAAATATTCTAAGAAAACTAGCAACAATAATAATTTTCACTTTCCTATTATGGGGACAGGGTAATGGTGATGTGATTGGACGAATTACACTACCACTGGGTAAAGTAGATGTTATGTCAACCAAGGCATTGACTGGTGGCGGTAGTACCGGTCCTGAACCATTTGAATTACCACCGGATTGGCCGGCGTTGTAGAATACATATGAATTAAATTGGCCAAAAATCGATAATGACAGCAATGACACTAAATAAAAAATCCCCATTATGGGGATTTTCTATTTTAAGTAGCGGCGCAGGGACTCGAACCCCGGACACCCGGATTATGATTCCGGTGCTCTAACCAGCTGAGCTACGCCGCCATAATATCTTTAAAAAAGCCGCCGAACTTACAGGAATAAAATATTTTCTTTCAAACAATTTTATATGAGTTTTCCCCCAAATCACCTTTAATTTCCGTAGCTTTATGGAAACCCAAAAAGAATAGTTTGAGTTCTTATCATTCGTATCGTTCAAGGAGAGTCAATGTATAATTCAATTGAAGAATTTATGGGCCAGGTTGAGGCCAAGAATCAAGGTGAAAGAGAATTTCATCAAGCCGTCCAGGAAGTTGTGGAATCTCTATGGGATTTTTTACAAGATCACCCAGATTATATGCATGCAAAAGTATTAGAAAGAATCACTGAGCCGGAGCGGGTTATCATGTTTCGTGTGCCATGGCGCAATGACCGAGGCGAAGTGGAAGTGAATCGTGGATTCCGGGTTGAATTCAATTCAGCCATCGGTCCTTATAAAGGTGGCCTTCGATTCCATCCATCAGTTAATCTTGGCATCCTGAAATTTTTAGGCTTTGAACAGGTGTTTAAAAACAGTCTAACTACGTTGCCTATGGGTGGCGGTAAAGGTGGGTCTGATTTTGATCCCAAGGGAAAAACTGATAATGAAGTAATGAGTTTTTGCCAATCTTTTATGACTGAATTATCTCGTCACATCGGTCCTGATACTGATGTTCCGGCGGGAGATATTGGTGTAGGCGGCCGCGAGATTGGTTACATGTTTGGTCAGTATAAGCGTATTCGTAATGAATTTACCGGTATTCTAACGGGAAAAGGGTTGAACTGGGGTGGAAGCCTTATTCGACCAGAAGCTACTGGTTACGGCTGTGTGTATTTCGCAGAAGAAATGCTGAAAACCAAAGGTGATTCATTTAAAGGAAAAACAGTTACAGTATCTGGTTCGGGAAATGTAGCGCAATTTGCTACCGAAAAAGTGAATGATCTAGGTGGAAAGGTTGTTACCCTTTCTGATTCTAGCGGTTCAATTCATGATTCAGATGGAATTGATGCAGAAAAACTGAAATTTATCATGAATCTAAAAAATGTAAAACGGGGTCGAATTAAGGAATATGCCGATAAATTTGGTGCCACCTATTTAGAAGGTCAACGCCCTTGGAGTGTACCGTGTGATGTTGCATTACCTTGTGCTACACAAAATGAAATTAATGAATCGGAAGCCAAAACATTGATAAAAAATGGATGTATGGCTGTGGCTGAAGGTGCGAACATGCCATCAGAGCCAGGAGCCGTTGAAGTCTTCCTTAATAATAAGATTCTTTTTGGTCCTGGTAAAGCTGCTAATGCGGGTGGTGTTGCCGTATCTGGTTTAGAAATGAGCCAAAATTCTATGCGGTTATCTTGGAGCAGGGAAGAAGTTGATCAGAAATTGCAAAGCATTATGAAAAGCATTCATACTGCCTGCGTAAATCATGGCCAAAAAGGTGATTTCACAGACTATGTAAAAGGTGCCAACATTGCCGGTTTCATCAAAGTGGCAGATGCTATGATGGATCAAGGCGTTGTTTGATCTAAACTAACTCAATTATAAACTAAATAAAAGTCTCTGTTACCCTGAACTTGTCGAAGGGGCAGAGGCTTTTTATATTCCGGAAGCTTCGTGTTCATCCATGATTTCCTGTGCTTCATCCAATGGTTTTATAATCGCGCCTTCTCCGGTTTGCCCATCAATTGTTACAGTAACTGGACGATCCAAATGAATCCATTTAGTATATTTGGTAACGGAATTCACAGGTTGTTCGTCTATCCATTTCATATTCAACCGGTCCATTTCCTTTTTATGATTAATAGTGAAATAACCAATCCGCATGCTAGTCACATTCTGGAAGAAATGACTACCGAATGATGGATCAACGGGAAAAGAATCCATACCAACTTCAATGATAACTTTAGCATTTGAAATCTGATCCCAGTTTACAGGGATGCCCAACCAAGGATCGGCGGAACCCCATCGGCCGGGACCAATAAGAATAAACTTTTCGCCATTGGGCATTTTGCTGTTGATGTGCTCAATATCTTTGGCGATAGTTTGGGTGTGTGCCGCATCAAATACCTTGGGATCAACGATTACAATATTTTGAAGATTATCAATAACCCCATTCCCTAATGCAATAGAACTGGAACAAATTATATCATTTTTATTTAATGAATCAAATTTCTGGACGCGATCCAAACCGCCGATAACCATGGGTTTTATTTGTAATAAACAAAATTCATGCTTTTTATTTTGATCTTTATAAAGATTTACAGCAAATTCAATTTCTACAGGACAGCCCAATGCATCTTCGCCCATGGTCAATACCTTTGTCAAAAGTTCAGGTATGGGCGCTGTCTTCCATTTGAGCAAAGAGGGGAATGTAATTACACGGGTCCCTTTATGGCGGAGCGAATCACGAATCACATTATCTTCCTCAGAAACAACACTCCCTGCCCAACGCAATTCCCCATCACCTTCGGCAAAACTAAGGTCGTAAGCTGATGTATTTTCTTTTTCACCGTATTTCATCAGCTTATTTCCTTTTTCCAAATTCAGGGCATAAAACTGATTTTGAGAATTGGCGATAGTTGATCGAACAGAAAAGTATTGGGGAATAATTCCGGGATATTTTGGTGAAAATCTTAAGGATTTTTCTCCTTCAGCGATTGTGCGTCCCAAACCCAATGCTAAGAATGCAACACCTTCTTCTCGTTTCATATATGAAATGGGGTAATAATTAAAACTTTGAGCAGATCCACTTGCCGAGGGATAGAAGCGATCTTCGTGTTGTTGTCCAATCAGTTCCATGATAATTACGGCCATCTTTTCTTCTTCATGACGATGGACAGACCCTTCAATCAATGATTTGGGTTCCTTAAAATATGTAGATGCATAGACTAGTTTTATTGCTTTTGTTAATTGTTCTAACCGAGTTGTCCTGGATTTATCTGAATTGGAGAGCATGAAAGTAGAATACATTCCTGCCAATGGTTGATATTGGGAATCTTCTAGGAGGCTAGAAGAACGAACGGCAATGGGATATTTCACTTTAGATAAATAGCGGGAAAGGGTGTTCAATAATTCTTTTGAAAGGGATGCCTTTAAGAATGCCTTTGAAATGGCTTTATCTGGTTTGTTTTTAGAAAAAGCCACCTTCCATAATTTATTTTCATTCATAAAAAAGTCGAACTCATCTGTTCCAATCACGGCTATCTTAGGTACGCGTGAATAAATATCGGGGAATTCTTTATTTATTTTTCCGTCAGATAGCATATTGTTTGCAAAAGCTAGACCGCGTGCTTTACCTCCCAGTGAGCCAGTAGCGAGGCGGACAAAATTTAGCGATTCATTTTTTGTAGTGGAAGAATATTGAACTATCTTACCTTCGTGATGGGCTTGAATACCGGCATCAATAAGTTCAATTATCAGTTTTCTTAACTCGTCTAAACTTTTAAAATCATGAACTTTAAGTGGTCTAATATTTGAAGCTATTGAAAATTCCGCACGTACCGCTAACCAATTCGAAAAGTGATTTTTTGAAGCATGAAATTCCAGTGAATTGTCAGGTATCTTTGTCAGTGATTTTCGGAATCCCAATAGGTCGTTTGCTCGGGCGATCTCTTTGCCGCGGGGGTTTCTAAATATGAAATCGCCAAAGCCGAAATTGTTTATAATAAAGTCATCCATGTCTTGAAGCAAAGTGGCCGATTCTTTATGAATGAATGAGGCAGTAACTTTTTTTGCATCCTTATAATGCTCAAGGTTCGTGGATTGGAGCACCACGGGCATATCCGAATCCTTCTGGCGGATATATTCCACCAACTTAACGCCTGCGTGGAGATCCAAATGGCCACCCTTTGGAAAACGAACATCGGATATGAATCCTAAAATATTGTGGCGGTATTTATCATAGTATTGAACAGCTTCTTCGTAGGAAGAAGCAAGGATGATTTTTGGCCGTGCCCGGAATAATAAAAGTTTGTCAGTATCGGACAAACTTTTATTGATCAAATCACGCGCGTGCTTTAGGGCAATACGATAGATCAAGGGTAAAATAATAGAGTAAAACCGAGGGTTATCTTCCACTAGGACGATGGCGCGAATATCGGCAATTTTATAATCCCTGTGAAGGTTCATCCTATCTTCAATATATTTTATGATAGCAGGAAATACATTGGCATTCCCCGTCCAAATGAAAACCTTTTCGATTGTTTTTTCAAGACGGTCCTGAGGTAAATTAGTGATTTCTGATTCATCAAATGCCAATAGAATAATTGGCTTCCCTGGGTAGGATTTTTTAACCTTTTCACCAAAAGTTATTGGATCCATGTCTGCAATTCGCATCATAACAATAACTAAATCAAAACTGCGGTTGGATAACATTTGGAGGCCAGTACTAGCATTTTTCGCATGCCAGACTCGGGGGGCATAACTGAGGTTCATACCTAGGTATTCGTATAGAATTTGCTGGGTGAGTCGTCCATCTTCCTCTAAAATAAAGGCGTCATATGGACTAGCCACAAGAAGGATCTCGTGAATGCGGTGAAGCATAAGATCTTGGAAATTTATGGATGCTTTAGGTTCAGTAGCCATGTTGTACTCATGTGAAAATTAACGCACTCTACCATCTATTTAAATAGAATTATATGTAGATTCCACATATGAATTATCATCAGTCGGCCGCCAGCGTATTAATGAAATTGATATTTCCCAATTTCTGTTTATCCTGTGAGGATAAATCGGCAAGTCGATATTTATCTTCTGGAATTCTCTGTAAACCTTGTATTGGAAAACTTGAACCGACTGAAAAAGAAAATCGAATTAATGAGATCCACTTTCCTGAATACATTGATGAAGCTTACTCTTGTTGGTGGTTCAACGACACCTTACAGGAAGTAATCCACCAACTGAAATATGCAGATCGGGCAAGGATTGGAAGTGAGATGGGGAAATATGCTGCCAAAGAATTTCAAAAAAAGACCTTTCAGAATGTGGATTTAATTACAGCAATCCCCCTTCATCAAAAAAAGGAAAGAGAGCGGGGATATAACCAAGCGGGGTGGATCGCTAAGGGGTTTGCAAGGCAAATTGGCCGACCTCATGATCTAACTATTATTAAGCGAAAATCATATACTATTTCACAAACTACACTTGATCGAGAAGAACGTCTTCAAAATATGGAAAATGCTTTTGTAACTTCCCGCCCCTTGAAAGGAATGAAAATCGGAATTATTGATGATGTTTTGACAACGGGCGCCACAATGTCCGCTTGTTCAAAAGCTTTAAAACAGGGTGGTGCAGACTATGTAATGGCAATAACCCTGGCGACACCTAAAATAAAAAAATAAAAAACCTCGTGATAAAACCTCTTAAATCTTTTGATCTTAAAGAAAAGCGTATCCTCATTCGTGTGGATTTTAACGTACCTATCGAAAATGATCGTGTTGTCGATGATTTTCGGATTCGGGCCGCCCTACCTACAATTCAGTATTGCCTTAAAGAAGGGGCCAATGTTGTATTAATGTCCCATTTGGGAAGGCCGAATGGAAAGGTTTTACCGGAAATGAGTTTAATTCCTGCCGGAGAAACTTTGGCGGACCTATTAGAAATGCCCATTAAGTTTTCTGATGATTGTGTTTCCGAGGATGCCCATGATGTATCTTTGGGGCTCCGCGGGGGTGAAATTCATTTACTCGAAAATTTACGCTTTCATATTGAGGAAACGAAGAATGACCCCATCTTTAGTGCGAACTTGGCTAAGCATGGTCAAATTTATATTAATGATGCTTTTGGAACCGCCCACCGCGCACACGCATCCAACACAGGTGTAGCTAAAAATTTCACTCATAAAGGAATGGGCTTTCTTCTTGAGACAGAAATGCAATTCCTTTCTGAAGCTATGATAAAACCTCAACGGCCATTAACCGTAATACTGGGTGGCGCAAAAATCGATTCGAAATTGAATCTAATCCATAATTTTATCGGTAAGGCTGAACACATTCTCATTGGCGGTGGAATGGCTTTTACTTTTTTAAAGGCTCAAGGGAAGGATATAGGAAATTCTCTAGTTGATGAATCTATGATTCCAACCGCAAAAGCGATAATGTCGAAGGCACGTGGAAAATCAAAATTGGTCTTTCCAAAAGATATAGTATGTGCTGAATCCATGAAACATGGTGATCAAATAGAAGTCTTTTCAGCGGGAAAGATTCCTGATCATTTAATGGGTTTAGATATTGGTCCTGAAACGGTGGAAGCTTTTTCTGAAATAATTGAAGATTCTGGAACTATTTTATGGAATGGCCCCATGGGAGTTTTTGAAGTTGATGGATTTCAAAAAGGCACCCAAAATATAGCTCTAAAGCTTGTTGAAGTAACCAGAGGGGAAGCCATGACCATCGTTGGTGGTGGTGACTCAGCTGCTGCCATCAATAAATATGGATTAATGAAACAGGTTAGTCACGTCTCAACTGGCGGCGGAGCTTCTTTAGAACTTTTATCTGGGAATCCTCTTCCCGCAATCTATTCATTGGAACTTTAATTATGAAATTTAAACCTATAGTTGCCGGAAACTGGAAGATGCACAAAACACGAGATGAAGGAGTCTCCTTCGTCGGTAAAATCAAAAATCGTGTATTGGATAAGGCGGAAGCAAAGGTTATATTCTGCCCGCCTTTTACGACGCTCTTTTCCATAGTTGAAACAATTGACGGTTCCGATTTTAGTGTTGGTGCACAAAATGTACATCATAAAGCACAAGGCGCTTTCACCGGTGAAATTTCAGTGGAAATGCTAAAATCCGAAGGTGTCGAATACGTAATTTTAGGTCATTCTGAACGGCGTCATGTCTTTGGAGAATCTGATTCTTTCATTAATAAAAAAGTGCATGCTGTATTAGATGGTGGATTGATTCCCATGTTTTGTATCGGCGAAACATTGGAAGATCGACAAGCAAACAGTACAATTGATGTGCTTAAAGATCAAATCCAGATTGGATTGAAAGGATTAGAAACTATCGATCCGGAAAATATGATAATCGCCTATGAACCGGTATGGGCAATTGGAACTGGTGAAACAGCTTCCGAGGAACAGGTGGCAGTAGCCCATTTTTCTGTTAAATCCATTCTTGGAGGAATGTTTGGCGAAGAGGGCAATGAAGTGCCGATTCTTTATGGTGGATCAGTGAATGAAAATAATGCTGCTGAATTGATCCAGATTAAAGGTGTAGATGGTTTTCTTATTGGCGGAGCAAGCCTAAAAGAAGACAGTTTTTGCAGCATAATAGAACAAGTATCAAAATTTTATAAGAGGTAAATCGTGTTAGGATTTTTAATTACAATTCATGCAATTATCAGTTTATTACTGATCACTGTGGTGTTAATGCAAGCCAGTCAGGGCGGCGGATTAGCCGGTTCAATTGGTGGTCAAACAACCAATGCTATTTTTGGCGGACGTAGCGCCGCAACTGCTTTGAGCAAAATTACTACTTATCTTGCGGTAGCTTTCATGGGCTTGGCCCTTTTGATAAGCCTTGTGGGATCACCATCTGCCGGTGATGGCAGTTCGGTTATCGAACAAGCGCAAGAAGAGCGTACATTGGCCCCTTCTAATGAGGAATTAGTATTACCCACTTCGCCACTTCAAAAGGCAGAAGATAAGCAATAGTTTGGGAATTTGCCGAAGTGGTGGAATTGGTAGACACGCATGCTTGAGGGGCATGTGGGGGAAACCCTGTGGGGGTTCGAGTCCCCCCTTCGGCACGATAAATTTAATATGAGGAAGAATCACACAATGTTGAAAAAAATATCTATTATTACCCTGTTGATGGGATTTGTTTTCGCACAATCGCCAGTTGAATTATATAATAACGCTCAAACAAGTTTAAACGCTGGGAAAATTTCAGAAGCTGAGGCGGGGTTTAAAGCAGCCTTAGAAGCAGATCCTACCTTTGCCCCGGCAAACCTGGGATTGGCCCATGTAGCTCTACGTAAAGGCGACTTAAAACAAACTCAAGCATTTTTAAAAGAAGCCATTGATGCTGATCCGGAAAGCCAAGATTTCCGCGACGAATTTGAAAAATTGAGTGAATTGAATACACTCATGAGTAAAGGGATACGATCCATGAAGAATGGAGAGGTAGAAGATGCATTTGAATCATTCCGAATTGCTTCCGAAAAATTTCCTAATTACCCTGAATCAGTATTCAATATGGGATTGGTTCACTTTCGTAAAAAAGAATTCACCGATGCTGTGGGTTATTTTCATAAAACAATGGAAATAAACCCTGGGCATAAAACAGCATTGGCGGCCATAAAAAATGTAGCCAAAAAATATTTTAACTCTGGCAATCAATCTTATAAACGGGGTGATTCGGAAGGTGCTTTAGATTCTTATGAAAAAGTGCTGGAAGTAGATGATACTTTTTACCAGGCACTTTACCAGATTGGTGTGATTCAATCTAAATTGGGTGATAAAGATGCGGCTACTGTATCGTACGAAAAAGCATTGGCTGTAAATCCCCAATTCTATAAAGGCTATTTTGCTTTAGGATTAGCCAAAAGCGGTCTGAATGATTCCGAAGGCGCTTTGGCTGCATTTGAATCTGCAGTTGATATTCACCCTGGATATGACAAAGCATATGGCGCAATGGGAGATATTTACATCGCTAATAAAAATTATGAAAAAGCTAAACAGGTTTTGAATATGTCCATTACTGTTAATCCAAAATATGCCAAAGGATATGCAAGTCTCGGTATAATCTATTTGGAAGAGCAAAACTGGGAACAAGCTTCAACAAACTTGGTGAATGCAACATCATTGAATGAACGTGATGCTATGAGCTTTTTCCGATTGGCAGGTGCTTATAATGCCTCAGGTGATTGTAATGGTGCCAAGGATGCAGCTCGTAGCGCAACAGAATTAAAAAGTCGTTTTGGGGGTGGTTGGTTTGAATTGGGTGTTGCTGAATGGTGCGGTGGAAAAGGTAATAAAACAGGCGCAGTAAATGCATTTGAAAAAGCCAGGAATGACCGTTCATGGCGGAAAATGGCAGAATATGAAATTGATAAAGTTAAAAACCCCCAGAAATACGAAAATTAACCCTTAAGGGGTTTGGATTATAAGCGATGATTAAAGCAATCATCTTTGATTTAGATAATACGCTGCTTGATTTTATCAAGATGAAGCAGTTTGCAGTTAAGGCGGCTATTACTGCAATGAATGAGGCCGGTCTCCATGTTGACGAAGATAAAGCTTATCAAGATATTTTTGATCTTTACATGGAAAAAGGATGGGAAAACCAACTGGTGTTTGATGACTATTTAAACCAGACAACTGGCGAAGTTAGTCATAAAATTCTCGCCGCAGGAATTGTATCCTATCGCCGTGCCCGTGAAGCAACTTTGCTCGTTTATCCCAATGTAAATAAAACACTGATTCAATTAATAAAAATGGGAATTAAGCTTGCTGTGGTCTCTGACGCCCCTAGCCGTGAAGCTTGGATGCGTTTATATTACCTAAACCTCCATCATGTATTTGACCCTGTGCTAACATTTGATGATACTGGCGTACGTAAACCGTCTCCAAAACCATTTGAAATGGCATTGAAACATCTTAAAGTAAAACCAGACGAGGCACTCATGATTGGTGACTGGCCGGAGCGAGACGTGGTTGGCGCGGGACAAATTGGCATGAAGACCATTTTCGCTCGTTATGGCGATACATTTGGTACTGTTGATTCCGGTGCAAATTATGATGTAAATGATATTTACGAGGTGGTTGGAATCATCGAGGAGTTGAACGACGTCTAATCCTTTCATCGGAACGGATATCGTTTCGGTAAAACGAATTAAGCAATTGCTGGAAAAACACGGCAATCGCTTCAAACAAAAAACGTTTACCCCCAAAGAAATTGTTTACTGCGATGGGAAGGCTGAACCCGCTATACATTATGCAGGAAGGTTTGCCGCGAAAGAAGCTATCAAAAAATGTTTTTTATCCTCAGGATTGGCTGTGCAAATTGGATTCAATGAAATTGAAATTCTACCTTCTGATACTGGTGCGCCGATTGTTTTACCAATCCACAAATATAAATATAATAATCTAAAAGTAAGCATTTCCCACGAATTCGAATATGCCATAGCTATGGCCATCTTGGCAATCTAAATGCAGTTAGTTACTCGCCAACAATCGCGAGACTTTGATCGATTAGCCATGGCTGAGTATGGCATAACTGGCGAAATATTAATGGGGAATGCCGGTCAAAAAATAGCAGAATTTGTTCGTGCTCAACTGGTTAACATACATCAGCCACATATAGGAATTGTTTGTGGAAAAGGGAATAATGGGGGAGATGGATATGCCACTGCTGTGATCCTTTATAACTGGGGTTTTCGTGTTACCATATACTCATTGGTTGTGAATGAGGTGAAAGGTGATTCCAAAATTTATCATGAACAATGTAATGAAGCAGGAATAACCATTATTTATAATGCCTTACTACCCACTACAAAACCAAAATTTGATTTAATGATAGACGGACTTTTAGGTACCGGTTTTATTGGGAAAATTAGAGAAGAACTTTTTCCTTGGGTTGATTGGTTGAATAATTGCTGCGAAACAGTTTCTATTGATATTCCATCGGGTGTGGATGCCAATTCCGGTGTAGTCGATAGTCATGCGGTAAACGCCAATCATACGATTACTATGGGTTTTTCAAAAGTGGGTATGATGATTGAACCGGGGAAAAGTTATTCCGGGCGGATACATCCTGTGGATATTGGTTTCCCTAATATTGTGTCTGATTTAGATGGTCGTAAATGGTCAGCTATTTCTCAGGAAGAAATTCAAACAATTATAAAACCCCTACACAAATCAACCTATAAGCATATCCAAGGAAAAGTGCTTTTAATTGCCGGATCAAAAGGGATGACCGGTGCGGCCTATCTCTCCACAATGGCAGCCTTGCGAAGTGGTGCTGGATTAACCATTACTTGTGCTCCCGCATCACTTAATAGTATTTATGAGGAAAAAATAACAGAAGGAATGACCGTTCCATGCGAGGATAACGGCCGTGGATATTTATCCAAAGAAAATTATAATGAAATTATGAAATGGGTAGAATGGTGTGATGTGGTAGCAATAGGACCCGGTTTAGGAAATAATAGTGGAACTGCAGATTTGGTTGAAAAATTGGTTCAAGCTGTTGAAAAACCTATGGTAATTGATGCGGATGGGTTACGGCCATTTTATAACAATATGGATTTGTTCAACCAAATTAAGAATGAATTTGTGATTACACCGCACTTGGGTGAAATGAGCCAATTGATAGATACCCCCGCAGATAGAATACGCAATGACCTCCCCACCGCAATTGATAAAATGATTAATAATTTTGCTGGTGTACTTATTGCCAAATTTGCACCTTCTTTGGTTGCATGGGGTAGTAAAGGTGCTGTTAATTCCACCGGGAATCCAGGCTTAGCTACGGCAGGGTCAGGTGATGTATTGACTGGAATGGTGGCATCTTTCATGGCACAAGGATTCAATGCAGTAAATGCGGCAAAAGCAGCAATCTATATACACGGAAAGGCAGCAGATCAATTGGCGAAATCCATTAGTCAGCGCGGTATGATCGCGGGAGATTTATTATATAAAATCGGCAAGGTTCTACATGAATATGAATCATAAAACGTTTCGCATTCTATTGGTTGCCTATATGCTATTGATATTGAGCGTATCCAGTTTGCCGGGCCAAAGTATCCCAAAGACTTGGCTGCTTACATGGGATAAACTGATTCACTTGGTGGAATATTTTATTTTGGGCGTGTTGGCTATGAAAAGTATGAATTCCATATTAACAAAGAATCTGAAATTCGTAATCTCATTTGGAATCTTTTTTGGTTTCACGGATGAATATTTACAATCATTTATATCAGGACGGTTCTCCAGCGGATGGGACGTACTTGCGGATACGATAGGTGTTGTCATTGGAGCACTCCTTGTTTTAGGAAATGATAAAAAGTGATTAACCATATTTATATAAAAGATTTTGCCATAATTAGGGAATTGGCGCTTCCAATCAAAAATGGTCTAACGGTAATCACCGGTGAAACTGGTGCAGGAAAATCAATCCTATTGAAATCATTAAGTATTGCATTGGGTGCTAAAACAGATAAAACGGATGTTCGTAGCGGCCAAGAGCAATCTGTGGTTGAAGTCGAATTGAGCGTGAATGGGAAATCTGATATTTACAGACGATTAATCAGTAAAGGTGGTCGTACCCGTTCTTTCTTTAATAATGAACCGATGGCCGAACAGCCTTTTCGGGAATTGGTAAATCCTTTGGCAGATTTTCATGGTCAACATGAACAACAATATATTATGAATGCCACAACCCATGTTGATTTTTTAGACAGTTTTTGCGATTCAGAAGAGTTGATTCAAAAAACAGAGGCGGTTTATTTAGAGTTATCCCAAACGATAAGCAAATTAGAAAAGTTAATTGCATTGCAAAAAGATGCTGCTAACAGAAAAGAATTACTCCAATTTCAAATCCAGGAAATTCAGGCGATTGATCCACAAATTGACGAAGATATTGATCTTGGGAAAGAGTTTAAGCGATTAAACCATGTGGATGAATTGATTGCCACTATTCAAAATTTAAACCAATCCTTAACCGAAAATGATCATTCTATATATCGTCAATTGTCATCTTCTTTGAATGAGTTAGAACGCCTTGCAAAATATGACGACGCTATAAGTCCATTTATTGGTTCTATCGAAAGAGCTGCATTATCTATTCAGGATGCATCTGCGGGAATGGTTCAACATGTGGAATCTATTGATATTGATAAAGACCACCTTCAAGAAATTGAAGAACGTCTCCATGCGATTGAATCTTTAAAAAGAAAATATGGTGGATCTATTGAATCGGTGCAATCTTTTATTGAAGAGGCTGAAAATGATTTGGCGGAATTATCTGGTTTAGACCAAAAAATATCTGAACTAGAATTAGAAAAATCTCATTTAATTATACGATATCAAAAGTTTGCGGATCAATTAAATCAGAATCGAACAACATTTTCCCAAAAAATTTCTTCCGAAATTGAATTAGAAATGGCAGAACTCAATATGGGTGGTGCAAAATTTCAGGTTCAAATCATTCATACCGAAGACAACAGCAGCTTCATAAAATTTGAAGATAAACCGGTAAAATATGGCTCTAAAGGATATGATAAAGTAGAATTTTATCTTAGTGCAAACCCGGGAGAATTGCCGAAGCCATTAGCCAAAGTTGCTTCTGGTGGAGAGGTGTCGCGTATCATGCTGGCGATTAAATCTGTCTTGAAAAAAAGCGATCCTGTTGAAACATTAATCTTTGATGAAATTGATTCAGGTATCTCCGGACAAGCGGCAGAAAAGGTTGCGGAAGCATTGGAAAAGTTAAGCCAAGAAAAACAGGTAATATGTATTACCCATTTACCCCAGATAGCATCTCGGGCACAGCACCATATATATATTCATAAAAAATTAAAAAGTGAGCATACAGAAGTGATAGCAAGATATTTGGATAGTGGAGAAAAAGTTCAGGCCATTGCAAAATTATTTAGCGGTGAAAGTGTAACATCAGAGGGTATAAGTTCGGCGCAGCAATTTATGGATCAAGCTCGTGGATAAATTAGTAGTTAACGGTGGAAAACCATTAAGTGGTTCTGTTGAGATAAGTGGCGCAAAAAATGCTGTATTACCTTTAATGGCCGCAGCTCTTCTTGTTGATGGAAACACAACGATTCATCGTGTTCCTGGTTTGCGAGATACAAAAACCATGATCCGGTTATTAGAAATGATCGGCGCCAAGACAAATTTTCAAGGTCAAAATTTGACCATTAATGCGTCGAATATAACTTCACTTGAAGCGCCTTACGATTTGGTCAAAACAATGCGTGCTTCCTTTTATGTGATGGGTCCGCTATTAGCACGGTTTGGAGAAGCGCGTGTTTCTTTGCCCGGTGGTTGTGCATGGGGTCCACGTCCTGTTGATTACCATTTGAAGGGATTTGAGCGACTCGGTGCTGAAATTATTTTAGAAGAGGGATATATAATGGCTCGGGCCAAAAAGTTAAAAGGTGCCCGAATTCATTTTGAGATACCTTCTGTTGGAGCCACTGGGAATCTCCTAATGGCAGCTGTTTTGGCTGAAGGAACAACCCATATAACGAATGCGGCCATGGAACCCCATATTGTTCAACTTTGTGATGTATTAAATGAAATGGGCGGACATATTGAAGGTGTTGGCACAAGCCAATTGAGAATTGATGGTGTAGACTCATTGAACCCAGTGGAAGTGACAACCATTCCTGATATGATAGAAGCAGGTACTTTCCTAATGGCTGGCGCAACTTTAGGAGATATTACACTTAAGAATGTAGAGGCCGATCACTTGTCCATTGTATTGCAAAAATTGGAACAGGCCGGTTGTAAGATTAATGTGATTGGTGATTCCATATCGATTGAAAAATGTGATGAATTGACTGCAGTAGATATGACCACCGATGTTCATCCAGGTTTTCCCACAGATCTCCAAGCGCAGTGGATTGCATTAATGTCAATTGCAAATGGTTCTAGCGTAATTACAGATACCATTTACAAAGATCGATTTTCGCATATTCCTGAACTGGTTCGTCTTGGTGCTAATATTTCGCTTGAAAATAATGTGGCTGTCGTTCGTGGTGTGGAGCAATTGAAAGGTGCCCAAGTGATGTCTACTGATATTCGCGCCAGCGCTTCGCTGGTGATTGCCGCCCTTATGGCAAAAGGTAAAACAGATATTAGCAGGATATATCATATCGATCGAGGATATGAACGCATTGAAGAAAAATTCCATTCACTTGGGGCCGATATTTATCGGGAAAGTGAATAATGAAAATGTATAGATTCGATTTGAATAAATTACTTAACATCCACGCTTTTAGTGGAAAGGATTTGTTATGCGTATCGTTATAATCGGCGTTGGGGAAGTGGGGTTCCACGTCGCCAAAGCATTAAGTCAAGAAGATCATGATATCATTGTTATGGATCTCGATCCTTCAAAATGTAAAAGAGCCAGCGAAAACCTCGATGTAATTGTTGTGGAAGGGAATGGAGCCAGTCCTCGAAATTTATCCAAAGCAAACGTCCAAGATGCGGACTATGTTTTATGTCTTACACGGGTGGATGAAGTCAATTTAATCGCGTCTCAACAAGCACATGAATTGGGTGCAAAAAAGATTATAGCCCGGTTGAGAAACCAACAGTACACAACGCGGGACTCCATTATTAAGCCCGAAAAATTTGGGATTGATCTTGTAATTCACCCCGAAAAAGAAGCTTGTCGGGAAATCGTTCAGTTGGTGCGTCATTCTTATGCAACTCAGGTTATGGATTTTGAAGGCGGCCGTATGCAAATGATTGGTATCCGTCTTGAGGAGGATTGTCCAATCGTTGGAAAAACAGTACGTGAATTTTGTGAAGAAGAACATGATTTCAAATTTGGAATTGTGACTGTTTTGCGCGATGGTGAATCCCACGTTCCATGGTCAGATTTTGAATTTAAAGAATGTGACACAGCCTATTTCATTGTTAAGACTGAGCGTCTAGAATCTCTCATGGTTATTTTGGGCAAAGAAGCCACCAAAACCAATTCCATCGTCATTCTTGGCGGTAGCAAAATTGGCCGTAGTGTAGCAAAAGAATTAGAAAATGAAATGTCCGTTCGATTAATCGATAATAAAAGAGATAAGGCAGAATGGTTGGCGTCGACTTTAAAAGAATCAATGGTTTTGTTTGGCGACGGTACAGATGTGGAACTTTTGAAAGCAGAAAATATCCAGGATGCAGACAGCTTTATTGCTGTGACAGAAAGTGAACAAACCAATTTGTTATCAGGAATGCTGGCGCATCATTTAGGCGTTAAGCAAACTGTTATTCATGTGAGCACAACCGAATATATGCCCATCGTTCAAGAAATTGGTGTTGGATCAGTTTTAAGTAAAAATATGTCCACAGTAAATTCAATATTGCGTTTTATTTCCAGTGATCAAACAGAAACATCCGTCACTACATTTGACGAAATTGATGTAGATGTAATTGAATTCAGTCCTGATGCAGGTAGTAAAGTAACAAAAGCGCCCCTGTCGGATTTGAGATTTCCCGAAGATAGTATTGTGGGTATGATTAATCATCATGGCCATTTATCTATTGCAAGAGGATCCAGCCAGCTTTCTGAAGAAGACACCGTACTGGTTTTTGCCAAATCGAAAGCAGTACCTAAATTGCGAAAACTATTTGAAGTTTAATGAATATTAAAACTATCTCCAACATACTGGCTGCAATGCTGGTTTTGACGGGAATTTCAATGATTATTCCTGCCTTAATATCGTGGGGATATGGTGAGCCTGATATAGCTGGTCACGTAAAATCTGTTGCGATTTGCGTTTTTGTTGGTTTACCTATTTGGTTATATACGCGCAACAATCATTCGTTGAATAGTAAAGATGGATTTGCCGTTGTTTCTCTTGCTTGGGTATTGGTTGCATTGGCTGGGACGTTACCGTTCTATTTAACCGGGGCGATTCCTAATTTTACTGACGCTTGGTTTGAATCTATGTCTGGCGTAACCACTACGGGTGCGACTATAATCGGCAACCCTCTGACATTGCCTAACTTACCCAATGGAATTGAAAGTTTGACTCATGGTGTTCTTTTTTGGCGGTCATTTATTCAATGGATAGGCGGAATGGGCATTATTGTTTTTACAATTGCAATCCTCCCTTTATTAGGAGTTGGGGGTGTCCAATTATTCAAAGCAGAAGTACCTGGACCAGTGGCGGATAAAATTCGTCCTAGGGTAAAAGAAACTGCAAAAATATTATGGATGGTTTATGTTGGCTTAACATTAGCAGAAACTATTTTATTGGGTATAAGCGGAATGCCCTGGTTTGACTCTATTTGCCATGCATTGACCACGATGCCTACCGGTGGATTCAGTACCCAAAATGCCAGCATTGGTGCCTATGGTAATCCTGTGATTCATTATATCATTATTATATTTATGTTTATTGCCGGCGTGAATTTCACACTTCACTTTTTGGCATTAACCGGAAAGTTTAAAGGCTATTTCAGAGATCCGGAATTTCTATCTTATTTAGGTATAACACTGGCAGTTACATTTTTTATTTTCCTCAATGTGGCATCAGCGACCGTACAATGGACTCATGAGAATTTCTTGGTATCCCTATTTCAAAGTGTTTCAATTCTGACTACGACTGGGTTCGGTTCTGCTAATTATGGACTTTGGCCGCACTTCTCCCAATTTCTTCTGCTGATACTTATGTTCGTTGGTGGAATGGGCGGTTCCACAGGCGGTGGAATGAAAATTGCTCGAATCATTTTACTTATGAAATATGCAGCAACAGAAACGCGTAGAATGCTCCACTCTAGGGCTATCATTCCAATACGTATTGGAGAACGTTATATAAGTGAGGATGTGATTAGAAATACACTCGGGTTCTTCCTTTTTTATATGTCCATCTTCGCCATTACAACACTCATTCTCACAACATTGAATTTAGATATTGAATCGGCAGTTGGTGCGGCTGCATCAGCCATCGGAAATATTGGTCCCGGTTTGGGTGCTTTTGGTCCCGAAAATAATTATTCATTACTTCACCCAATTGGAAAATGGATGCTTTCCTTTTGTATGCTATTGGGACGTTTGGAGATTTTTACAATTATGGTTTTATTCAGTCGTACATTTTGGAAATAATTAAGGGGATTTATGTCATTCGTACTTAAAGAAATATCAGACCAAATTGCAGTTTTAACTATCAACCGTCCAGATGCATTGAATGCAATGAATGATAAGGTTGTGGCTGATTTAGAATCGACAGTGCAATCCTGTATTGATGATAAGAATGTAGGCGTTATCATCTTAACCGGTGCTGGGGATAAGGCCTTTGTTGCAGGAGCGGATATAAAGAAGATGCAATCCATGGGAGCTGAAGGCGCTTTGGCATTTGGGAAAGCGGGTCAGCAAATGACACTAACCATAGAAAATTCTCCAAAACCTATCATTGCCGCTGTTAATGGATTTGCATTGGGAGGCGGTTGTGAAATCAGTATGGCCTGCCATATTCGTGTGGCGAGTGAATCAGCATCATTCGGCCAGCCGGAAGTGCTCCTAGGGATTCTACCTGGTTGGGGCGGTACCCAACGATTGCCAAAGTTGGTGGGGCCTGGCATGGCAAATGAAATAATTACAACGGGAAGAATGGTCAGTGCTGCTGAAGCAAAATCTATTGGTTTGGTCAACCATGTTGTGGCTTCAGAAGAATTAATGGGTAAATGTTTTAAGATCGCCAATCAAATATTGAAGAATGGACCAGAGGCAGTGGCCCAATCGTTAGATTGTATTCAAAAAGGATTGGGCTCTACCATAGAAGATGGTCTTGCTATTGAAGTTGAAAATTTCAGTAAACTTTTTGGTACAGACGAAGCGCAAGAAGGCCTTACTGCATTTGTGGAGAAACGAAAACCAAATTTTAGGAATAACTAAATGAGCACCAAGACTAAAACCCCTTCAATGATTGATGCTTTAATTCCCATTCTTTTTTTAATAGTTATGCTAGCATTGTCAGTATATATCTATGGTTCAGACTCTTCATACGGCGGTAACCAAATTGCGTTAATCTTGGCAGCCTGCCTTGCAGCAATTATTGGTATAAAAAATGGTTACAAATGGAAGGAAATTGAGAAGGGGATTATCCAGGGGATTTCCTTAGGAATGGGCGCGATATTAATTTTGCTTGCGGTGGGTGCATTAATAGGAACTTGGATTATGTCTGGAACTGTACCGACGATGATTTATTATGGGTTGAATATTCTATCGCCATCTATCTTCTATTTCGCAGCCTGTTTGATATGCGCAGTATCAGCGCTGAGTATTGGTAGCTCATGGACAGTAGCAGGAACCCTTGGTGTCGCTTTGATGGGGATTGCTGCAGGATTGGGTTTATCTCCCGCAGTTACCGCAGGAGCAGTTATTTCTGGCGCATATTTCGGTGATAAAATGTCGCCATTATCCGATACCACAAATTTAGCCCCCTCCGTGGCGGGAACTGATTTATTTACCCATATTCGACACATGATTTGGACCACAGGCCCAAGTCTAGTTATAGCGCTGATTCTCTTTTTAATAATGGGTTTTCAGGGATCAATAACTGAAGATGTAGGCGGACTCTCTCTTATTCAAGATACGATTGAGAAAACATTCAATATTAGCCTACTTTCTTTTATTCCATTGTTGACGGTATTTATTTTAGCTTTTAAAAAGATGCCTGCTTTCCCAACCGTAATGATTGGCGCTTTATTGGGTGGAATCTTTGCCGTTATTCTGCAGCCACAGGTGGTGGCAAATTACGCAAATCGCCCAGACCTTTCTTCAGGTTTGACTATGCTCTCGGGTGTTTGGACGGCCCTCCATTCAGGGTTTGCCCTGGAAAGCGGTGTAACCGTAGTAGATGAACTTTTAACCCGCGGTGGTATGATTAGCATGCTAAATACTATCTGGCTGGTGATATGTGCACTTACATATGGTGCTGTGTTGGAAACGACTGGATTGTTAAATAAAGTGGTAGAGTCATTATTGTCTTTTGTGAATTCTACTGGATCTTTGATTGTAACAACCATTGCAACTTGTATTGGTATAAACATTATTACTGCCGATCAATATATTGCTATCGTTCTCCCTGGTCGGATGTTTCGTGCTGAATTCGCTCGAAGGAATTTGGCGCCGAAAAATTTATCTCGAACTTTAGAAGATGCAGGAACAATCACCTCTCCATTGGTTCCTTGGAATACTTGTGGGGCATATATGTCTGCTTCTCTTGGGGTGGCCACGTTTGCCTATTTGCCTTTTTGCTTTTTTAATTTAATTAATCCTGTTGTGGCCATTATTTATGGCTTATTCAATATAAAGATAGAAAAACTGAACGAATCGGAATTACCTTTGGAGCGTGTTTAATTCATAGTTCCAAATAATAAAATGTCTAAAAAAGAAAAACTCACCGATAGCGAAATATTATCCCACTATATTAAAATGGGTGAAGTGCTTTCGGATATGTTTAAGCCACATTTAGAGGTTATTGTGCATGATCTTCGTTATCCGGAACATTCAATTATTGCCATCTTTAATAATCACGTGACCGGTAGAAAAGTAGGTGAGGGCACCTCAGATTTTGGCTATAAAAAGGCAAAAGGCGAAGTGCCAGATCAGGTTGTAAATTATAAGAATGAAAGTCCCGATGGCAAACCGTTAAAATCTTCATCTTTAACCATACGAAATTCAGAAAAACAAATTATCGGTTCACTTGGGTTGAATTACGACATTTCAGTCTTTACCCAATTTTCCGACGTGCTATCATTCTTCACAGGAACTGAAGAGAATCCTGTAACACAGAAAAAAGAGGCATTTTTTTACGGCAATACAAAAGAAGATATCCAGATTGCTATTAACCATTACCGTGTAACTAATGGGCTTACAAATAAAATATTTTCAAGAAAAGATAAACATGGTATTATAGAGTTTTTAATTAATGGTGGACATTTGAATAAACGGGGTGCCGTAGCAATTATCAGTGATACATTGTCTCTGACGCGTCCAACTGTTTATAAATATATCAAGGAGTTAAAGGAATCGCAATAAACAGATAATAAATTTATTTACAAAATGTATAATAAACATATTGCATATAATTGGTTAATAATGTTATACTGGACTAGGAGAAGACGTATTTAATCCTTAGTATCGACAGGATTATCGCATCTTTTTTCACAAGAATTCAATTTAGAATTAATACAAATAGGGAGAGCATATCTTATGAAAAGATATTTAAAAATGTCACTTTTATTCACCGTAGGATTGGGAATAGTAAGTGCACAGTCAACAATCCAAGGTACCGTGACTGATGTCAATGGTAACGCCTTGGCTGGTGCAAATGTTGTTGTCGATGGAACTGCCCTCGGCGCCGCGGCTGGATCAGATGGAGATTATCGCATCGAAGTACCATCCGGTACTGTCGGTGGACAATCCGTTACTTTAACAGCTTCTTACATTGGGCATACAAAACAATCTACAAGTGTTTCTGTGCCTACTAGTGGTAGTGCAACGCAAAACTTTTCTTTGGCGATTGATGCCATTGCTTTAAAAGGCATTAGTGTTACAGCATTAGGCTTTGAGGTAAACCGAGATCAACAAGGTTCTTCAAGTGTTTCTGTAACGCCGGCTGATATGACGCGTTCAGGTGAGGCTTTGATAATGAATTCTTTATCATCTAAGGCATCAAATGTGATTGTTAATGCTGTAAGTGGCGACCCAGGCTCTGGCTCTTCCATTAGAATACGTGGCAATAATACAATTTCCGGTAGCAGTCAGCCGCTTGTTGTTGTTGATGGTATGCCAATAAATAACTCCCAAATTTATGGTAATTCTGATCGGTTTGGCGGCGTAACACAACAGTCTAGAATGAATGACCTTAATGCCAATGATGTAAAATCAGTAGAAGTATTAAAAGGTGCATCTGCGGCCGCACTTTGGGGCTCAAGAGCTGCCAACGGTGTAATTGTGATTCAAACAAAAGATGGTGCGGCAGGTAATATGAAAATGAGCTATAAGCATACAACCTCCTATGACGAGATTCATGAGAAAATACCTATGCAAACTACCTATGGCCAAGGCCGTAACGGGAAGTGGACCACCCACGCTGAATCCTGGGGCGATAAAATTGCCGATCGTACGGGTGGTGAAGACACATACGATACAAGTAAACCATACTTTGTTTCTGAAGACGGTACATTTACGCAGTATACGATTACTGAGAAAAATTCAAAAAAGACCTTTGTAGATGCGAACTTTAATCAGATTTTTGGTACAGGGAAGCTTAATCAGGATGATTTCCAGGTTTCGGGTGGTGATCAATCGAAAACGTATTTGTTTAGTTATAGTCGATTACGTCAGGATGGTATGATTCGTAATTCCTTTTATGATCGAGATAATGTGAGATTAAATACAAGGTTTAAACTCTCGAACAAAATAACGATGGCGTCTAAAGTGGGATATACCTACAGTGAATCTAATCGTATTCAGAGGGGTTCTAATGTTGCAGGTTTGATGTTAGGTCTTTTAAGAAATGCCCCTGATTTTGATCTGACCCATTACAAAGGAACTTATGTAAGTGGTGGCACAGAATATACAAATCGTCATCGGGCTTACCGTCGATACCTTGGTGGTTCAAGCACAAATCCAATTTATAGCAATCCCCTTTGGACTGTTAATGAGCATAAAAATTTAACGCGGGTTAATCGCTTGATGATGTCAAATGAAATGAATATAACGCCATTCCCTGGCACTGAAGTGGTTCTCCGTGGCGGTCTAGACCAATACACCGATAACCGAGAAAGCTTTTATCCCATCGGGAGTGCTGGTTCCGGTTTAAACTCTGGAGCATTCGATATGGCTCGAATTACAAACCGTGAAACGAATTATGACGTAATTGCACGCCAGAATGTGGAATTAAGCTCAAATATTTCTATGGTCGCTACGGCTGGTTGGAACTTAAATGATCGTGCCTATAGTCGATCATCATCATTCATTAATGGGTTTTTGGTGAATACTGATAAACATACAACCAATGTTAATACGGCTGCAGAAGCCTCTTCAGTATCTAATGGTAGATTGTTTCTTCGTTCAACCCGAGCTTATGGAGTCCTTTCGCTTGATGCATTGGATCAAATTTTTGTTAATGTATCAATGGCGAGTGAAACCCATTCGACAATCAGTAAAGCTTACAACTATCCTGCAGTAGATGTGGCTTATCAAATGACAGATTTACTCAACGGTATGGCATCATTTATCAGTTTTGCAAAATTACGTGTAGCGTATGGCCAGGTGGGTGTGAGACCCGGAGCCCATCGTTTTGAAACCTTAGCAGAGAGTGGATTTGGTTATAGCTCTTATAGCGATCCAGTATCTGTTGGTCAATGGGGTGGTGGCTATCGCGTGGATGACGATAAGGGTAACCCAGAATTAAAGCCTGAAGTAAAAACTGAAACTGAGTTCGGTGTTGATTTTAGGTTTATGGATGACAAACTGTCGCTTAGTTTGACCAGTTATCAAAATCAAATTACTGATATGTTGATTAGCAATGCACTCACGCCAACTTCTGGCTATGATACGCAATATGCCAATGCGGCTTCAATGGAGAATAAGGGCCTTGAAATTGATGGCTCATGGAGTGTGATGAATGAGGCAACCACGGGCCTTGACTTAACATTCAATTGGGCTACAAATAAAAATAAGGTTCTTAGCTTATCTGGTACGGATGTGTTGAATCTTGGTTCAGGTTCAGTGAACTCAGTTGCGAGAGAAGGTTACCCCATTGGTTCTCTTTGGGGAATCGGCTCACAAACGGAAGATGGTACAGTGAATGGTAAATTTATTTTAGACGATAATGGATTTCCTCAAATTACACCAACTAAAATGATTTTGGGTAACCCCAATCCAGATTGGCGTGGTACTTTAGGTGTGACGGCTCGTTTGAGTAATTTCACGGTTAATATGCTCTTTGAACATTCAGAAGGTGGTGAATACTCACCGCGTACATTATGGGTTCTTAGACGATTTGGTACGACCAGTGATACAGATAATGAAGTTACGCTTACAAAAGACCTTAAAAATGTGGATGGTCAGACTATACAAGCAGGAACTACAATTCGAGGATTTATCAAAGACTTTGGCGGAGGCGACGTGCTTCTTGATGAAGCATGGTTTCGCCATGGTATTGGCGGTGGATTTGGTGATAACCAAGCCTATAACTTTTCCATTAAAGATGCGACTTATTCACGGATAAGAGAATTATCACTGTCTTATTTTATGCAATCCGATGCATTGACAAATCTGACAGGTTTAAACAGCCTTCTATTTACTGCTACGGGTCGAAATCTATTTGCTTGGTACAAGGATTTAGAAGGTGTTGATCCTGGTGTAAATGTTGGTGGTATCCAAACAGGTTCAGGATTAGAATACTTTTCTAACCCTGTCACCAAGTCATTTTTATTCTCAGTTTCGGCAAACTTCTAAGGGGAGGATATAAGAATGAAAACTACAATTAAAGGTTTAAGAACAATGAAAAAAATATTAATTCCATTGACCGCAGTCGCATTGATGGTGACTGGGTGTGATGTGGATAAATCAATTAATGATAATCCAAATGAGATTACATTATCGGATGTTGATGCAAAACTCTTTTTGAATGGCGCACAACTTGCTAATGTAATCGTGCAGGTATCTCATTTAAATCGAATATGTGGCATGTTCTCTGGGCAATTGGTAGGCTATACATCATTGTATTCCAATATCTATGGATATGCACTTTCTACCGTTGAAACTAATGGAGAGTGGAATGCGGCATATACAGGTGTTGTTACAAATGCGCGACATATTAGATCTGCTGCACCAGACGATAAACTTTTGGTAGGAATATCAAAAGTGATAGAAGCCAATGCGATTGGAACTCTGGCTTTATTAACGGGTGATGTACCTTATTCAGAAATTGGTGGTGAAATAAGCGACCCTGCGTTTGATTCTCAAAAGAGTGTTCTTACAGCATTGTCAAGCTTGCTGGATGGTGCCATTACTGATTTAAGTGCAGCGTCAACTCGTAAAGAATCTTTCGATATTTATTTCGAAGGAGATAAGGATAAATGGATTGCCGCCGCCTATACACTAAAAGCGCGGTATGCTCTCGCAAATAAAGATTATGCAGGTGCTTTGGCTGCAGCAGGAAATGGAATTGCTTCCTCAGCGGGTGATATGTTGTATATACCCCGTGGTGATGCGGCAATTAATACAGGCGATAAAAACCTATTTTACACCATTATAGCAGGATCCCGAGCAGGTGATCTTGGTAATAGTGGTAGTTATTTAATGGATTTGCTTGATTCATCCAATTCAAACTATAGAGGCAATACTAAAACGAACGAAAAAGCTCGTCATGGATATTACGCCATTGATGAATCTTTTGCCTCAGGTAACACGGGTGTGATTGAACAGTTTGAGCCACAACCTCTTGCTACATACTCTGAAAATCAATTGATCAAAGCTGAAGCAAGCGCAAGATCTGGTTTTGCTTCAGGATTAAGTGCATTGAATAGTTATCGGGCATGGTTGTCGGGTGGTGGACGTCTCAATTCTTCTTTTAATGATGCAGCTAACTACATGTATGACGCCTACGTTGAGGCTGATTTTACAAGTGGTGGTATGGAAAATGCTGACGGCGTTTCCAAGGATAAAGCGCTTCTTAGAGAAATTATAGAAGAACGGTATGTTTCTGGTTTTGGTTCTTTTATGCCGTTTAATGATCATCGTCGTCTCCGTGGTGCAGGCGAATCAGATTTGATACCCCCATTTCCATTAAATACGGTAGGAGCTACTCAGCAAGTTGAGCGTATGCAATGGGCTCAAGGTGAAATATCTTCCAATTCAAATGCCCCAGATGATCCAGGTTTATATGCCAAAACTGAGGTGAATAAATAAACTTTTTCTACCTCTCTCCAAGAGTTGATTGAAAAAAAACTAAAAAGCCTCCATTTATTTTGGGGGCTTTTTAGTTTAGTTTATAGACTGCAATTGATATTAATAACACATAATTAAAATTAGAAAATGAATAAATTACCGCTTTTGAAAAAGCTTTTAATCATCCTCAGTTGGTGCATTTTAAGTTACGTCATCAGCATCAGTACCGTTGAGAATGCAATAATTCAAAAAGGATTTTTTGTTTTATTTGTTTGCGCCGGCCTGTGGATGACAGAAATTGTTCCATTGCCCGCAACAGCTTTGCTCGTGCCGGTCCTGGCATATTTTACCCATATTCTCGAACCAAAAGCAGCTTTAGCACCATTCTCTAATTCAATCGTTTTTTTATTTATGGGTGGATTTACACTTGCGGCATTATTGAATAAATATAGAATTGATATTTGGCTGGCCCAAAAAGTGACCACCGCAGCTAAGGGGCAATTGTGGATCTCAGTTATTGGATTTTTTGCGGTCACCAGTTTTCTTTCCATGTGGATGAGTAATACCTCAACCACGGCTATGATGCTACCTATTGCGATCGCCTTGGTAGATAAACAATATCCCCGAATGCGTGCCTATATTGTTTTAGGAACTGCATACGCAGCAAATATTGGTGGCCTTGCCACACCAGTTGGATCTCCACCAAACGGGATTGCTGTTTCTGCATTGGATATTGATTTCTTAACGTGGTTTAAAGTGGGGTTTCCTTCTACTATAATGATGTTTCCAATTGTCGTGATTGCTCTTTGGTTTGTCATCCGACCAGAAAAAAATGCGACTGTTAATCATCTTGGTGGCAAGGAGGGGTTAATTATGGCGTGGGATGCCAGAGCAATAGGAAGTGTTGCCTTATTTGTTTTTACCGTGATCTGTTGGATATTTTCAAGTCAGATTGGACATATGTTAGGTGTGAAGCAATTTGATCGAATGATTGCCATATTTATTACAGCTCTCGCTCCAATCCTTGGATTAATCACATGGAAAGATCTAGAGAAAAAAATTGAATGGGGCATCCTTTTATTATTTGGTGGCGGACTTTGTTTATCCGTTATTTTGAGTGAAACCGGAACATCCAAGTGGATTGCAACACAAATGATTCAAACGATTTCAGGATCCCCGGATTGGGTTGTAATAATGGCCAGTATAACACTGATGATTTTTTTAACAGAATTAGCGTCCAACACAGGTTCTGCAGCCATATTGATTCCGGTGATGATAGCCCTTTCTGATCAATTTAATCCTGCCATTACTTATTCATTGGTATTCGGTGTTGGTGTAGCTGCCACTTGTGCCTTTATGCTGCCTGTTGCTACACCGCCAAACGCACTAGCTTATGGTACGGGGATTATCACTCAGCGACAAATGCTAAAGGCAGGACTTATATTGAATATTTTTGGAATCATTGTTGTTTTCACTTCTGTAAGTCTATTTGCCTAAATGAAATTGCAACCATACTTTAAACTATTATTCACAGTTAATATGTTTTTATTGGCTGTTTTTATCGGGTGCGATGAACCAAAGGATGACCCCGATGAAATCAAGCCACCGATTATTGATACAACAAAGACAGATACCTTTCCAGCTTTAGGTAATGATGGTCCTTATCTTGCGGATTCTATTTATTATGGTCGAGAGGACTATGTGGAGTACCATGCAGGGAATATACCTATTATTCTGTCCGCACCCCACGGTGGTTGGATAATACCGGATGAAATTTCCGATCGAACGGGAGGCACGCTGGTAACGGATGTAAATACATACCAATTAACTAAAGTGGTCATGGATTCAATTACGGCTCGTTTTGGCGGAAAACCCCATGTAATTCTTTGTCGGATAAAACGTACGAAACTAGATGTTAATCGTGATAGTGTAGAAGCGGCCGAAGGGGATAAGTATGCCCTTAGAGCATGGCAGGAATATCATTATTATTTGGATGCGGCAAAAAAGACAATTTCAGATGAATTTGGCAGTGGTTTGGTTTTTGATATGCACGGTCACGGCGTAAATCCAGATGGATATTATGATTTACGGTCATGGCTTGGTTATTTGCTCAAGAGTTCAGAGTTGGATTATTCTGATGATAATTTAAATTCAAGTTATTATAAAAATAAAACCAGCATAAGGGCGTTAGCAGATTCTTCAACCTTTTCTTTTATTGATTTACTCAGGGGGAAAAGCAGTTTCGGATCCCTCATGGATAGCTTGGGTTATAAATGTGTGCCCAGCATCAATGATGTGAGTCCAAATGGTATGCGGTACTTTAGCGGTGGATATATTACCGATCGCCATGGTTCCTCTGGGGGTGGTACAATAAGTGCCATCCAATATGAGGCACCAAAGCCTAGCATTCGTGACAATGCGTATAATTGGTCAAAATTTGCCGGCGCAATGACAACGGCTGTAGGCAAATACTATAATCTTCACCTAAAACGAAATTTAAAATACTAATTATTCATTCTTTGAAATAATATTTTAGCAGCGCTTGGTGCCATGCCAAAATTAGAATGGCCTACATTTGGAACAGTTTGCAATGTCCAATTAAATTTCACACCTAATGAATCAGCCATTAAGTTGGCTCGATTGTAAAATGTATGACCCCTTTCAAACCGATGCTTTCCCTGGCGCATGGCTTCTTCTGTCTTTCTGAGAGAAGAAGCATTTGGATCTGTATCATTCTCTCCCAAAAGAATAACTAAATTTAGTCCAAATTTTCCTTTAATATTTTCTTCTATCATGGGTGAATCTTGGAACCCATATGGAAATACTTCGGTAAAATCTGTCATAGTGTACCATCCAGCATTGGCGGCAATAAATATTTTTGCATTGGTGGGATTTGTAAATAAGGCATAGCGGTGGACAAATTGAGATCCGGCTGAATGGCCATAAATTCCATATGTTTCGGAAGTAGTTACATTCTCAGATTTTAAATATTTAAATATAGGTTCGATGAGGGCAAAGGACCATTTCGCAGAATCTACGAGAACATTCCCATCGTACATACCACCTAAGTTATATCCTGAAGATCCCGGGAATCGATTCGCATCAATGTCAGGACATATAACCAAAAAATTGTATTCTCGTGCCGGGTCAACCCAATCGATACAATACCCCGAGGCATTTCGACTCGTACCATGCATTACAAATATTACTGTAATATCTTTTATTGTTGAATCAGGGAGATATGTATGGACTGTGATTGGTGTATCGGAAAGAGGTAAGTATTTATCAAATGTGAATTTTCCAACCCCTTGGGGAACTAGTCTTGTATTTGTATCAATTTCAGTTTCAGGTTCTCCTGGGTTTTTACTGCATGAGACGATTAATATCGTTAGAAAAAATAATTGATATTTATGGAAAGGAATTAATTGTAAAATATTTTTCATTTTGTTAAATTCTTGAGTGATAAGAAATATAATCATTGTATCTATCCCTAAAAAATTTAAAAATAAATAAATGAAACAGGTAATTGTTTATGAGTAATAATAAAAAAAGAATCGCCATTTTATGTCACGATGCCTTTAACTATATCTTGAATAAAACGGGTAATATGCTAATAAGATATCGCACGGATGAGGTTGTAGCTGTTATTGATAAAAGTAAAGTGGGCAAAACAGCTGAATTTGAATTGGGTTATGGTGGCAATATACCCGTTATGGAAAATTTTGAATCGTGTAACGGTATAAAACCGGATACACTTGTAATTGGGAATGCCTCACAAGGTGGATTTATCAGCGATGTTTACCGAAAAGAAGTGGTGGCCGCCATACAGTCTGGTTGTGATATTATAAGTGGGATGCACCAATTCCTTGGGGACGATGCTGAATTATCAGGATTGGCCCAACAATATGGCGTAACTCTTACAGATTTGAGGCGACCGCCAAGTCCACCTAACTTTTCAAAAGGGTCTTGGCGAACACGGCAAGTTCCCGTATTGCTTATTGTTGGTACGGACTGCGATACTGGCAAAATGACCACTGGCTGGGAGATAACACAGCGTTTAAAAAATCAAGGACGGAAAGTAGAATTCATCGGAACAGGGCAAACGGGTATTTTGCTCAGTGGTGCCGGCGTACCTATTGATGCTGTTACAGCAGATTTTATGGCGGGTGAGATTGAGCACGTCATTGATAAATGTGCGGATAATACTGAGCTGATTATAGTAGAGGGGCAAGGTTCTCTAACTAATCAATATTATGCTGGAGTAACACTTGGCTTACTCCATGGCGCTATGCCGGACTACATGATTATGACCCATGATCCCGGTCGTAAGGATGATGTGACCGATCTTCCTATCGCATCCATGAGTTTAGTAATGCAGCTTCATATTGATCTTATGAAAAACTTTAAAGAATCAAAATTTCTTGGTATTAATTTATTGACCTTCAAATTATCAGAAGAAGCAGCCAAAGCTGAAATTAGTAAAACAGAAAATGAATATGGGATTGCCACAACAGATTTAGTTCGATTTGGTGATTTACATTTTATAGATGCAATTGAGAAAGAATTGAATTGATGAAAAAAATATACTTTTCAACCATTTTGTTATTGTTCGGATGTACCCATCCTGCCACTACCTCTGAACTCGGGTACTCAGAATCAAGGCAAAAAATACGACAGTCTGAAAACGGTGTAGTTGTTACAGGTCATCCCTTGGCAACAAATGCCGGGGTTGAAATGTTGTCGAAAGGCGGGAATGCCGTTGATGCTGCAATAGCAGCAGCGTTTACGTTGGCGGTTGTGGAGCCCTCCATGAGTGGCATTGGCGGTAGAACTCAAATACTAATCTATTCTCCTGAAACTGGTTTTCATGGTATCGATGGTACTACAGCCGCACCTAGCGATTACGATTATGAGAATGCGCCCAAAAAACGTTATGGGTACCCCAGCATTGGCATCCCGGGCGTTGTAAAAGGATTAACCAAAGCATTATCTGAATATGGATCACTTTCACGGGTTGCAGTGATGAATCCGGCCATAGAAATTGCGGACAAAGGTCATGCCTTAATCAAAGGTGAATCTATTCGCCAAGGGAAGGTAAATAAAGAATTAAATGAATTTGAAGGGTCACGCCAGCATTTTTTAAACAAGGATGGTTCTCCAATGGTGCCAGGTGAATGGTTTGAGCAAAAGGACTTAGCTAAAGTTCTTCGTGCAATCGCTTTTGACGGTCCTGATGTATTTTATAGTGGTTGGATTGCTGAAAAAATTGTTGCGGACAATCAGTCCAACGGTGGTGTTTTGAGTATGAAAGCATTGGCGGAATACGAAGCAGAGGATTCTCACATCGTTAAAGGGTCTTACCGTGGCCATGACCTCACAGCGCTCTGGATGCCATCTTTCGGTGCGATTACAATTGAGGCGCTACAAGTACTTGAATCTCTTTCTGACAATTTATCCAACGATCAAGTATGGGGGGAGAATGTGTACCATGCAATTGAGGCGGCTTATTTAGACCGTAGAGAACAGAAATCGTTATCTGACGCAGATCGGCTCACCTCTAAAGATTGGGCTCAAAAGCGGGCGGCAGAAGTCCATAATGAACAAGCATTTGTAGATTGGAACAGGCTCCCTGAATCATACACGGCTCCCATGGGCCACACAACCCATTTGACGGTGGTGGATAAAAACGGTATGATTGTTTCTTTAACCCAAACGGTTGGAACAATTATGGGCTCTAAAGTGGCAACCCCGGGACTTGGCTTTATCTACGCACAAACATTGGGTGGCTATTTAGGCGAAGTGAAGGGAGGCGATAGAGCCCCATCTCATATTTCGCCAATTATTGTTTCGAAAGAGGGAAAGCCAGTTTTGGCACTAGGTGCCGCTGGTGGTACAAGAATTCCATCGTCTATCGTTGCGGTAATTAGTCGCGTTATTGACCAAGACTATTCATTGGAAAAAGCAATGGCACTTCCAAGAGTTCAGCCAACTAAAAATGGTTTAGATATAGAATTTACAAAGCATGCTGGATGGTCAGAATCTGACAGCAGTTATTTTGCCGGTTTTGGACATGAAGTAACGGTACAACGTCAGATAGGTAAGTTTGGAAGGGTACATGCGGTAATAAAAAATAAAAATGGAAATGGGTGGATTGGGGTTGCAGATCCCGATTGGGAAGGGAGTGCCGGTTCGCCTAGATAATTATGAATTTATCCTTTACCACATTCCGTATTAATTGTACCCATCCGTTTGGAATATCCCGTAGTTCACATGACTATTATGATATTGTATATGTTTATCTCGAAGGAGATGGTATTGTCGGTCGGGGAGAGGCTGCCCCCTCCGGTCGCTATAATGAACTGACATCAGATATTTTAACAGTTTTGGAATTGGGTATTCAAGTACCGAATGCAATGGACGATCCGATGGTGTTCTCGATGGCAGTTTTGAGTCAAGCTAATGGAATCCACGCATTGGAGGTGGCATTGTCTATGGCTATCCTGGATTGGTGGTGCCAAAAAGAAGGTATGCCATTATATAAATATTTAGGTGCCGACCCTACAAAAACACCCAAAACGTCATTTACTATTTCTATTGGAGATATGGGCATTATTCCAGAAAAAGTTGCAGAAGCAATTCCCTATCATATACTAAAAATAAAATTGGGTATGGGCGAGAAGAAGGATAAGGCAATAATGAATGCAATTCGAGTAGAAACGGATACCTTGATCCGTGTTGATGCCAACGAAGGTTGGGATCTGGAGACGGGGATTGAAATGTGCCGATGGTTGGCGGATCGGAATGTGGAATTTGTGGAGCAGCCATTTAAATCAACAAATTTAAAAGATACGGCTGAGCTTCGAAAAAAATCACCCTTACCTTTGATTGCCGATGAGAATAGTCTGAATTCAAGCGATATTCCTGGGATTGAAGGTGTATTTGACGGCATTAATATAAAATTGATGAAATGTGGTAGCTTTTTTGAAGGACTTAAAATGGTAAAAATGGCTCGTGAAAGGGATATGCAGATTATGCTCGGATGCATGATCGAATCTTCCGTGGGTATCACCGCCGCCGCACATTTATCTCCCCTGGTGGACTATGCCGATTTGGATGGAAACTTGCTCATTAATAATGATCCATATCGCGGCGTTTTGGTAGAAAATGGAAAGTTGGTTTTACCCAAAGGAAATGGGTTGGGGGTTTCATTGAATTCTAATGCATCAGATTTAATTTAATAGTAGAGACGCATAGCCACGCATCTTTACATTTTACTGTGAAAATACTCGGCATAGAGCATATCGGGATTGCTGTAAACAGCATAGACAAGGATGCGCCTTTTTGGAAGCATGTACTCAATATACCCCATAGGCGTACAGAAGTTGTGTCAGACCAAGGTGTCACTACGGATATCTATGATACGGGTCAGGGGAAAGTTGAACTATTAGAAGCCCTTGGTGCCGATACACCCATCGGCAAGTATTTAGAAAAAAGAGGCCCTGGTGTGCATCATGTATGCTTTGAAGTAGATAATATAACTAAAGCAATACAAGAACTTAAAGAGTCAAAAATTCAAGTGTTATCTAATAGTCCAACCACAGGTGCCGAAGGATATAAAGTGGTGTTTATTCATCCCAAAAGCACGGGCGGTGTTTTGGTGGAATTGGCGGAAAAACCAAAATAAATGATGTGCGATGATGCGCGTTAGCGAATCATTTCAATCCTTCTAAAATTATTCTTCTAGTTTTTCCACTGTTTCCTGGATGAATTTCCAAGACTCTTTTAAATGATTCAACGTGGTGGTGGCTTGTCCCACCGAAAAGCGAATTACGAACTTATCATTCAATTTCGTATGAGTTAAGTACAACCGACCGCTTTCATTCAAAATATGTAATAATCTTTCGTTGAATGCATCTCCCTTATTGTGACGGAAACAAATCAAATTCAACGGTGCCGGTGCCATTAGTTCAAACTGATTATCTGCTTCGATCCATGATTTCAATTTTTGCGTATTTTCCACATGTCCTCTAATAAATGTCTGCAATCCTTGCACACCATAATAATTAATTACATGCCACAATTTCAGTGCACGAAACCGTCGACCGAGAGGAATTCCCCAATCACGATAGTTAATTACCATCTCGGAATCAGTATCTTTGTTCTTCAAGTACTCCGGTAAAATGGATAAAGAATCAATTAATACTTTTCTATTGGCTACATAAAAAACACTGCAGTCAAAACTGGTGAGCATCCATTTGTGGGGATTAAATGTATAACTGTCTGCATATTCCAATCCGTCGTGTATAAAACGAAATTCAGGACATAAAGCGGCTGGTCCGGCTAAGGCAGCATCTACGTGGAGCCATATGTTGAATTCTATACAAATTTTTCCGATATCTTCAATGGGATCCAATGCGGTGCTGGATGTGGTCCCGACAGTTGCACATACAAATGCGGGGATGAACCCATTGGAAATATCGATTTCAATGGATTTTCTCAAGTGTTTTGGATTCATGGCAAAAGAGTCATCCACCTTTATCAGGCGAAGGCTGTCTTTACCAATTCCTGCTATTTTTACGGCCTTTTCTATGGATGAGTGTGCCTGAGAAGAGGTGTAGGCTGTTAATCGCTGATTACCACCGTTTTTATTTGTTTGTCCATTGGATGCCTTTTCTCGCGCCGCAATTAATGCCACGAGGCTGGAGCTGGATGCCGTATCCTGCAAAACACCTCCTCCGGTAGAATTGGATTTAAATTTATTCGGTAAGTCCATCATATCCACAAGCCAATCTAATACATGGGTTTCTACTTCGGTGCAAGAAGGGCTGGTGGTCCAATTCATGCCATTAATGCCCAAACCTGTAGAAATAAGATCCCCAAGAATGGCGGGACCACTGGTGGCACAAGGGAAGAATCCATGAAAATTGGGCGATTGCCAATGGGTGATCCCCGGCATAAAATGATTCATGTCCGCAAGAATTTCATCGTATGGCCGTCCTTTTTGCGGTGCGAAGTCCGAGAGTGTTGAACGAATATCTCCAGGTTGTGCCTGTGAGAGCACAGGATAGTCTTCAATATTGTCATAATAATCGGCAATCCAGTCAATAACTGCATGGCCTTGTTTTCGAAATTCATCTGTTGTCATGTGAAGATTTGAATGTTTATTCATTTTATTCCTTAAAGAATATGTTTTTATTTCAGTTCGAATTTAGATTTGACCATGGTAAATCTGAAAGATATTGTAGCGGCACACGATCGAATCCGTCCATTTATTCATCACACGCCGGTTTTGACCAATAAAAGTCTGGATAAACTTACTGGTGCGAACCTCTTTTTTAAGTGTGAAAATTTTCAAAAAGCCGGTTCCTTTAAGATTCGTGGTGCCACAAATACAGTGGAATTGTTATCACAAGATGAATTGGGTCAAGGGGTAGCTACCACTTCTTCGGGGAATCATGGTGCGGCACTTTCTATGGCAGTGACGCGAAGAGGCGGAAAAACCAAAGTGGTCATGCCCAAAAATACACCCAAGATCAAAGTAAACAATGTAGAAAGAAACGGGGGAGAAGTGGTGTGGTGTGATCCAGATCAACCATCCCGTGAAAAGGTTTTAGCCGATCTTGTAGATAAAACGGGTGCAACCGTTGTGCACCCTTATAATGATGAACGGATTGTGGCAGGACAGGGGACGTGCGCTAAAGAATTGTTGGAAGACTATCCGGACTTGGATATGATTGTTTCTCCTGTTAGTGGGGGCGGATTATTAAGCGGTACATTGTTATCGGCAAAAGGGATTAAACCGGGAATTAAAGTATTTGGTGCTGAACCTTCTGAAGCAGATGATGCTTACCGTTCTCTCCAAAAGGGGGATATTGTAGATAATGAAACCATTAATACAATCTGCGATGGACTGAGAGCACAGATTGGCACAATTACTTTTCCCATTATCCAAAAACATGTGGATGGTATCATTACGGTAAATGAAGCGGAGATTGTTGAAGCGATGAAAATGATTTGGGAGCGAATCAAAATTATTGTTGAACCATCCAGCGCAATTACGTTGGGTGCCCTTTTGAAATCTAAGAAGATTTTCAAAGGAAAAAGAGTGGGGATAATCATCTCCGGAGGGAATGTGGATTTGGAGCATTTGCCATGGTGAAACGAACTATTGTCTTTATTTTATTTGTGGGAAATGTCTTTGCCCAGCAATCGGATCTCAATTTTATTTTCGACCAAAAAGCGAATGCCCAATCAGCCATTGAATTGACACGAATAGACACAACTGATATTGGCGCCGTAATCTACGCTTATCAATCCCAGATCGAATATGCTCTCACGTGGCGATCCATCGCCATTAATACTTATGAATCATTTAGCAATAAAAAGGTTCTTCAGGCGGCGGATTTGAATTATCTAAACTATGCCATTGAGCAGTATAAAAATATGCGTTCTATCCTGTTTGAAGGAATCGCCCGTTATGCGCCACTTACCAACGAAACAGTTTCATTAAAGTTATATGATAAGAAACCGTCCCAATTTTATCATAAGAAAAAGATTCGCGCTTTATGGGGCGGTCCACCCCAGGAGATAATGTTGGTGAACCCCAATGATGAGGCAGGCCAATCGGTGATTAAGCAATTGAAATTGGGATTAGTTTTCGGCTTGTTGCTTTATGACAATTATCTGGTAGCTATGGCTCCTTTTGAGAAAAATGAAAAATTGCGATTTATTCTAAATGAAACCGGCATTCAGTCAGAAAACCGCGGCTATTTAACAGAGGTTTCAGAAAGTTATACCGATACCAAAAAAATGGGGCGAATGATCCGAGCGGTTAAATTTATTTACCAAGAATCCAAATGGGAATTGCGAAATCCCAATGCTCCTTTCGTGAAAGATGATCCTGATAATTATTATCTGAATCAACTCATTTTGGGTAGCCTTTCATTTCGAGAAATGATCCAAATGGAAGAAAACGATTTGGGGCCGAAATTCAAATTTAACCGCATGAATGTGATTAATAATAAACTGTCAGATAGGATTCGCAAGATCAGCAATAATGCCGCTGAACAAGTGAGCAAAATGTTCGGAAATACTGCGGGGATGATTGTAACGCGCAACGGTATCATGGCTGAACTTCCCAAAAATGAACAAAGGAAAATCACTCTTCAAATGGCGCCCATGGATATCCTTCTAGAAAAAGCACCATTTCGTCTGACGGACTATTTTATTCCAGGATATTGGTGTCACGTGGGAATTTGGACGGGTAGTGAGGCAGAATTAAAAGCGCTGGATGTCTGGGATGACCTACCCAAATTACACAACGATGCGGTTGAGAAGTATGGATATTCCGGTTCTGATTTTCAAACAGCCATTCGTACTGGGCATCAGATCATAGAAGCGTTAAGGCCAGGCGTTCAGATCAATACGTTCCAACATTTTTTGAATATCGATGATTTAGGGGTGATTCGATTTAAAGGACAATCGGATGAGCAGAAAAAAGCATATTTATTAAACGCTTTTCGACAGATTGGTAAAAATTACGATTTCAGTTTTGATGTAGAATCCACCGAAGAAATCGTTTGTTCTGAATTGGTTTATGTGGCTTTCGATGATTTGGTGTGGGATACGAGTAAATCATTGGGGCGGTATACCATCTCTCCGGATCAAGTGGCACGGAAATTAGCTGACGAGAGTTTTGAACCAGTTTTGTTATTTTTGAATGGGAGATCGGTAGATGGTGATTTGAGAAAAAAGTTTAATTCATTGTTAGAGTAGAGACATCCCAACTTGGTGGGGTGTCTCTACAATAAAAACTATATCTGAACAAAATATAAAAAGTTATACATTTAGTAGAATGAAATACCAATTAATCATAACCATTTTATGCGCTATCAATATATCATGGGGGCAATTTGGTGGATTAAAGGAAATTGATCCATTTGCAATTTATAAAATGACTAATGGTAAAATCATTCCACCCGAGGAAGCGATTCGATTAACTGTTGTAGAAAGTTATAGTGCGATTACAAGTATGGATGATGATGGTTCAAACAAGACCGTTTTGATTTATAAATCCTATAATGATCTAAAAGGATATTTCTCTGATGACGTGATTTCCCAAATGAAAAAAATGGATATTTCATTTGGAAGTAAATCAACCATTCAATCGATTCAAAATAATTGGTTGGGAAAAGTTATCCCCGATTTTAATTTTATATCTACGGATGGGAATATTCTGAAGTTGGCTCAGTTAGCTGGAAGAGTTTTGGTATTTAATTTTTGGTTTACCACATGTAGTGGCTGTCTAAAAGAAATTCCTGAATTAAATAAATTAGTCAACCAATATAAGAAAAATGACAATATTGTTTTTATTGCACCGGCATTAAACGACTCTTATACGATTAAATCCTTTTTAAAAGAAAAACAGTTCATATATAGTTGTGTCGAAGGAGCAGATTTCATAAATAAAATTGGTATATCCGGGTATCCGACTCATTTAATAGTTGGGAAGTCAGGTAAAATCATTTGGCTTGAACAAGGAGTTAAAACCAATATTATCGATAAGATCAGCAATATAATTGAAAAAGAAATAAATGAATAAACGAATCATATTATTGTCTCTATTTGGATTTATCGTCAGTTGCACAGCCTATCGTGAAGCTCAAATACGGAAAAACCTGGAGCCAATTGAATTCCTAAACATCCCTGGGGGTACTTTTATGATGGGTGATTTTTATAAACAAAAAGATACTGATGCGCTGCCCCTTCACGAAGTGAGAATGAAGTCATTCGCCATGTCAAAATACGAAACAACCTTTCGCCAATATGATATATATGCGAAATTAAAAAATATGCCACTACCGGATGATATGGGTTATGATCGTGGCGATCGCGCTGTAGTGAATGTGAATTGGTTCGAAGCAAAAGCTTTCTGTGAATGTTATGGGTATCGTCTCCCCACAGAAGCAGAATGGGAATATGCCGCCCGAAGTGGGGGCAAAGATGAATTATGGTCCGGAACGAATGATTACCGTGAAATTGATGAATATGCCCGCCATGTAGATAATAGCCTGGAATATTCATTTTATGTGGGTGAAAAAAAGCCCAATGAATTGGGCCTATATGATATGACGGGAAATGTTTATGAATGGATTGGGGATTATTATCCCCAATATCCCGATTCTGGACAAGTGCCAGTTTATGCTGATTATTCTATAACGGGAATTCGCATTATTCGTGGCGGCAGTTTTGGTACCAACGCAAAACGAAATTATACCAGAGTTGGGACCATTGATGATATGCAATCAACCATGATGGGATTCCGTTGTCTAAAAGAATTGAATTAATAAGGACAACTTTTTTATTTTTAATAAATCCTATATTCAATTAAACCTTAAGGGAATGCCAATGAAATTTTGTTCACTTATTATAATGTTATTTACATCCGGTCTTTTTGCCCAAACACAGGTTGTGATGGAAGATATTATGTTCATGGATGCGCCTTATATCGGCGAAGTCACCACAACGACCACCAAATATGCTTCCCATGGATTCTTCCGACAGGAGTCATCCATAGAAGTAGATCGATTTTTAGTCCGCATGGCCATGGGTGGGAATAAAACAGTTGGTAGTATCCTTGAAGGGAAGACTGAATCACGGGTTGTTTATAATAATAAAGATGAAGAATATGCTCAGGAATCGTTTGATGCTATACGAGAAAATGACGGAAAACCAACCCTCAAAGGAATGAGCAAAATTATAAGTTTCGGAGGTCGATCGAAAAAAGATAATGATGAAAAAGATTCAGATGGAGAAGTAGAAGAAGATGAGGATAAAAGTGAATATGAGCGGACGATTTCTGAACCATTGGAAAAAGTGTCCGGATTTGAAGCGCGAAAAGTGACCACAAAAATCAAAAGTACTGATGGGATGGTTCTAATCGAAGAATGGTTTACCACCGATACAACATTATTTCAGTTTGTGTCCGAGGTTGAAGCGGAGTTGGTAGCATCTTATGGAGGAAAGAAGGGGAATAATCCGCGTAGTTTTTCTGAAGCAATGTTAAGGCGGGCAGAGAAAAAATTTGAATCCGTTCCAGGACGAATGGTGAAATACACCATGGAAATGAAGAATGATGACGATGGGTTTAAAATGGTGTGGGAATTGAAATTTATAAAAGAGGTAACGTTTGATTCGTCCGATTTTGAGATTTTTAAAAAATATGACAAAGTGGACAAATTGGATTGAATCGTTGAATGACAAAATTCCAGAATAAATATCGCATAGAATCTACTCGATTACCGGAGTGGGATTACAGTAATCCGGGTTTGTATTTTGTAACCATATGTACGAAAAATATGATAGAATGGTTTGGGAGAGTCTCTGACGGAAAAATGAAGTTAAATAGTTTAGGGGAGGTAGTTGCAAAAGAATGGAGATATACACCAAAAATCAGGAATTATGTTGAATTATTTGAATGGGTAATAATGCCCAATCATTTTCACGGGATTATTGGTGTAAATGAAACTGTAGAGCCGACCGGATCGGTCGTCTCCAATAAAAAGGAATCGACCGGATCGGTCGGCACCAATTCAAATGAGACGATCCAACGGATCGTCTCTACGACATTAAAACCGGATTCGTTGGGATCAATTATTGGTCAATTCAAATCGGTTTGTACCAAACGCATTCGAAAAACTATTAACCCGAGATTCGGATGGCAACCTCTATTTTGGGATCATATCATTCGAAATGAAAAATCATTTGATCGAATTCAGAAATATATTTTATTGAATCCCCAAAATTGGGAACTAGATAAAAACAACAGAAATATGGATATGGATTTTGCGAAAAAATTGTAGAGTCGACCGGGTCTGTGGACTAAAATATAATGGAGGCGATCCAACGGATCGCCTCTACAGAATTATTTCATTTTTTTAATCCATTCCTTCACCAATTCAACCCCTTCTTTGTGAACTAACTTACGTCCTAATTCGGGCATCATGACTCCGGGATCGGTGGATTCCATTCGGTATATCATAATGGATTCATTCGGTTTTCCCGGGACAATAGTATGCAACCTATCTCCCGAACCGCGGCCTGCAGCCACAGGTGGTTTAAATACACCTAACTTCGTAGAATCTGTTTCTTCAATATTTAAGAATAACCCAGACGTTTCTCCCGGAGCTCCCAATCGGTGGCAATGGGCACAATTGATATCAATCCACGCTCGGGCCCGTTCCTCAACGGAACCATTATTTGGATCATCATAATCGGGCGTATGGGGTAAATTTTCTAAGTTGGGCAGATCTTTGATCATATCCAAAGTGGACCATTTTTTTAATTGATTCATTTTACCATCATTATAATCAAAATCATGATTGAGTAAGCGCACCTTAGGTCCAATGGGGATTATTTGATTTTGAAACACATGACAGCTTTTGCACTGATTAAAATTGGGAACACTGTAATCGAAGTTGATGCGATTACCACTTTGATCAATAAAGGTCGCAGCAATTCTTTCGCCGGCGATTTCTAAAACAGCTTCCGTTTGTGAATCGTTCCATACATAAGGGAAACCCAACCATCCTTCCGATGTATGAATCAATAATCGTGTCTCCATTAATCGGATATTTTCTGTGGGTTCACGAAGATCTTTGGGATAGTAAAATGTCTTAATTAGTATCGTTTCACGAGGGAAGTCAAAAGAACCATCTGTTTTATAGGATAGTTGTTGTCCTTTGGGGAGAACAATAAAACGCGATTTTAACGCATAATCCGTAAATAATTTAGCAGATACATCATATGGCATTACGCCACTTGCAGGATTCTGATCCGCCATATTTCCCAGAAAAAATCCATAATCTGATAGCTTTGGTTTTGCATATTTTAGAGGATTTCCGCCCATTAGAATTGAAAAAAGGAGTAAAACCCAAGAAAGGGTTTTACAGGTACTTTTAATCATAAACAGCGCCGTGGTTGATACCGCAATTGTGGATGGAACTGTCTTCGGAAAAATTAGAAATAAATGGGGAATACCATTTTTCAAAATTATGCTCAATATCAATATTAGTGAAGCTGGCACGACCATTGTTTTGGATGCATAATCCTGATTCAATATTTGGGTCCTGCATGCCATCATAAATAATATCCGGTGTATTGCGGCCGTATTTAATAGCCAGAAGTTGGCCAATCTCAAAATCCAAAGTAGGTAAGCCGGCTTCACGTTCATAATTATTATTATAAATATGAATATCGGATGTATAAGGATTATAAATACTATCATTGATGGCTTCTTCAGTGATGAAATAACTCACAATTCCTGTTCCAATACTTTTATTGTTTCGGATCATATTTTCATAAATGTGAACATTGCTGGTAGCCAAAACCATCACGCCAGTTCCCGGTAGAACTTTACCAACGATATTTCCTGGCGGTGCGAAGTTGGTCAAATTATTATTTTCCACCAGATTACGATAGATATGAATATTATCACCTTTTTTTTGAACAAGGTCCGGGAGGTCAAAAATCAAAATACCGCCAGTATTATCGTAGGAATGGTTATCATAGACTTCTGCATTGATGGAATTTTCAATTTCGATTCCAGCCACATTATGATAAGCCTTTGAATTACGAACCACAATTTCTTTCGATTGTCCCACATATATACCAGCATCAGAGGCGCCAATGGCCACAGAATATTCTATCAATACATTTGTGCACTGGACGGGGTAAAGGCCGTAGGCACCATTGGTTGGTTTCGGACCATCCGTCCATTCGGCCGTTACACCTCGAAATACAATACCATCCACATATTGCGCCTTGATGGCATCACCCTTGGAATCTTGAACAGCGAAGTCTTCCAAAATAATATTTTTCGAATTGGTAATACTGATACCTTGGGCACCCTCAGTTTGATCTGCAAAAGAGAGGATTGATCGATCCATCCCTAAGCCGTGAATGACGAGATTTTCTTTTCCTTCAATAGATAATGTGCCGAAAATTTTATGAATCCCCGCGGGAATGGTAATGGTGTCGCCAGGTTCAGCTAAAATAAATTGGGTCTGGAGTTCCTTCTCGATTCCGGCAAAAAGGAATTGAGTCAGTAAAAAGAGTAGGGCGATGCTTCGTGTGGTTTTCATGGAGTTTGTGCTGCTTAGTTCAATAATTGGTATGGGGATTCTATTCGTCCCGCAGCCATTAAGTCAATAGGTGAAATAAAAAAATATGTATCTTATGAAATACATAAAAAATCAAAAAATAAGCTATTTTACAAAAAATCTATAGAATGAAATTCAAAACACAATTTAATTATTGAAATGGGTACACACGATAATCAATAATTTATATCATTTAGCGTGTATCGTTTTTATTCTGGGTGGTATAGGTTAGGCAGCGCCACGACTTTGGAGATAACTATCATAATTGCTGTTGTACTCCAATACTTTTCCCGGAGTCAGTTCAATGATGCGCGTGGCTAAGGATGAAACGAATTCTCTATCATGGCTAACAAAGATCAAAGTGCCGGGAAAACTACCCAAAGCGCCATTTAAGGATTCAATCGATTCCATATCTAAATGATTGGTTGGTTCATCCATAATAATCACATTGGGACGTTGAAGGGTTAATTTACCAAACAACATCCGCCTTTGTTCACCGCCAGAAATAACCCGAACTGGTTTGTTAATATCATTTTGTGAAAATAATAAACGTCCCAGCGTACCACGGATTACTTGCATATCGTCACCATCTTGTCGCCATTGGTTCATCCAGTCAAGAAGTGACATATCTGAATCAAAATCTGCACCATGGTTTTGCGCAAAATAACCAATGCGAGCATTATCGGACCATTTAATATCACCACTGTCCGGTGAAAGGTTATTTACCAAACATTCCAAGAGTGTGGTTTTTCCAATACCGTTAGGACCAATAATCGCAATGCGTTCACCGCTTTCGATTAACAGATTGTAATTTTTAAAAAGGGTAAGGTCGTCGTATCCTTTATTTAATTTTACTACTTCAACAGCAGTATTAAAAATTTTCTTATCCTGATCAAAACGGATATAGGGATAAACACGGCTTGAATTTTTAATATCATCTAGTTTGATTTTGGTAATTTGATTAGCTCGGGAGGTAGCTTGTTTTGCCTTTGATGCATTGGCTGAGAAGCGTTTTACAAAGGCTTGCAATTCAGCGATTTGCGCTTTTTTCTTTGCGTTATCGTCTATTAACTGTTGCCGTGCTTGAGTAGCGGCAGTCATAAAGTCGTCATAATTTCCTGGGTAAAGACGAAGTTCACCATAATCCAAATCGGCCATGTGTGTACAAACACTGTTGAGGAAATGACGATCATGAGAAACAATAATCATAGTACTATTTCGCCGTGTTAAAATATTTTCTAACCAACGAATTGTATTGATATCCAGATTATTGGTAGGCTCATCTAGTAGTAAAATATCAGGATCTGCAAATAGTGCTTGGGCCAGCAAAACTCGCAATTTCCAACCGGGGGCAATAGCGCTCATTAATCCTTCATGTTGTTCCAATGGAATACCTACACCTAATAATAAATCGCCGGCACGGGATTCAGCGGTATAGCCATCTAACTCAGAAAACTCCATTTCAAGATCGCCAACTTTCATAGCTTCCTCTTCACTCATATTGGGAAGAGCATAAATACGTTCACGCTCCTGCTTGATTTTCCATAATTCGGCATGTCCCATAATGACACAATCGATGACAGTCATTTCTTCGTAGGCAAACTGATCCTGGCCTAATTTAGCCATTCGGTCATTTTTATCAATCGTGACAACACCGGTAGTGGGATCCTCTTCTCCAGATAGAATTTTCATTAAGGTAGATTTTCCGGAGCCGTTTGCGCCGATTAGGCCGTATCTATTTCCTTTGCCAAAAGTAACAGATATATGTTCAAAAAGAGGTTTGGCACCAAATTGGATAGAAATGTTTGCGGTTGAGATCAAAATAATTCTCCGGGATTTTACTGTAATGTTTAAAAGCCACCCGGATTTATGATTCAATCAATAGAAAATATTTAGCCGGAAATGGGGTCGGGAATTTAAGGCTTTTGTATTGCCATTTCAAATTAACAAAGTTGGATTAAAAAATAGAAATATATTGGACTTTTACTGTTGAAGATGCATTTTGATTTTTGTTTGGTAATTGGTGTAATGGATATAATTCCCGGTCATCCACAAAACATAATCATTTTTTCCATTATAGCCACGGGGAGAAACGGGACGTGCATTTAATTGCGTTGATTTTTTAGTGATTGACAGGAAAGACCATGAGGCACCATTGTCAACGGTCGTCCATTTTTCAATTTCAAACTGACCATCCACCATACGGGAGAGATATACTGAGGATGGATCAGATTGGACTAAAGATATGCCTCCTGAATAATGAGATTCAAACTCATTTTTTCCATCCGGAGTTTCGGGAAACCAGCGACCACCGGGCGTAATCTCCACATCAAGCCAGAACTTTCCCGTCCATCGGGCGTAGGCATAACGATGATCCGTTTCGGATGGCAAACGGGTATATGCGATGACCGGATTTCCATCTTCATCCAATGCAATATCCCAAACCCAAGCACGGATGCCGGTTAGTTTTCCGTTATATACTATATCACTATTGGCATGACTTACAGGGAGGTTTTCCATTAGTCCAATTTGCTTCCCGTTTGCGGTGAAGAACTTTCCATTTTCATATTTCATATAATAGACTGAATTAAGTGGTTCATTCCGTGGATGACCGTTGGTAAAGGTAAAGTGGATAGATGATTTTCCATCCGAAACAACTTTTAAATAGGGGCGAATCGTTTTGGCTTCACGGCCTGCTTCTTGAATTAAAATTTTAGGCTCGCTCCAAATCTTTCCGTCTTTGGAGGTAGAAAAAGTGGGCTTCCAACTGGGGCCGCGCCAAAATACATAATATAATTTTTCATCACTTAAATAGACGGGGTGATTATAGGAGATATTATTTGTATTTGAAATGGTTACTTCATCTTCCCATTGGGTAATATCTTCAGGATTTACTGATGTACGGCAGTGCAGACCAACTTTGCCGTGTCGTGCATAAAATACCATCAATCGGTTGTCGGGAAGAACGAGAATTGACCCAACATTATGATCATCCGAATCCCAATTTGTTTTAAGCGTATGGGTTATGGTTTCTTGCGTTTTGTGATCATAAGAACCAATTTGAAGCGTGCCGTCACTGGTCATCCATTGGGCATAGGTTTTTTCATGATGGCCATTAATATAAACTGCTCGTGGGTCTTGATACCAACACCAAGCGCCGTCTTGGGATAATGTCAGATTAGGTGATTGAACGGAATTGTTATAATTATTATCTTTAGAATTCTTTTTAGGTATCGTGCCCGTACAACCGTATAAAAATATCCCACATGCCAAAATGGTGATAAATAAAATGGGAAATGATTTAATTTCATTTTTCATAGATAAATTCCTTTAAGCTATATACCGCTTATATGAACTTAATCAACAAAAACAGGATACAGCAAGTACCGTCTAAACCGGGTGTTTACTTTTTCAAGAATGAAGAAGGAGGCATTATTTACATCGGGAAGGCTAAGAATCTTCGTAATAGGGTGCGGTCTTATTTTCAGCAGAGTAAATATCAATCGGCCAAAAATATAACTATGATAAAAAGAATTGCCGATGTGGAATGGCTGGTGGTGAGAAGCGAAGTGGAGGCGCTCCTGACGGAAGCGAACCTCATTAAACAGCATCAACCTCATTATAATGTGAGTTTGAAAGATGATAAGTCTTTTCCTTATATCCGAATTACAAAGGAGCCATACCCAAGGGTTTTTATTACTAGAAATATTGTTCGTGATGGGTCAAAATATTTTGGTCCTTATACTGATGTCATGCATTTGCGCCGGTCTTTGAAGGCTGTTCATAAGATATTTCCCGTCCGTAGTTGTGATTACATGATAAATGACGAATCAATCACTGCACAAAAGGTGAGCCTTTGCCTAGATTATCACATTAAAAAATGTCAAGGGCCATGCGAAGGAATGGTGTCTGAAAAAGATTATAATGATATGATCAAACAGGTGATTCAGTTTTTGCAGGGGAGGACCAAGGAAACGGAAGTATATATCAAGACGCAAATGGACAATGCGTCTGGTGAAATGCGCTTTGAAGATGCGGGTATGTACCGAGATCAACTTCATGCCATTGGACGATTTAAAGATCGGCAGCGCAAAGTAACGGCGGATTTTGAGGATAGAGATGTTTTCGCTTTGGCCAAAGAAGAAGATTACGGTATTGCCGTTATTGTCCGTATTCGCAATGGACGCATTACCAGTCGTGAAAAGATATCGCTTCGAAATTTAGATGAATCTGATGCTATTATGATGGAAACCATTATTACGCGTTTTTATTTGGAATCGGATTTTATCCCTAAAGAAATATCATTACCGACTGAAGCTGAAAATTCGGTTCAATTAATTAAATGGTTGAAAGAAAAGCGAAATGGCGCCATTCATTTGACTGTGCCACAAAAAGGTGAAAAATCAAAAGAAGTTCGATTGGCCTATCAAAATGCAAAATTACTATTAGGCGAGTGGATGATTAACAGGAAAAAACGCCGAGAACTTGTGCCGAAAATGCTCAGTCAACTCCAGGATGATTTGCAAATGAAAGTACCGCCGCGACGAATTGAAGGATTTGACATTTCTCATTTGGGCGGTACAAATACGGTAGCATCCATGGTGTGTTTTATTGATGGGAAACCGAGAAAATCGGAATATCGAAAATTCAAGGTAAAGACTGTAATGGGAATTGATGATTATGCATCTATGCGAGAAATTGTATTTCGCCGCTATAAACGAATAAAAGAGGAAGGAAAAGGACTTCCAGATTTAATTCTCATTGATGGGGGAAAAGGACAGTTGAGCATGGCTGTCTCAGCGCTACGAGAATTGGGTTTGGATTATTTGCCTATTGTCGGTTTGGCAAAACGATTAGAAGAAGTTTTTGTGCCGGGGCAGTCTGAAGCCCAATCAATACATAAGCAATCGCCGGGATTAATCTTATTACGACGAATTCGGGATGAAGCACATCGTTTTGCCATTACGTATCAAAAACAAAAACGAACCGATTCAGTCACCAAATCCATTTTTCATGAGATACCGGGAATGGGAGAAAAACGGGTGAAAAAAATATTGTCGGAATATAAAGATGTAAAAACGATTGCTGGACTAAAACCGGAAGAATTGAAAGAACGATTGGGGTTTCCTGTATTAATCGCGGAGGCGATTATTGAATTGGCGAAAAAAAATAAGTAGTTAACACCAAACTTTGTTTACTGCACCACATGTTAATATTGCGGTTTTTTATTGGGAAATCGTTCAACCAATTACCGTGCTTCAATATGTAATTTCACCGGCCGATTCAATTGATTTAATAATGGCCGACTTCATTTAATAATATTTTACCTTAGATATATTCACCCCTTTTTTGATTGGATCGGGGTGGAGGGTCATGATCTTTTCAGAATCAATCAAACAGTAAATCCATTTTCTTTCATCCAGTCATCCGAAACAAATTTGCCTAAATAATTACGTATACCATCAGCGAGTATGCAGAGGCATTTTTGTCCTGCGTCTAATGATTGTGCTGCTTGGAGTGCTGCCCAAACCACCGTGCCGCTGGAGCCGCCGCAAAGCAATCCTTCTTCCTTGATTAATCGTCGTGCCACATCAAATGAATTTTGATCATTGATTTTTACATATTGATCCACGAACGAATTGTCCAGCACATCGGGGAAAAAGTCGTATCCAATTCCTTCTACGTGGTAAGGGAATATTTCATCGCCGCCACCGAGAATTGAACCAAATGGGTCGGCGCCAACAATTTGGATATTGGGATTCTTTTCTTTTAGTTTTTTTGCAATTCCCGTGATAGTTCCGCCAGTACCCACACCGATGACAGCCATATCCAAGTCGGCGCCGAAATCATTCCATATTTCTTCCGCAGTTCCATCATAATGGGCATCAGGATTATCGGAATTTTCATATTGATCTAAAATGTGTGAATTGGGGATTTCCTGTTGCATTCGTTTGGCCACTTCAATCAATCCTTCCGGATCATCATGAGCTGCTTCGGTCGGTGTGCGTACCACTTCTGCGCCAAGCGCTTTAAGAGTATATTCCTTTTCCATACTCATTTTTTCAGGCATAACGATAATCATGCGATATCCCTTCACCGCTGCCGCGAGTGCGAGACCAATTCCTGTATTTCCTGAAGTTGGCTCAATTAGCGTGTCGCCAGGTTTAATGCGTCCGGATTTTTCTGCATTTTCAACCATACGGCGGCCGATACGATCTTTTAAAGATCCGCCTGCATTAAAAAATTCACACTTGGCATATAAATCACAATTTAATTCTTTGCCGACAGAATTCAGTTTAACAATTGGAGTATTTCCAATGGCACCTAAAATATTTTCTAAAATCATGGGATTGCTTTCTTTAAATCATTTTCAACAAGTAATTTCGTAGCCTAGAAATTAATGTAATTAGACTGGAGTTATATCAATGAACTTACTGGATGGAAAGATTTGTATTATCACTGGCGGCGGCCGGGGGATCGGAAAAACCACTGCAATCAAATTTGCGGAAGAAGGCGCCAAGATTGTTATTGCCGAATTTGATGAAGAATCTGGGCAATCAACTGCTGATGCTGTTGGAGGATTATTTGTCAAAACTAATGTAGCGGATAAAGGAAGCGTGGATGCGTTAATTCAATCCACCATGGATGTTTATGGCCGTGTGGATGTGCTGGTGAATAATGCTGGTATTCTCATGGATAGCACATTGGTTAAAATGGAAGAAGAACAGTTTGATCGTGTGATTGAGGTTAATTTGAAGGGCGTTTATCTTTGCTCTCGCGCAGTGGCAACAATCATGAAAGAGCAGGGCAGTGGTGTAATTTTGAATGCGTCATCGGTTGTGGGACATTATGGAAATTTTGGTCAAACAAATTATGTGGCCACCAAAGCGGGCGTAATTGGAATGACAAAAGTATGGGCTCGCGAATTGGGCAAAGATGGCATTCGAGTGAATGCTGTGGCGCCGGGATTTATTAAAACTGATATGACGGCCCAAATGCCGGAGAATATCATTAAAATGATGGGAGATAAGGTGCCGGTCAAACGGTGGGGAGAACCAGAAGATGTTGCAAATGCATATTGTTTTTTGGCCAGTGATGAAGCATCCTATATTAGTGGCACTGTATTAAATGTTGATGGTGGAGTTGTGGTCTGATGGGGAAGATTATAATTATATCGGCAACCTCTCAGAATAATTTGTCTTTGGCAAAAGATCTCAAAATTTTATTAGATGAAATGGGTGCTGAAAGTGAAATGTTGAATCTGGAAGATGTTGATCTGCCACTATATACTCCGAAAAAATCAGGCCCCACAGAAAAGATCGATGCACTATCAGAAAAATTCAAAGAATCAAATGGATTTGTATTTTGCTCCCCTGAATATAATGGCGGCGTTGCACCTATTCTTTCCAATGCGTTGTCGTGGATATCTGTAACAACAGATGGGTGGCGCGACGGGTTTAATGGAAAATTCGCATTAATCTGTACCCATAGTGGTGGTCCCGGTGGGCGGTTTTTAAGCAGCTTTCGTAGTCAATTAGAACATTTGGGCACCAATGTTTTGGCAAGGACTATTTCGGTTTCAAACCACAAACCCCTGAATGCAGATTCGGCTAAACGAATCCTTCAAGGATTGGTTGACCTCGTATAAAAAAATAGGGGACGCATAATCGCGTCCCCTACGACCCGATATTTAACCGATCTTAATTTGACGTATATCCGGTTTGACTTCTTCTGCTTTTGGAATTGAAACTGTCAATGTACCATTCTTGAATTTGGCATTGATGTTTTCAGTTATAACATTTTCTGGTAATGAGAAGCTTCTGCTGAATGAACCGGAGCGTCTTTCGCGAATTCGAAATGAGTTTTCACTAGTTTCATTATCCGATTCACGATTTGCTCTTAATGTTAAAACGCCATCTTCAACTGAAAGGATTACATCCTTTTTCTCAAACCCTGGGAAATCTGCATTTAGGATAAATGCCTTTTCATTTTCGCTAATATCAACAGGAAGTGAATTTCTCCGAACGGTTGGGGTTGTATTCCAGCCATCATTAAAGATGCCATCCAGCATACGATCGAAATCGGTGGTTAGAGAGCGAGTTGGGTTCCATTTTACTAAAGTCATCGTAGACTCCTTTTGTTTATTTAGTTTAAAAAATATTCATCCTAAAATTCACAATGTTCGTGCCACACTAATTGTATTGCCGATAATTCATAAATGGCTGTCTAATTGACATTGCGGTGTGTACAAATGGCAAATGACTATGAATTAAAGGCAGATTCAATTGGTTGATTGGTCTGCATTTCAATAATTCAGTAATATTCATCTTCAAGAATTAAGGAAATATAAACAGTACAATGACAAAACTTGCAATCCACGGTGGCAATCCGATTCGTAGGAAACCATTCCCAGAATGGCCAAGACCGACTTCTGAGTTGAAAGACGCCATTATAGCTACGTTAGAAAATGAAGGATGGGGGGTCGGCAGTTCGGCTATTAGTCGATTTGAAGAAAAATTTGCCGAATTTCACGATGCGAAATATTGTATCAGCACCAGTTCCGGTACGACTGCTCTATGGGTATTACTCAAAGCCGCCGGTGTTAAAGCGGGAGATGAGGTGATTGTTCCACCCTATACTTTTATAGCAACTGCATCTGCAGTACTTATGGCAAATGCCGTACCCGTATTTGTGGATATTGATCCCAATACTTTTAACATTGATGCAAATCTGATTGAAGCGGCCGTTACTGAAAAAACAAAGGCAATCATGCCGGTACATATTTCGGGTAATCCTGCTAACATGGATGCAATTTTAGCGATAGGGAAAAAACATGGTATACCAATTCTTGAGGATGCAGCCCAAGCCCACGGAGCTGAATGGAATAGCGCAAAAGTTGGTGCATTAGGTCTCGGTGGCATTTTCAGTTTTCAAACTTCAAAAAATATGTCTGCAGGAGAGGGGGGCGCCATTGTTTCCAATAATGAAGCCTTTTATGAAAAATGTTTTTCCTATCATAATTGTGGTAGAACGAAGGGTGGAGAATTTTATGAACATTCATTTCTTGGTGGCAATTTTCGTCTGAATGCCATGGCGACCAGCATGCTCATTCCTCAGATTGATTCTATTAAAATTGATATGAAACTCAGAGATATGAACCGTCAGAAGCTTGATAATGCTATTGGGCAGATAGAGGGGATTTCGTTGAATGGTAAATATGATGGTACCACACGGGAATCCAACCATATTTACTTAACTCGATACGATTCAAATGCATTTCATGGTATTCCTCGGGAAAAATTCTTTAAAGCCATGCAAGCGGAAGGGGTTTATACATATATGGGATATACGCCGCTTTACCGCGAAAAGTTATTCGTGACTGATGCGAATGAATATCCTTGGTTAAAAGGATATGATTATGGCGCTTTACAGATGTCAGTGACTGAACGATTAGCCGATGAAGAAGCGGTGTGGTTAAAGCAGAATCATTTGCTTGGCGATGCCCAGGACATTAGGGATATTATTGATGCTTTTGAAAAAGTAACCACTGCTCTCCGGAAATTTCCGGAATTATTTAAGAATTAACTTATAAAGGACGAGAATAACTCGTCATAAATGGAGGCCATATTTGACCAATCATATTTTTTTGCTATTAAGGAAAATCTCAATTTTCTAACTTCAGAAATATTTGCAATTGCCGATTTCAGTTTTTCATAAAGGTCGATTTCATTTTTATAAATATGGTTTACATGAAATTTCTTTGGGAGTAATTCTCGGTATGTCAATCTATCCGGCAAGAGTGGATAGGTATTACAGTAGACTGCTTCCATAATGCTAATGCCAAAGAAATCCTGATTGTTAGTGACGGGAATAATATCCGCTTTCCAGAGCCATTTGGCATAATCATCGGATGATTCACTGTAACCAAAATGAACAATTTTATCACTTAATTTAATTTTTGCTTCATCAAAAATGGATGGTGTTGTTTTGAAATTTTCTCCCAAGACTGCCAGTCGAAAATCAATGCCATCGCTATCCAATCGGTATAATGTTTTAAAAAATGTTTCAGGGTTTTTATCATATTCCCAACGGTGGTTCCAAAGGATGAGTGGCGGTCCATTATTGGTAGTTCGAGAAATATCAAATCGACTTAAATCAAGCCCGAGATGAAGGACTGTACTTTTTGCTTCAATTTGTTTAACAGTTTCCAATTCATTATGATCAGGGAAGTTCGTTAATAGTTTTTTAACTTCAAAAATAAATGCATCTTGATGATACTTTGAATTAAAGAGGACGTGGTCAGACGCAAAAGCAGATGTGTAGTTGATAAATCCGTAATGTTTTTTTTGATTTCCTTGAACATCTCGATCGGATGGTGACCAAGGGTAGGATAATTGATTTTCATGAAAATAAATGGCCGTTGGGATTTCTGACGACTTTTTTCGAGTCAAACTTAGGAAGGTGGTGAAGTCTAACATATCCGTTGCCATAATGAGATCGGGTTTTAAATCTGATTCATTAAATTGATTGGCCATTGTTACGGCGCCGCCATGCATACGCCATTTCCAAAATTGACCCTTCATAGATAAGATTTCAATTTGATGGTGGCTTTGTAGTTGAAAGCCTAAAGCCCAAGATTTGTGTGATCCTGTAAAGTAAGGCTCTAAAAGTAAAATTTTCATCATGTAAATTACGGGTGGACTTTCAGAAATTTCACCTTTTTACAAAGTGAACATTCCATTAAATTCAGAAGGGATAAAATTTCATGACGAAGGAGAGATTCCAATGAAACAGACAACGCTTACTAAATCAATTATTATTCATTTGTGTATTTTGGGCGGATTATTAGTTGCCCAGGATTCTAATATTTCATTTCCTGTGGCGGAAATCGAAAAAAAATTAAAACACGATGATTTTGAAATATTTCGTTTCAGAGACTTGCGTTTTGAAGGAGATATAGGTAAACGCGTTATTTTACGATACCCAGATCGCAAGGATCTTCAAATTAAATGGCGAAGGGCATTAAGGGGTGGACATACATTTAACAATGCACCACGATTCGAAATTGCAGCGTACGAATTGCAAAAATTATTCTTGGATGAAAGTGATTTTGTTGTGCCGCCTACCTTGGCAAGATGTTATACCTTAGAAGATTATAAAGCGATTGAAGCTGATGCGGGCCCTACATTTAATAATCCTGATATTGTATTGGTCATGATTCAATACTGGCTAAATGAGGTGACGGTTGGTGGGGAAGTATATAACAAGAAAAAATTTAATAGTGATTCTCTTTATGCAAAACATTTTGCCAACACGAATATCATGACCTATATCATTAATCACCAAGATAGCAACGAAGGGAACCTGCTTACATCTACCGATGAGAAAAATCCCCGCGTATTTACGGTCGATAATGGTGTGACGTTTAGTAGTCCAAAAAGCGATCGTGGCGCCAAATGGAAATACATCCGGGTGAAACGCTTACCTAAGAAAACAATCGATCGATTAAGTTCACTTACTTCTGAACAACTTCACGAAAAGATGGGTGTTATTGCCCAATTTGAATTTGCTGATGGTGACATAAAATCTGTTGATCCAACAAAAAATATTAACCCGAATAAAGGTGTTCGCCAAGAGGGAAATGTGATTCAACTAGGATTAACAGCAAAAGAGATAAAAGCTGTAGAAAAAAAGATTAATTACATTTTAAAACAGAATAAAAAAGGCAAATACGAACTCTTTTAATATCCGCGCTCGAGGAGCCATTTCTGTCCTTCGGTGGATCTGAAAAACCGTTCCCGAAAAATGGCATCTTTTTCAGATTTAAATTTTTCCGAATGAATTATTTGCCATGGCCGATTATCGCGAGTTGCTTTTACATTACGCGAATTATGTTGATTCAGTTGTGATTTTAGGTTTTTGCAATGGCCAACATATCGATGTTTACCATCTTCAGATTTGATGATGTAAGTAAAATGCATTTTTATTGTGCCCGAGACTGGAATCCCTGCCTGCCGGCAGGCAGGGAACCAGCAATTCATAAATTCATTCCATCCATCCATTCACGCCCAACCCCAGATTTTAAATATCGTTCTCTTGTTATAGCTTCTTCTCGGATTTTAAACTTTTCAGAATGGATAATTTTCCAAGGACGAGATGCTTTGGTAGCTTTCACATTCCTTGAATTATGTTGATTCAAACGCGATTTAAGATTTTTACAATGGCCAACATATCGGTGCTTTCCATCGATTGATCGAAGTACATAGGTATAATACATAGCTGTGCCCGAGACTGGAATCGAACCAGCACGTCTGTTAAGACACACGGACCTGAACCGTGCGCGTCTACCAATTCCGCCACCCGGGCATAAAACAGTACTTTAAAATTACATTTTTGGATATAGATTCGGCAAGGAATAAACTTGTATAGACAAAGGCTAATTCCGTATTTTTGCCGTCAGAAATTTGCCTATGAATAAACAGATTGCCGCCACCAATCGCAAAGCCTACCACGAATATCATATATTGGATAAATTCGAAGCCGGTATTGAATTATTGGGAAGTGAGGTCAAAAGCCTCAGGGAAGGTAATGCCAATTTAAAAGAAGCTTATGTCGTGATCCGGAAAGGACAGGCATGGATTGTTGGTGTACATATAAGCCCTTATTCTCACACTGGTTTCGAAGGGCCTGAAGCAGTAAGAGATCGACGACTATTACTTCATAAACGTGAGATTGATAAAATTAAATTGTCTTTGGATCAAAAAGGATTAACGGCGGTTCCATTGCAAATCTATTTCAATACTAAAGGATGGGCTAAGCTGGAGGTTGGAATTGCAAAAGGTAAAAAGACATATGATAAAAAAGCTTCAATTCGTGAACGCGATATTAAAAGGGACACTCAAAGAGAATTACGGAATAGATAATGACATTTTTAAGTATAGATAAACAATGGGAACTCATCAGCCGAGGTGCTGAAGAAATTATTCCCAAAGAAGAACTCAAGAAAAAATTAGAAAAATCGAAGGATTCCGGAACGCCCTTAAACATAAAGTTGGGCTGTGACCCCAGTCGTCCAGATCTTCATGTTGGTCATGGCGTTGTTCTTCGGAAATTGCGACATTTCCAGGATTTGGGTCATCAAGCGATTTTAGTCATTGGTGACTTTACGGCTATGATAGGCGATCCTTCCGGGCGAAATAAAACACGGCCACAACTCACTTTAGAAGAAGCAAAAGCAAACGCTGAATCCTATATCGAACAAGCTGGTCATATCCTTGATAGTGAATCAATAAAAATCGTTTATAATTCTACTTGGCTGAATAAAATGCTTTTTAGTGATGTGATTAGACTCTCCAGCCATTATACAGTAGCGCGAATGTTAGAACGGGATGATTTTACTAAGCGTTACCAATCTGAAATTCCAATTTCCATCCATGAATTTATGTATCCGTTGGCGCAAGGGATGGATTCGGTTGAATTAAAAGCGGATGTTGAATTGGGTGGGACTGATCAGAAATTCAATTTATTGGTGGGACGTGACCTCCAGCGCGAATACAATCAAGCACCTCAAGCAATTATTACATTGCCATTATTAGAGGGGACTGACGGCGTGGAAAAAATGTCGAAATCTTATGGGAATGATATTGGCCTCACAGATTCTCCCGAAGATATGTATGGAAAATCCATGTCTATTTCTGATGAAATGATTGAAAAATATTTTATATTGGCAGCCGATGCAGATACTGAGACAGTATTAAAAGTGCATCAACAATTGGAGGACCCATCCATAAATCCTCGTGATATAAAGAGGGAATTGGCTAGAGCCATCGTTGCATTATATCATGGAAACGACGCTGCTCTATCGGCAGAACAATATTTTGACCGCGTGGTTGTAAATAAAGACATCCCGGATGAAATGGATGAGGTGGTATTAAAAGAAGACGAACTTTTAATCGAGATTATTACGGCAGAAGGATTAACGAAAAGTAAAGGTGATGCACGGCGAATGCTTAAGCAAGGTGCAGTTCGAGTCGAAGGCGAAAAAATATCTGACATGAATCACATGTTATTTAAAAGAAAAGAAGTTGTTATTAAAGTTGGTAAAAGAAGATTTTTGAGGGTAAAATGAGAAATTGGTTATTCGTGCCGATCGCAATCGTATTTATATTTATAGGATGTTCAACGTTGCAAAGCCAACCGCGTTTGGTTGTATTTATATCCGTTGATCAAGGGATGCCTGGATTGCTGGAGAAATATGATCATTTATTTACGGGTGGATATCGTTGGCTGAAAGATAATGGCGTTCAATTTAGCCAAGCCTATCACGAGCATGGTTATACATCAACGGGCCCGGGGCATTTCGTGCTTTCCTCAGGTCGCCATCCTGGTAAAGGTGGTGTATTTATGAACGATTGGTATGATAGAGATTCACAACAAGAATGGTATTGCGTTCAGGATACGACATCCACTGTTTTAAAAGATGGGTCTATGGGACGGTCTTACCAAAATATAAAAACAGACGCGTTAGGTGATTGGCTGAAGAATGCCAATCCAAAGTCAAATGTAATTTCTGTGGCGGGGAAGGACAGGTCATCCATTTTATTGGGAGGGAAAAATCCAGACGCAGCGCTTTGGTATGATCGGGCAGGCGGTTGGACGACTTCTACTTATTATAATACAAAATTACCGCGGTGGGTGAAAAAGTTTAACTCCAGATTGAACATTGGGTCTTACGTCGATTCTACTTGGGGACGTCTCGTTAGTGAAGATGTTTACACCACCAATACGAGGGCTGACAATTATTATGGTGAGTCCGACTGGACAATGGCGAATGGATATAGTCCAACCTTTCCTATTGAATTCAAGGAAATGGGCTTGGAGGATGTTGTTGGTTCATATCTCTATACACCTTTTGGAGACAATACTGTATTAAAGCTTGGCCTTTCAGCAGTAGATAAATACAAGATGGGGAAGGATAAGAATCCGGATATTTTATTTTTGGGGCTTTCTGCAACAGATGGCGTTGGTCATAGCTTTGGTCCTCATTCTCATGAACAATTGGATAATTACCTTAGATTAGATAAAAATTTGGGTGAATTCATTCAAATGCTGGAATCAAAAGTGGGGACTGGAAATGTGCTTTACGTTTTATCTAGTGATCATGGCGCATTCGGTTTGCCCGAATATTTACAGTCCCAAGGAATTGATTCAGGTCGGATTCCTAAGCCGAAACGTGACTCCCTTTTTACTCTAGTAACCAATGAAATTGATAAACAAATTGGTCCGGGAAAGGTTACCCGATATGGCAACTTTTTTTATTACAATAATTCGATTAATCCAATGGAGCGGGAAGTGGCGACAGAAATTTTAAAATCCCATTTATCTAAATTGGAAGGGATTCATACTGTTATCACAAAAGAGGATATGTTAAAGGGTGGAAATAGTGTTTTTAAAATGCGATTAAAAAATATGGTTCATCCTGAGAAAAGTCCGGATGTATATCTTATTACCAAAAAATACTGGACATGGAAATATCCAGTAGGCGCAAGTCACGGTTCACCTTATGATTATGATGCCCATGTACCATTGATATTCGCCCGAGGCGGCCAAAAAGCAATAGTGAAATCGGTTCGTGTTAAGACAGTGGATATTGCCCCGACAGTTGCAAGAATATTAAAAATAGATTTTCCGAAGTCAATTGATGGCGAAGCTCTATCGATTGAATAATTTTGATTTATACAATTTAAATATTTTGTTTTTTATCGCAGACAAATTATGAAATTGTATGAATTTGGTGTTTTTATAATATTATAAATCGGGTAAGTTTGCAGCCGATTTATAACCTCTAAATGAAGGAGATGACATGCAAGAAAATGTCATAGAATTTACCTCAGTTAATTTTGAGGCTGAAGTATTGAAGTCCGAAAAACCTGTGCTCGTAGATTTCTGGGCAGAATGGTGTGGACCTTGTCGTGCAATTGCACCCGTAGTTGACGAAGTTGCCAATACCTATAACGGAAAAGTAAAGGTTGGCAAATTAAACGTGGACAATGAGAATCAATTGGCCACACAATTTGGCGTTCGGAGTATTCCGGCGTTATTAATTTTCAAAGATGGTGCAGTTGTTAACCAAATTATTGGCGCTGTACCCAAAACCAGAATAACTGAATTACTAGAAACAGTTATTTAATTAGTTGATAAAATGAATCGAAAAGTTATCATTATCGGTTCGGGGCCTGCCGGATTAACAGCGGCATTATATACAGCCCGAGCTAATTTGAATCCATTGGTATTAGAAGGTAATCAGCCTGGTGGTCAATTGACCATTACCACTGATGTGGAAAATTATCCCGGATTTCCTGAGGGAATCATGGGCCCGGAACTTATGGAAAAGTTTCGTGAACAAGCCGTGCGGTTCGGTGCTGAATGCCATTTTAAACATGTCACAAAAGTTGATTTCAGTGAACGCCCATTCAAAGTATGGGTAGGTGATGAAGAATACACCGCTGATTCAATTATTATTGCCACAGGCGCAACGGCAAAAATGCTTGGACTTGAGAGCGAAAAAGAGCTCATGGGTTATGGTGTTTCTGCATGTGCTACCTGTGATGGATTTTTCTTTCGCGATAAGAAAGTTCTTGTTATTGGCGGTGGAGATTCAGCTATGGAAGAAGCAAATTATCTTACAAAATTTGCGTCTGAAGTTGTTATCGTACATCGTCGTGAGGAGTTTCGCGCATCCAAAATTATGGTTGATCGTGCTTTAGAAAATCCGAAGATTAATGTGGCTTGGAATTCAAGTCTTATTCAAATCCATGGGACTAAAGAAAAAGGTGTTCATGGTGTTGAATTAAAAGATACACAAACAGGTGAAACGCGTGATGAAGCCTGCGATGGTGTATTTATGGCTATTGGACATAAACCGAATACAGATTTATTCGGTGAGATTTTAGATTCTGATCAAACTGGATATTTGGTTACCAAAAACGGCAGTTCGGCTACCAATTTGGAGGGCATATTTGCCTGTGGAGATGTCCAGGATCATGTGTACCGACAGGCTATAACCGCCGCCGGTACCGGCTGTATGGCAGCCATTGATGCAGAACGATTTTTAGAAAGCCAACATAGCTAAATAACTTTTCGATTCATCTTTTTACTGAAATAGGAGAAAAAGATGAATGATCGAGGTACTTCCATATATGATATCCAGGGGATAAAAAAATCCTACGGAAATCATACTATATTAAATATTCGCCGTTTGGAATTCCATCGCGGAACGATTTACGGTATCATTGGACCTATTGGTTCAGGGAAATCCACCCTTTTCAATATATTGGCCGGTTTGAAAAAACCCAATGAAGGTGTTGTCAAATATGATGATGCTGAATTTGAAACCAATTGGATGGGTAAACTCAAGACTATACCTGAAATTGCATTGGCTAATATTGATTCAATTCCCAAAGGGTCAAAAGTTTCTGACGTTATTAAATCAATGGATAAAAATCGTCTAGAAAAACGCGCTGCCAAATATTTCAACAATGGATCATTGCCGTTTTTACTTAACCGTAAAGTGAGTGATTTATCTCCGGGAGAACTGGCTTGGATAAATATGATTATTGCTGTAGAAAGTGATCCGCGTGTATTAATGATTGATGATTATGGTGTATTCTTTGACACCAACATGGAATCAGATTTTCGCAAAAAACTTATCCGAATGAATAAAGATTTGGGTACAACCATAATAGTAGCAGCGCCATCTGATCAAAATATTAAACGGATTGCTTCCGTTTTAATATATTTGGACAATGGACACATTTCTAAAATACGGCCCGGTGCAGGCAGAGGGAATTTTCGACAGGAACGTGAAAGGCAACCAAGCAGGCGCAGGCAAAGAAACAATCGTTAATCAATTAAATTAACGTAAATTTTACTTATGCAGCGAATTAACCGAAGCAATTCAGAAAGAATCATTTCCGGCGTTTGTGGCGGTGTGGCGAAGTATTTTGGCATTGATCCAACTATCATTCGTTTAGTTTGGGTGTTTTTTACACTTTTCGGTGGTGCAGGATTATTGGCCTACATTATTGCTGCCATAATGATTCCAGACGAATTGACACAAAGCACTTCAATTAATTTTGATTCTATTAAAAACAACCCATTATGGGGAGTTCTGTTAATTTTAATCGGAATAATTCTGTTTTTTAGATATGACCATATTTTATTCATGGTTTGGGATACTTTTTGGGATAACCTTTTAAATGTATTTTTGGTAATGTCTTTAGTTGGCGTGGGTCTTTACTTTCTTTATTCTAAAACCAATGAAGCCAAAGAGGTGAATAGTAATGACAAAGTGTGGGAATTACTTCATCTATCTATCTTGGATAAAAAGCTTGCGGGTGTATGTGGCGGATTTGGGCAATCGCTTAATATTGACCCTACCATTGTACGAATTCTATGGGTATTTGGTACTTTTATGAGTATTGGCGTTGGCGTCTTGCTGTATATTTTTTTAGCACTTGTTCTACCAGAACGAACTATTACACCTAAGGATATTTAGATAATGGAATTAAATCGTTTCAAAGAAATAACTACCAGATTCGCGGATAAAAAAGTCCTTGTTGTGGGTGACCTAATGTTGGATACGTACCTTTGGGGGCATGCAGATAGAATTTCACCGGAAGCGCCTGTGCCAGTTGTGAAAGTTAATAAAATTGAGCACAATCCCGGAGGCGCTGCAAATGTTGCCTTAAACCTCGCATCATTGGGATGTAAAGTTTCTATCATTGGCTTGATCGGCGCCGATTCAGAGGGAAAAATATTAACAGAATTATTGGATCAACGAAATATTGTTTGCACCAATTTGGTTGAGAGTGACAATCGTCCAACTACCGTTAAGTCAAGAATTATGGCCCATAACCAACAAGTGGTGAGGGCTGATCGTGAAGAAAATTCCGATCTATCGGAATCATCCAACAAAGCGTTGGCTGAATCTGTTGATTTAACTTTAAAAGATGTAGATGCAATTATCTTGGAAGATTATAATAAAGGTGTACTCAATTCCGAATCGATCAATACAATAATTCTAATGGCTAATGAAACAGGGAAACCTGTTTATGTCGATCCGAAAAAAGCAAATTTTAATACCTATAAAAATGTCCGTTTGTTCAAACCAAATTTAAATGAATTCAGACAGGCTTATGCCGAGAATGAATCTCTGGAAGTTGCCGGTTTTCGACTCAAAAATGAATTGAATGCAGAAATATTAATGATTACCCGCGGCGCAGAAGGTGTTTCATTGTTCGATGGTTCCGATTACCATCATATACCAACTAAAGCCAGACGTGTGCATGATGTTTCTGGGGCAGGAGACACAGTGATTTCCACATTTGCTTTAGCGGATTTATGCGGTGCCACTCCAGAAGAGTCTGTGACCCTATCCAATTATGCTGCCGGTCGTGTTTGTGAAGAGGTGGGTGTTGTTCCCATTAGTCTCGACCTTTTGAATGAAATGCTAGATCACCATAACAGCATTTAATTCACCCTTTTCTTTCCCTATATTCTATATCATTCAATCTCAATTTTCATGATTCGTACCATCATTATATTCCTATTGCTATTCGGCAACATATTTGCTCAGCCAAATCTGAGATTCCACCCATTTGATTGGGTTCAGTATCGCTATACTGGTAAGGTTAATTCTATCACTTTCGGGGATCGATATGCCTACATAGGTACCCAATACGGGGGTGTTTTAAGATTTAATATATTTTCAGAACGTTTTGAGGAGCCCATCACCCGCGCTCAAGGATTGCGTAGTAATACAACTACAGCTGTCCATCGTGCTTCAAATGGTGTATTGTGGGTTGCTACTCCATACGGAGTTGAGTATAGCTTTGATGAAGAAGGAAACTGGCGGTACATGGATAACCACCAATTAGGTCTTTTTGGCGGGCAGTATGTTGAAAGAATAGGAGAATCAGATAATTATATATGGCTGAAAACAGGAAGCTTGGTTCATCGAATTGATCCTATAACTGGTGTCCAAGTTGGTGCTATGCCAAACCCAGACGAGACTGTAAAATGGAGTTCAGGGCTTTTACGATTCAGTACGGACTTATCCAATCTGTTGATTGATTTCTCGTTAATGGATGGGTGGATGACTGACTTACAATCATTAATACATCCTGATGGATATAAAATGAATATTACGACAATTTTGGAGCACCCACTTCATGGGATATGGATGGGTACAGAAGATGGTACATTTTTCCGTGGTGATGCTACAATGAAGTCATTTACACCCTTCAAATTTGGTCTTACTGGAAATGATATTCAAGTCATAGAAGGTAAAGATTCCTTTTGGTTAGGCGGGCGATTGGGCCATTTGCAATCGGGTATTACCTATTTTGATTATGATAGGAATATTGCCGATCAATATTTATTTCGAGAAATGATTAATTTGGATGAATCATCCATTTTTTCAATTTTAGAAATGAAAAAGGAAATTTGGTTTGGAGGAGAAGATGCACTTTTAGTCTATAATAAAAAAAAGGATTATTGGCGTACATTTAATATACAAATAGGTGGAAGAAAATCGTTGGCCGTGTCTATGGTAAAGGTTGGGGACCATGTCTGGATTGGAAGTCCAAATGGTATTTCCATCATTAAGATGGATGATAAAAAAACCATATCTTCCAAAGTTGAAAAATATTTCAGAAACATATTCATCTATGATTTGGCATTCGCAAATGATCAGGTTTGGATCGGCACTGAAATTGGTTTATTCCTATATGATATTAATAAAGATGTCATTCGCGATTATAAATCCTACGACTATAAGAATGATGAGGTCCTTTTCCCTTTAAAATTCACGGATTTTACCGCTATTGTCCATGATAAAAATCAAATACTTGTGGCTAATCGAACAGGTGTTTTATCATTTAATTTTCGGGATCGTCAATGGTCTAACGCGGTAGATCCATCAATATTTGGCGGATTAGAAATAAGAGCAATGGCAATTCATAAAAATATCGTTTTCATGGCAACCTCAAATGGTTTGGTGCAATATGATATGAAAAAGAACCTCATGGATATTTTCAATTTTTCATTTATTGGTCAGGTAAACGACTTGTATATTAGGGACAGAAAAATTTGGCTGGGAACTACCGAAGGACTTATTTCGTATCGATACAAATGAAACATTATTATAAATCAATCATCCTGATCAGTCTTGCCTTGAGCAATCTTATCATTGCCCAGAGGAGGCCAAACAATAGCCGCAACCGAGAAATTATACGCCAATATGGATTTACTGTATTTAGCGTAGCTGATGAAAACTCCGATTCAATCCGAGTATTGTCATATGTTTCAATACCTAATCACGTTTTGCAATTCGTTAAAACAACAAATGGGTTTGAAGCAGAGTATGAAACAACTATATCCCTGAAGAGAAAAAAGGGCAAACAGGTTGGTCGGAAAAATTGGTCAAATACATTAGTTACAGATGATTATCTCGAATCGACATCTAAGAAAACGATGACCATTCATCACCACGAATTTAAAGTTCCTGCGGGCGATTACATCATTTCGGCAGAAGTCTTAGATAAAGATTCTAATGACAGTGGCGTAAGGGATAAAGAATTAAAGTATTCTGAACATAAAGGTGACTTAGCTTTGTATAATCCATTTTTTGTGGATTATTTATCGGGGAAGTGGGGCTTGAATGAGAATGAGATCCCAATGTTCCAAAATTTGATTGGAGAAAAAGTAACCCGCACATCTGTATTCGTTTCGGGCAAAATTAAACCCGGACCATATATCCTTGAAGTCTTGGTTACCAATTCCAAAAAGAAGGAAATATGGAAGAAGTCATTTCAATCAAAATCGGAAGAATCGTTTTTTCATCAAAGAATTATTATTCCTGAGGAAGTGGCCAAACAAGGATTGCGAAAAAAAGTTGATATTGTATTAATACAAGGTAATGCGAAAAGGAAAGAATCGGTCATCCTATCTGTGAATAGATCTGGTATTTCATCTTCCATTAATGACATTGCCCAAGCAGTAGAAAATATGCGCTACATTCTTCATGATGATGAATGGAAAAAACTGAGTAAAGCTAAAAACACAGATAAGGAAGCTCTATTCATTGAATATTGGAGCGGTCGTGATCCAACGCCGGAAACGCCTGACAACGAGGTGATGAATGAATATTTTTCTCGAGTTTATTATTCAAATGTAAATTTTAAATCTTATATGCCCGGATGGAAAACGGATATGGGAATGATCTATATATTATTTGGACCACCAGATGATTTGGAAATATACAATGACCCTCTAAGTCGTATATACTCACAACGATGGCATTATTATAGAATTAACAAATATTTTGATTTTATAGATGAAAATGGATTCGGCGATTACCGCCTGTCCACACCATTCTTCCGCGGAAGATCCTGGTGAAAATACTCCTCATCCTCGGGGATGGTGTAGGGAGTGAGTTAGCCATAGAGAAGGCTATAAATGCAGGATGGGTTACGCGAGATCTTGGTGGAAGCATGGGCACAATTGAAATGGGTGATTTCATTTGTTCAAAATTAGCAGAAAATATTGCTTAATCCTGATCTCCGATAGATTTAGACTGTAAGCAAACCGTAACTTTTAACATAATTCTTTAATGATCAATTAATGATTGAACGATTTTCATACAGCAGTCTCGAAACATATAAAAAATGTCCGGCTCAATTTCGCTATCGCTATATAGATAAAAACTATAAGGACGACGAGGGAATTGAAGCTTTTATGGGCATACGCGTCCACGAAGCACTGGAATATTTATATAATGAAGTGATGGCTAGCCGACTCCCTTTTCTTGATGGTGTAATTGAAAAGTACCATCAAGTATGGGAAGAAAATTGGCATAACCGTATTGCCATTGTTAGGAAAGAAAATAAGCCAAAGTTTTATTTCGAGTTGGGTGAGCGGTGTATTGCTGCGTATTACAGGACTTTTAGTCCATTTGATCAAATGGTAATTGGAACGGAATTTGAATATATATTTTCTGTAGATGATTCCAAGGATTATATGATGAAAGGTATTATGGATCGATTGGACCACGATGGTAAAGGAAATTATGAGATTCATGATTATAAAAGTGGCAAACGAATGTTAACTCAATATACTGCTGACAAAGATTGTCAATTGGCCCTGTATCAGATTGCGTTACGAAATGATCGAGACGATGTGAAGTCAGTAAAGCTAGTTTGGCATTTTCTACAGCACAATCAAACAGTTGAATCGACACGAAATGATTACCAACTTGATCAATTAAAAAATCAGACAAAAACTCGTATTGATAACATTCGAAATCATATTAAAAATGGCAGTGCATTCAATCCGAAAAAAAGCATCCTTTGCAATTGGTGTTATTACTGGGAAGAATGTCCAGCCCAATATGGTACAAACCCATATATTTAGGAAAAAATGAAATTAAATCAACAAGAAACTAGTGCCTTAAAAATTCTCCTTTCTGAGCCAAAAAATCGAGTGGAAGATTCTTTGGATAACCTTTATAATAAAATGACTTCTAATAGTGAAGTTACTTTATTTATTGATGGGGCTGCAGATTTGAATTCGAAAACTGCCGGAATTGGGGGAGTCATTTTTAAAGATGGGGAAGAAGTGTATTCATTTTCAGAATACCTTCATGATGCCACCAACAATGAAGCGGAATACACAGCGCTTATTGTAGGTTTGAAATGGCTTGTCGAACTAAAGTTGCTTAATGTAAAAATATATTCTGACAGCGAATTGGTCGTGAAACAAATCAGTGGTGAATACAGAGTAAAAAACCCCCGAATGCAAAAACTTCATCGCGAAGCAATGTCCCAATTTCATCAATTAGATAGCTGGTCTTTTAGTCATATTTATAGAGATAAAAATGATGCAGCGGATAAGTTGGCAAAGGCCGGCCGTGAAAAAGGAAAAAAATAAATTCAAATCACTCTTTTATATGATGAAACCATTGGGTTATTTAATTTAGATTTGCGGTCTATTATCCGAACATAAAATATTGAAGAGTAATTAAAATGGGTTTCTTAAATTCTTTCACAAATCCCTTGAATTGGATTTCTGGCGACATCGCCATTGATTTAGGTACTGCCAATACCCTTATTTATATTAAGGGTAAGGGCATTATGATTAACGAGCCTTCGATTGTTGCTAAATCTGTACACAATGATAAAATTATTGCAGTAGGGTATGAGGCCAAAGCAATGGTGGGTCGTACACATAGAGAAATAGAGACAATTAGACCTTTGCGAGATGGCGTTATTGCAGACTTCACTATGACAGATGGACTTATCCAGGGTTTTATAAAAAAAATAAACATGAATCGTTTGGCTCGTCCACGGATGGTAATTTGTGTCCCCTCTGGCGTTACTGAAGTTGAGCGCAGAGCCGTTCGTGATTCTGGTGAAAGGGCCAACGCACGTGAAGTGTTTTTGATTGAAGAACCAGTAGCCGCAGCGATTGGTATGGGACTAGATATTTCAAAACCGTTTGGGAATATAATTGTTGATATAGGTGGTGGGACGACAGAGATTGCAGTGATTTCCTTAAATGGTGTTGTTACGAAAGAAACTATTCGAGTCGCAGGTGATGAAATGGATGAATCTATTATCCAATGGTTCCGCAATGAACATAAACTTGACATTGGTCATTCAACAGCAGAGTCTATTAAAAAAGCTGTTGGTTCTGCGATGCGCATCAAGAATGAAATGATTGCTGTCAAAGGCCGTGACCTTGTTTCTGGAATTCCAAAAACAATTGAAGTTTCATCTGATGAAGTTAGACAGTCCCTCAAGGATCCCATTAACGCGATTGTTGAGGCAGTAAAACGCGCTTTGGAACGTACCCCTCCAGAACTTTCGGCAGATATCCTAGATCGAGGTATCATCATGACCGGTGGGGGAAGTATGCTAAAAGGAATTGACCAGTTAATCAGGGAACGAACAAACGTTCCGGTGAATATTGCTGAAGAACCACTGCTTTCAGTTGTTAAAGGAACGGGTAAAGTCCTTGAAGATGTGAAAAAATACGAGTCTGTTCTGATATAACCATTGAATGCGGAATTTCTACCTAGCCCTTTTACGCTATAAAGACCATTTGATTCTAGTGATAGCGGTTACGCTATCCTTTACCTTGCTCCTAAAAAACGATTCGCCCGATGTTTTAATAGTTCGGGGAAAATTTAGTGACTATTTTTCTTTTATTTCCGGCCCTTTTTCATGGGTGAAAAGCATGACGCAACTCCAAGAGGAGACTCAATTCCTTCGCGAAAAAAATATTCAATTAACGCTTGAATTGGAGTCTTTATTAAACGCTGAGAAAGAAAATGTTTCTTTGCGATATCTCCTAAGATTTAAGCGCGAAAGTCAACTGAAACTGATGGCGGCAAAAGTGGTGAATATGGGCGCATCATCAAATTTATCGTCAATCACTCTTGATATTGGATCAAATCATGGTGTATTAGTAAATCAACCAGTTTTAGTACCAGGCGGCGTGATTGGTAAAACAGTTGTTGTTGGAAAAGAATCAACAATAGTCCAAATTATAAATGATATTAATTATCGCTTATCTGTACGCACTATGCCATCAGGAAATACTGGTATTCTTCGATATATTGCCAATGATATTTGTGAAATCCGGGAATTACAAAAAAACGCAAAAATTTCAATTGGCGATAAAGTGGTTACTTCGGGTTTCAGCCAAATTTATCCAAAAAATCTTCCCGTAGGCGAAGTTGTAGAAGTAATAGACGAGCGGGGGAGTTTTCAAAAAATAGCAAAAGTTAGGATTCAGCCTAAATTGGGTGCACTATTAAATGTATTCCTTGTGATTGAAGAAATAAATGAAGTGGATTAAAGTTATTCTTCCGACAATTGGTGTATTCTTTATCCAATTTTTTTTGGTCGATTTTTTATCCCTAAATATGATTCGTCCTGACTTTTTGGTTATATATGTTTTTTATATCAGTTTGGTTTATGGTAAAACTCCTGGCGTCATTATTGGCTTCACTCTAGGCGTTCTTTCTGATTTGACAGGCGTGGGTTCCTTGTTTGGTCTCGCACCATTATCATTGTCTATAACGGCCTACTTAACCGGTTATTTAAATGGAAAGTATGAACGATTATTACCATATATCTTTCATGCTACTTGGGTCGTAATTATAGCCATACACTTTCTTTTGATTTCTTATGTTCGATTTCAATCCGTTTATGAATCTGATATTATTCTGTTCTGGACAAAATGGCTCATGTCTTTTTCCTATACAATGATGTTTTTCTTGATAGTCCAATTCTTTTTTCCTGTTAGAGAAGCTTCCATTGCTGAAAACACCTAATTCAGTTTCCAAGTCTAAATTTTGGGTCATGATAACTTTTGTCATTATTCTTCATTCTGTATTGGCCTTTCGATTTTTTCAATTACAAATTTTAGATTTTGAGTTTTACAATAAACGGGCAGACAGTAATCGAATTCGCGCCATCTCTTTGCCAGCATCGCGGGGACTAATTCTTGATCGCCATGGTGAAATCATTGTAGATAATTATCCCACTTATATTCTTTATGGAATTGGTGCAGAAATCAGGGATAAACAAAAAAATTATAAAGTAATCAGCCACAGCATTGGAATTGATACCTCAATATTAAAAAAGAATTATAAGAATTATTATCGGAACCGATTCTTGCCAACGCGTCTTGTAAAAGATTTGACGATTGAACAATTAAGCCGATTAGAAGAAGCTAAAAATGATTTAAGCGGCATTATGTATAAACAATTCCCAGAACGAATATATAACCCCAAAATTCGTGCATCCCACGTTTTAGGATATTTAAAAGAAATGGATCAGGAAATGATTCAGAAAATGGTGTCAAATGGTGATTATGAGTATGGCGATCTTGTTGGATGGTCAGGACTTGAACAAGAGTATGAAACTACGCTCAAGGGTGATAAGGGTGTGGAATATTTTCAGGTGGATGCATATGGTCGTGAAGCGGGAAAACTTGAAGGTGAAGAAAATATTTTATCCTCTCCTGGGAACAATATTTCCACAACTCTTGATGTATCCTTACAGCAACTAATTGAAAAGGAATTTAGAGGTAAGAAGGGTGTTGGAATAGTTTCTGATCCAAGAACGGGTGGTATTCTTGCCTATGTAAGTGCACCTGATTATAAGCCTGATCTTTTCACCGGTTTAATTTCGAACTCAGATTGGCAAGAAGTGATTTCGGACCCAAATCGTCCTTTATTGAATCGTGTTGCGAATGGTACCTATCCTCCAGCATCAATATTTAAAATGGTTGTTGCTTTGGCGTTGCTAGAGAAAAACCTTATTTCACCCCAGACGGAAGTTTTCTGTACTGGTTCCTATGAGTTTTATGATCGAACTTTTGGATGCTGGAGTGAATTTGGACATGGAAAGATTGATCTTGAACAGGCAATTGTCCAGTCATGTGATGTATTCTTTTACCAAGCAATTCAAAAGATAAAATTAAATGAATTAGCAGAGTTCGCTAAACAGTTCGGGTTTGGTTATGAAACTAATATTGATCTTCCTGCAGAAATGAAAGGACGAATGCCAGACCGAGCCTTTATGAATCGTCTCTATGGGCGATGGGGTTGGTCACAGGGCGCAATGTTAAATATTTCAATCGGACAAGGTGAAATCCTAGTTACACCACTTCAAATGGCTGCTTATACAAATATTTTGGCAACAAAAGGGAATACCCATCCACTTTATATGGTTCAGGCTAAAGATGATTTTATTGTAAAACCAATAGTCAGGAATCAATCGTGGAATCTTATACAAAAATATATGCGAAAAGTTATTTCGGATCCGAAAGGAACAGGTCGTAGGTCAGATCCTAAAATCCCCGGATTAAAAATTTCTGGAAAAACTGGTACAGCTGAGAATCCTCATGGCGAACCCCACGCCTGGTTTATAGCCTTCGGCGAAAAAGATGGAGCAATGATTTCCGTTGTCATTCTGATCGAGAACGGCGGTCATGGCGGTGAAGTAGCAGCGCCGATGGCTCGTAAAATATTTAAGCAATATTTTGAAGATGATAAAACAAAGCTGGTCAATTCATAATGCTTCTTAATTTTCAAAAAAAAATAATCGAATCACCCTTAAGTATTCTTATCGGGGTGATTGCTTTATTATCGGTGGGACTTCTTACCCTTTTTAGCATTACGGCGATACAAGAGCAAGAGCCACCCAATGCATTCTCGAAACAACTTATTTTTCTTGTGCCAGCTGTGCTTTTAATGATTGCAATTATGGTCACCTCTAAGCGATTTATTCATAAATATATATTTATACTCTATGGAATAATCATTATTGCAGTAATACTTCCATTCTTCGGACCAAAAATTGCTGGTACTTATCGGTGGATCTACATGGGACTTCCATTTGGTCTTCAGCCATCTGAAATTGCGAAGTGGGTAATTGTCATCACATTAGCTAGGTATTTATCTGACCATAATTTGCAAATGAGGAACTTCGGTTCAAATATTGTTCCATTCACCATTGCATTGATACCAACATTTATTGTTCTGAGGCAACCGGATTTAGGAACGGCATTCGTGATGATGGCACCGGTGATACCTATGCTATTTTGGGTGGGGGCAAGACCCTATCATTTGTTCTTAATAGTGGCCCCTTTGTTAAGTATTCTTGCTGCATTTAACGTAGTGGTATTTTCTGTTTGGGCAGCCATTATGGCCATTGTCATCTTCTTGTCACGTCCTCAATTGTGGCACGGGGTAGGAATTTACTTCAGCAATATTTTCCTTGGATTGATATTTCCGTTTTTGTGGAACTCATTGCGTCCGTTTCAACAAAATAGAGTTCTCACTTTATTTAACCCGGAGTCAGATCCGCTCGGTGCAGGTTACCAGATTATTCAAAGTAAAACAGCTTTAGGTTCTGGTGGATTGTTTGGGAAAGGTTGGGGGCAAGGGACCCAAACTCATTTAAAGTTTCTTCCGGTTCAAGAATCTGATTTTATTGTCAGTGTAATCGGAGAAGAATTGGGCTTTATTGCTTTACTGGCAATGGTGGTTTTATTCCTTTGGCTTATTGTAAAAATAATTCGATTAGCCATTAATGCATCAGATAGATTCGCCGGACTTATCTTAATTGGTATTGCAACGATTTTCATGACCCATGTTTTTGTCAATTGTGCCATGACAGTAGGGATGATTCCTGTTAAGGGTCTGCCACTTCCATTCGTTTCTTATGGCGGATCATTTCTGGTATCCAGTTTTATGATGATTGGTTTAGTTTTGAACTTTGGCAGGGAAGAAATGGATTAATTTGGAGTGAAAAAGATAATGACGACGCCAAATAAAGGCGGTAAATTCCGAGCCTTAATTTGATTCTTTAATCACAGGCAGATATTACATGACGTATCGATTGTTCAAATTCACAGCAACTATAATTCTTCTCGCAACATTTACGATTGTGTCCGGACAGGATGCAACAACGAAGCGTGAATTAAAACGACTCAATGCAAAGATTGATCGAGAAAATGTGAGAGTAGATTCGCTCGACACTCAAATTCGAATGTTGCTTCCTGAGCTTCAAAATGCACTTAAAGCAAATCTGAAAGCCAAGGAGCAAACTGATTCAGTAGCCATCCTTTTGATAAATCGTATCAATACGATCCAAAATAAGATGCGATTGATTGAAGATAAAACTGCCTACATAGATAGTGTCAATTTTGAAATACTGGCTCAATTGGTTATGATTGAAAATAAAATTGTAACACTGACAAATAGTTTTACAGAAATGTATAACTTGAAAAATAATAAACTTGGGGATAAGGTCAGTTCTAAAATAAGTCCGGTTGAATATAAGAAAACTTATATTGATGCTCTTTCGGCTTATCAGAATGGTGCATTTGAAAAAGCTGTGACGGGATTTGCGGGACTAGTCATGAGCGACCCATTGAACGAATTAGCTGATAATAGCCAATATTGGTTGGCGGAATGTTATTATACTATGAAGAATTATAAACGCGCCATCATTGAATTTGAAAAAGTATTCACATTCCCCGGAACGGATAAAGATGACGATGCACAATTAAAATTGGGCCATTGTCACAGGAACATGGGTAACCTTAACAAAGCACGGGAAGAATATAAACGATTGATTGATTATTTTCCCGGTTCGGAATTTTATGATAAGGCTCGGGTCTCACTCAAACAACTGAACGTACAATAAATACAGAGAAAATATGTCTTTAAAACTTTTTTATCTCACTACTGAGATTACACCTTTTGCAGAAACCTCCCATTTGGGAAACTATTCAGTTCACGTACCATTGGCATTACAAATTGCTGGACATGATGTAAGAACAATGATTCCAAAATATGGTTTCGTCAGTGAAAGAAAATATATCCTGCGTGAAGTTATTCGTCTCCGTGAAATTTCTTTTGAGTTTAACGGAGAGGAAGTTATTACTTCCGCTAAAAGTGCTTTTATACCTAAGACAAGAGTGCAAGTTTATTTCCTTGAAAACACCAAATGGTATAAGTCTCTGACTAACTTGTTGTATAAAGCTAAAAATGGCCGCATTCTTGCTGATAATGATGAACGTTATGGTTATTTTTCAAAAGCAGCAATTGCAATTTTACCCCATTTGTTTTGGAAACCTGACGTAGTCATTTGCAACGGGTGGCAAAGTGCTTTTGTCCCCTTGATCTATCAGCAAATTTATGATAAAAAAGATTTCTACGGTAAAATTAAAACAGTCCTGACTGTTCATTCGGTTGATGAATATTGTGAGTTTTCCCGAAAATCTTACGAAAAAGCGGGCGTTACACTTCCTGATAGTATTAAGGGCAATACCGTAAACTGTTATGAAGCGGCTGCACCTTTTGCAGATTTGATTGTAGCAGTGGATTCACCTGAAAATGATGTCACAGCAAAATTGATGAAATTACCCGGCATTAAAGCACATAAAGAGAAATTGGTTTCAATTTCACTCGATGATGAAGAATCACCGGACTTTAATGCTACCGCCACCGCCCTGAATGAAGTATTGACGAAACATTTCGCCTAATCCTTCGTAGTATAACTCCTTAATAAATCTTCCATGAATAAATTTTTCCTAAACATGACAATCGGTCTGTGTATGACCGGTATGGTTGCTTTTTCTGCCTGTGAAGAAGCGGCAATTCCCATGGACGATATTGGTACGCCAATGAGACTAGATACCATTTCTTTCCCTGTTATAAAAGCAGTCTCTTACCAAGTGCCGCCTCAAATGGGTAAAACTAATTATTTATACTTTGGTAAAAAGGATGGATACGACTTTAAATACAGCCTGATCAAATTTGATAGTACCAGCATGACTGCAAAAACGCCATTATCGTATTATAATGATTCGTTGGTTGTTGTGGACAGTTTACAATTATCCCTGCGCTTTGAATTGGATTCGATTGAAAATAACCCCGAATTTCAACTTCGTTATTTCCCGGATGGGGGTGACTCTGTATTCAATGAAATGACTACAAATCATATGAATTTCGATAATTTGATTGCATCTTCAATTATAAGTACGGCTCAAATGACATCAGATACAACAGATACAAATAGCACCAAGGTCTATTTGAATTTTTCTTTGGATTCATCCATTGTCAATGCCTTGAAGGATACAAATGTTACAGATTTTAACAGATCTTTTTTGGTCGAGCTAAAAGATGATGGAACAGAATCATTTAACTTTCGCAGCATAGATCTTGGTGACGGATACGGCCCTCAATTAACTGTATTTTTTCGCCAATTTCTATCAGACACGGTTGTTTTGGATACGGTAGCGCGACTATATAATGCGATTGAAGATTTATCAATCATTGTACCTCCGGTAGTATCTTACGAAGATACATCATTGTTGTCCGTGAGTATGTCAAAAGGATTAAAATCTATTGTCATGGTTGATATGGGCGGATGGATTTTGCCACCCAAATCTGTTATTAGTTCAGCCAATTTAATTTTAAATAGGGTTGAGGGAGATTCTATAAGTCCATACTCGATTGTATCTCATCCGATCAAAAGTGAAGGAGACTTTATAAAGTTTTCCTCATTTATAGATGATCCCTATGAAGAGGATTATGGTTTTTATACCTCGACGAAAATCATTAATGACGAATTGCGAATAAACCACCGTAGAGCAGCCACCCAAATTGGTCGTGCTAATTACACCAACTATGGGTTCAAATTGCAAACCAGTTTTAGTAATGATCCATTTACGACCGTATTTTTTCACGGTTTAAATAAATCTGATTTATATCCCGTTATGAGAGTGATTTATGTTCTGCCGTAAAATTCCAATTATCAGTTTTCTGTTTGTTGTTGGTCTGAGTGGACAATCAATTTTTAACGCTTATGGTTTAGGATTGTCGAAAAGTTTTCAACACACTTCTTCTGCAGGCGCTAGCAGCATAGGACTTGTACCCACTTTTCATCCAGGCGTTTCATTGGATAACCCGGCGACTTGGTCAGGTTTAAAATTCACTTATATTAGTGGGTCTTATTCAAATAGAGAAATGGGAATTGATGCAAATAACAGTTCCAATACGGGTGGTGGGATTGAAAAAATTCAATTTGTAATTCCGATCAGGGATAAATATGGTTTTGGACTTTCTATTAAGCCTGTTAATGACCATTATTCATATTTTAAAACTGATTCAATCAGTTTTGACTTTCAAGGTAAAACCATCCAATCCAATAAAGTATTCAGATCCGGCGGAGGTCTCATGGCCGGAACAGTCGGACTCTCATTACCACTGAATGAAAAAATGGCTTTTGGCCTCTCATTAGATAGATTGTTTGGTTCTTCTCGCGATGAACAATCGTTAATCTTAAACGACATGCATTATCGATTATTCAATATTCGAACCTACAGTGGATCCACCATTAATTTCAATTTTGCCGGTCAATTTTTCAGTAATAATAAAATAATGATTTTGGGTTTTGCAAAAGTATCTATGACAGGATCACCTGTTTCGGGTACCCTTTATCAGTTTGATGTATTCGAGGACAGGAATCAAAATTTTTCATATGATCAGGATGATTATCCTGCTACAGCTGAAGTTGATACAATTAATATATCCAATATTTATGCACCCAATAGTTTCAGTCTTGGTTTCAATGTATCTTTTAAGAATAATATGAATATTTTTACCGAATTTCAATTGTGGAACGATGAGGCGACCAATGCAAACTATGCCAGCATAATTAAAGAGCAAATTGGGTCAAAAACTCATTTGGGTGCAGGAATGGTTCGATTTGGGAATTTGGACGCGAGGTCGTGGCAAGACCGTATAACATTGCGACTTGGTTCATATAAAGAAACATATGGTTTGAGATATAGTGGAAAAACAATAAATGAAAATGGGATTTCTCTGGGGTTTGGATTTAAATTCGCCGCCACTGGAAACCAATTAGATATTTCTTATCGCAAAGGATCCAGATCCATGGAGGGTGGTCACAAAGAAATAATTAAAGATTTTACAATAGGACTTAGTCTGGGAGATGTCTGGTTTCTCAGGAGGAGAGCAAAACAATGAACAAAAAGAACTTAATTAAAAAACTATTAATTTTAGGTGTCGCATCTGTTTTTATGACAATGTGTACACCGCCTGAACAGTCTAGCGCTGATGCAGATGCTGCTGAATTCGCTCGGCAAGATTCCATTCGAAAAGTACGTTGCCCAAGAGTATTTAGCAGTGCCGCCGAATTTTATAAAAACCGTGATTGGGAAGCTACCGTTCGCGCTTATGGTGAATTGACCGATCTTGGTTGTGATCGTGATGATCCTAAAGAGGTATATCTTTATTATGCTATTGCCTATGAATATATGGGCAAGTATGACAGCTCCGCTACAGTTCTTCTAAAAGGACTTTCATTCCTTCCCGACAATGTTGATTTAAGAAAACGTCTCGCTTTTGCTTACGATAAACAAGGTAAGACCGATTTGCGGATGGATGAATTAGATCGTTTATCGTTTTTGGCACCAGAAGATGTAGATATTAAAAGTGAATTAGCCAAACTTTATGGTGACCAGGAGAAATATGATGACCAAATAGCAGTTTTAAAAGACTTATTGAAATTGCAACCAAATAATGAAGGTGCGCAAAGTGATTTGGCAGCGGCTTATGAAGCAAGTGGTAGAGATCCATTAGATGTATATAAAACTAGATACGATAATAATACTGATAATATTTCTTATGGGTTAGATTATGCTGACAGACTCAGTGCGGCTGACCGTCCGAATGATGCCGCCAAGATCCTAAAACAGGTTGTGAATACTGATCCTACAAGCAAAGTGGCCTTCCGAAAATTGGCCAGTGCATATGATTTGGCAGATCGGCTAACTGAAGCCGCCAAAACTTATGAAAGATTATTTCGACTAGATCCACGTGATTTTCGAGTAGCCGTTAAAATTTCGGACGTTTATGTCGAGGACCAAGATTATAGTTCAGCATTCGATTGGGCCGATAAGGCAGTCACCCTTTCTGGAGAAGGTGAAGCTTATGGTGCCAAAGGAAATGTTTATTACAAAGCTTTTCAAGCTTGTCGTTCAGGTGAAATTTCTATTAATGACCGTGTTATTGCTACTTTAGCATATAATGCATTTGAGGACGCAGAATCTAAAGGTTATTCTCGGTACAGTCGCTCTAAAGAATGGCTGAAAGAAAATGAAGTCCTTTTCGGAAAAGCACAATGGTTTATGATGGATGCTGAAGTGAAAAATAAGGGATACATCAAAGCAGAAACTGCTTGTTACCAATGGGTATCTGAAAGATTAAATAAAGGTAAAGGGTGGTAATAAATGGCATCTGCCAAGGCTACTTTTTCTACTTTACTAAAAGCCGATCCTAAATTATATGAAATATTGATGCGTGAGGTTTCTAGGGAAGACCATACCCTGGAGTTGATTGCATCTGAAAATTTTGTAAGCTACCCAATTCTTGAAATGGCTGGTGGCGTAATGACCAATAAGTATGCGGAGGGATATCCCGGCGCGCGTTATTATGGCGGTTGTGAGCACGTAGATGAAGCTGAAAATTTGGCTCGCGATCGTGCAAAAGAATTATTCAATTGTGAATATGCCAATGTGCAACCACACTCGGGTTCCCAAGCCAATATGGCTGCCCTTATGACTTTTGTTAATGTTGGCGATACAATTATGGGGTTGGATTTAGCTCACGGCGGACATTTGACTCACGGAAGCCCTGTAAACTTTTCCGGTAAATTATATAATGTTGTTTCTTACCAAGTTACCCGAGAAACAGGCCGTGTCAATTTTGATGATGTCCGAAAATTGGCTAAAGAACATAAACCAAAACTTATTATTTGTGGTGGTAGCGCTTATCCAAGGTTTATTGAATTTGAACAATTTCGTGAAATAGCCGATGAGGTTGGTGCTTTTCTTATGGCAGATATTGCCCATCCTGCCGGTTTAGTAGCCGCAGGGATTCATCCATCACCTATGCCATATTGTGATGTAGTAACCACCACAACCCATAAAACATTGCGTGGCCCTCGCGGTGGCATGATAATGATGGGTAAGGATGTAGAAAATTCATGGGGTGTTGTGGCACCAAAATCCGGTCGAGTAAAAATGGTTTCAGAATTATTAAATTCAACCGTGATGCCGGGAATTCAGGGTGGACCATTGATGCATATTATTGCTGCAAAGGCTGTGGCCTTCGGTGAAGCACTTCAACCGGAATTTAATTCATATGCGAAACAAATTGTAATCAACGCTAAAACAATGGCGGATGCATTGTCTAGTAAGGATTATAACTTGGTATCTGGTGGTACAGATACCCATGTAATCTTGATTGATCTTTCGAATAAAAATGTTACCGGGAAAGCTGCTGAAAAAGCTCTTGAAAAAGCTGGCATTACTGTCAATAAGAATATGGTTCCCTTCGATCAACGTAGTCCTTTTGTTACTAGCGGCATGCGAGTTGGAACGCCAGCGATCACAACCCGCGGAATGGGTGTAGATGAAATGAAATTAATTGTAGAATTTATAGATCGTGTTGTGAATGATGTAGAGAATGAAGGCACAATTACTCAAATTAAAGCCGAAGTTAAATCTCTCTGCGAATCTTTTCCTTTATATCCTGAATTGCACAATTAAGCATTCAAATATCAGCCTGAATTCTTTCTCTAAATTATTTTATAGTTCAATTGTTTTGGCAGGGATGGCCTGCAGTCCGTCGCTTGTTCTTTTGGAAAATAAACCAGAATGGGCTGAAGATGGATTTCTTTATTATGTAAATGGAATTGAAAAAAAACTTGTCAAAAACCCCGAGAATCCTGAACTATTACAAAAAGGATGTGAATCTTGGACGAAATACACTTACGGTTTTATTATGGAAAAAGCCGATCGTATCATTATGGATGATTATATAGGTGGAAAAGTATTGTATGCTCAGGCCAATGAAAATTTTACCAAAGCTGTTTTATATGGAGACAAATCTTTTTCAATAAAACACTTAGATTATGATAGATGGATTGGTGGCCAAACTAACCAAAGTCCGGACTTTACTGAATATGAGATTCCCTATCTATTTTGGACAGCCGCAGCTTATGGTGGTGCAATAAGTTCAAGTAGGGGAAATCCAGAGTGGGTGATTAAACTGCCGAGGGTTGGATATCTCCTTGAAGCGGCAATAAAAATTAATTCTGAATGGAATAAAGGCGCCTTATACACCGCAATGATTTCTTATACCATGAGTCGCCATGATGCACCGGAAAATAAAGTAGAAATTGCCCGAAGTTATTTCGATAAAGCGGTAAAATCATCCGATGGTTTAGATTTGAGTCCATATGTTACATTTGCCGAAAGTGTATCTATCGCAACACAAAATCGGAACGAATTCACTAATTTGCTATATAAAGCATTAAACATTGATATAATGGCTGACGATGATTTACGTTTGACGAATCATATTGGCCGTAATAGGGCGCAATGGTTATTGGATAACATAGATGAATTATTTTATTAGTATCAAAAAATTATGAACCGAATCATACCTATTCTACTCATTTGCTTTTCTGTCCAGTTTTTATGGGCGAAAAAGGTTATTGTAAAAATGGCAACCTTGGCCCCTGAAGGCACTGAATGGCATGGTTTGTTGGTAGACCTTGGACAGCAGTGGACAAAAGCGACCGATGGCGAAGTACGTTTACGGATTTATCCCGGTGGTGTGGTGGGCGATGAAGCTGACATGATTCGCAAAATGCGGATTGGGCAGATTCATGGAGCTGCAATAACCAACGAAGGTATGACAGAGATTAATCCATATTTTACAGCATTCTACATGCCCATGCTTTACCAGTCTTATGATGAAGTTGATTTCGTTCGAGCGAAGTTGAATGATGACCTTATATCTGTTACAGAAGAAAATGGTTTTAAAATTTTAACAATGGTTGATGTGGGTTGGGCATACTGGTTTTCAACAAAACCAGTTTATATACCTGACGATCTCAAAAAGACAAAAATATTTATTTGGGCCGGAGATTATAAATCCACAGCACTTTACGAGAAACATGGATACCAACCTGTACCACTAGCCATGACAGATGTTTTGTCTGGTCTTCAAACGGGATTAATCAACTCAATTGGATTTAATCCCATGTATGCTTTATCACAACAATTGTTTGGCATTGCGGATAATATGCTAAATATGAAATGGGGTAACTTGACGGCTGCCGTTATTATAGACAATAGAACTTGGAATCGAATCAAGCCGAAACACCAAAAAGCTATGCTTGAGATTGCTCAAAAAATTGGGGAAGGATTCCAGGAAAAGAATCGTCATGAAACTGATAAAGCGGTAGAAGTGATGAAAGAATATGGTCTTACGGTGAATACGCCCTCGCCCGAACAGGTGGTCGAATGGAAGTCACTCATTGAAAAAATGTATCCTGACATTAGGGGTTCGCTCATTGATGCACCAGTATTTGACAAACTGATGCAAATTAAAAAAGAAATGGAATCTCGCTAAAGAAAAAATATTTCTCTTGGCTTATTTTAACATCAAATCCATCGAGCAGTATTTTACCTTATTTGTATTTGTAGCTCTCGTTTTTCTTCCCGCCGCTGAGGTTATTTCTCGTTTGTTCGGCACCACGGGTGTGGTTGCTTCGTCAGTACTTGTTCAACATTTTACTTTATGGATAGGCTTCGCTGGTGCCGTTGTGGCTGCCCGTAGAAATAAACTTTTATCTCTTACAACTACTCCTTTATTTGAGCCAGAATCAAAGATTAACTGGTTCAAATTTATCGGAAAAGTCACCACTCTGTTTATCATATTAGCTTTGGCTTTTGGAAGTTGGGAGTTGGTCAAAGTTGAAATGGCTTATCCAGTAAAAATCGCACCTCTTTTGCCCCGTTGGGGCGCTCAAATGGTCATGCCGGTAGGATTTATTCTAATTGCAATTCATCTATTCATGAATGGATATGAAGGATGGAAAAATCGTGGCTTATTAATAATAGGATTAATTCTCATTGTAGCAATTACCCGTATTGAGTTGTTTCAAGATTCAATCATATTCATGTGGGTTGGCATCATATTCATTTTATTTTCCCTTTATAAGGGGGCTCCGATATTTATTGGTTTGGGTGGTTTGGCTATTCTCTTTTTTTGGCAAGAATATACACCATTATCTGCAATACCGGCGGAAACATATCGCATTGTAGTGTCACCCACATTGCCCACAATTCCATTATTTACATTGGCAGGATATATTTTAGCTGAGAGCAAAGCTTCCGAACGATTAGTCAAATTATTCCGAGCTTTGTTTGGGTGGATTCCCGGTGGAACACCGGTCGTACTCGTCCTCTTATGTGGGTTTTTTACCGCTTTAACAGGTGGTTCTGGTGTAACGATTTTGGCTTTAGGCGGATTATTGTTTCCATTATTAATTCGGGAAGGCTATTCAAAACATTTTTCTTTGGGTCTCATTACAGTGGCCGGTTCATTAGGTCTATTATTCCCACCAAGTTTACCTCTGATTATTTACGGTGTTACTGCAGCAGTTTCCGTAAAGGCTATCTTCCTTGCGGGAATTATTCCAGGATTTTTACGCGTTGCCATGATTGGTGGGTGGGCAGTTTGGCAAGGTAAAGTGCAATCGGTTAAACGACATAAATTAAATTTCCATGATATTAAAACGTCACTTTGGGAAGCGAAGTGGGAAGCAGTTATTCCCTTTTTCATTTTATTTGGAATTTTTGGTGGCTACACCACACTGGTTGAAACTGCTGCCATGACTACTGTATATGTTTTTATTGTGGAAGTATTAATCTATAATGATTTGAATTGGCGGGATATAAAAAAGATTATCCTAGATTGTTCAACCTTAATTGGTGGTGTACTTATCATTCTTGGGGTAGCCATGGGATTGACGAGTTACATGGTGGATGCCCAAATCCCAATGCAATTGTTGGCATGGGTTAAAACAACCATTTCATCCAAAATAGTTTTTTTATTAATGCTGAATATCTTCTTATTGGCGGTAGGCTGTATGATGGATATTTTTTCAGCCATCATTATAGTTGTTCCTTTGATTACACCACTAGGGGCTTATTTTGGAATTGATCCTATACATTTAGCCATTATATTTATCGCAAACCTGGAGTTGGGATTTTTAACACCTCCTGTAGGAATGAACCTTTTTTTATCCGCTTATCGTTTCGATGAGGATATGCCCACAATCTATAAATCAACTTTGCCGTTTTTTATGGTTATGTTGTTGAGTGTTTTGATAATAACGTATATCCCTATTCTGTCCACTTGGGCTGTAAAATAAATATCGTACAATCCCTTGCCTCGTTAGAGGAGAAAAGGGTAATTTCTAGGTAACAAACAGGAGTTTTTATAAAATATCGCTAACGGTTGAATCGTTTCTCACATTACCGAAGGAAATAAACCCTTCTAAACAATATACCCCGAACCGGGGAAAAGGACTTTTTATGAGACGAATATATTCAATTGTGGCGACGCTCCTGCTTTTCAGCAGTCCGTCCCTCAATGCACAAAGTGAAGCAGGCGCTATATTCCTGCTAATATCTCCCGGCGCTCGTGCCGGCGGAATGGGTGAAGCACAAGTGGCTGTGGCCAATGATGCTTATGCCAGTTATTGGAATCCAGCCGGACTTGCATTTCAAACAGGTTCCGAAATTGCATTTATGCACGTGAATTGGTTACCTAATCTGGCCGATGACTTGTATTATGAATTTCTAGGTTTTCGGAAACAATACGAAAACCTTGGTACTCTAGGTGGCCATTTGATCTACCTCAATCTTGGTGAACAGGTTCGTATGGATGAATTCGCCCAATACCAGGGAAAATTTACATCATACATGATGGCAGCGGCCCTCTCCTATAGCAGTAAATTATCGGGCACATCAGCCTTCGGAATGAATGCTAAAATTTCTTACCAGCATTTGGTAGAAATTGCTACAGGGGCAGAGAAGGGTAAAGGTACGTCGATTGATTTTGGTTTTGATCTTGGGTATATGAATAAGGGATGGCTCACACCGCGAATGGATATGGGCGTAACCATGACTAATATTGGACCGAAAGTATCATTTATCGATCCTGACCAGGCAGATCCACAGCCAACAAATTTGACCCTCGGGTTTGCTTATGAAATATTTAAGAATGAATTTAACAGTTTAAAATTAGTATATGATGTAGATAAACTTTTGGTTGCATCCTATCCTGATATGGATTGGGATGGAGATGGTCTAATTGGTGGATATAATTCCAAAGGCGATGAAAGCGCTAAAAATTCTAATTATAACCGGAATGGAAAATTGGAGATTGCCCATAAAGATAAATTGTTTAAGGCGATTTTTACTTCTTGGGTTGACGATTGGCTTTTGGGCGGTGATATCGATCGTGCCCCCGGTGGGGAGGATGCAGATAAAATAATCGGTGGCTGGGAATGGGCTGGAGATGCAAATGGAAACGGTAGCCGCGATGCAGAAGAAATGCTCAATACTGTCACAGAATACGGTGCTGCTTTCGGCGATGAGAATTGGGGGATTTATAACGAGTGGGGCCAAAAAGAAGTGGGCTCTGCTGACGACCGTTCTATCCAGGATGAATTGGATAAACTGGTGCATAACTTTGGTATGGAATACTGGTATTCTTCTTATTTTGCCTTAAGAGGCGGATACTATTACGATAGAACAGGGAAAATAAAAAATCCAACATTTGGTGTAGGGTTGCGTTTCTCTAATTATGGATTCGATTTTGGATATACATCAGGAGCGCCCGGTCATCCACTGACCAATACAATGCGGTTCTCCATGAACATTCAGTTCTAGATAAAAGTTAAATGAACCGCTTTTCTCAATGCAGATTGGCTATGGTCTTTCTGCTTTTCGCATATTTACCCATAAATGCCCAAGTTTTGGGTGATTTGAAAGTAGCCTTCATTCGAATATCATTTGAACCGGGAGACTATCCTGGTTTTACAGGAAACGGTAATTACGAATTTGTCCAAAATGCGATTTGTGGTGACTACACCATTGACCCTGCGCCGCACGATAAAAACTATTTTCAATCCCATGTAAAAGCTGTAAATAATTATTTCCGGACCGTATCTTATGGGAAGTTCGGTTTTGACATGAAAAATTCTGTGGTTCTCCCAAATGAGAATGAAGGCAGCTATATTATCCAAAAACCCATGAATTATTACAATGAGTTGGGGAATGAAAACGAACATGAAAAACGTATTACTGAGCTACTAAGGGATGCCATCCAAGTTGCCGTTGACGAGGACCAAATTGATTTCAGTCAATATGACCTTGTTGCCATCATCCATCCCGGCGTCGGGCAGGATTTTAAACTACCTTTTCTCGATCCAACACCAGAAGATATACCCTCAACATTTGTGGATAAAAATATGGTCAATACCCATTTGGACGGACCAATCCAAATCGGCAATGCTTCTATTCCTATGGGGATTATTCTTCCTGAATCTCAAAACCATATTCTCATGGATGATGCCATACATGATGCCCTAAACAATCCTTGTAATGTGCAGTTCAGTATTACGGGAACATGGGCCTTAATGGTTGGATTCGCAGTAGGTTTGCCGCCATTATGGGATTTAGAAACGGGTCTCTCCGGTGTGGGTGTATTCAGTCTCATGGATCAAGGATCTAATAATGGTCATGGAATTGTTCCCGCGCCACCGAATGCTTGGACACGCATTTTTGCAGGGTGGGAAGAAGCGACGACATTTCAATATCCTGGGAAAATATCCATTCAAAGTGGCATCCAAAACAGTATTGCTAAGGTTCCCATTGGCGCCGATGAATATTTTTTAATCGAAAATCGAAATAACTGGTTTCGGGATGGTGTAAACATCGATTCTTCCCGCTATGCAGTCTGGGAAAAAATGAATCATTATCCATCATTTATAAATGTCCTTTTGGATTCTGCGGGCGTGAAAAAGAATGAGTATGGTGTTATTACCAATATTCCCAATTATGATTTGGGTTTACCCGCATCAGGATTATTGATTTGGCATATTGATGAAAAGAAAATTCAAGAAGGATTGGGTTCGTTTTCTGTTAACGCTGACCGTAAGCAACGTGGCATCGACCTTGAAGAGGCCGACGGCGCCCAGGATATTGGCTATATTACTAATTTATTCACCGACCCATCTTCCGGCTATTGGGGCGATATGTGGTTTGGGGAGAATAAAGAATACTTCCGGGCAAATGCTGATGGGAGTATGGATTTTTCTTCATTTACACACCCAAATACAAAATCCAATTCTGGCGCCAAGTCGGGAATAAATATCAGCAATATCTCCAAAGCTGGGGAAAACATGTCGTTTACTCTTTCATCTAGTTATGATATGGCATTTCTCAAGGATGAAAATAAATCCATTCTCTTTCAATGGGATGTGGACGGTGACGGTGATTTAGATTTTGTTGGCGGTGGAGACTCAATATGGTATTCATTGAATGGATTATTGAATCCAATTTCAATAATTGAAAATAAATGGAAAGAGACGGAAGTATTTATTCCATATGATAGTGAAAACGACTTATATAATGGTGAAAATGATTTAGTAATTGTTGGTGTAAATGGATTTGAAACTGATGTGTTATGGTTTACGTATAATCATAATTCTAAAAGGTTCGTCAATAAATGGAAATATTTCTTCATAAATGAATGCAATGTAGGATTTATAAGAGCTTTCAAATTTGCGAATGAAGTCAGATTTAATTATAATGGTTTTGACTATAATGTTTTTCCTGATAAAATTACAAAATATACAAAAACTTCTAATAGTTACAGTAGATGCGATCCTCCACATATTGGATTATCGGGAAATCAATCAGATGGTACTACTGTATATAGTTACAGAAGGAATATTATTTTTAATTCCCCTACTTTAATTGAACATTCTGGACTCATAGATGCTGGAATTGTTGACATTGATTTAGATGGTCGTGTTGATATTGTATTAGTTGATTCATTAGGTGCGATTTTTGGATACGATAATAATATTATTTTAAAAAGTGGTTTTCCAATTACGGCAAATGCGGTTCCCCCCATTTTATTGGCTGATTTATTTGATGATAATCATCCAGAGCTGATTTTCCAGGATTCCAATGGTAATATCAAAATATTGGATTATGAAGGTAACTCTATTCAACGATTTTCCATGATTAATGGAGATAAGTTAAAAATGATTGGGGAATATGATGGAATGAAGTCCATTGTAACAGAAAAAACAATTTACCAACTTTCAGTTTTAAAAGATTATGGTGGTAATGAGTGGATACATCCGGACGGGGGTCCGAATAGAAGAAGGGAAATAAAATTAAAAATTCCGGTTGATTCTACGGGACAAAAAGAATTGCTTCTAAATGAATTCACCTACGCATACCCAAATCCAAGTTACGGTGAAGATGTAATATTTCGAATTAGACTTGGAATTGCTGAAACTATTGAAATTAATATTTTTGATATATCCGGATTTCCAATAAAGAAATTATCTAAAACACTTGTTGCTGAAGTTGATAATCCAAGATCCTGGTGGCGAGAATCATTTAAAAATAACGATCATGAACTTAAATGGAATGTATCAAATATTGAATCTGGCGTTTATTTAGCAAGAGTCATCGTGAGTGGAGAAGGGAAATCCGAAGAAAAGATCATTAAAGTGGGCGTTATTAAATAATGAAACTTCGTTTCATCTTATTAATGTCCATTGCTTTTGGGCAGGTGAATTACAATCATCCTGAGTTGGATTGGAAGACCATTGAAACCGATCATTTCCGAATTCATTTTTATGCTGAGACAGAGCAATCCGCCCGTGAAGGGGCAACCGTGGCGGAGCGAATTTATCCATTTGTAACTAAACTCTATCAATATGAACCATTTGACAAGACCGATATCGTTTTCACCGATGTGGATGATATATCCAATGGTGCCGCATATTTTTACGATAATAAAATTATCATCTGGACCAGTCCTTTAGAATTTGAATTGCGCGGTTCACACCGTTGGTTCCAGAATGTAATCACTCACGAATTCACCCATATTGTTTCCATCCAGCGTGCTCAGAAGTTTGGTAAGTCCATTCCCGGTGGCTATTTTCAATGGATTGGCTATGAAAAAGAGAAACGTCCCGATGTGCTCTATGGCTATCCAAATACGCTTGTGAGCTATCCATTACCGGGGACAACTGTACCGCCGTGGTTGGCGGAAGGTGCCGCCCAATTTATGTATCCCGGCGCTGATTGGGATAATTGGGACAGTATACGGGATATGATTCTCCGTGACAGAATATTGAACAACAACATGCTTTCGTGGCGACAAATGAATACCTTTGGTAAAAGTGGGATTGGAAATGAATCTGTATATAATGCGGGCTTTGCTTTGGCCCGATATTTGGCAGTGAAGTATGGACCTGAATCTTTGGAAAAGATTATGACATCCTTGAGCAAACCAATGAATTATTCAATCAATAGAGGTATTAAGGATGCCACAGGAAATGAGGGTAAAAGTGTTTACAATGATTTTGTGACTGTTCTCAATACGAGATATGAAACATTGACAAAATCTGTTTTGCTTCATGAACGAAAGGGGAAAGTTATCCATGATAAAGGGACGGCCAATCTTTTTCCCGTCTGGAATGTTGATGGCACAAAGATTGCCTATATCTCAAATCAGGATCACGATTATTTTGGAAGTACAGATCTTTTCGTTTATGATATAAATAATAGATCGAGTGAAAAAATTGCCAAGAGTGTTTATTCTAAACCGGCTTGGAATGGGGATAAAATATATTATTCCAAAAAAGCGAAGAGGCCGAATAAATTTGGTTCAAAATATTATGACCTTTATGAATATGACTTTTCAACTAAAAAAGAATTTCGTTTAACGAAGGACGCGCGCGCATTCTCTCCTGTATTCAGCTCAAAAGACAGTGCCATTTTTTACCTTGCTACTTTTGACGGAACACAAAATATTTTCAAGATCGATCTTCATTTAAAATCTACCGAAAAACTTACGGATTTTGATGCCCATGAAATCATTGGCGGACTGAATTATGATGAAGGAAATGACCGCCTCATTTATGATATTACCACAAATCATTTTCGTAATATCCATTATTTGAGTTTATCCGATTCTACCTTAGGTCCTGTGTTAAATAATAAATTATGGGATGAGCGGCAAAGTGATTATTCGAAAAATGGAATGGTGTATAGTGATGATCGGTCGGGAATCTTCAATCTCTATTTTATTGGTAAAAAAAACCAAGGTTATCTAACCAATGTCTCCGGCGGCGCCTTTATGCCGGATATCCATGAGAGCGGGAAGGTTGTTTATTCCCTATATGAAAATGGTCAATATAAAATGGCAATCCTTGATTCTATTGAAATTATGGCTGATACACATGTGGGATATACTCCTTCATATTTTCAGCGGAATAAAAATTTATCTTTACGCATAAGTGAAAAGATTCGTGTAGAACCGGTAACGTACAAGGATCATTTTCCGCCCATGTTTACCATGCCTAGGGTGACAATGGATTATGGCACATTTAAACCCGGATTCTATTTCTATTCATCTGAGATTTTGGAAAAAGTTGCGATAGTTGGGGGTGCTTCTGTCAATCGCTCCAAGGATTTAGATTTGTTCTTTTTATTTGAGTATAAACATTTATATCCAACCCTATTTTTTGAAACATTTTATCTCACTCGGAATACGGAAGAACGATCAGCATACTCCGTATACAAACTGGATAATAATCTAAAATTTCGACTCATTGAATTTCGAGGTGGTATTCAAATCCCATTTTATGGGACTCAATTTGAACTATACGGAAGTTGGTCTCAATACCGTGCATCGATAAAGGAGCAAGTGGTGGGGAAGCCTCAACTTCAATCGGGAATTGGTTACGATTATTTCCGTGGAAAGGAAGCTGGTTTGAAATGGGGATTAACACAGTACAAGCGGCGAATCGATCAAAATATTAATCCCGTGGGATATCGGATCAACTTAAATGTGGCCAAAGAGTGGAATCAATTTATTGATGGATTAGATTTATCCGAATCGGGGACTCTTGTTTCCAATTTCAATAATCATGATTTGGTGCGGACAGAATTGAGTGGTGAATATCTTTGGGAAATTCCCAATACAAATAGATGGACGGTATCCATTGGGGGGCAAACAGGATGGATATCCAATACAAAAGCAGATTCATTTTTTCACTTTTTTGCCGGTGGTATGCCCGGATTGAAAGGCTATCCATTTTATTCCCTCGAAGGGACAAATATGGCGATTGGTGAAATGGGGTTGCGTGTGCCATTATTTCGAGAAAAACATATTCCCATTGGATGGTTTACTTTGCAGCATTCTACAATTGGGTTGATTGGTCAAGGTGGTGATGCATGGAATCGCGAAAAGTCAAATTTTAAAATGAAACGTTCGGCAGGAGTAGAATGGCGAATGTCCGGTGCATCTTTTTATAATTACCCTACTTCAATTGGAGTGGAATATCACCGAGGATTGGATACATTTGAAATGGATATTGGTGATGGAAATACCATAAAGTATGGCTATGAAGATCGGTTTTATTTCACAATATTGTTTGGTTTTTAAAATGAAAAGATTCATACTATTGACCCTTTTTATTTCAATGGGGTTGGCGCAATTCAATCCCTATGAGGTATCAAATTATCCAGTCCAGCGGGATTCGGTGAGAATGCCACTCTCTGCGAAGGCTATGTTTAAATCGTTTTTAATTCCGGGATGGGGTCAAATTCAGAATAAAGATCCATGGTGGAAGCCGGCTCTATTTGCCGGTGTAGAAACAATTGGACTGTTATCGTCTGCTAATTATGGTAAAAGGGCTGAAGATATTCGCCGAAATTTTGAATCTTTTGGCGATGAACACTGGGGCCTAGAACGGTGGTATAATAGGACGAAAATAATTTTTCCTAATCGCTGGGAAGAAATAATCATTGGAACCCATAAGCTTGGATTGAAAATAAATGGTGATTATTTTTATTCAGATCAGTTGGCAGATTTGGTAAAAAGATATTCATGGTCAGAAATATATGTTTTGCGGGATAGGGATTTTTATGAAAATATCGGTAAATATGATCAATTTGTAGGCGGTTGGGACGACCCTTATGACGACCCATTTGATTCTGAAGGAAATTGGTTTTCAGTACAAAAAGGAAATGTTGAATCCATAATTCTCACGAAAAGAAAAGATGATTTCCGAGATCAACGTCATCAAAGTAATTTGTTGAAACATTATTCACGTTATGCCGTAACGGTTGTGATGTTTAACCATCTAGCCAGCGGTTTAGAGGCAGCTTTGACGGCTAATAAAAAATCTAAAAATCTGGCAAAATTTAATTTGAATTACAATCCTTTAAATAAGTGGGGAGTTGGGGGTGTTCAAGTCACCTATACGTGGTAAATTCTCTGCTTAAAAATTGAAAGAAAGAATCCATTTAATGCGTGTAGCAGCAACTATTCTAATGTCTACGGTCATGTTTGTAACAGGATGTGCCGGAAATAAAGCTTTACGAGATATCGATTATAATGCAGAATTTCAGGAAGGTAAAACTGCATTAGCAAAAAAGAAATATTCAAAAGCACAGATGAAATTTAATACTGTGGTGATTGGTGCATCTCATACTGATTTGGGCGATGATGCCATTTTTTACCTCGGTGAATCCCATTATTTAGGTAAAGAGTACTTATTGGCGATTGCAGAATACGATCGCTTAATACGTAAAATGCCTTTCAGCGATTATGTTGAAAAAGCCCGTTATCGTATTTGTCAATCTTATGTGACTCTTTCTCCAAAATATTTTCGTGATCAAACTTATTCTGAAAAGGCCATTGGGAAACTTCAGGAGTTCATTGATGATTATCCAAATTCTAAGCATGGTAAAAAAGCTCAGGATGATATAAAAGATTTAAGAAATAAATTGTCTGAAAAGTCATATGAATCGGGCGTTTTATATATGAAAATGGAAGAGTACAAAGCAGCTCTTTTAGCCTTTGAGCAAGTAACTGAATTGTATTATGACACTGAATATATTGACCAAACTCATTTGAAAATAATCGAATGCTATTTTCGTCGTGGCGAATTGGAAATATCTCGAAATCACTTTGACAGCAAGCGTAAACATATTGAAAATTTGGGCATGGCTGAAGTGGTTGAAAAATGGTTCGAACTTGGCAGAGTAATGCGAAAGATTGAGGTCAAGTGAAAACCTGTCTTTTTGGTGGAACATTTGATCCACCTCATTTTGGACATTTGATTGTAGCTCAAACCATTTTTGAGGCTGAACATTTTGATCGAATTGTATTTGTTCCCGCCCATATCCCGCCCCATAAAAAAGAACAAAAAATCTCTAATGTAAATTTGCGATTAGAGATGCTTAAGATTGCCACGAAGGACAACCCAAATTTCATCATTTCAGATATTGAGATAAAGCGTGGTGGAATTTCCTATTCTTTAGAAACTATAAGGGCTTATAAAGAAGAAACAAATATAACGCGCAATGATCTTTATTATTTGATTGGGAGTGATTCTTTAAAGCAATTCCACACTTGGGAAAATCCCAAAGCAATATTAGAAGAATGTCAATTGATAGTCGCCATTAGACCGGGTTTTCGTCCCAGTGATATTCCAAACTGGATCCTGGCTAAAGTACAATTTGCAAATATTCCACGAATTGAAATTTCTTCCACACAAATTAGGGAAAGATGGTTAGAAGATAAAACAATTCGCTATATGGTGACGCAACCCGTTTGGGAATTCATTAACGAACGCGATATATATTAATCAAATGTTCATGAGTCTCATATTTTTGGCTGCCGGTACTGTAATGCTTTTTTATGGCGCTGAGTGGATTGTGAAAGGTAGCTCTGGGATTGCTCAGCGTTTAGGCATTTCCCCTTTGGTCGTTGGATTAACCGTGGTTGCATTCGGTACATCCCTACCGGAATTAATTGTTAGTATTATTGCTTCTATGGAGGGTAGCTCGTCTATCGCAGTAGGCAATGTCGTTGGTTCCAATATTGCCAATGTTGGTTTAGTATTGGGACTGAGTGCGCTCATATTTCCGATTTCGGTTAATTATGACCATTTAAAAAGGGATATGTTCATTTATCTATGTGCATGTGCGTTATTTATTCTTTTCGCCTTTGACGGACGCTTAAGTCGCTTTGAAGGCACTATTTTGTTCATCAGTCTAATCTTTTATATTTTACTTTGCATTAAAAATCCCCATACTGGCGAATCAAAAACTGAAAAGCCTCAGGGGAAAACATTCAGTCTTGTCTTATTTGTTATTGCTGGAATCCTTCTTTTGGCATTTGGGGCAGACTTATTCGTGGATGGTGCTATTTTTCTCGCTCGATTTATTGGTGTATCTGAAATTGTTATTGGCATGACTGTGGTTGCTTTTGGTACATCTCTACCGGAATTAGCCACATCGGCAATGGCGGCATTCCGAAATGAAAGTGCCATCTCAGTTGGGAATATAATTGGTTCGAATATTTTTAATATTTTATCTGTATTGGGATTGGCGTCTATTATTAATCCTCTTGATTCACCAAAAGAAATCATGTCGTTCGAAGTTCCTTTAATGATTGGTTATGGTGTAGTCATGATTTTGATTGCCAAAATGCAGCAACCTATCAATCGTTTTATATCGGCCACATTATTGGGCGGATATTTTATTTTTATTTATCTCCTATTTTAACCTGGAATAAATCAGATTAGATTAATCCTATGATTCAACTCGATAACGTATCCTATACCTATCCAAAAGGCGGTGGTGTCTCCAATGTTAACCTGACTATCGAAGATGATGAATTCTCATTCCTGATTGGTCCCACGGGATCAGGGAAAACCACATTACTTAGGCTAGTTTATATGGATTTAATTCCTCAGGTTGGAAAGATTGTTATAGATAAATTCAAATCTAATCAGATTAAATCGAGGAAGATTCCTTATTTACGCCGGAAAATTGGTATGGTTTTTCAGGATTATCATTTACTAAACGACCGTAACCTGTTTGAAAATATTGCACTACCTTTACACGTTATTGGGTCATCAAAAGATGAAATAGTTGATCGAGTAGTAGAATCTCTAGAAGAAGTGGGGCTGGAGGATAAGGCAGAACATTTACCTGAAGAATTATCCGGTGGTGAGCAACAGCGTGCTTGCCTAGCGCGGGCATTGGTAAAAGATCCGGATATAATATTAGCTGACGAGCCTACAGGTAATCTTGATCCTGTGACTTCATTTGAGCTGGTTAAACTATTAGAAGAAATTAATCGTGAGGGCACAACCATACTCATGGCCTCTCATAATTATAATTTGATTAAGGGGCGAGGACATCGTATCATTGAAATCCAAAATGGAAGTGTGCGGCAATCCTAATGGATAAAATGGTGTTCCTTTTGGCAGAAGGTGTTAAAAACCTTTGGCGACATAAATTAACCGCCTTTTCGGCCATTTTTTCTACCTTCCTGACTTTGGCAGTAGCCGGATCATTGATCATTGTAAGTCAAAACACAAGTAAGGTAATTGAATACCTTCGTGATAAATACAAAATTGAAGTATTTTTTAAGGAAAGTGTAAAAGATAATCGTGTAGTAGAATTGGTCAATGAATTTAAAAAGATCAAGGGTGTCCGCTCGACCACAATGATTTCAAAATCTGATGCTGAAAAAATATTTAAATCCCAGTTTGGTGAGAACATTTTTGATTTAGTGGGGTATAATCCATTGCCGGCCAGTTGTGTGGTGAATGTGGTGAAAAACCATGAAACTATATTCAATGTTGGTCCGATTATTAACCGATTAAAAACCTACCCAGAAGTTGAAGATGTAAGTTACCAAGGAAGGCTAATTTTAAGAATTGAATCTTATTACCAGAAATTCGTTAAAGGAATGACAGTCTTGTTAATTCTAGTCTTAGGGATTTCTGTATTCATTATTTCAAATACAGTTCGATTGACAATCTATGCAAAAAAAGAATTAATCCAGGCACTGCAACTTATTGGAGCAACGCGAACATTTGTGAAAGCGCCTTTTATTATTGAAGGTATGTTCCATGGCTTGCTGGGAGCTTTGTTTGCTTCAGCGTTCCTTATCGCTGGTTTGGAAATTGGCTCCGGTATTATTTATTCAGTAACCAAACTCAACGTACAATATGACCCATTGGTCTTAATTGGTATTTTATCATCAACTGGGATTATTATCAGTTTCTTGGGTAGTAGTCGCGCAATCTCGAAATTTTTAAAATAAATGATTATAATTACTTTCTTGACAGATGAAAATCAAACCATCTAATTTTCAACCCTATGTCAACAATTAAAATTCCAAATTTGAATGATCGAGAAGCGGCGATTCTCACATCAGTTATTGAGGAATATATCGCATCTGGAACTCCTGTTTCTTCGGGCTATCTTAAAAAGCATTGCGGTATGAATGTGTCTCCAGCCACAATCCGAAATGGCATGGTTTCATTGGAGAAAAAAGGATTCCTTATGCAATTGCATACATCCGGTGGAAGAATTCCATCAGATGTAGGATACCGATTTTATGTCAACGCCAAGCCAAAATTTCGATCGCTGGATGATCCTTTTTCTGAAAGCGTTGAAAAAGAACTGTTGACCGTTGCTAATAATGTTGACGAATTGTTGGACTCCACAGCATTAATGTTGGCGAAAGTTAGTCATATGTTTGGTGTTGTTTTGATCTCAGGGTATCATAAGAGTATCCTAACGGACATAGAATTAGTTTCTCTCCATGGGAATCGCATTATGCTCGTGTTGGGTCTAGATTCAGGTTTAATTAAGTCCATTGTGCTGAACTTGGATTTAAACATTCAGCCAAAGTTGATAAATAAGATAACTCTAATTCTGAAAGAGCGATTGATTGGATGCTCTTTAAAAGAAATTCAATCCACCATTGGAATGCGATTGAATGGTACAGAAATGTATTCCCACGAATTGGTTCAGGTTTTGATAGATGATTGTTTAAATTATTTTCATATAGATAATAATAAAAGAATATACACATCGCCATCTGATGTATTACTTGATCAACCTGAATTTCAAAACTTAGCAAACTTTCAACGTCTTTTACCTGCCTTGGATAAATCGTATTTGAACCAACATTTTAAAGATAATTTTTCGGATAAATCAGAAAGAACATTAATTGGAATCGAGAATGAAGATGAACTGTTAAATGATTGTTCCATTATAACAACCCAGTTTGACAGTGGACTAATACAGGGAACAATTGGTGTGCTGGGCCCAAAAAGAATTCCATATATGTCAGTCCAATCCATAATTGATAAATTTGCGGAGATTATACAAAGTGCCCTCTAAAGAAAAAACTGCCAGACCGGTAGCTAAGAAAAAAACGCCTACAAAGTCATCGACTACTAAACTCAAAGATCAAATAGAAACTTTAAAGTTCGATATTTCTTCTCATGAAGATAAATATCTTAGGCTTAAAGCTGAATTCGACAATTATCGTCGTCGGAAACAGGAAGAGACTAGTAACATGTTCAAGTATGATGGTGAATCTGTCATTAAACAATTTTTGACTGTTTTAGACGATCTGGATCGATTGGCAAAAGCTGCAGAAGAAAATGGTAAATCAAATATTGAAAAAATTAAAGAAGGTATCGATTTGATTGTTAATAAAATCACCAAACGGTTTTCTGAGCGGGAAGTTGTGCCTTTTACAGCGCCCGGTGATTTAGTAGACCCTGAACTTCATGATGCCCTTATGATGCGATTAGAAGAAGGAAAAAAAGAGAATGAAATCCTCGAAGTTTTCGAAAAAGGATATCGTTATAAAGATCGTGTCATTCGTCATGCAAAAGTTGTTGTAAACCAGACGCCATCATGAGAGATTTATATGACATAATAGGTGTAGACAAAAGTGCCTCTGATAACGAAATCAAAAAATCTTATCGGAAGATTGCCATGAAATATCATCCAGATAAAAATCCCGGTGATTCCGAAGCAGAGCAAAATTTTAAAGAGGCAGCTGAGGCGTATTCAATTTTGTCTGATAATCAAAAGAGAAGACAATATGATCAATTTGGGCATGCCGGCGTAGGCATGGGCGATTCTCCTGGCGGCGGTACTGGATTTCATGGTCACATGTCCATGGAAGATATATTCAGTAGTTTTGGAGACATCTTCGGCGGTGGAGGTGGTAGCGGTGGATTTGATCCATTCGGCGGTATATTTGGTGGTGGGCAAAGAAGGGGTATTAAAAAGGCCCGAGATTTAAAAGTAGCATTAAAATTAGATTATGCGGATATCGTTAAGGGTACAGATAAAACGATCAAGATTAAACGTCATGAAACGTGTGAAACTTGTACTGGAAATGGCGCCCAGGCAGGAACGATGCCAACATCCTGTCGACAATGTAGTGGGTCTGGCCAAATTCGACAAATGTCTCAGTCATTTTTTGGGCAATCCGTAACAGTTCGAGAATGTCCTGTCTGCCAGGGGTCTGGTGAAATGATTGAGAATCCCTGTAAACCCTGTGGTGGCAATGGCATACAACGCAAAACTGTTGAAATAAAAGTAAAGGTACCTGCCGGCGTTGCAGAGGGGAATTATATGACCCTCAATAGTCAAGGAAATAAAGGACCGAAAGGTTTTCAGTCTGGGGATTTAATAATAATTTTTGAAGAAAAAGAGCACCCTGTTTTTACGCGTAATGGTGAAGATGTTATAACCGAAGTGCAAATTCAGTTCCACCAGGCCGCGCTTGGTATAACATTAGAAGTGCCTACATTGGAAGGAAAAGCTAACTTGAAAGTGCCTTCGGGGATTCAATCAGGGCAAATTTTACGCATGCGTGGAAAAGGATTTCCACGTGTTCGGGGATCGGCCAGGGGAGATCAATTGGTTCGCGTCCAAGTGCAAACACCAAAATCTTTATCTCGTCAACAGAAAAAAATACTAGAAGAGTTATCTTCGCTTAATGGTCAATCTGAACCCATATTTAAACGGGTAGTTCTGGATTGAGTATCTTCACCCAGCAGGAATCCTTGGTAATTAAATTTCTGCTTGGTGTCATTGTATTAGGTATTGTTGTTACATCATACCGCCATTGGATCGGTGATGAAGTGCCGTCTGCAGAATCAGAAATATTGGCTTTCAAAGTAGCTGCCGAAAGGATTGCTGAAGAAAAGGTCAGAAATCCTCATGAAAAGAAGCAGATTCGAACCGTAAAAAGTGTTAATATCAACACTTCGAATAAAGTGAAATTGATGACAATTCCCGGTATTGGGCCTGTAACTGCAGAGAGAATTATGCGCCATAGGGAAGATTATGGATTATTTGAATCCGTCGAAGGGTTATTGAAAGTAAAGGGCATTGGCCCTAAAACGTTTGAAAAAATTAAAAACTATATAAAGACGAAGGATTGAATCGAATGTCTGAGAATAATCAATCAGAACTATCTAAAAAACGTAAACTGTATTCCGACCTATTAGAATTCGCCATTGTGACTGCTTTTCTTTTCCTGATTATAAGTATTTACGTACCTAGGGCCATTTGGGATGAAGAAGAGCTTTATGAGGGGCAAAGCCATTTTTTCATGGAAAACATGTACGATATTGAAAATTTTTATAATGATCTCATGGAAGAATATGATGCGGATGGACTTTGGGCTATGCAAGTCGTGAACTCTGTTCGTGATTCATTGACCGGCGATTCAACCTATTTGGGGGAGCAATCAATTACATTAAATGGAAAATCCTTTATGGTTAATGTACCTAAGGGATATGATTCTGATTTTGATACAACGTTTGGATTCCCCATGATCCGACGTGATACAGTTTCAGATACGATTGCAACTATTGTTATGTTTTCAGAAGATCTATCCCGAAATGATACATCCTATGTTCAGAAAAAACTTTTGGCAAAATTCCAGGCTGATACTAATTTTGTTTCACTGATAGAAGAAGTTGAATCTGAGCGTGTAGAAGTTGTGAATTACTATGATACATTCATGCCAGATTCTTCTATGTATTTTTGTCCAGTCACCGAAAAACCCTTTCTTATTTCAATAATGAATGAAGGTAATGTGGTTAGAGTTGATAGTCCAATCGAAGAAACTGTTATACGCCGACGATATGCCATTTTTGCCTTCAAAGCTGATAATCATGGTTTTATTGATGATGGCTCCAAAAGTTGGGATAGGTAATTATTTATAAGTGATTCATCTCGCTATATCGGATAGCCATCTTTTATGTGCTCAGTGGACAGAAAAAGACGGGCAACCGCTACTCACTTCTTTCTCATATAAAAAGCTCCCAAGGCCCCTCAGTGTTTTAAATAATTCTGAAACGGAAATTATTTCAGTCCTGAATGCAGGCTTGCATCTAATCCGTGAAGATGTTCCCTTTGAAGGTGATAAAGTATATGTCACAATCCCAGATGAATATTGCCACTCTTCCGTTGTAGATCTTGAACCGGAATTGACAGAAAATGACGGATGGGCATTTGTTCAATGGACGATAAATCAGCGATGGGAAAGTGGTGGTTCATTTGAATATTTTGGAAGATCATTTAAAGGGAAACCTAATTCAGTTTTTGCAATTCGCGTCTCTACAATTTTTACCGAGCCAATTAAACTCGCTATTCAGGAGTTGGGTGGAGAGGCTGTGTGGATGGGCAGCGAATCAAGCGTATATTTTGGATTGAACCCTGAAAATGGATGTACAGTATTTCACCCTTCAGCAAACGGTTATCAATATTTTCAATATTCACAGGATAGTTTTCAGATTGGATCGGCACGATTTTTAAAAGGTGAATGGAAACTTCATCCATTGGTCGGTAATGATTCAGACAAAAAAGTATTTTCTGGCCAATTATTTTTTGCCGGAATATTAACTGAAAAGAGAAAAGCTAATTTTAAAGGTCGTCGGATTAAACAAATGGCTGCCCTTACTGGCATTGCATTAGAAGGTAATATTATTCCGAAAGGGGTTAAAGAAGAGGATCTATATATTTTAACAGCGATTGCTACAGGAACGATTAAAGGTGTAGCTCTTAATTTTTTCGATAAACCTGGATTGCAAAGATTTGAATATGAGAAGCCTGTTCCAATTTTAAAATCGAAAGAGGAAACCGAAAAACCTGCAAAAAAGAAAGTTGTAAAACAAAAAGTTAAAAAGAGAATAAAAAAGCCTAAAAAGAAAATTAATTTTCTTCAACCCTTCTTGTACTTTTTCTTTTTTGTTACCATAGGGGCCATGCTTGTTTTCGATCAAAAACCAGAATTGTTCGATCCAGTCATGAAGTATAAAGATGAAATTTTTCAAAAAACCGCACTGCCAATTCCGGTAGTTACAAAAATTCCGATTATTAAAACAATAACCGCGCCGCCTAAAAAAGAATTGGAATATCTATTTAAATCACAAAGCTTAATATCTATAACCCGGAAAATTTTAAAATTATCGGACGACTATAAAATCCTATTATTATCCATAAGTGATGGTAGGATGGATTTAGAATTGGTTGGTACTAAAGTAATGGATGCACCCATAGATTCATTCGGGGACGTTTTAAACTATTCCCTCCGTCAAGTAAATGGAGATGAAAAATATAAACACGGTTATTTGGTTAGTTATCGTTCGGCCGATTCAACTAATATCCGTTCCGAATTCACGGCGGAAGAATTTCAATCTTACATTTCAGGTATTGACCAATCATTCTTAAAGGCAATTGACCCAATAGAAAGAAATAGTGGAATCCAAATTCCAATCATCGTTAGGATAGGTGGTATTAAAAATATTAATCAACTATTGTCAGAATTATCTGTGAATGGAAAAAATGTAGTAGTAGAAAAATTTGTTTATACCAGTGATCCGGGTAATATTAATCCGTCGGCCATTTTTTATATTTCACTTTATTTTGCATCACAAACCGAATACCAGGATTAGGGTATGCAAATCCAAGCTGGCCGCTATAAAGGTCGTCGGGTAAAAACTGTAGCCAATGCACCTTACCGACCAACAACATCCATTGTAAGAAAAAGTCTTTTCGATATTCTCGGTGATTTATCTGGGTACCATATATTAGATCTTTATGCAGGGTCAGGCATTCTTGGTTTTGAAGCAAGCAGTCGTGGCGCTGAATCAGTTACATTCGTCGAAACCAGTATGCGAGTTGTATCCCTTTTGAAAATGAATGGTTCTCTTTTTAAAGAATCTCAATTTAGTTACATAAGGATGGATGCATTGAAATATTTAGATAAATGCGAGTCATTTGATCTAATCATTGCCGATCCACCATATCAAAATTCAGAAACTGATTTAGTCATAAAAAAATCGTTAACTCGCTTAAAAGAAGATAAATTTTTTATACTTGAATCTTCGCCTCGAGAATTCTCAATTTCGCCCTCAAGAGTTAAGCTTTATGGAGACACGCAACTAACTTTTTGGAGAAACACCAAATGAGAACAATCGTATACCCAGGAACCTTTGATCCCATTCACTGTGGTCATATTGACATTGCTGAACGTGCGTCAAAACTATTTGATAAAATTGTTTTTGTTATTGCCGTCAATACGGAGAAGAATCCCTTGTTTACGCCCGAAGAGCGGATAGAGATGATTTTGGGTGCAACCAATCATATAGGGAATGTTGAAGCACATTCTACCAATGGTTTAATAGCAGAATATGCTCGAAAGATTGAAGCCGTGGCTCTGATCCGGGGACTTCGTCATGTGTCTGATTTTGAATTTGAATTCCAGATGGCTACCATGAATCACCATTTAAACCCAGACGTATCTACATTGTTAATGGTGACAGCAGAAAACTTTATACATTTGAATTCCACCGTTGTGAAAGATGTGGCTCGACTGAAAGGTGATATTTCAAAATTTGTACCGCCTATTGTGCTGCAAAAATTAAAAGATAAATTTCACCTTTCCTGATTTATTTTACTTTCGGCAACTTTACCGAAAGCAATCATTCTCTATTTTATTTAAATTCTACGTCTCATTTTTAGAGATTTACAATAATTATGCCTACATACGACTATAAATGTCAACAGTGTAACCACACATTTGAATACTTTCAGGCCATGTCCGATGCTCGGTTAGAAAATTGTCCTGAATGTGAGGGAGCAGTGCGTCGTCTAGTTAGTGGCGGTACTGGATTAATTTTTAAAGGGAGTGGGTTCTATCTCACGGACTATGTTAAAAAGAAATCATCCGAAAAAGCGAGTGAAACGAAAAAAAGTAAAGAAACGAAAAAGAAGACAGTAAAAGAAAGCGCGAAAACATGAGTAAAATAAAACAGGGTGAAAAAATAACATTTGTTGATGGAATTTATAATGTACCGAACTATCCGATTATTCCCTTTATTGAAGGTGATGGTATTGGGGCTGATATTTGGGCTGCATCTAAAAAGGTATTTGATGCGGCAGTTGCAAAAGCATATAAGGGTGAAAGATCTCTTGTTTGGCATGAAGTGTTGGCTGGTGAAAAAGCAAACAAAAATACTGGTTCATGGTTACCTGATGAAACGTTAAATACAATTCGTGAATATTTGATAGCCATCAAAGGACCATTGACAACTCCGGTTGGTGGTGGAATCCGATCTTTAAATGTTGCACTTAGACAAATCTTAGACCTTTATGCTTGTGTCCGTCCTGTTAGGTGGTTTGAAGGTGTGCCATCACCTGTGAAAAAACCAGAATTAGTAAACATGATTATTTTTAGGGAAAATACCGAAGATATTTATGCTGGGATAGAGTGGGAGCACGGTTCTGAAGAAGTTGAAAAAGTAAAGAAATTCCTCACTGAAGAAATGGGTGTAACGAATATTCGTTTTCCAGATACTACTTCAATAGGGGTGAAACCAGTTTCCGAAGAAGGAACGGAGCGCATCGTAAAAGCCGCTTTGGATTATGCTATTGAGAATGGTAATGAAACGGTGACTTTGGTCCATAAGGGCAATATAATGAAATTTACCGAAGGCAAGTTCAAGGAATGGGGATATGCGTTAGCCAAACGGGAATATGGCGCCCAAGATTATGAAGGCGGCCCATGGCAGGTGATTGATAATAATGGAAAACAACTAATTGTAAAGGACGTGATTGCCGATGCTTTCTTGCAACAAATTTTGCTTCGCCCGGGTGAGTATGACGTAATTGCCACACTTAATTTAAATGGCGACTATATTTCAGATGCCTTGGCTGCTATAGTCGGAGGAATTGGTATCGCCCCTGGTGCCAATATAAATTATAATACTGGCCATGCGATTTTTGAAGCCACCCATGGGACAGCGCCTAAATATGCCGGTAAGGATATGGTAAATCCATCCTCTGTCATTTTATCTGGTGTTATGATGTTAGAACATATAGGCTGGCAGGAAGCAGCTAATTTAATTACCGGAGGTATCGAAGGTGCCATTGATGCCAAAACGGTTACATACGATTTTCACCGACTCATGGATGGTGCTGAGAAAGTTTCATGCTCAGGGTTCGGTGAGGCCATAATCGCGAATATGTAAACTATGAATCAACTTATTTCAATGAAAGGTGTGTAAGTAATTACGCGCCTTTTTATTTTCAATTATGTTTATTGATTACACTAAAGTAGAACTCCATGCCGGTAATGGTGGTCGGGGTTGTGTTTCATTCCGCAGGGAAAAATATATTTCCAAAGGCGGCCCCGATGGCGGTGATGGAGGCAATGGTGGCAATATTATTGCAAAGGTGGACACAAATCTTCATACATTGCAGGATATCCGTTATTCGAGATTATACAAAGCGAAAAATGGAACATCCGGTGCCGGTGGTTTAAAGACTGGTAAGAATGGGGAAGATATACTTATAAAGGTCCCATTGGGAACAATCATTCGAAATATCGATTCCAATGAAGTTGTGGCTGATTTTGATGCGAATGGACAAGAATCTATAATTTGTGAAGGTGGAAAAGGTGGCAAGGGAAATATAAAATTCAAATCTTCTACGAAACAAACGCCCCGCTATGCACAACCTGGCATTGAAGGTGAATCTGGAAAATTTGAATTTGAGTTAAAAATATTGGCAGATGTTGGTTTGGTTGGATTTCCAAATGCCGGTAAATCAACATTATTATCTGTGTTATCAAAAGCACGACCAAAGATTGCCGATTATCCATTCACGACACTTGAGCCCCATTTAGGTATTGTAAAATCAGGTGAGTACAAATCCTTTCTTATGGCGGATATTCCCGGGCTCATCGAAGGAGCGGCAGATGGAAAAGGATTGGGGCATCAATTCCTGCGCCATATTGAAAGAAATCGCGTCCTTTTATTTTTGATTGATGGTAATGACGAAGATCCATTCAAATCATTTGAAGCGTTAAAGAATGAACTTATTTCATATAATTCTTCATTAATCATGAAACCTATACTTCTTGTGAGGACAAAAGGGGATGCTCTCGACAAAATTGACCATACAAAGTGGAATAATATTCCCGAATTTTTTATGGAAATTTCTGCTGTAACTGGTGATGGGTTATTAAAATTAGTCAAAGAAATAAGCGGTCATCTTGATGAAAAATAGTAGCCTCATCAAGATATTAAATCTGCTAAAAGTAAAAGGTCTTGGGCCCCAACGAGTACGAACAATAATATCACATTTCGGAATTGAAGCAGAAATATTTTCTTTATCCTCCGAGGAATTATGCGCAGCTCCAAATATTAATCTAAAAATTGCGAGAGCAATTCATTCGTATTCCGATTTGGACTTTGGTGAAAAAGAACTTGAACGGGCAAATAAGGTCGGTGCATCAATTGTAGCATTCTGGGATAAGGATTATCCGACCCTTTTAAAGAAAATTTACGATCCGCCAGTTATCCTCTACGTGAAAGGCAATTCATTGAAAAAAGAAGATGATTGTGTGGGTGTGGTTGGCACGAGAAATATCACGCCTTATGGTAAAAAAGTGACGACTTCGATTGTATCAGATTTGGTTTCATCAGATTTAACAATAGTCAGTGGACTTGCGAGAGGTGTTGATAGCTTTGCCCATCATACGGCGGTAAAGGCGGGCGGTAAAACAATTGCAGTGCTTGGGAACGGTATAGACTTTGTCTATCCATCCGAAAATAAAAAGCTGGCAGAATCGATTTGTGAAAATGGATCCGTAATATCCGAATTCTCAATTGGAACCAATCCCGATGCGGGGAATTTCCCCCAACGTAACAGGATCATTAGTGGATTATCTCATGGGACAATTGTAGTCGAAGCAGGAAATAGAAGTGGTGCAATTCTGACTGCTTTAAATGCTGTGGATCAAAACAGGGAAGTGTTTGCCGTTCCGGGTAGATTAATTGACAAAATGAGTGTTGGATGTAATCGCTTGATTCGGAATGGCGCGATTCCTGTTGAATCGAGTGAGCAGATTTTGGATCATATTACAAATCAATTGTTTAATCCAAGAAACCCTGTTCAGCAGAAGATGAAACTTCATTTATCAAAAGAGGAACATGCACTGGTTGATCTCCTAGAAGATGATCCGAAACATATTGATGATATTGTATTGATCAGTGATTTGGAAATAACCCAAGCATTGACATTGTTGTTAAAATTGGAATTGAAGGGTGCTGTAGTTCAGCTTAGTGGAAAACAATTCGCCCGTGCATAGAATCCGTTGTTTAGGATCAATTATATCAATTAAATTTAGACGCAAAATATAAATAATAATTTTGCATTTGGAGGGGTGGCCGAGCGGCTTAAGGCGGCACCCTGCTAAGGTGTTTTAGGTGAAATATCCTAACGTGGGTTCGAATCCCACCCCCTCCGCTCATAATAAAGAAGCCCTGAACTAGTTCGGGGCTTCTTTATTATGATCTTTGCGTATTTTTCTCTACAAGTTTTAAATCAATGTTTTTAGAAATTATCATAGGTAAAGAACATAGCAAACGCTTACCTATATTTGGTGTCGTCACACACTTGAATTTCCCCTCTATTTACATTACTATCATTGCTTAATTTCCTCGTCAATTTTTATGTCAAATTCTTCAGTAAAAGTTCGATTCGCACCCAGCCCCACCGGTGAGCTACATATTGGCGGCGCACGTACAGCACTGTTCAATTGGTTATTCGCAAGAAACAATGGTGGAAAATTTTATCTTAGGATTGAAGATACGGATCCCACTCGTTCCCAAGATAAATTCACAGATCAAATTTTGGAGTCTCTTGCTTGGCTAGGACTAGATTGGGATGGTCCCTTAGTGTATCAATCCAAACGGTTTGACGATTATAAAATTCACGTAAAAGCACTCCTCGGCTCAGGGCAGGTTTACCGTTGTTTTTGTTCAAAAGATGATTTGCAGTCGGCACGTGATAAAGGTCATTATCAATATCCTAAAACATGTAGAAACCTAACTGAAGATCAGGTGAAGCAAAAACTGAATCAAGGGGTGGGGTTTACTTATCGTGTGAGAATTCCCGATGGTGAAACCAATTATGAAGATTTGATTTATGGTCCAATTCGAGTGGATCATAAGGAATTAGATGATTTTATAGTCGTCCGTTCTGACGGATCTCCAACATATAATTTCACCGCAGTGATTGATGATTACGATATGGGCATTACGCATGTCATCCGTGGGGAAGACCATGTGGCCAACACGCCCAAACAGATATTATTATATGAAGCGCTTGGTTATGAAATTCCAACTTTTGCCCATTTGCCCATGATTTTAGGCCATGATAAAAAACGATTGAGTAAAAGACACGGTGCGCCCGGTGTGCAAAATTTTAGAGATGACGGTTATTTTCCAGAAATTTTATTAAATTATTTGGCATTGTTGGGATGGAATCCCGGAACAGAAGAAGAGCTGTTTTCCGTGGCTCAGCTTATTGAAAAGTTTGACCTTTCCTTGGTGCATAAAAAAGGTGCTGTGTGGGATGAGAAAAAACTCCATTGGCTTAGCGGTCAGTATATAAAGAATCAAACTTCGGATTCTCTTTTGGAATCCATTCGGGGCATTAATCCTGATTGGGGTAAGGGGAGTGAAATATCCTTTTTAATTTCTATACTGGAATTGTTAAAAGTCAGGGCGAAATCGCTCAATGAGTTTGTGCAACAATCGGAATACTTTTTTAACGATCCGGCAAGCTATGATGAAAAAGGCGTTAAAAAAGGTTGGAAAGATGAATCCGTAAACCTGCGAATTAACGAATTTTTAGTTTATCTTGTAGAAATACCTAATTGGCGAAAAGAAGAAATTGAAACGGTATTTAAAACATTCGCAGAAACTAAAGAATTAGGATTGGGAAAAATAATTATGCCCGTCCGATTGGCTACTTGTGGTACCTTAAATGGCCCATCTATCTTTCAAATATTGGAATTGTTAGGTAAGGATATAACTATCCGAAGAATAAAAACTGCAAAAGAAAAATTACCGAGTTAAATGGAAGAACAAAACAAACACCGCCACTTTATTCAACGTATTATTGATGAAGATAATGTTTCCGGGAAATTTGAAAATCGAGTTCATACTCGCTTTCCACCGGAGCCAAACGGTTATCTTCATATTGGTCATGCCAAAGCTATTTGTTTGAACTTTAGTATCGCCAATGAATTCGGCGGTGAATGTAATCTCAGATTTGACGACACCAATCCTATAGCAGAAGAAGAAGAATATGTCCGATCGATTCAAGAGGATGTTAAATGGCTCGGTTTCAATTGGGATAAACTTTGTTTTGCATCTGATTATTTTCAAAAATTATATGATTATTCTATGCAATTGGTTGAATCGGGAAAAGCTTATGTTTGCGATCTAACACCAGAAGAGATTAGAAATTCCCGTGGCTCATTGACAGAAGGTGGACAAGAAAGTCCATACCGTAATAGGTCTGTTGGAGAAAATCTTGATCTATTTACCCGTATGAAAAAAGGCGAATTTCCCGACGGTAGTAAAACATTGCGCGCAAAAATTGATATGGCACATCCCAATATGAATATGCGAGATCCTGTTATTTATCGAATTTTGCATGCCCATCATCACCGCACTAAAAATGATTGGTGTATATATCCTATGTATGATTGGGCTCATGGTTTAGAAGATTCAATCGAGGGTGTCACCCATTCATTATGCTCATTAGAATTCGAGGATCATCGTCCTATTTATGATTGGTATTTAGATGCATTAGATGCTTACCATCCGCAGCAAATTGAATTTGCCCGACTAAATTTGAGTTATACTATAATGTCCAAAAGATTGTTAAAACAATTGGTGGATGAGAATCATGTTTCTGGTTGGGATGATCCTCGTATGCCCACTATCTCCGGATTACGTAGAAGGGGATACACGCCAATAACAATCCGAAATTTTATGGATGAGATAGGTATCGCCAAACGAAATAATGTGATGGAAGTGACTAAACTTGAAGCGCTACTACGGACGGATTTGAATAAAAAATGCGAGCGGCGTATGGCAGTGTTGAATCCGTTGAAGGTTGTGATAACCAATTATGCTAAAGACAAAGACGAAATGTTGGATGCGATCAATAATCCGGAAGATGAATCTGCGGGTAAACGGAGTGTCCCCTTTAGTGGCGAGTTGTTTATTGAGCGGGATGATTTTATGGAAGATCCTCCGAAGAAATTTTTTCGATTAGGTCCCGGTCGTGAAGTAAGGCTTCGTTATGCTTATTTTATTATCTGTAATGAAGTAATAATAGATCAAGATGGGAATATTACGGAATTGCACTGTACGTACGATCCTGAAACAAAAGGGGGTAATGCTCCTGATGGTAGGAAGGTGAAAGCAACGCTTCACTGGGTTTCGGCAACCCATGCCATTGATTCTGAGGTACGTCTTTATGATCGATTGTTTAAAGTACCATCGCCAGGATCCATGGATAATTTTATTGATGCACTTAATCCTGATTCGCTGACTGTTTTGAGTAAATGTAAATTGGAACCAGAATTGGGTAATGCAAAAGTTGGAGAAACTATTCAGTTTGAGCGATTGGGATATTTCTGCAAAGATTCTGATTTAAATCAAATGCCCGTATTTAATCGAACTGTCCCATTGCGGGATTCCTGGGCTAAAATTGAAAAACAGATTCAATTGGGACAGAAAAAATAGCATTGAGAAAAATCCTTAATTCCAATTAATTTGACAGCCGATGTGGACTAAAACTAAATCAATCTTTTCCCTTTTTCTTATAGTGGGCGCAATTAATGCGGCGCCCCCATCTTTGCATATTTATGTAATTCCATTTGATAATACAAAAAATGATGTGGCTATCGGATGGTTATCTGATGCTTTTTCTGAAATGGTTAATTCTGAATTAAGTCAACATGATCGAATTTATTTAAAAAATAAAATAGGATTAGAAGAAGTTATGACAAACCGTTCCTTACTTCTTCAGCAACGACCTGGTACAAAGAATTTCCTCATCCTCGGAAAATTTGAACGCGCATTGGATAAAATTTCCGTATCAGTCCAACTGATTGATATTGCTACCTGGGATGAAGTGGACCGTAGAAAGATTCGGGGTGACTATAACGATATTAAGGAAATCAATCAGTCATTGTCAGAATCAGTAAATGTCATGATTGAGCGTTTCCTGCCAAAACCTGAAAAAGGTCCGTATCCAACTATTACGGAAGGCAAGCGGATGCGCACACCACCTACTTATGGAGAAAAAGCCATTAATGTAAGTTCAGCCATCGATGTGGCCATTGATGAATTGGAAAAGAAACTGGACTTAAATATTGGTGCCCGCGGAGAGGTTGATTCCAAGGAATTGCGGGAAGAAAAAGGTGAATGGATTCTTGATATTGGAAAAGACAATTATAAAGATTCCCGCCCGGAAAACAATATTAACACGAATATGATGGTCGAGGTTTTGGGAAATCTTATGGATAATCCATACAAGGTAAAAATAACTCGTCCTGAATTCAATTATGATCCAAAGAACCGAAAAGAATTTCAAATTGAGATGTCCGTTAATTATAGTCTAAAGAGTAATATAATAAATGATATGCTTACATCACTGCCATACTCAGGATTGAAGCAAGATGGGAATCTTACTATTTTTTATTTCAATCGGGATAAATATAATTTTCCCAAGGAGATTTCGGAAAAAATCCAATTCGGTAAATATCGTTCAATTCCCGTTATTCAATTACAGGATTTAAATGGGAAGCCCCTAGTCATTCTAGTCGATTCGCCGGATCAAAATATTCATGGACTGGGCAGCCGAAACGTCTTATATAAACCATTCCATTTCTTTTCCCCATTGATTGATTTCACTGTTGGTGGATGGTCTATGCAAGTGGCACTCGAAACGGTTGACATTCCTGTCTCGTATAATTTTACAATGGACGTAAATACTGCCAACAATATCAGCCGTATCAGTCTGAAATTCATACCAGAAGATGAATTGCAGTCGTTCTTGAGCAAATTGCTCTAATTTTAATAAAAAGTAATAATATGAAAAATAGAATTTTAATTTGCATTATGGCATTAGCTGTGCCCATCATTCTAGGGCAAAGTAAAGTCCCCAATATTAAATTGAAAAAGCTGAATGGTAAATCAGTTATGCTACAGGATTATCTTAAAAGTGGACCTGTACTAATTAATTTTTGGGCTACATGGTGTGCGCCTTGTAAAAAGGAAATGGTTTATTTAGATCAATTTGAAAAGAAGTACACAAAGAATGGATTCTCTATTTTAGCCGTGAGTACCGATAGTCAAAAAAGCCTTTCCCAAGTACGTAGTTATATTCGATCAAAAAAATACACCTTTGAAGTTTTCCAGGATCCAAATAGTCAAATATTTAAAAAGCTGAACGGCAACCTTATGCCTACTAATATCCTGATTAGTAAAGAAGGCCAAATCCTCTGGCAGCATTATGGTTATCTTCCGGGAGATGAGACTCAATTGGAAAAAGAAATAAGGTCTGCACTCAAGATAGATTCCTGATTCTGTTATGAATTTCTTACGTCGATTAATATCGGCCATTATTATTGTTTGTACCGCGTTTAGTCAATTTTCCATTTCTGGCAATGCCTCTATTGGCTATGGAAAAAGTCAGAATAATTTTAATTTTTCTGAAAATAGTATTGATTTAAATGGTTATTGGAATAACTGGACAGGCTGGCTTCAGTTTGAATTATCCGATCCGCCTCAATTGGGCCGGGATATGAAGGCACTTCGAAAGTTTCGCGCGGAATATTCAATAAATTCATACACCTTTAAGTTGGGGGATATTTATGAATATTGGGGCAAAGGTTTGGTTCTAAATATGGTTGATGATCAAGCGATTAATCTTGACACAGGAATTAGAGGTGGCCTTGTGAGTTGGTCAAATGATAACTATTATTATGATTTATTGATTGGTTCACAGACCATTTGGCGGAATTCTAACCAGGTGATTGGTTTTGATGATCGCGTCCCCAATTACAGGATTGATAATAATATATATGGCAGTCGCGCTGGAATCAATTTTGATAAAACATCTATCGGTTTTCATTTTTTGAAAGTGAATGAGAATCATCCAAACCCAAGCTTCAAAAAAGATGATATAATTGCTCATCAATTATACAGTATAAACTTTAATTATTACGGTCAATCGTCTGACATTAATTTTGAATTCGCCCAAAAAGACAAAAATGGCTTTGGTATTTATGCTGATGGAAATATTTATTTAAGCGCTTGGTCAATGGGGTTCGCCTACAAGAATTATCATTTTGCAGAATTATCACCTTATGACCGGTGGGATTTTGTAAATAATACGGGTGGTGCATTAACATTTCAGCAAATGCCAACCGTATTCAGGGAACACAATACAAGTCTCTTGGGGACGATTACCCATATAATTGATTATAATGATGAATTGGGATTTCACATAAGCGCAGAGGGACCTATATTTGGAGGAACATTATTGTCCCTTCAATATTCTCAATCCTCTCGACATAATGAGTGGATAATGGATGAAAATTGGGAATGGAAAAAAAGTGGTGGTACGAAAGGATTTCCATCTTCTGACCCGCTTTTAAATCCATTCAAAGAATATTTTGCTGAAATTAATGGCTATGCATTTGGAAAAAAACTGTATTTTGTAGTCGGTTATGCCAACACTGAGGATGTTGTTGATATTTATCTAAATCGCCCTTCTGACAGTTATCAATCATATAGTTACGAATTTTTAGAGGCAAAAACGATTCCGACCCATTTTACCTATAGATTTAATAATACGTATAGTATTGATTTATTATTCGAATACCAGGAAAAGAAAAAAGGAGTAAATCTATTTTCTAATTACCCCCAATTGACACAAGATTTATTCACTTCATTATATTTAAATGATAAACAGATTAATCGTTTCATCAGTCTCGGTGTTGCAAAATCGCCTCGTTGGTCAGCCACACTTAGCGTGGATTATTCAAATACAGATGAAAGGGTGGTGCTGGAAAATAATCGAAAAAATAATGCATTCGAAAAAGCATTAGACAAACTTTGGGATACATCCTTGACTTGGGCCAATTTTGAAATGGTGTTTAATGTAAATGATAAAACCCGTTTGTCTATTTCTTATGGGTCACAGCGTGGTGGTGTATTTTGCAGCAATGGGGTATGCCGTTATATTCAGCCATTTGAAAACGGCTATAATCTTGGAATAATTTCATCCTTTTAGGTAAATTTGTGAGTTATTTTTACCTAAACAATCAACCTTTGGGGTATTCTTGAAGAAAAATTTACTATTTATTTTAATCACTTTCGCATTTTGGTCATGCGAGGATAAAGCTGAGCCTAAACAGGAAATAGGATCCATTGTTGTTTCGCCGTTGAGTAATATCCTTCGTCTGGGACAGACTATACAATTCAGTGCCTTGGTAATAGATAAATCCAATGCCTCCATGGATGTACCCGTAATATGGTCAACGACAAATGATCAAGTTGCAACGATTACAAAAGAAGGGTTGGTGACAGCAGTAGGTCAGGGAGAGTCCGTTATTTATGCCACCATTGACAATGTTCAAGGCATGGCTGAAATTTTGGTAAGCATAAATCGCCGTCGAATGTTGAGTGAACTATTTACTTCTAGCACCTGAGGACCATGCGCATCCGCGGAGCGGATACTAAATGGAGTTTTAAAACCAGGCACGGTCAACTATATTGGTAAGAATTTAGACTCAATGTGGGTTCAGATGAATTATCATGTTTGGTGGCCAGGGCAAGGAAATGATCCTATGTATTTAGCTAATACCAATATGAACCGCACTCGAAATAATTATTACGGTAATAATTATACACCCCACATGTTTACCAATGGGAAAGATTCCGGCTCAAATACCACAAACTGGAAAAATGATCCAAAAGATTATTTGGATGATGTTGGTTTTTATGGAGTTACAATTGCTGGGACTCAATCAGGTAATGATATTTCTTTTGATGTTTACCTCGATGCAATTAAGTCTACCACTGATTCAAGAGATTTGAGGCTCTTCGTCGCTGCTGTTATGGATACGGTAAAATACGATGGATCTGCCAATGGATTGAAAGAGCATCACAATGCGGTTATTGAATTGTTAACAGGTGACACTGGCAAAAACATTAAACTGATTAGTGGCGTAGTAACAAAAGAATCTTTTAGTTGGACCATGCGGAATGAGTGGCTGAATCATCCCGATTTTTCTTACAATATGTCCGGATTAAAAGCAGTGGCTTGGATTCAGGATTATAGCAGTAAAGAAATTCTTCAGGTTAACGAATTCAATTTTAAATAAAATTCCAGTTTATTTCATTTGGGTGCTTAATTAGACTGATTAAATTCTCGACCTTATTTGGCAGCATACGGGGGTAACTTGCAGGATTTATTGGGGTGTTGTCTAACGGTAGGACATCAGGTTCTGGTCCTGAGGGTCGGGGTTCGATTCCCTGCACCCCAGCGATATAATTAAGAATTATGTAATTTTTAATTAATAATTTTTCGAATGCGCCCGTAGCTCAACTGGATAGAGTGTCTGGCTACGGACCAGAAGGTTGGGGGTTCGAATCCTCCCGGGCGTACACAAAGCCTCCTAACGGGGGCTTTATTTTTTTTATAAAATTGATTAAATGATTCTTGCTTAGTGGATAGAAAGGCAAGTGATCCCTCATTCCATATATTGCAAATTCGTGGCATTTGATTTGGGTCACATGATATCAATTCTTATCTATATATATTCTTGCTCATTACAACGGTGAAACTTTAAATTAACGACGGACAATGTGAGTATTTTATTCATAAGAGAGCGTAGTCTGAACTGCGCCCCGAAAGAGCTAACTATAAAACATGGATTTAGACATGAAACAAGGATTTCGTAAAACTCTCCCTATTTATTTGATTCTAGGGTTATTTGTGATATTCACACCCTTTTCAATTCTTTCTGCCCAAGATGAAGAAGATGACGCCGGTATTGAGGAAATCTTCTGGGGAGATGAAGAAGAGGATGACGCTGGGCTTGATGAAGAATTTGACTTTTCAGAAGATGATGAAGGTGATGATGATTTAGAGGGATTTGAATTCGACGATGAAGGCGATGATGGATTTTCGGAGGATGATGAATTTTCTGATGACGAGGGCGATGACAGTTTTGCCGATGAATTTGCCGATGAACCGGAAGAATCTACCCAAGTAGCCGCCAGTCGCCTTGGCTACACCTTGAATATTGTTGGCGCATCTCCTGCTTTTGTAAATCATCAATTAAGAACTTATAATTCCGGGATGGATTTTCGCGCCGCTTTTGAATTCCCAATGCTACTTCAAATGGGGCCCCTAAGGTTCCGACTTGGGGCAGAGGTGGGAACATTCAAATTCACCAATTATAAACCTATTGGCGGATCCTATTCCGGCGTACACATTACGGGCATACTTTCTTTCCCTGCCGGGCCGGGGCAAGTGAGGCTTGGTGGTGGTATGGTGGGTAAAGGTTTTGGCATAATTGCTGAAAACTCCTATGGCTTTGCCGTAGGCAATTCACTTGATATTCGCATTGGTGTTCGTTCCACAACTGCCTTTGGTGTTACGGATGATAAAAAAAATAATCTCGGCACCGTGAGTTGGATGGATGGTATCCTAGTGCTTGGGGTTTCTTTATAATTTATAATTTAAATAATTTAGTTTTTCAAAGATGATTTACATAACAAAATTAAATAGATATTTTTCTATACTTATACTCTTGTTTTCATTATTAAGGGGTGGAACAGAATTAACATTAACTGCCTTTCGATTGTACACATCAGGAGTGTCAGCTGATTTAGTGTCGGGCTATTTTAATGAGAATGCTACCGGGTTGACCTTGGTATTTACGCCCGATGCAGATTACACTTCTTTTAAACTTTACGCTGAACTTTCCGCAACTACTGTTGGTGGTTGTACAGAGGCGAATTTTGACGGAACTGAGTTAGAATTAACAAATGGTACTTTTGATGGAAATAGCATGGGTACGGGTACGAGTTATGATCCTGTTGGCAATTTTTCACAAACATCTCATACAATTTTTATCCCTGCAGCAAATATTTTAACCAGGGTTGGTGGCGCTTGGAATTCAGGAGAAAAGTTATATATTGCCATAAAGTTTGATGGTAATACTGCTAAATGGGCATGTCCGAAAGATGCCCCCACAGCAGGTACCGATGCTTCCCAATCTGACGGGGCTCGACATTTTTTTGCTGTCGATACAACAGATCCAACCCTTACTTCTATTCTAGAGCATACGGTTAATGAACAAATTTGGAATAATCCGGATTATGTTAAAACGCCTAGCCTTGCAATAACTGTTGGGGCTGAAAGCATATCAACGGGTGGAATCACATGGACTGCTGTCTCTGGTGGCGGTGGAACTGTTTCAGATTCAGATGCATTAGATGGTGCAACTGCTGGTGTATTAAATATGACAACTGACCCAGGATTGGTTGACGGTACAGTGTATAATATTTCTTTTACCCTGAATGATGCGGCAGGTAATAATAAAACTTACACACGATCAAATGTTCTTTACGATATTACTGCACCAACAGTAACCAGTGTGGTTAGTGAAGAAGCTAATGGAGATATGCTCGCAGAAGGAGCAGTTGCAGATTTTTATGTAGAATTTTCTGAGAATATCAATTTTGTTGGCGCACCACAAATAACACTTCAATCCAATGATGGCGCCACAACTACAGTCAATGCGGCAACTTTTGCCAACGATACCGATAAAGCCTATTTTGATTGGACTGTCCCCGATGGTGCCTATTCTGTTTACCTAGATTACGAAACAACAACTTCTTTATCTGCAGGTACAACGATTAAAGATTTAGCAGGTAATGCGGCAACACTAACATTGCCAGCGCCACCGGCGTGGGGTGCTCAAGGGACAAATGCATCTTTGAGCCAAGCTGCTACAGGCGGGTCTTTCGGTGTGGATGGTGACGATCCTGCGGCTTTTTCGGTCGGTGCAGTTGTAACGACTGGGGGCAATGTTACTGCTGATTATTGGAATGGATCAAACACGGGTGTAAGTGTAACTGTCCCTGTTGCCAATGATAATAGTTTGACCGATGGCACCGTTCAACTCAGATCAGAAGCTGATGGTAATTATGAAGATATTGGTGGATCGTATACAATTTTAGTAGGTGATTTGAATACAAATATCACTATGACTGCATCGGGGGCTGGTTCCGGAAATACTGATGTGACAGAATTGAATGGATACACCCAGGCTGATGTATTGGGGTGGAAAGCCATTATTACGGATAAATCTGGGAATGCAACAACCGCGACTGCAAGTGCAACTACTTTAACAGTGGATACAGTAGCGCCTACGGTAAATACAGTTACTAGTTCGGATGGCGACTATAAATTGGCAGAATCAGTTGATGTGGTTGTTAATTTTACTGAGAATGTCTTAATAAGCGGTACGCCGCAACTTACATTAAATACAGATAATACACCGGGAACTGCCGATGCAGCCGTGGATAAATCAGGGCTTACGGGTGGTGCGGTAACTTTCGCATATACTGTAGGGGCCACTCATTACTCCGCTGATCTGGATTATGAAAGTACAACGGCATTAACAGCCGGCACCTTTATTAGAGATGCAGCCGGTAATGATGCCGATTTAGCTTTGCCGGCTTTAGGCACATTTGCCGCCGCTCAAGCTGTAAAAATTGATGGTGTTTCACCAGCGGCATTTACCACGGGAACAGTCATAACTGTGGGTGCTCCTATCGTGGCTGGATATTTAAATGAAGACAATACAGGCGTTGATGTAACTGTCCCAATAGCTAACGACGCATCACTTGAGAATGGAAAGCTCTACATTCAGGCAAAAATTGGCGCCAATAACTATGCCAGTGTTTCTTCGGCTTATACCATTCAATCTGCCGATTTAAATACGAATAAAACAATTACTGTGGCTGAAAGCGATTTGGATGGTATTACCGGTTTTACGCTTGGTGCTGTTATATCATTTGTGGGCATGATTGAAGATTTTGCCGATGGCGCAGCGGGAACGGGAAATCAAACTGTAGGCGCCGCATCCGCAACCACTTTAATAGTTGATCAAAACGATCCTGCTGCTTTTACAACAGGGGCAGTTACTACTTTGACTGAAACAGTTACTGCCGGAAAATGGAATTCTCACAATACTGGACTTACAATAGTGGTGCCTATCGCAAATGAAGCAACCTTAGAAGATGGGGACGTTCAGATTATTGCAAAAATTGCTACTACAGCCTACGAGGATATTGGCGCTTCTGTGGCAATAGCAAATGGCGATCTTGGGGGAAACATTACTGTTACTATCACCGCAGCCTTGTTTGAGGCTATTAATGTTGCTTTGGTTGATGGCGATGTTGTTACGCTCAATAGTAAAATAAATGATGTGGCGGGGAACATTACCACGGGAACCGCCAGCGGTACAACACTCACCGTTGATCAAACACCGCCAACAGTATCTTTCGTTTCTTCGGATGATGATGATTCCAATCCGTTTAAAGTTGGCGACGTCGTCAATCTAAAAGTGAAATTCGATGAAATTGTGAATGTTGCGACTGGGGGTGGTATTCCTTTTATAGGTCTTGATACCGACGAGGCTCCGGGAAATGCATCATCAACAGCGCCATATGCTTCGGGAACAGCTTCAGTTGACATAATCTTTGGCTACACGGTTGCAGCAAATGAATACAGTGCTGACTTAAACTATATTAATACTACTTCATTGTCAGTAAATGGCGGCACTATAAGGGATGCAGCGGGAAATAATGCAACACTAATATTGCCTGGAATTGCTGATAACAATGCCTTAAAACAGAAAAAGGATATTTGGATCGATGGTGTAGCGCCGGCAGCGGGTACAGTGGATGCAGTATTGACAGTCGGTGGAACATTAATGCCCGGTTTTTGGAATGAAGATAACACAAGTGCAACTGTGAAAATTCTCTTAGCTTCAACTGATGTGAGTTTAGAAGGAGGAACTGTCCAAATTTCTGGGGAAGCGGATGGCAATTATGCAAATGTTGGAGCATCCGGTACAATTTCAGCAGGTGATGTAACAGCAGGATTTAAAACAATTACATTGAGTGCTGCAAATATTGAAGGATTGGCTGGATATACCGACCAATACCCAAACCCTGATGTGATAAATTTCAAAGCTATTGTTTCTGATAAAGCAGGCAACAGCACAACCCACGCAGCTAGCGCAACGACCTTAACGGTGGATGAAACAGATCCTGCCGCTTTTACTGTGGGGAGTATTTTAACAGTATCCGGTGAAGTTGTGCCGGGATATTGGAATGAAGATAATAATTTAGTAAATGTTGGCATTCCTGTTGCTAATGATGGTACCCTTGAAAATGGTCGCATAATGGTTGAAGGCGAAGCCGAAGGCGCTTATGAGTATATCGGTAGTGGGTCGTTGTATAATGCGGCTGCTTATGTACCGTCAGATCATGATGATTATTATAAAGATTGGACAACGATTGCAGCTGGAGATGTGAATACAACAAAAACTGTATCCATAAATGGAAATCCTTTATTTGCAGCCGATCGTGAATTAGAAGAATTAACTAACTTTAGCGACGGTGACGAAATCGGATTTCGGGCTATCATTATGGATGCGGCAGGAAACACCACTACGGGAACCATATCTGCTACAACATTGGTTGTAGATCAAACAGATCCAGACACACCGATTATTGAATTAAAAAATTCTTCAGATACGGGCATTGCCGACTGGGATAACCTAACCAAAGACGACACGCCCACATTTACCTTAACCAACTTAACCAATACTGATTCTGTTTTCCTAAAAATTGCTGTAGATGTGGCCACTTTAGCAACGGATGGTTCAATTGTAGTTAGAGATGTTTCCACTTCAAATACTAAAGAATTAACCCCTGCCACCCATGCAAACGGGACTTACCTGGTATCGGCTCTCGCTAAGGATGTAGCAGGAAACTGGGGACTTGATGCAACAAAAACTTTTGTAAGAATTGATGTAATTCCGCCAGATGTGCCTAATAAACCGGATATGATGGGCCTCTCTGATACTGGATTTAAAGATAATGACAATATTACCAAAACAACCCAACCGCAGTTTATATTTACAGGTCTTTCTGCTACAATTGATTCGCTCCGATTGGTGATTGATGGGGGGGGCGCCGTTGGGCGAGATTCTATTATGTCTCAAGTAACAACCGATACTTTTAAAGTTAGTATCGCCTTAGCGAGTGGGTACCATACTGCCGGTGTTATTGCCATAGATTCTGCCGGAAACGTGCAGGATACCAGTGCAGTGTTACCTTTTGTCGTTGACAATGTAGCGCCTTCTAAACCAACAGCACCAGATATGACGGTAGCGACGGATTATGGGCAAAGTAACACAGATAACATTACTAAAGAGCCAAAACCCAATTTTGATATTACTAATATAGAAATAGGGTCATTTATTAATTTATATCATGTGACACCAGCGCCAGTAACAACGCTTGCTGCTTTTGACACAGTGGATGTGGGAGTTACCACATTAACAATTGCGCCATTAATTAATATGGATGATGGTACTTATACCATGTATGCAACAAGCGAAGATACAGCAGGGAATACATCTCAAAGTGATAACCTTACCAATGTAATTATAGATGCAACCGTTCCAACAATTTCAGCCAGTTATTATAACAGAACAATTCAAACGGTTTATAATACCTATGCCAATAAATTCAAGACAGACTCGGTGAATTTTGGTAAAGGAAACGATGAAGTCGATTTCATCGCCAAAATGAGCGAACCTGCCGGTACGACTCCTGAACCAACATTGGATGTGACCTATGGGAATAACTCAACCGACTCATTTGCTGCACTGGCTAAAACAAGTAAAGCAGATGATGATTCAACTTGGATTTGGAAGTTTGACCTACCAACAGCAACTAAAAATGACGGAGCTGCGAAAGTATCTTTTACGGCCTATGACATTGCAGGGAATCTCGCCATTGCTTTTACAGATACGCAAAAATTTACAGTAGACAATACACCACCAGTAGCTTTCACAACAGGAGTTGCTACTGTCCATGGTGATACAAATGTATCTATGGTAGTAGAAGCTAAAACTGGATGGTTTATTAATAGGACGACAGACAGCGTAAAAGTATTGGTAAATATTGATGCAACCGATAATTCCTTAGTCGGTGGTGGGTATGTGGATATACAAGCTACCGTTCGAAATAAAATGGTTGGGAATTGGGCAAGTATTAATTCAAATTATGGATCCAATCCATTCTTTCCGCAGGATTCAACTGAAGGTTTGGGGACATTAAAACCATTTTTCAGAAAAAAAGATGATATTACGGCTGCACTTACTGGAAGTGGATTGGTTCAAGGAGACACCATTGATGTTCGCGCATTGATTTATGATAAAGCGCTGAACCTAACAACCGGAACTCTAAGCGAATCCTATTTTGTTTTGGACACTATAGCACCAACAATTGGAATCTTCGCAACTGATACGTTATATACTATTGGTACCACTACGAATCGTTTGCGAGTCAATCAAGATACAACATGGACTAATGATACCATTAGTTTTGCAGTAAAAGAATGGACGGATCCAGGAAGTGCTACAAAAATTCCTTCAGGATTAGATCGATATGAATATGCCCTTTATCAAAGTGCAGATAACACCAATGCAAATTATACATTATTCAGAGATTTTCGAGAACAAACATCCAAAATGGATTCTGTATTTATAGATACATTTGCCTTAACTCATAATCGCAATTATTTGGTTCGCGTAAGGGGCATTGATGTGGCTGGGAATATTTCATCAACTGCCAATGATTCGTCAAAATCGGACTTTGTGCTCCGTTATAATGCTCGACCCGATACAGATTCAATACCGAGAGCCACGGCAAATGAAGATGTACTTTGGGAGCAATTGCTGACGGTGAATGATAAAGATTTGCTAACGATACGATCGGATGAATTCATTTATTCTATGGAATCTTATTTTTCTGATACAACTCAAACGCCGTGGATAACAGTGGGGAGTAAAATTGACACCATCACGGCGGCTGTTTCTACTTCTGGTAAAATGACTTTCACGCCAACGAAGTGGGATACTGCGACGTATATCCATCGCGTTTTTATAACGGATAAATGGGGATTAAAAGACACAGTTGATGTAGAAATGCTCGTAAAAGCGGTCAATGATGCACCACTGATCGATTTATCTTCATTGTCTAAATTAGAATTCTTAGAGGGTGCGAATAGCGATTCTGTCAATTTAACACAATTTGTGACCGATGAGGACAATACAACAGCATCTTTAAATTACACCTTTAAGATTGCTTCGACACTTCCTGGAAAAGGTGGCTTTCCAATTGCGAAGACCGGTTTTCTTTCGGATGTTAGTGCTGAATTTAAAAAGGCATTCATTGCCAAATTGGTTGATGAATTCCCAGCATCTACAATTATTCAGAAAAATAATGCTTTTGTGATTTATCCCGCGAATGTGATTGAATTTCGAGATCCTCTAAAAGTTGATTCGCTACTTAAAAGCGATTCAGTCTTTTCTTGGATTACGCAGACGGATACAGCTTCTTTGGACACTAATTATTATACATCATCTGATATGATGGTTGAATATACGGTAACTGATCCAGATGGACTTTCAGGCCGTGACACTGTTCTCTTCTCAATTACTCCAATCAATGACTCACCCGTTTGGGCTGGATTGCGGGACACGGTTGTTAAAGAGAATGATTCACTCTATATAGATTTTGCCAACTATTTAACGGATGTGGATGATTCTACCCTGACTTTAACAATCCTCCCTCTGTCTTATGATGCTAATGTAACGGTTGAACCAACCAAAACATTTGAGAAGAAGGCAACCGGTTATGTCTATTCCAGCAATGCTAGGAAGGATACAGTAAAGTTTAAACCATCTGCCTTGTGGTTTAAAAAAGATTCCGGGCCGTGGAATCCAAGCGATACAACTAGCAACCAGATTAAATTTCAAATTACGGCCGCTGATGGCGATACATCTGCAATAGATACATTTATTGTCAGAGTCCAGCGTGTACCGCGTCCTGAGATCAGCATGTACGTTGTCCAAAACAATGCGTTTACCAATTACTATGAGATTTTTCTCATAGACTCGGTTGGTAAAACTAAGGACCTTACACTTAAAGTTCAGTCTAAATCAGTGACACTGGATAAGGCGGCCGCGTTTACTTATGTGGGCCATTACGATTTCAAAACAAAAGGAACGTATACTTTTGAAGTTGATGCTAAGGGATTAGTTGGTGATACAGTAATTACCCAAAATCTTGGCTTAGCACTTGCAAAGATGTATGGAACTTGGTCCGGAAAAAGTGCCGATGGTCAATTCAATGTGATTGGTGGATCTGGTGCTGTTGATTTTGATCAATCTATCATGATATTGGATTCTACTCTTTTTGAACCTTATTTCAATGATCGCGCGTCTTATTTACTGGGGAATGAAGCCTTTCGATTCAAAAAGTCTGTAGAAATATCCCTGCCCGGAGATGATGAAGAAATGGCCTTATATCAACGTTCAATAGGTAGTGGGTGGATAGAATTACCTTCAATTACACAAGGAAATCGTGTGTTGGCATATACCCAAAAAATGGGTTATTTCCGAATGGGACCGAAGACCTTGATTGTGCCGGGACAAACATCTCTACAACAAAATTATCCAAATCCATTCAACCCAGTCACAACCATAATGTATGATTTGGGATTCATTGACGGTCCTTTCCAAAGAGTGAACATGACTGTTTATGATATTTTGGGAAGAAATGTAAAAACCTTGGTGAACCAGCAACAAGGTATTGGGCGTTATCGCGTCAAATGGAATGGGAGAGATCAAAATGGTGTACCAGTTGCTTCTGGTGTTTATTTTGTTCATCTGCTCACAGATATGGGTCGCAGTCAAACTAAAAAGATTATGTTAATGCGATGATAAATCGTTTCCATAAACCAACCCTTTTATTCATCATGGCAATAGGATTGCTCACCGTGGATGCTTGTCGTAAGAAATATTATGCTACCGCAGAAGACATGGCAGAATACGGATGGGTTTTGTACGAAACTAAAGATTACCTTAACAGCAATACATGGTTTCAAGACGCGGCTGCCAATGATAAAGATTGGAAAGATAGTTATAATGGATTGGGTTGGTCCTATGCTAAACTGATGGTTTTGGATAGTAGTATTGCCCATTTTAATACTGGATTATCCAAAAAACAGGATAAGTGGAATCTCACAGATGTTCAATCCGAAATTCTGGCCGGACTTACATTTGCCCATCACGCCAATGGTAAAGATACAAAAGCAATTCAATACGGTCGTGCTTTTCTAGATTCTACAGCAAAACCATTAACCGCCGGATGGATTTTTACCCATGATTCATTGCTCAACCATCTGGATGTCCGAATTACATTAGCGGCTTCTTATTATTCAGTAGGAAAATTTGATTCTACCATTTTACAGGTCACTGTTATTTTGGATTCCTTAAATTCAAGTGAATTACCTGTAACCGATACATCATTGGTTGGTCGAAAAGATATGGCCAAGCAGATCATGACTCTCCAAGATTATCTCTTGGCAAAATAACTCCCCTTGAAACAAGCCCATGAATACTGGATGAAGCAGGCTCTTGTCCAAGCAGAAAAGGCCTATAAGGCTGAAGAAATCCCTGTTGGTGCTATTGTGGTTTATGAAGAAAAAATTATAGGTCGGGGATACAATCAAAGAGAACGATTGAATGACCCCACAGCACATGCTGAAATTATTGCTATAACGGCGGCGGCAAATACACTTGGGGATTGGCGTCTTAACAAATGTTCTCTTTATGTAACAAAAGAACCATGTCCTATGTGCGCAGGTGCCATAGTAAATGCAAGACTAGAGATGGTCATATTTGGATGTTATGACGAAGAGGCTGGATGTTGTGGCTCCTTATATCAATTATGTGGCGATCCCCGTTTTAAAACTAAAGTGGCTGTTAAAGGTGGCGTTTTGGAAAAACAATCACTTTCTATAATTCAGGACTTTTTCAAAGTCCGTAGAATTATGTAATTTCACGTCGCGAATTTTTGGAGAGATGGCAGAGTCTGGCTGAATGCGCTGCACTCGAAATGCAGTTTACACTTGTGTAACGGGGGTTCGAATCCCTCTCTCTCCGCATTGCTATTAATAATAACAAAAAGATTATAATGAAACACTTATTGAAAATTACCCCAATCTTATTTATACTTATTTCGTGCTCAGCGCCGATTTCTGTCGATGATTTAAATGGAGAGGACGGTATCGCAATCGACCCTAAGACAAGTCAGCCATATTCCGGCGAAGCATTTTTAAATTTTTATGATGGCTCAAAAAGAATGGCTGGCAATTATGAGAATGGAGTAAAATCGGGTGATTGGACCTATTACGTAAAAGGTAATGAAGACAAATTTTATATTCTTAATTTTATTGATGGAAAAATTATTTCAGCTAATTATAATGAAGGTGATAGAAGATGGGATGGAACACCTGTTGAACATTCACCGGATTCACTCATGGCAGATGGTCGTTACTTTGTTCAAGAGTTAGATGTTTATAATTTTAATTTATCCCCAAAAGTATACGTGCAATTGATGCAGAATAATCCACAAGGGAATTTGACCCGCTGGTGGGAGAATAATCAAATGTATTCAGATGGCTATTTTGCAAATGGAACACGAAATGGCCAATTTACATGGTGGTATAAAAGCGGTGCCAAAAAAGAAAATTCAACTTGGGACAATGGTCAACAGGTAGGCACGACATCCCAGTGGTGGGAAAATGGGAAAAAATTCGCAGAAGCAAGATATAAAAAAGGTGCTTTATCGGGTAAGTTAGTTTGGTGGTATGAGGATGGTCAGAAAAAAGAAGAAGTGAATTTTATAGATGGTAAACGAGATGGCCTTGCCTATTGGTGGTATTCGAATGGGAATAAAAAAGGCTTCGCAGATGTTTCAGCCGGGTTAGGGAAAATTACAATGTTTGCTTTGGATGGTTCTCATTCAAAACAATATGAAGTTAAAAGTAACCAAATATTTTGTTCTTCAGGAGAAATTCTATTTTCAATTGATAAAGTTTCTAATTCAGGAGAATTACCCATGGGAGATGGCACGTGCGATTGTGCTGACTGTTCCGACGAAAATAATAACTGAATTGGCCGAATTTAAAATATAAAATCCTCTGATATAGTCATTGGTGATTCCTGTTGCAAAAGGGTATTTTTCCTTCCTGCTCTTATGCGCAATTTTCTATTCATCTTAACAATTTTATCGGCACAACTTTTTGCCGATGATCATTCCATTGCTGTTTTGGATTTCACCGGTGAAGGTATCCATGTATCAGAATTAAAAACTCTGAGTGAGCAATTTCGGATAGAATTATTAAAACAAGATTCACTTAGGGTAATGGATTATAATGATATGGCCCTCGTGTTGTCGAACGCGGGTTATGAGAAACCGGAATGTACTACAATGGAATGTGCCGTTATCATTTCTATGCTTTTAGAGCGAGAATGGATGGCGAAAATTCATATAGCTAAAATTGGTGAAGTTTATGTTTCAGAAGGTAGATTATTCGATTCTAATTCAGGTCGTGTAATCAATGTGGTTAACTATGACCATGAACTTTCCATGGAGGGGTTAATTTCCCGTGGGATGCATAATCTAGCTGAAATGCTCATGTCAACTCGAATACCTATGGATATTCATACAGGAAAAAATTTAGTATATATAAAAACAAAACCTAAAGGCGCCATGGTTCGTGTTGGTAGAGATACTTTAAATGGCGTCACACCTATGCCGCTAGATCGAGTTGTTTTTGAAAGCCGTCCCATAATATTATTAAAGACTGGATTTGAACCCTACCGACTGAAATACCTTCCTGAAGATGACTCTGACGTTATTTTTGTGGAACTTCAGCATTCGGTTCTTCAAATTGGTACTTTAGTATTTCCCAATCCAGTCCCGGAAGATATCGCTATTGTGTCTGAAGATGGTGAAGACCGTTTTTTAATTGACGAAGGTGCTCTAGAGGTGAAACAGCTGACCGCAGGAAAATATACCCTTGAGTCGAAAGAATTTATCATTAATGATGGTGACTTTAGAATTCGTCATAGGCGGACGACCCATGTTTCTCCAGTTTTTCATAGGGTTTTAGATGTTGAGAAAGATAGGGACCGATATAAACTGAAACGCAATCTACTTATTGGAACTATAATATTAAGTGTAGGGACTCGAGGCTATTTGCAGTTTAAGTCGGGGCAGTTATATAATGATTATAGCAGCGAGAATCCCGAGAGCGATATTCGTCATAAAAAAATTGAACAACTGGATCAGATGAAACCAATTATGGATGGAATCTCTCTTCTCCCTGTTTTTCCAATCATTTATTATCATGCAAAATATTTGAAAATGAATCGGCGGCTAGAACAACGATGAAGAAATTTATCTATATGTTGTTAGTTTTAATGGCTTGTGAAGATGTAAAGCGCGTCTGGGATAATCCTTATGATCCTCGTAGCGATAAAAGTTTATGGACACCTGACAGTTTGACTATTAATCAAAGGTCTCCCGATGAGATTGAATTGTCATGGTTCAGGAAAGGTCGCGATTTTGACGGATTTATAATTGATAAAAAGGTAGGAGAAGGGGAATGGCAGGATACAGTCGCAAAAGTGTGGGATTCCCTATATATTTGGGTTGATAAGCTCGATTTAAAGGAAGTTGTGAAAAACCCAGTTGAATATACTTATCAACTGTATGCCTTTGCCGATTCAAATGTTTCCAATAAAGTAAGTGCAAAGATTAAACCGGTATCACCAGGCCCGCCAGATAAAGTAAATGTCATATCAGTTACATATACAAATGAGCCCAAAATGACAATTACATGGGCCCTGTCTATAGATGGTGATTTTGCCAAATATAATTTATATCAAGCCAAAGATAGCACTGGAACGCAATCACTTATACAATCCTACAATAATAAAACTATTATTACCCATATTATGACTACTTTTGATCCTACAATTGAGAATTGGTTTTGGGTTGAGGTAGAAGATTCCACGGGCCAAAAAACAAAGGGTGTAGGTAAGGGACATACGGCCGATTCACCACCAATGGCTGCTGTTCTTGATAGTGTTACTTATGCAAGTGGATTTTTCAATTTGAAATGGTCAAAATCAAATATATCTGATTTTGATGGATATATTATTCAACAAACAAATATTAGCGGAGAAATCGTTATCTTTAGTGTGAATGAGCCTATTCAAGCCAATACGGGAAGTTTGATGCCCGTGAACCCGGATGAAGAACAATTTTTTAAAGTCGTTATTAAAGATATATGGGGACAAACCACTATTTCCAATATTCGAAGCGCCTCATCTTTCCAACGCATTGTTAAAGTGGATAACCTCACCAATAGCGGTGATAAACTCACTATTTTTAACAGAGGACCTATTTTGAACTTTACTCATGAATTTGTTAAAGATAATTCTGGTAATCCCGTAAATGCGTATTTCCCAGTTTGGATTCAAAATGGTAATAAAGTATTCGCCTTGAATAATAACGGCCCGGGCCTTGTGGTGAATAAAGATGGTTCTAACCTGAGAATTATGATTGGTGAAGAAGCGCAGAATTATGCTTTTAATCCTGACCAATCTTTTGTCGTTTATACCGGGATTGATCATAACATATATTTGGCTAATTTAAACAAAGATGTTTCTCCATCACAATTAACTGCCACGACGAACAATGAATGGTATGGCGATCCTGAATTTATTGAAAACGGAGATCGTATTCTTTATTGGCAACGGCAACATCAATCCAATAATAATGTAGGAGTAACAGATATTTTTTCAATGGATTTGGATGGGAAAAATGTAAAACAGATTACTCAGGCGCAAAACTTTGATAAACTTATTATGCCTCGTATGTCTCCAGACGGAACTAAGATACTTTACGTCAAAGAAGGGGATGGCCTTTACATTTTGAATTATCCTAATGAATCTATCGGCGTACCGGTAACCAAAAGTGATGGTGAAAAAATCATCCCCGAAACCAGTAAATATTTCAAAAATATGCGCTGGTCTTCGGATAGTAAAAAAGCAATTTTGTGGACGTATAAAAACGATAGCTATTTTCTTTATGTATTTGAATTAGGCGCATCGCCAGAATTAACACTTCTCCAGACGGGAGGCCACTATGCAGACTGGCTTTATGGTACGAATAATGATACTGTAATTTTTAAAAGCGAATCTTCAAAAGGTATGTTTACAAAGGCAGTTAATGCATCATCTTCATCAAACCCAAGTTTGTTTTTCGATGGAGATTGGGCGCAACTTCAACCGAGGCAGTAAAATGGAAATACAAACAATTAGACGAAGTGATTTTGAATATTTTGCAACGGTAGAAGCACGTTGGCGGGATATGGATGGATTGCGCCATATTAACCACGCTACCTATTTGACTTATTTTGAAACGGGAAGAATCCAGTATTGGGCATACATGGGATGGGCTTTGAATGAATGGGAAGCCGAAGTAGGCACCATATTGGCCAGCATGAAAATTGATTATATCCAACAGTCTACTTTTCCTAATATTTATGAAATTGGGAACAGAATCATTCGGTTAGGAAACAAAAGTTTTGACACATTTTCAGCCATCTTTGAAAAAGGAAATGAGATTCCAATCGTGACCGGAAACTTTACCATTGTGGCATTTGACTATAAAAAACAAAAAACGATTGTTGTTCCAGAAATAATAAAAAACGTATATAATCCTTTCTGATGTCTGGACCTGCGGGAATACCGTCAAAACAGTGGTCAGAACGCCTCATTGATCGTTTAGCCTATGCCCATGACGCTAGTATGTATCGATTGGTCCCTCAAGCGGTAGTTCGCCCAAAGAATGAAGTAGAAGTTAAAGCATTACTGCTCCACGCTAACAATACAAAAACGCCCGTAACTTTTAGAACTGGAGGGACGTCCCTATCCGGTCAGTCTATCACTGAAGGAATTTTGGCAGAGGTCGTTCGGAATTGGCAAAATTATTCCGTTCTGGATAAGGGTAAATCTATAAAACTTCAACCGGGCGTAATTGGTGCCCGGGCCAATATATATCTTTCTCCTTATCAAAAGCGCATTGGACCAGATCCAGCTTCAATTAATGCCGCAAGGATTGGGGGTATTATTTCTAATAATTCTTCAGGGATGGTTTGCGGCGTAAAGAATAATACTTTTCATACTATGAAATCCTTACGGTTTATGCTGGCCAATGGTAACACGTATGATACATCCGATCCCGGTGATTTTGATAAATTTATTCATAACGAACCGGAATTATCGAATGGAATTATCGCTTGTAAAAATGAGATTGAAGGCCAGAGTGATTTGGTTAAACGAATACGGCATAAGTATCGTATTAAGAATACATTGGGGTATTCACTTAATGCATTTATTGATTATGACAATCCACTGGATATTTTTGCCCATTTAATCATTGGTGCTGAAGGTACTTTAGCTTTTTTCTCAGAAGTAGTTTTAAGCACAATTGATGATCCCCCATTGAAAGCAACCGGATTGGCGTTGTTTGATTCTGTTGAAACCGCTATGGCTGCACTTCCCGTATTGGTTGATGAAGGTGCTGATGCCATTGAAATGTTGGACGATGCTTCCTTACGCACGGCGCGATACCTTGAAAATCCACCCTATGACCCGAGCAGTATTTTGGATAATTCTTCTGCTCTTTTATTTGAATTTCAAAAAAATAACTTGAATGAGATTGAGCATCTAACTCAGGCCATTCCCCATGCATTGTCTTTAGCAGGTGGGCAGTTACCATCGGGATTGATTTCTGATGATATACAGCGGATGAAATTATGGAATATCCGCAAAGGTCTTTACCCCACTGTAGGATCCATGCGTAAGAAGGGAACCAGTGTAATTACAGAAGATCTGTGTTATAATTATCGCGATTTGCCAAAGGTGGTAAATGAACTTAAATCCATCTGTCGAAACTGGCAGTATGATGATGCGGTTATTTTTGGGCACGCCAAGGATGGAAACCTTCATTTTGCTGCATCCCTGGATTTGAACAGTTCTGATGGTGTAAAACGGTTCGAAGGATTGTTGGATGACATGGTGGATCTGACAGTAGGAAAATTTGATGGTTCTCTAAAAGCCGAACATGGGACAGGTAGGAATATGGCCCCTTTCGTAGAATATGAGTGGGGCGGTGATTTATATAAAATTATGTGGAAAATCAAAAATTTAGCCGATCCAAACAGCATTTTAAATCCTGATGTTTTATTGACGAAAGATAAAAAACTCCATCTGAAAAACCTTAAAAAAATGCCCGTCGTTTCAGATCATGTTAACTTGTGCGTTGAGTGTGGATTCTGTGAACCAGTTTGTCCATCTAAAGAATTAACATTGACGCCGCGACAGCGGATTACTATCCAAAGAGATATCGCCGGTGGATATGCAGACCCATCGGTGTTAGATGCATATAATTATGAGGGCATAGATACTTGTGCCGCCGATGGATTATGTGAAATCGCTTGTCCGGTGAATATAAATACAGGTAACTATGTTAAATCACTCCGAACGGAAGGTCATTCAAAATTAGGAGATAGATTGAGCATTTGGGCGGCAGAGCATTTTTGGTTGGTGCAATCATTAGCTAAAGTCGGTCTGCGAGTAGGAAAAATTACTGAAAAATTGTTAGGATTAGCATTCTTGAAAACTGCTTCCGGTTTTCTGAGTAAATATGGATTAACACCGCTGTGGAATGAAAAACTCCCTAATGCGGCCAAATCATTACCCCAATCAATGATGAATGGGGGAGATGAGTGGATATACTTTCCGTCCTGCTTAACGCGGGTTTTCAGTAGCGATGGTCAGAAGACATCATTAGCAGAAGTGTTAATGGAAATTTCACAATCATCAGGAATATCACTGCAAATACCACCGGATATAAATTCATCATGCTGTAGCCAGCCCTTTTCAACTAAAGGATTGGTGGAGGCGGCCATATCAATTCAGGCAAAAACTATCAATCTTCTTTATAAAGCGTCGAACGGTGGATCATTACCGATTTTAGTGGATACATCTCCATGTACTTATCAATTTTTGTATCCAAATAACGGATTGGATAAATCCTCTATAGACAAGCTAAAAAAGTTAAAATTTGTGGATATTATTCAATTTTTGTCCCAGTGTGTTAACAGTGTTGATCGTCTGAAATTAAAGCGAAATATTACTTTGCACCCCACTTGTGCCTCGGAGAAAATGGGACATAGTCAAATCATGGCAGAATTAGCCCTTAAATGCGCAGAAAAGGCTATAATCCCAACCCATTGGGGATGCTGTGGTTTTGCTGGCGATAGAGGCTTAATTATCCCTGAATTAAATCGATCTGCAACTCGAATGGAGAAAGAAGAAACTAATGACCATGAAATGGGGTATTCTACCAGCCGTACCTGTGAGGTGGGAATGATGTCTAATTCTGATATTGATTATCAATCTATAGCCTTTTTAGTAAGGGATTATTTAAATCAATCTGTGAACTAACGCACTTTTCGAATTGGCTTAATATGGTAAATTCTAGGGCATTAATAAAAAATTTATACACAATTAAAGGTCGAACAATGGTTCAATCCACACTTAAAAAATATTCTATCATTCTCATTTTATTTACTTTTACTTTTGTTTCTGCAGAAACAATTGGAAGAGTCATTAAAGCCAATGGTACGGTACTCATAAAACCCATCGGTGGTGGCACCTATTCTGTAAACGTTAAACCGGGACAGGCTGTATCCAATGGTGATGCCATTCGGGTGGGTGAGTCTAGTTTTGCAGTAGTCATTTTTCTTGATGATAAA